>Ga0181516_10002441_pt1 | contig 13201 bp, 13 predicted proteins | sample PEATcosm2014_Bin_25_FD_121104 | JGI IMG/M metagenome (GOLD analysis project Ga0181516, IMG submission 121104) | Peatland microbial communities from MTU Mesocosm Facility, Houghton, MI, USA - PEATcosm2014_Bin01_10_metaG | ecosystem: Environmental > Terrestrial > Soil > Wetlands > Peat | place... | reverse complement strand
GGGTTGAGGGATGCTCGCTTGATCCGTTCTCGGCGATCCAGGCGAACTTATTCTCGGCGCTCTCATACGCGGGCGACTTCGCCTGCTGACCTTGCGCGGCGAGAAGAAGCGTTGCGAAAAGAACCGGTGCGGCGATAAGGCGGAACAGCTTCATTCGCGAGTGACTGCCTGGGTCGGCTCCGGCGCCGGTTGCGCGCTCAACTGCTGCTTGAGCGGTGTACCGGTCACCTTCCAGGTTGCGCCATTCTCCTGCGTGAACTCGAGGGCGAGCACGGCATCACGCGAGGCTGTGCCGCTGAGTTGATAGATGCCAGAGGGAGTCTTCCATTTGCTATCGTAGACGGTCCATCCGGATTCGTTGAGAGTGGCTTTGCCAAGTCCCGTGAGCACGCGCAGGGGAGCCCTGGGGTCAGGCGAAATCTTCAGCGCGCCGCCATTCCATGAAAATTCAACGTGCGCGAGAGCGGACTTTGCGAGAGCTGCGGCGTCCAATCCAGCCATTTCCAATCTGTAGTGGAGGTCAACGGTTCCGGTGCCGAGATTGGCCTTGACGAGTGGAGCGAGTTTTTCAGCCTGGAGGCGGGTGGCCGTTCCGGTGCTCTCGTACCTGGTGTCAGCTCCGGTGAAATCGATCTTCCAGTCGCCATTGACCGTGCCGCCGAAAAGCTCGGCGCGTGTGTCTTTCAACCACAGGATGCCGTCGGCAATTGCGAACTTGGTATCGAGCGCCGTGCCTGCATTCGCGGCCAGGGTGAGGCGGCGGGCACTGAGGTGGCCTGTGGCGTGAAGATTGGCGATTACGCTGTTGGACTCGCCTGCCGCGCCGAGAAGCCGATACCAGGGCTGCTTCTTGAGTCGCGGATTCAGCACCTCATTCCAGCGTTCAGGATTGAAGTCATCGGTCACGAGATCGAATGTGGACTCGCAGGGCGCGTCGTCGGAACATGAGCGCGGGAAGCTCGCACTTCCTGCGAGCGTGATCTTGCCTACAGAGGCCGTTGTGTTCCGTAAGGCGAAGCGATTGCGATCTAGTTCGACGCGCGCGGCGGAGATTTCAACGGGCACGGAAAGGCCCGGCACTTCGGCACGAACGTTCTTGAGTTGAGCCGTGCCGGCCACGGCAGGATTCGCGAAGTCGATCCAGTTGGCGCCTACTGTAAGGTCGAGCGCTGCAGGACCGGCGAGGGCAATCTTCGGTACGCCGACGCCGATGGCGCGGGCAAACTGCTGCAGTCGCTCGAGGCGGGTGTCTCCCTTGAAGTGCAAAGAGAAATGTTCATCGTCGAGAATTCCTTCCACCGTGGCGGGAGTTGCGGCGCCGAGCGGCAGATCGAAGCTCTCCACAACGAGTGCACGCACTGGAAGGGTGGGCGCCGAGTAGCGTCCGCGACGACGGGGCTGCGGAGCTTCGACGGTGTTGACCATGGCCTCGGCCTTGTTGACCGAAAGGTCCTTTCCGAGCACCGAGGAGTGCAGGACGAGATCGTTTACTTCGAGGTTGCCGATCCATTCAGAAGGCGCATCGCTCATGCGCTGGGCATGGAAGGATGCGGCGATGGTTCCCTTTGCGGTGAGGTCCGGAGGAAGGTCGCGCTTGGCGCGTCGTGCAAGGTTGAGCACGGCGTTGACTGGAAGGCTCTCGGCGTTGAGGGCCAGATCATAGCGCGGGTAACGCAGTCCGCGCAGCATGCCGCGGGCTGAGAGTACTCCACCTTCGAGCGGAACGCGGCACTGGGCATTGTGGAGAAGGCTGTCGCTGACGTTGAGTTCGCCAGTGCAGGTGGCGTTGATGTCAGCGTCAGTGCCGCTCGATATGTCAAAGCGCCGAAATTCCCGCAGCCGGGAGGCAGTGGTGAACTGGAGCGCGGCAGGAGTCCCGGTGAACTGGGCGCTGGTTTCAAGTGCGCCGCGCCATCCGCGATCTTCGCCATAGATCAGGCGAGTCAGGTTGCCAAGTTGCACGCGCTCCCACGTGACGGACGCCTTCATGGGTGCATCGCGCAAAAGCGGGGCGCGCTGCACTGTGGCCTCGGCCTTGACGGTTCCTGTGTCTGTGACCGGCATGTCAGTGCGCACGGGCCTGGCAGCCAACCTCATGTGCCACTGGTTCTCAGCGGGGCTGAAGAGAGTGAAGTCAGCCTCCGTAAAGGAGAAGACGCTCTTCTGCAAGCCATGCTTGAAGTTGATGCGACCATTGGAGGCTTCAATGTAAGGGAAGCGAGTGCGCGAAGCGGAGAGTCCAGCAGCGGTAGGGGCAGCTTCGGTGCGCGAAGCTTTCCAGAGAAGGGATTCCAGGTTCCAGCTCGCGTCGTCGCGCTCCACGAGATTCAGGCTGGGATACTTGAGGTTCAGGCGCGCAATCTCAAGCCGTCCACGCCATAGTGAACTGAGGCGCAGGTATGCGGTCACTTCATCGGCATGCAGAATAGGCTCGGCACTATATGCGGGATCGTCGCCGACGGCTACGTTCTCGAGATAGAAACCGGGTTGCGGTAGCAGGCGCAGTTCGACTGAGTCCACGGTGACAGGTCGCCCGAGAGCGGTACTCATCGATGCTGCGACGCGGCCCTTGTAGCGCCCGATGTTGATAAAGGGCGGGAGAACAAGCGCAGCGGCGGCGAGGACAACCACCGCCAGAATTCCCCGGCGAAGTGCCCGACCCTGCATCAGCGCACCACGTGGAGCATGCGGGACCAGCGGGTCTCATTGAAGAAGTGAGTGAGTATGTGGAAGAAGAATCCCACACGATCGCCGATTTCGGTCTTGGTGTACTGGTCGTCAGGAGTCTGGAAAGACCAGTAGATGAACATGGGGCGTCCTACGACGTTCTCACGCGGGATGAAGCCCCAGAAACGACTGTCATAACTGACGTCGCGATTGTCTCCCATGCCAAAGTAGTTGCCGGGCGGAACGACAACATCATCGCCGACGATGTGGTCCTGCTGTGTAAGCTGCCAGTTGGGCGCGAGCTGATCGTCGCGCGTGGGAGGAACGGCAGGGAACTCGTCGCGGTAGGGATTGTAGTCGCCGCGGGAGTGGATAGCGTAAGGCTCATTCTGCAGTTCGCCATTGAGGTAAACCTTGCCGCCACGCAAATGGATGCGATCGCCAGGGACGCCAATGACGCGCTTGACGACGAACAATCCGGGCTCGGAGGGCGAGACGAAGACGATGATGTCCCCACGTTTGGGATCGCGGTAGGGAATGATCTTGTCCACGAAACTGGACTTGGGAGCAAGGCGCACACGATCTACGAAGACGTGATCGCCAATGAGGAGGGTTCCGACCATGGAAGAAGTTGGAATCTCAAAGGCCTGCATGCAGAACGTGATGATAAAGAGGCCAATGACGAGCACTGAAGCAATGGAAGCCACGAATTCTGGCGTTGTTTCCTTCGGCTGCTCTGTCTTCTGCTGTTCTTCTATCGCTTTCGCCAATTCGTTAGTCCAATCCTGATCTGTCCGGCGTCAAGGCGCCAGGCGCAGAATCCGCCGCCAACGCACATCACCGAGCACGTGGGAGATGCGGGCACGCAACGTAAAAAGTTTATCACCCGAAGCGGGGATTGCGACCTCTTCGTCGTCATCATCGGCAGCCTGGGCGAGGCTGAAGTAGAGAAACATGGGGCGTCCGACGATGTTCTCGCGCGGCACGAAGCCCCAGTAACGGCTGTCCAAGCTTTGGTCGCGATTGTCGCCAAGGACGAAGTACTGGCCGCTCGGCACGATCAGTTCACCATCTTCCACCAGACTGCGCAGGCGTTTGGCCCACTCTACGCTGACGTTTTCATTGAAGCCCTGGCCGCGCGGAAAATTATCGCGAAATTCATCCGGAAAATGTTCCTTGAATACCACGTAGGGTTCGCTGAGTACGCGCCCGTTGATATAGACGCGGCTATGCCATAAACGTATGCGCTCACCGGGGAGCGCGATGACGCGCTTGACGAAGTGCTGCGCGGGATCCACTGGATAACGGAAGACAATGATGTCCCCACGTTGGATGGAACGATAGGGAAGAAGGACGTCGCTCCACGCGCTGGACGGAGCGAAACGGGTCTTGTCCACCAGAAGATAATCGCCAACGAGCAGGGTGTCTTCCATGGAGCCTGAGGGAATGCGGAAGGCCTGCAGGACGAAACTAATGATGAAGAGGGCGATGGTCAGCGCCAGCAGAGAAAACTGGAAGTGGGCAACAAGGTTCCATGATCTCCGCTGGGGTGGCTGGTGAGCCTGTCCGGCATCCGGAGCCATGGGAGACGGAAGGGACTGCTCCGGCGCAGGGTCGGAGCGTTCTACTGCCTTGCCAGGCGGAGGAATGTCCGGCGGAGGAGCGCTGAAGTGCGGATCATCCATTTCCGCCGCCTTGAATACGTTCGAGAGCTCTCTGTGCGGCCAGTTGGCTGGCAGCTTTCTTGGTGTTGCCGCTCCCGGATACGGCGAACTCGATTTCATTGCCAGGACCGAGAACCACCACCTGCATTGTGAAACTTTTGCGATGACCAGGGCCAGCCTCGCCGACCATCTCATAGCGGGGATCAGGGCGGCCGCTTGCTTGCAGGGTTTCCTGCAGGCGGGTCTTGGGATCCGCGACGAATTCGCCTCCATCTCCGATGGAGAGACGGCCCAACTCTGGCTCAAGAATGTGTGAGAGCACGAACTGTTGCGCGACCGTTATCCCGCCGTCGAGGTAGAGCACAGCGATGACAGCCTCCAGTGCATCGGCGAGAACCGTGCTTCCGGGCTGCCCGGCTGTCATGCTCAAGCCGTGCCCCAGTCTCAGGTAATCCTCGAGTTTTAGCTGCCGTGCACAGTGGGCGAGGTGTTTCTCGTTCACAAGATGTGCCCGCAAGCGGGATAGCGGCCCCTCCTGAAATCCAGGGAAGCGCTCGAAGAGCTCCTGGCTGCAGACGAGTTGCAGCACGGAGTCTCCGAGAAACTCCAACTTCTCATTATCCTGAGTGCCCGGATTTTCACGGGCGAACGAACTATGGGTGAGCGCCTGCTGCAGCAGCTCACGATGGGTGAACTGGTGGTGCAGGGCTTTCTCGAGATTGTCCACCGGGAGAGGATTCATGGGTGCGCTTTGGAAACAGAACTCCCGCGCCGGAAAGGCCCGGCGCGGGATTGGGGTCTACTTTTTCGCGGGGGTGGCGACGGAGAGCTTGCCCAAGCGCGAGCTCTCCTGATCTGCCAACTGGCGAATCTGGCTTCCTGGCTCGGATGCTGCAATAGCCTTGTTGACGGCGTCGGTGGCGGCAGAGAAGTCGCCACTCTTATCATTGGCGACCGCGAGGCGGAGCCAGACCACTGCATCTGTGTGCTCTTTCTCTTCGGAAGCTGCGGCGTTGTACTCCTTGATTGCGCTGAAGTAATCGAGCTTCTTGAAAGCGACGGTGGCGATGACCTCATGGGCGGTTCCCCGCAACTGGGCCATGGCTCCGGCATACTGCTCGGGCGTGAGATTGGAGGGCTGTGGGATATCCCCGGCATGGTGCAGGGCACTGCGCGCATCCGCGTCAGCTTCGGCCAGGCGGTCATCACGATCGAGGTCTGTGTCATGCGTGCGCTCGGCAAGAATCTGCGCAGCGGTCAGCAGGGCCACGGCATTGTTGGGATCGAACTTGAGGACAGTACGCGCCATCTCCAGAGCTTTCTCTGAGTTGTTGGCTGCCTGGTACTCGCCCATCGCCTGCTGGAAAAGAAAGGGGCGCAACTCGCTATCCGGGAATTTCTGGGCGAAATCAGTGGCCGCCGCCTGAAGTTTTACGGGATCGTTCAGAGAGGCCGCCGTTTTAAAGGCGTCATACTCAGCCTGCGTTTTTGGCTGCGGGGACTTGGAAGCCGCGGCAGGCGCGGCATTTTGCGCGGGTGCGGGAGCTGCCTGTTGAGTTGACGCAGGCGCAGCCTGCGGGGCAGGGCTTCCCGAGGTTGGCGGGGCAGACTGAGGCAGCGCAAGCGCAAGAGTGGAAGAAAGAAAGATGACAGCCGTGCTTAATATCTTCGTTCGGTTCAAGATCGTTCTCCGTTTCTACTCGTTGGGGTGTCGGGCGGGCGGTTGATATGCCTGCTGCAATCCTTTTTCAGCTGCTGCTTTTAACTCCGGTGGACCACCGGCATTGAGGGCAGCGCGATAGTGTTCGACAGCATCCTGACGGTGCTCCTGCATATCGAGAATGCGTCCAAGATAGACGTGAGACCAGCCTCGGATCTTTGCATCGGTCGAAGCCGCCGCTGCGCGTTCGAAGTAGCTCTTGGCTCCCGCCAGCTCGCCTTTTGCAACGGCAACACGGGCCAGCACGAACAGGGCGCGGCCTTGATCTTCCTTATTCTGGATGGCCTGTTGGGCGTAGTTCTGCGCGCCTTCAAGGTTGCCGCTGGCGAGCGCTCGCTCGGCCAGGTCCACGAGCAATTCCCTGTGCTGATCTTTGCGGACCAGCTCCGGCGTGCTGCTCTTGAGGAACGGGACGGTAGCAGCGAACTTCAACTGTTTGTCCACGTCGATGTCATGCAGCCAGTCGGCGTATGACTGATCGAAACCAACCTCATCGCCCTCAAATGCGATCAGCTTGTTGTAGAAGTATTCGGTGAGGATGAAGCCCTGCCGGGTGGACTCCCATGCGAGTTGTTCCTTTGGCTTGGCCGGGCCCTTGATGCCTCCGAGCAGACGGGCTTCGATGGCCTTGATGAGCGACTCGGTGAGAAGCAATCCCATATCGAAGCGATAGCTTTCCTCGAGTGGCGAGGCCTTGACTGAATCCATCAGTGGAGAGATGCGCTGCAAGGTGGTGCCGCGTGAGAGCACCTTTGCATCCAGAATGTAGTGCAGGTACGTGTGGCGGATCTGGTCAAGGCGGACAGGCGCGTTGGGTAACGCTGCGCTGCCAGCCGCCGGCGCTGGGTTGGGTAGCGCTGCGCTGCCGGCCACTGGCGCTGCGGCCGGCGAGATCACCATGTAATAGTCATCGGCATAATTGCGCGAGTTCACCTCGCTGGGAGCAGCCAGAGGTTCCACGTAAACGACAAACTCATGCTTGATGTAGCCGCTGAGGTTGCGCTTGAGATAAAGATCGGTGGAGAGCAGGGTATCATTCACCGGCTTGTGCAGGCGTTGGACGAACTGGTCGTATTCGGGGTGGTGGCGCTGCCAGATTGCGTTGAGTCCAGCGGCCTGATTAAAGCGCTGCAGCAGCGGTAAAAACCCGAGCACGAATATGGCATCAGGAGGCAGATTGGCCTCCTTGGTGCGCAGTTCAATCTGTGGACTGTCCTGGAGATTCAATCCCAGTGAAACGTAGTTGGAGAGCGTGCGAGAAACATTATCCTGCTGGTGATCCTGGTAAAAGGCGCACATATTGCGCAGGGCGGTTTGCGCTTCCTGCGACTGCGCGGCCTTGAGGATCTCGCTGCGAATCTGCTCGCGCAGGGGGACGGACTGGGAGAGGTCAGCGTCATAGCCGCAGGCATTGATGGCTGCCATCACGGAAAAGAGCCCCTGGCTGGTCTCCACGCTCATGCGCGGCGGTTGCTGGGCCATCGCCGACAGGGTGAACGTGGTGCACAGCACGAGCAAAATCGAAAGGCGGGTTTTCAGGGGAGCCTCCTGCTCAGAAACATTCAATCATCTTAAATCTTTGGTGCCAGTGTAAGAGGTGCGGGCCGGGGAAGCAAATGATGGCGCGCTGGCAAAGAGTGGATAATCGGCAGATTCCTCGCTCTGAAATAAGGCGGCCCGTGGTGAGCCGCCTGCTGGATTACGATGTTCTTCAGCGCCTAGCCGCCGACGCTGATGTTTGAGAACGAGATGACGACGCGTCCGCTGGTCGGCAGCCCGAAGCTGGTGGCCGGACGGAACTGGGTAAAGATCAGAGCGTTCTTCATCTCAGGACTCAGCCCCGTCTCTCCGGGAGAGCTCAGCACGCGATAATCCTGCACACGTCCGTGGGAGTCAATGACTGCCTCTACGAGAACGGCGTCGCCGCTGGCCCCACTCTCCAGACCAAAGGGCGCGAGGGTCATTTCCGGAGGAGTGTAGAGCTTGGTGGGTACGTCATTGGCGCTGGAAAGATGTGCAGGCACCAATGCTCCGATCAACACACCAAAAATGAGAACCGCAGAGAGCAGTCCGGCGGTGGCCGGGAGCATGAATGCGTTCAGCATGTTTTCCCAGCGCACAAAGATGCTCTCCCACCGACTGTGGCGCCGAGCAGCAAGTTGCTGTGAGACCGCAACCTTCAAGCGAAGAGCGAGCTCGGGCGGAGCGGGGTGCTGGGGCATGGCGGCCATGATGCGCCGGGTCTGGCGAAGTTCTGTGAAGCGCGCGGCACAACTACTGCAATCATTCATGTGCTGAGCGAGCTGGCACTCCTGCGAAGGGTCCAGCATGGAATCCAGCATCGGAGAAAACAACCGCGTTGCTACGGAGCACTTCATGGCGTGACCTCGATCTCCCGGGTCCCCTGCGCAAGCTTCCGCGTTCGACTATTCCCGTCGGCGTCCAAGGGTGCTGCATTTGGGTTTAGTTCGTGGGCATAGCGTTCCATTAGTTTGCGAAGGGCTTCGCGCCCGCGCACCAGTCTGGACTTGACCGTGCCCAATGAAGTTTCGGTCATCTCTGCGATTTCATCGTAAGACAGGTCTTCAATGTCGCGCAGTACAACCGCAGTGCGGTAATGTTCAGGCAGTTCCTTCAGGCATTGCTCCACGCGCGCCCGCATCTGGCTGCGAATGACGTGGTCGTATGGCGATGCAGTGCGATCGACGAGGGCGTCGCTGAGTCCGGGGGCGCGACGCTCGCCAGGTTCAGGCTCAATGGAAAACTCCTGCACCTTGTGGCGGAAGAACCAGCGGCGCCGATTGCTCGCTTCGTGAATGGCAATGCGGTACATCCAGGTCTTCAGACTGCTTTCGCAATTGAAGTTGGCCATTCCGCGAAAGACTTTGATGAAGACTTCCTGGGTGGTATCGGATGCGTCAGTGGGATCGTCAAGAACGCGATAAACGAGGTTGAAGATGGTCTGGTGATATTGCGCGATCAGTCGCGTGTAGGCATCCTCGTTCCCCGCCTTCAACTCGGCGACGATCGAAGCTTCTTCCGGGCGCATTTCCCATGCGCTGGCCAGCTCGCCCACGGACGTAACTCCTACGGCACTCACCGTACGACCTCCATGTTAGTCCTGTCTGCGCGCGCCAACAACCTTCACCTGACGGCAAGTCTCTGAAAAGCAGACCGCTTGCAGTGAACTATCGAGGTCAATGCCTATCGGAGATGCAGTCGGTCATCGCCGGGGAGCTTCGTCCTCAAAGCTATAGACCCCGGACGGAGCAGAAATGTTCCCGCCAATCGTGAATTCTGACGGATCGGTTCGAGGAACGCTCATTTTGCAGGCTGAGGCTGAGGCTGCGACTGGGGCGTTGGCGCTGGTTTGGGCTTCTTCTTGACCTTGGGCTGATCGTCATCATTGACGATGACCTTGCTCGCCGCCGGCTTTTTTCCACTCGCGGTGGAAGCGACCTGGCTGCGCAGGCGGGCCAGTTCAGCGTCGTTTGCGCCAGCCAAAAGATCGATGCGGTCGGCCAACTGCCGCCGGATGCGGTCCAATTGAGCAAGATCGGCAGCAAGAGGCTCATATTGCTCGCGAGTTCCGGCTGCTGCAGATTCGACAAGCGAGGAAAGGGTGTCACAGAGGGCGTTGAGAGTGCGATACAGGCGGAAGTTGGCATTCAGAGAAGCTGGTGATGCTTGAATGCGCTGCAGCAGGTCAGGCATGGAGTAGGTCAGGTTGCGCCGGATGGACTCTGAATAGGCTTGCGCCTGCTGCTTGCCTGCGGCGTCGAGTTTCCACTTGTCGATGCGAAGGATAGCGACGTCAGCATCGGACTTCTGTGCCGCAGCGCGCGTTTGCTGAACCAGATCGGCAAGGTTCTGATCTGAAGAAGCCGCGGACGGTGTGCTGGTAGCGGCCGTGGGAGCAACTTTGGCGGCGGTCTGGGGAACTCCACCGAACGATTGAGCCCATCCAACAGAACAGGCAAACAGAATGTAAATGGGAATTTTCATTGCGAGATTATTATCGGCCCAACGGGCGACCTCGGTGGATGAGATGCAGCTTACAAGCCAAAAGCTTCCACGTCTAACGAATTGAAACTAAGGAATTCTCTGCTGCAGCGCCGGGTTCGCCTTCTGCCCGCCAGGTTGGCGCGGCCCTGGCACCATCCAATTGTGAAATAGCAGCCAGATCACTCCGGCAAAGACGACGAGTGCCAGGATTGTGGCGAGAAACTCCAGCGTGATGTTCACCGGGCCCAGCACGAACAAGGGATTGGGCGACTGGTAGTCCAAGTCTGGATCGCGGGGACTTTCAGCGTCTGAAGCCGGTCCGCGGATCGGAATCACGTTTGAGGGCACTCTTTGAGCAGGCGGAGTGAGCGGCTGCTTTTCACTGTAGTCCCGATTGTCGCTGGCCATGTTGCAGTGAGATGCGTGGGGTTGGCTATCGGGTGGGACGCGCCTGTTGCCGTGTCGGCATCCTATAGAGGACAGGCTTTTATTTTGAGAGGTGGTTCAAGGATGGCGCGTAAAGCGAAGAAGCACAATGAGCAAGATGCAGGGCTGGATGAGTTTGGTACTGATCCGGGGCAGGTGGGACCGGAGAGTGGTGGACAATCCGGAGATGCAGAAGGGCTGCCTGGGAGCGCAGAGGCCGCCGACGAGAGCGTGGAAGAGCTCGCGGAGGATGATCAGGCGTTTGAGGCCGAGGTGATCGAGGGGGTAGAGGATGCGGGAGATCATCCCGAGCGGCCGGTGCGAAGCCACGAAGATCGTCGTCCGGCACACGAAAGCGAACTGCCCCCGGATCCTGACTGGAAATAAGCCAGGGAAGGTCAGCTTTGTCTACTCAACGGTGTAGGGAATTTCCATGCTTGCAGACCGCTAGCTGAGGACGACCTATCCGAAAGATAGGTTTCGGCTGTGACAGATATCACAAGCCCAGCGCACAACCTCCGGTTAACCTTTATAGCGTAAGCAAAAAGATCGCTGGCACACAGAGTGCCGCAGGAGGCTTCATGTTTGAAGGACTGCTTCAACCGATGCACCTAATCGTCATCCTATTTATTGCCCTGCTTGTGTTTGGACCGAGCAAAATCTCACAGCTTGGCAAGGGGCTGGGCGAGGGAATCAAGAACTTCAAGGACGCGGTGAACGACGAGCCCGCCAAGACAGCTGCCGTGGTCAAGAAAGACATCGTAGCCTAAGTTCACGCAATACAACTGCACGGAGCGCGTCGGCGCTCCGCCGCCGTCGAATACGTTTTCTAAACGTCCTTATTCTGCGCGTTGGCCGCAGCCAGTATTTTTGCGCTCTCGCGCAGCTTGTATTTCTGAAGCTTCCCGGTAGACGTTTTTGGCAGCGACCCAAAGATAACCGTCTTGGGAACCTTGTAGTGGGCCATGTTATCCCGGCAGAACGCAATGATTTCCTCTGCCGTGGTGGGATCGCCTTCCCTGAGGGTGACGAACGCGCAAACCGTCTCGCCCCATTTCGCATCTGGCCTGGCGACTACGCCTGCTTCCAGTATGGCGGGATGGCGGTAGAGCACGCTCTCGACTTCGATGGTCGAGATGTTTTCGCCGCCTGAAATGATGATGTCCTTGAGCCTGTCCTTTACCTCGATGTAGCCATCCGGATGCATGACGCCGAGGTCTCCAGTGTGAAACCAACCACCGGTGAACGCGTCACTAGTGGCGCGCGAGTTCTTCAGGTAGCCACGCATTACGGTGTTGCCGCGCATGAAGATCTCGCCCATCGTTTTGCCGTCCGCAGGCATTGGCTGCACGGTCAGCGGATCGCCCACCATTACACCTTCCAGCGTTACGTAGGGCACGCCCTGGCGAGCTTTGAGTACAGCTTGTTCCGCGGGAGGCAATTCGTTCCATTCTTCCTGCCATGCGCACACCGTTACCGGGCCATAGACCTCGGTTAAGCCATAAACGTGCGTCACGTTGAATCCGATGGCCTGCATCTTCTCTATGATTGCGGCCGGCGGCGCCGCGCCTGCGGTCATTACCTGCACACCCTTGGGAATTTCTCGACGGCTCTCTGGTCCAGCATTGACCAGCATTCCCATCACAATCGGCGCGCCGCACATGTGGCTCACGTGATAGTCGGCTATGGCGTCATACATTCCCTTTGCGGTTACCGCGCGCAGGCATACATGAGTTCCGGCCATTGCAGTGATCGTCCATGGGAAGCACCAGCCGTTGCAGTGGAACATCGGAAGCGTCCAGAGATAGACCGGGAAGTGCGGCATTGCCTGGGTGAGGACGTTGCCAATCGCATTGAGGTATGCGCCGCGATGGTGGTAGACCACACCCTTGGGGTTTCCTGTGGTGCCCGACGTGTAGTTCAGCGAGATTGCCTGCCACTCGTCCGACGGCATGCTCCAGGCAAACGCCGGGTCGCCTTCGGCAATGAACTGCTCATAGTTCATGGCACCGAGCAGCGTGCCGCCTTTGCCGCGTGGGTCATCGATATCAATGACGAGCGGCTTTTCCTCCATGCGCTCAAGCGCCTTGCCGACCACGGGGGAGAATTCGCTGTCGGTGATCAAGATTTTGACTTCACTATGCTGCAGGATGAATGCGATGGACTCGGCGTCCAGACGAATGTTGAGGGCATTCAGAACTGCGCCCGCCATCGGTATGCCAAAGTGTGCCTCCAGCAACTCGGGGACATTGGGGGCCATCACGGCTACGGTGTCACCCAGGCCGATGCCACGCTGTTTGAGCGCAGAGGCCAGACGCACGCAGCGCTCGTAAGTCTGCCGCCAGGTGCGCCTCAGGTCGCCGTGCACCACTGCGGTACGCTCCGGATAAACTGAAGCAGTCCGACGGATGAAAGACAGCGGAGACAGTGCTTCGAAATTTGCAGAGTTCTTGTCGAGATCGAGCTCGTAGATGTTTCGGTCGGCCATGATTTTCCTCTGTGCTGGCGGGCAGATGAGGTTACGTCAGCTCCGGCGGCGATGTCAAAATCTAACGCAGCCGGAACGGTCCTGTTTGCTAAAACGCGGCCAGAGCCTGCGTGAGCTCGTGGGTGAATTCATCCGCAGCCTTGCTCTCATTGTGCGGACAGTGTTCCCCGTTTGCGATCAGGCGAATATCAGCCGAAGGCAGCACGCGCCGCACGGAATCAATTTCGCCGG
>Ga0181516_10002439_pt1 | contig 13208 bp, 21 predicted proteins | sample PEATcosm2014_Bin_25_FD_121104 | JGI IMG/M metagenome (GOLD analysis project Ga0181516, IMG submission 121104) | Peatland microbial communities from MTU Mesocosm Facility, Houghton, MI, USA - PEATcosm2014_Bin01_10_metaG | ecosystem: Environmental > Terrestrial > Soil > Wetlands > Peat | place... | reverse complement strand
TATCGGGTTGGCACCCGGTGGGGGAATCGAGCTTTCACTACAGAGGAGATTGATCTGGTCGAGAAGGTACTCATCATCGCCCATGCACCAGCCTACAACTCCCAGGACGTTCAATCGAACTGGGGCGAGGATGCCCCAGACCTCGTGATCTACAACTGGAACGACTATGGCTTACTTCTCCCAGCGGTCGTGGCTGACCGGTATCGGGCGTCCCACTTCAAATGACGCTTCAAACCCCGGAGTCTATTCTTTGGATGGTCGAAAAACTCAAGGCCAATCGTGGATTTCGTTATGAGGAGTGGTCTGATAGATTTCGCCCGGGCAAGCCCCTGATGTTTTCTCGGGAGGATCGGAGGTTTCATCGACACCTCCAGTTTTTCCGAGAGACGGTCTTGGAACTTCTCGCAGGTACCGGAACTACTTTGGAAGCAGATCGAAGCGACGGCACCTACAGGATTGTTCGGGACACTTCGATTGGTGATGGCTGGGCGTCGCTGGGTGACTCTCAATGGGCAGACTTCTTTCCCCTGCTTTCTGCTATGAATCGGCAACCGACTCTTATCCCTTTTTCGGTCGGAGCCATCGAGAAACAACTCCAACAACTCTTCGATCTTCCTGACGGCATCAGCGAACATGTCTTCTTCAAGACCAGCTCCGCAAGGACGGTCGAACCAAGACTGCTTCGAGTGCTCTTTGATGCTTGGCACCAAGGATGCAGGGTACGCATCGTCCCTCAACCGCCGAGGATGCCTGTTTCAGCCGACCCGGTGTTTCTGGTCGCATTCCAGGGGAATTGGCACCTGCTTGCTGAGGCGGGAGACTGGGCGCTTCAATACAACCTTGCACGGGTGCAGACCATTGAACTTCTCCCCGAGGAGGGGCTTAGGAAGATATCAAAGAAAGAGCTGTCAGATTACCGAGGTCGCCTCGAATGTATCTACGGGATTTCGTTCATCAATCCAGAGACCGGAGTCCCCGACGAGCCCATTGTCGCCACGGTTCGATTTTCTGGGGGAGCCAAGACCGTCGCCATCGAACGATACTCCCAGGCGCTACAGGATGGAGACTCCGTTATCGTTACGTTCAAGGTTCACGCATTATATGAACTGATTTCTGATCTACTAGCCTGGGGCCCTGATGCGGAACCGCTTGAACCACCAGAGCTTCGGGAAGAGTGGCTGGATAAAATATCACAGTTCATTCCGCTCTTGAAGGACGCTGGCAGGGTATGAACGGGTAGGCATGGAGAAGTTGTGGGCTGGATCGTACCTTCCCCCGAGGTATCCATGAAATCTGACCCGACCAAGATCGCCATCGACTTTGACCCCATGACCGAGACCATGCGGGGCAACTCCTACTACGGTGACCACGACTTCGAGCTCCCATTCATCAGCCACATCGAGGGCAACCTCTACATGGGCGGGTGCCGAGATGACCTCATCCTGCCCCAGAACATCAAGCACCTCGTGAGCCTCTACCCCTGGGAGTCCTACCGTGTCACCCACGGCCTGGACTCCTTCACCCAGGTGAAAGCCTACGACGCCGCAGTGGAGCCTCTCGTGCCAATCCTGGATGGACTGGCATCCTGGGTGGTTGCCTGCCTCCGGTCGGGGCCCACGCTCGTTCACTGTCAAGCAGGCCTCAACAGATCGGGGTTGGTAACAGCATTGGCGTTGATGAAGACAGGCAGGACGGCCAAGGAGGCCATTGCTTTCCTCCGCCAGAAGAGGTCAACCTTCGTGCTGTGCAACCCCCACTTTGAGCGGTGGGTCCGAAGCCACTGGGGAGTGCCTCCGGCACGGAGTCACGCCTTGCGGCACCAACACGCTATCGCCGAGACGAAGGAAGGTCGACTCCGCACCTAGCCAGACTTCCGACGATAGAAACGCTGGACGTCGTCTTCGAGCATCCGCCGCAGAAACCTCTCGGACAAGTCCTCGTCGTTGAGATTCCGCTTCTGGATGTACATGTGATCTTGCTTGATGAAGACCGACGAGAACGAGCCATGGTAGTCAGCATCGACCAGAAGGTTGAAGCCAAATCCAAAACCATAGATCGAATAGAAAGTCTTCCCCTCAACCTTGTGGGGCGGCGTCATCATCACGAGGCCAGTTTCGTGAGGACCAACGAGCATTTTCGTGATGGAAACTGGAAACCCTTGCTCGGTGCATTCTGCCTCATTGAAAACCAGATCCTCAATGTCATGAAGGTATGGGCCTAGGTCGTAGCTCTTGAAAGCGGGGTGCTTCGAGATACTGGCTCGGTAGAAGAGCGACAGGATGAACTTCTTGACCTTCTGAAAGTCAAAACCGGAGATCCTATTCGTTCGGTCTGAATAGGGTTCCAGCGTGACCTTTGGATTCTTTCCACTATTTACGGAAACCAGAAACCCCTTGGCATAGCCTTCGAGGACCGAAAGGTAAACCTCACACTTTGGACAGAGGAGTTCCTCTCGGATACCCTTCTGCATGACCTCTACTTTTCCCCTGTTGTCCATCATGATTGGTACCAACTGGCCTCGGTCATTATAAGCATCCTGATACATCCATTCAGGGATGATGTGCGAGTTCTTGATTGCTTCTTCTTGGCCGCAGTGGCGACATTTCAAGCTCTTGCCCCCAAAGTGGGGATGCCCTGAGGGCACCCCCCAACCCTTCTACTTCGAGTGCTTGTGTTTGGTTTCTTCGACCAATCTGAAGGACTGGCCCTTCTTGGGGGTAGGAGGAGCAGGCTCCCCCTTCACCAGGGTGACCTGATCTCCTCCGGGCTTTTGGTAGATTCCCGAGGTTGGGACCTTCTGGCCAGGAGTGATGACGACTTTTGGCATTCATGCCTCCGTTCGCAAGTGATACCGGACTTTTGATGATCGAGCGTGTTGTGGGCACCTTGCTACAAGATGATCTAACGGAGACCGAGTCCCCGTTGCTCGTAGGTCAACGACCCCGACGGCATTGCCAAAATAGAACGCTCGGGGCTGAAAGTCAAGTGACACACTATCTGTAGCGTATAGCTAGTGCTATTTTAGCGCACAAAACGCTAGATAGCTCGGAGTTTCAGTAACAAATCCAGACCTTGGCCTCCAAATCGTACTTCCTCATGGAGGTACTCGATGCCGGTAGGTGCGGGTTTGGTTTGGGCCACCGTCGATGGAGAAGATGTCCGAGGAACCATCGACTTTCGAACCGAAAAACGCCTTACTGTCCGAATCACGGCCCCCTTCATGATCATCAGCGAGACGGTGCGAATTCGAAACGGCGGCAACAGAAAGGCTTCCCTCATGGGAGAAGTCGGCGACCAGAAGGCAGTCGAGGCGCTGGAGAGGATCTACCGCTTTTGCCTGGAACTCGAAGCCCGGGCTGACGTTCTCATCAGGGCACTGGGTCATGTCGAGAGAGACCTCAGTGCCTTCGATGGCCTGAATGACCCACGAAGGTTGGAGCTACCGACGTCTGACGGCTTAATCGTGCCATACCTCGGAAAGTTCCTTGCCAGTGCCATGGGGCCGTACTCGGATGAACGAGATGCCTTGACGGCGGGGCTCTTCATCGAATACATCCAGCCGGTCATCATGGATCTTCGTCTCCCATGCCCAGTAGGTGACATCATTCGCTATGTCCGAAGGACGGATTCCATACGTAAGTATGGAAGGAAGGACGGGCAATGGGATTAGTGGTTGACTGGGCCCGTGCCATCCCCGGCTTCCTCGATAACGTCGACTTCATCAGAGCCCACGAGCACAACCGCTACGTGACCATACCCGGGTTGGCGGCAGGCCTCTATATCGGAGGCGGAGGCAACCTTTTCCTCGGCTGGGCAGTGGCGGCGTGGGCCTCCGGTGCGCTCACCAGGGCCTGCCCCTCCTGCCCCGGTAGAGCGTATGTGGTCTTCGCAGGAGGGAGCCCGCTCTCAGGTGCTGGGCTCTGGCGAGGCTGGTGTCCAACATGCGGGAGGGTGTCCAGGTCTGAGCGTGTGACCGATCTTGTCCTGCATCCTGAAGTCAGAGGCCACTGGGGAAGGCTCGGGTACCAACCCGTCATCCAGCGTGGAGACCCGTGGGTCTTCGACTTTAGGAAGGGCGCTGTTCACACCGGCCTTCAGCGGGAGCCGGTCTACCACCTCGTGCCCGGCTGGCGGGAGTTCATGGCCGAGAACTACCCCGAGTGCTTGATCGATGACGGCAGGCACGAGGGCGATCTGTGAGGCGGGGGTTCTGGTTTAGCCACGAGACCGGCGAATTCCGAGATGCCATCTTCAACTCCCACCTCTCCTGCGTTGTGACAGAGCCGGTAGCGTTCGGGGTGACCGCCGACTTCATTCACGCCCAGTTCGAGACCGCAGACGGCGAGGACAGGGTGGGTAGAGATGCCCGCCACTGCATCCTGCTTGCCGTTCCGGAAAGGTCGGCCTGGGTACGGTGGATGGAGATTACACCACCACTCGACTCAGGCCGATGGATGGTGGAAGCTTGGACGAGGGAGCCCAGACGGGGATACATTCTTTCAAGTGCTTCAGCGCTGGTCGGGCGCAGAAGGGTACGAGATAGAGAAATTCCACATTGAGTTTCTGGGAAATTAGTCGAGTTCTCACTGTCCGCCATGACAATCCCGCTTGTCCAGCAAAATCGCCAAATCGGTTAAGCCTACCATCAGGTTCTGGCTCAACCCTTTTCACGCTTCGCTGGAACCGGCTTCGCCTTTGGTAGAAGGTGAAGCTTCAGGTTCTCACGAATGAACGACCGAAACGCTGTCTTCTTTACCTTGGAAGCAAGGCCCCTTCCTGCCTGGGGTTCACTGTCGCCGTCCTCCTCACATCGGACTCTGACCTCAGTGTGGCTGTAGTTGTCAACCAGCGGTTGATGAACTGGTGAGGCGATGGACATGTGCCGTGAATCTCTGACTGAAAAGGAATAGCACCCCTCATGTTGCCCCCCGTTTTCTCTGTACCAAACATCAGCAGGAACGGAGAAACGAGACCAATTGCAGGAAATATCTGGGAAACGAATTGTTTCCAGCTTTATGGCATTTTGCTCATCAACATCTTCAAACCGAAATCCACGAAACAATCTCTCAGATTCTGCAAATTGGACATGAGGGACTGGCTGTCTCCCTCTTGTCAACAACCTACTGGGAGGCTTGGGCGAATGAAAGACCCTCAATGCGTTTGAGTACATCCTCAGAATTAGCATTAGTCTCACTTACCCACTCCAGATGAAGATTTTCAGAATACGATACAACCAAGTCTCCGTCGTTGTAGCTCTCGACAAACAGCTCCTGAACGATGTTGCGGAAGAGTTTCTTGACAACCTTAGTATATACAACGGCGACACCACCTTCGACTGAAGGGGCAATCCGACTTGGGAGAACGCCAACTCGATCAGAGAGCGTAAGCGCCATCCGTTCGGCGTTCACTTTCGCCACTGCCTCTATGGCCGGATAGTCTTCGGGCGAGATCAGATCCCGGATCTTCGAGATTGGACTGCCCGTGTCGGCAGATTCAATCGGACTCGATTGAGCACTTGACAGGCTAGAAACCCTGGATGCGGCAATACCCTGGGTAGTCGTTACGAAACTCACAGTAGTCTCACTTTCGGCGGAACCAACTAGTAACACTATTAGTTCATGAAAGATCTGAGGAAGTGCCAGTTCCGGCACAAACGGGGCCACACTGAGCGTGTTCACTACTTTCTTCCCCTCAAGGATTGTCTACGAGCGATATTGCGGCGGCCTGGGTGATGTAGATGGGGTTTCCTAGCGGGTCTGTCTCATCGAGCTTGACGACCCTGATGAGCGCCTGTTTTACCTTGATCTTTGTCCCATCCTTGAGTTCGTACACAGTCCAAGGTTCGGTCGATGACTTGACTTCCATTACCGTCCCATCTTTCTTTTGGTTACCGACGGGTGTAGCGACGTCAACCTTTACCCTTTCAAGCGACGACATCATTTCTTCCTTTGTCTGAATTTCCTTCCATCCTTAGCTCCCGTACATAAAGACTTCGAGCACCCATGTGGTTACCATCGACATTGAACACTAGGGTGTAGAGCCCCGGACGATGAAACGTTGGAGCGACCCCAGGCACGATCTCTGCGATAATCGAAGAATCTTCGAGATCAAGGTCGCCATTCAGCGCAAGCACGACTTGAGCTGTCTCTTCATGCACCAGATTCAATGAAAAAGTATGTTTTCCGACTAAGTTGGTTACAGAAGCATATATTGCCCACGGCGGAAATGTCGCAGGAAAGGAAGGCGTGTGGAAGGTGTTGAATGTCCCAACTATCACCTTCTTCCCCGTCTTTTCTTCCACAATCCGATCAGCAAACAGTAGGCCGACAAATACAGCTTCACCCATCATCTCTTCCTTGGAGGCATTACTCAAGTGTAACGCCACGTTCCCAAGGCGTCCACCCCTATCCGAAAGCAACCGCACCTGGACTCGATTTCGATTGTCGTACCTGAGATTGAATCGAAGAACGGTGCTCTTGTCGACGACCTTGCCCATTTTGTCGTTCCCAGGCAGAAGTGTCTTTTCTATTTCGAACATGCGTCTAGGGCAATGGGCCTCGGCAAGCGGAGGCTTCGTGGCACCACTCACTTCTTCGTGTGTGCATTGTTGAGTTTCACAGTCAGGACGTCGATCTAGGATAATTTTATAGTATCCAAGTCCCAATCCGGGCACCCCCAGGCGTACTTCCGGTGATGGAAAACACAGTCACCCCAGCGCCGGTAGCCCTGCCGGAATTCACCCTCAACCTCGTGGAGAAGCTGGCCTTCGCAGTGCCAGACCTGGGCGAACTCTCCCCGGCGCAGGCCGAGGCGGTGGCCAAGGCTGTCCTCGGGGACTTCCTCAAGGACAAAATGAAGACCGCTGTGCTCTCTGCTCGGATAGACTTGACCAAAGAGATCGGGCTGTTCCTAGCCGATCAGCGGAGTGACCACACTCGAAGGGCCTACAGGTCGGCGCTTTTGACCTTCCAGGGCTGGCTAACAAGCCAAGGGCTCCACCCAGCCGAGCTGACTCCTGGTCAGGCCGATGGGTTCATCAGAGACCAGCGGGCACTGGGGAAGGATGCTGACACCGTGAGGCTTCGGGTGTCCAGCATCTCGTCCTTCTACTCCTTTCTGGAACGCCGGTATTCCGAAGTCCGCAATCCCTTCCGGGGCACCCGAGCTAGGCCCAAGAGCACCTGGACCACGGCGACCATCCCCTCGCCCACCGAGATCACCACGATGATTGAATCAGCGGACCCAAAGACAAAGGTAGCAATCGCCATCTTGGCTGAGACTGGACTCCGGGTGGGAGCCCTGGCAGAGCTGAGGATCAAGGCGGATGGCACCTTCACCACAGTTTCGAAGGGAAGCCGGGTCGTAGGGTTCGAATCGCTGACCCCGGAGACCCGGAGTATGATCCGAGAAGCAGGGCTCTCGGCGTCGATGCCCTTCAACCCGGAGCATCATCACGGCCACCGTGGAAGGGCAGGCACTCCTTCTGCGGTAACGAATGCGATCTCGGCAAGGATTACGGCGCTGACCAGGGCGCTGGCCAAGAAGGGTGTCATAACCACTGCCTACAGTCCACATGACCTACGGCATGCCTTTGCCGAGGCCAATGCTTCAAAGGGACTGATGTGGCTGAAGGAACGGCTTGGCCATGCCACAATTGGAGTAACGGAGCACTACCTTCGGAACTCCCTGGGGGTGAGCACAGTGGACCTGTAGGTTCAGGTAGCTCGTGGAACTACGTAGACAATTTCCCGGGAGGGTGCTTAATCCGGTTGATAGTGTGGAATATTAGGCATGCTCCCCGACCACAGGTTACAGAACAGTTTCCATTGGAATGGCAGTCACCGGGCAGGTGCTCACAAATTCTGTACTCCGCTTTATTTCGGGTGGCAAGTCCTCCCTGGAGAGTCTCCTGAAACCAAGCCGGAGAAAGTAGGCTTCGGCGGTCTCTGTCAGTAGGAACAGGCGGGAGACTTTACGCTCTTTGGCGAGGGCAATTACAGCTCTCACCAGCGCCAAACCGACATGCCTGTTCCGTTCCAATGGCGTGACGACCAGAGACCTGAGAAGGCCCACGGCACCGTAGGTTTCCAGTCCGCAGACTCCGATGAGGTCACCCCCCTGATACGTTCCCAATAGCACGGGATGTCCGGGTTGGACGTCGGCTGTGGGAAGTCCGGCACCGCTTAGCATTGAAAGAGCACTCTCCCAATCCTGTGGCGAAACTGGCCTGATGTCCGGTACCTTGCTGGTCAAGGCTTCACTGCCTCGATAGTGGCAGAAAGGATGAAGTCCTCAATCCCTGTCCCAGGTGCCCAGTCTTTCACGAAGAGACGGCTCTCTGCCTTTGGGGCAATCTTGACGGCTTCAAAGCCTGCTTCACGCATCATGGCCTCAAGGTCGTGAAGGGGTGTAGCGCCAGCGATACACTGGGAATGTCGTGTCAGGTCGTTCTTCAGCTCATCAGGGAGGCTTGCGGAAGCCACCATGTCGCTGATTGCCAGACGCCCACCTCTTTTGAGCACTCTGAAGGCCTCTCGAAAAACCTGAGGCTTGTCAGGGCTCAGGTTGATGACACAGTTGGAGATGATGACATTGACAGTGCCATCAGCAACAGGAAGGTGCTCGATCTCACCCATTCGGAACTCAACGTTGGCGTAGCCCCCGGCGGCGGCATTGCGGCGGGCAAGAGCCAGCATGTCTGCCGTCATGTCCACTCCGATCACCGTGCCTTCCTTACCGACGGACCTTGAAGCAAGGAAGCAGTCGAAGCCGCCCCCCGAGCCCAAGTCCAACACAGTCTCTCCAGCTTTCAGCGAGGCGATTGCCTGAGGGTTCCCGCACCCAAGGCCCAGGTTTGCTCCTTCAGGTACAAGGTTGATTTGCTGGATGTTGTAGCCGAGAACCTGGGAGATTTCCCCGGCGTTGGCGCAACACGCCGAGGAGCACCCGCAGTCGGCACTCGCCGCCGACTCTTTGGAAGCGGGTGTGCAACACCCATCCCCGCATCCACAGCCTTGCGACTGTTCTCGGGCGATAAGGCCATAGTGCTCTCGGACGGTGTTCCGTACTTCTTCGTTCTTGAGGTCAATCATTCCAACTCCTTTACCACTTCGGGTAGCCGTTCAGCCTGATAGCTTCAGTCCAATTCTTGACAGTCTCTTCAATCCCATCCCGGATGCTACGGGTCACTGCCAATTTCTGCTCGTCGGTACCCGTCAGCGCCGAAGGATCCTGAAAGCTCCACCGCAATCTTACGTTGATACCAGGAAAGATCGGGCATCGTTCGGCGTTGGCGGCGTCGCAGACGGTGATGACGTAACCGAAGTGGTCTCCCTTTCGGATGAAGTCCATTGCTTGCTTGGTGCTGTTACCTGAAATGTCGATTCCCACTTCTGCCATTACCTTCACAACAATGGGGTTGAGAGCCCCGGCTTCGATACCAGCGCTCTCAATCCGACCGAACAAGTCAGAACCGTATTTCTTCAGGAATGCCTCGGCCATTTGACTCCTGGCCGAGTTGTGAACACATACGAAAATCGCAGATTTGTCACTCATGACCTCTCCTCTAACCAGCTTTCAATCTTGGCTTTGATGGCGTCCCGAATGGGACGGATACCTTTCAGTCTCTCCTCTTCGGTGCCGCTCAGGGCGCCCGGGTCCGGGAAGCCCCAGTGGAGGCGCTCAGCGTTGGCATTGGTGCCCCGCCCCGGAAACATCGGGCATCGTTCGGCGCTGGTCTCGTCACAGACCGTGATCACTGTGTCAAACTTCTCCCCGGCATCAATCAGGTCCTGCGCCTTCTTGGCGTAGTGTTTCGAAATGTCCACGCCGACCTCTGCCATGGCCTTCACTACAAGGGGATTGAGGGTGCCGGACTCGATGCCTGCGCTGGCCACCTCAAAGCGGTCACTTGCCAGACTTCGGAGGAACCCTTCCCCCATCTGACTTCTTCCCGAGTTGTGGATGCAGATGAATACAACCTTCTTCATACTTGACTCCTTGGTTCTTTCCAGAGCTTCTTCTTCCAGGCGAGGGCAACACGGACAAGCAGGACCATCACCGGCACCTCGATCAGAGGGCCGATGACGGCGGCGAAGGCCTGGGGCGATGCCGCACCCCAGAGAGCTATGGCCACAGCGATGGCAAGCTCAAAGTCGTTGCTTGCGGCAGAGAAGGCAGAGGCGGCACTCTCTTCGTAAGTTCCGCCCAACGCCCTGGCAATCAGGATTGTGCTGAACCACAGGATGGCGAAGTAGAACACCAATGGAAGGGCAACCAGCAGAACGTCAGCAGGCCTTTGAAGGAATGAGCGTCCTTGGAGTGAGAACATCACGACAATGGTGAAGAGCAGGAAGATCAACGTCAGCGGGCTGATGCGGGGAATGAATTTGGTCTCATACCACTGGAGTCCTTTTAACCGGACGAGGATCAGGCGGCTCCCAAGACCGGCCAGGAATGGAATACCAAGATACGTCAGCACGGTTGCCGCCGACTCCCAGAACGAAATCCCACCGTGTGAGCTGTCTGCCAGCCCCAGAGAGCCAAGGAACACTGTGATGAAGAGCCAGATGTAGAAAGCGTAGAACAGCACCTGGAAGATGGCGTTCAACGCCACCAGCCCAACCCCAATTTCCCTATCCCCGCCCGCCAAGTCATTCCAGACGACAACCATTGCAATACAGCGGGCGAGGCCGACCAAGACGACACCCACAAGGTATCCGGGCTGGGCATGTAGGAATGCCACAGCAAGAGCAGTCATCAACAGGGGCCCTACAATCCAGTTCTGCACCAGGGAAAGGATCAACAGCTTGCGGTTTCCCCCAAGGGACCTCCCCATCTGTTCATACCTGACCTTGGCAAGTGGCGGGTACATCATGAGGATGAGCCCAACAGCAAGCGGGATGGAGGTGGTACCCACACTGAGGCTTGAGATCCAGCCGGTCCAGCCTGGGGCGAAGGAGCCCAGGGCGACACCGAGGGCGATGGCAACAGCAATCCAGAGGGTTAGCCAGCGGTCAAGGAAGGAGAGTGATTTCATATCATGACTATATACTCATATAGTCATGGAGTCAAACGAGAATGTGAGGTTCTTTTGCCCCTGACCGAATTCTCATATTAGCCTGAGGGAAGGAGCACGGGGGAACACGCAGACCTGCCAGTGAGTGCCTGCCTATCTGCGGCCCACTCTTTGGTTTCCAGCATGGCATTGCAGACTTCTTCAACGACTCGGTTGTACGGTTCGGGGAGTGCCCGTCGGGAGTAGTAAGCGAATAGGCCCTGCTTCCGTGCAGAGATCAGACCCGCCTGCTTCAGCTTGGCCAGATGGCGGCTCAGGTTTGACTGGTTGAGCCGGAGGACATCTTCGAGGTCACAGACGCACAGGGTCTGGTCCCCCAGCAAGTTCAGGATTCGCAACCTGTTGGTGTCCGCCAGTGCCTTCATCACTTCTGTCAATTCCATGAGTGGATAGTAATACGGTGGACATTGGCTGGCAAGCGCTACCCGAGTTGCGGACCTACGCAGTTCCTGAAACGCTGATTAGGTCCTCCACGGAACAGGGATTGGCCAAATGCTGGATTGTGCAGTGGCGCAAGCGCCTTGACGGGCTGACCCGTGCAGTCATCCAAAGTGATGCGAGTTCCCATTGGAAAACCTCAGCTTCCCTCGTCGGCCTCGTCCCCTACCTCACCATCCGGCTCGACAAAGCCCCAGCCATTCCAGTACGAGGCCTTGTCAGGCCCGTCATCGTCCAGGACCGCAGGCAGGGGGCGTTCAGGCCTATTCCGGCAATACCCGCATGTTGGCGAGTCGCAGGCAGTCTCAAGCCACTGGTTACAGCTCCAGCAGAAGGGGGCGTCGAAGACGTTTTCATAGATGACGGTCTGCTGACCGCAGAGTCTGCATGCCTTGCCCACCATGACGTTGCCATGGCAGAGCCTCCCGTCGAGAAGGAGTTTGTAGTGGTGGTCAGCGAGAGCGACGGTCTTTACTTCCATGGGGGTACCTCGGCTGAGTTAGTTGTTCGGGGCCCTCTCTGCGGAATGAAGAAGACTGGCAGAGTGGAACGTGCCTCGCCGGGGAAGTACGGTTTCGGAATGAGATTTGGGGGAATCTTGCTTTTTCTCAAAGGCACAAACCTGCTACCGAAGCTCGGGTACGGTCATTGGAGGTAGAGGGTTGGGAGCACCTTATACTTCGATTCCGGTTCCTCACCAAAATTGAAGAGTTCTCTGAGGTATGGGATGGAACCGTCAAACTCTTCTTCGGTTCCTTCATCCTTATATTCTTGGGTTTGGTCTTTGCTGTCGTAATGTCCCATCAACATTCGAACAAGGAGGCGGTTCTGGGTAGTGAGAATGAGCATTCTGGTATCAAACCAATGCCGAAGGGAGTGAAAACTGAACATGGCAGGATGGGAAACCTCAATAAGTTCATCATAGGCTTGTTTGAGCCGGATGTTTGTCATTCTTTGGCGGAGGGGTTTGCCTTTACTCTTGAAGACAAACTCCTCCGGATCATTTCCCAAATCAAGAAGAACCAGCGATACGGCCAAGCCAACCAGGGGAACCCACCTTTTCCGCTTTGTCTTGGTTGGGCCTATGGTCTTGGTGCCCTCCTTCATCGACTGCTCGATGAGCAGTTTCATGACCTGTGCTTCTGGGTTGAATTTTATGTGCTTTCGTTGAAGAGCTTGAAGTTCTCCAATCCGTGCTCCAGTGTTTGCGCCAACAAAAGCCATTCGAAAGTAAGGGTCTATTGCACCCTTTCCCCAGTGGTTCTCCGAGAAGAAGAGTTTTAACACTTCCTTGTTTGTGGGCGTGTACTTTGGAGGGTTGACCCGAAAATTTTTCACAAAGGCTGGCACCGAGTTCAAAGGATTGACGAGGAGGATCTTGTCTTCGACGGCTTGATCCAGGACGGGTCTGAGAGCCTTCTTGTAGTTCTCAATGGTTGAGGCTGACTTCCCAAGTCCGCTCTTTCCCATGAAGTAGGCCCTCAGCCGAGCGACTGATAGCTCCTTAATGGTGAGCTGAGCAAAGTCAACCATGAGGACCTTGTTCAACATCACCCTCAGAGCATTGATCCAAGACTGTTCGAGCGGACGCCCATGGCTTGCCAACCCATTGCAGTACGGGCAATTCTCGGTGAAGAACTTGGCGGAATAGTCCACAAACAGCGGTGAACCATTGAAGCGACCGTCTTCAGCC
>Ga0181516_10002437_pt1 | contig 13210 bp, 9 predicted proteins | sample PEATcosm2014_Bin_25_FD_121104 | JGI IMG/M metagenome (GOLD analysis project Ga0181516, IMG submission 121104) | Peatland microbial communities from MTU Mesocosm Facility, Houghton, MI, USA - PEATcosm2014_Bin01_10_metaG | ecosystem: Environmental > Terrestrial > Soil > Wetlands > Peat | place... | reverse complement strand
TGGCCTCCACGATGCAAAGCACCTGGCCCAAGGCAACCTTGTCACCCTGCTTGACGAACGCAGGAGCACCGGGCGACGAAGACTCATAGAAGGTTCCAACGATGGGAGACTTGATGATTTCGACGCCCTCTTCAACTCCACTTGCTGCGGGCGCGGGGATCACTGGAGCACTCGCTGGCGCTGGGGCTGGCGAAGATAGCGCAGCGACGGGCGCATAGGAGACTGTGGGGGCTGCGACCGAGGCCACTACGGCCTGTCCGCGCTTAATGCGAATCTTCACATCGCCGCGCTCCATCTCGAACTCGGCAATGTCTTTTTCGACGAGAAACTCAACCAGCTCTTTGATCTCTTTCTGATTCATCGGCCGCCAGGAGCGTCGCTCAAACGCGACGCAGCTTTGGATTTTTGGATTTGCTATTCGTTCTGTAAACCTGCAATTCGCCGCGGGTTCGGTGATGCTTCAATTCAGTTCGATCAACCCCTTGGCTACCGGGGTCAACACTTCGTATCCAGTGCCGGTCACCAGCAGCATGTCCTCAATCCGGACGCCGCACTCACCGGGAATATATGCTCCGGGCTCGATGGTGATCACCATTCCCGGCCGCAACACCGTCTGATTCTTTGCTGCCAGTCTGGGCGGCTCGTGAATCTCCAGACCTACCCCGTGTCCAGTGGAGTGGGTGAAAAATCGGTCTAACTTGGCCCGCTTCAACACTTGTCGCGCCGCGTGATCCACATCTCCGGCGGTTGCCCCCGGACGCACCGCGCTGATGCCTGCGAGTTGCGACTCGAGAACCGCAGCATACAGCTCACGTGCCTTGGCCGGAGCTCTGCCAAGGTGCACGGTACGAGTCATGTCGCTGCAATATCCCCCAAGTACAATTCCGTAGTCTAACACTACAAACCCCTCGGAAGGCAGCGCCGCGTTGGAAGCCACCCCGTGGGGAAGCGCGGACCGGTTCCCCGAGGCAATAATCGTCTCGAAAGACATTCCTTCGGCCCCAGCCTGGCGGGCCAGAAACTCCAATCGCGCGGCGGCCTTGGACTCCTTAACTCCGGGCCGCAGCGAGCGCAACAGCGGGCGGAAGAGGCGCGAAGATAGCTCGACTGCACTGCGTATCAGTTCGACCTCAGCGGCGTCCTTGATCTCTCGTATGTGCTCAACCACGCCCGAGAGAGGCACCAGTTTTACTTCCTTGCCGAGTTCCTGCCGAAGGCTGCTCAATTGCGACACGGTGAGGTAGTCCGCTTCGATCCCGACCCGGCGCAGATGCAGTCGCCCGCAAGCTTTAGCTGCAGCGACTTGGCCGCCACCTTTGGCGATGACGATGCGAGCTCCTTTCACCTGGGCCGCGGCTTGTTCCGAATAGCGTCCATCGGTAAAGAACACGGGACGCGCGGTGGCCAGCAAGACCCCAGCGCTTCCGGTGAAGCCGCACAGATAGCGCACATTGGGCAGATGCGTCACGATCAAAGCATCCACCTTGCGGCGTTCCAGTTCGTCGCGCAACACCTTCTGCCGTCCGAGAAAGTCCATGCCCACGATTGTAAATGGGACGGGTAAGTAGACCAAAACAAGGCGAGCTTCCGAAGAAGCCCGCCTGCAGAAGCAATCTACCTTTGCGATTAAATTACAACGATCTTGGGAGTAATGAAGAAGATCAGTTCATCGGTTTCGGTTCTGACAGAGCGCTGCTTGAACAGATTGCCCAGCCACGGAATGTCGCCCAGCAGAGGCGTCTGCGACGAACTAACCGAGTTGGTAGTCTGAATGACTCCGCCGATCACCAACGTGCCACCATCCGATACCAGCACCTGGGTGCTGGCTTGCTGTGTGGTCAAAATGAAATTGCCATTGGCAAGAGGAGAACCGCTGGGCTGCGTGTTCTCCACGTCCACGGTCATGAACACCGTGTTATCCGCGGTGATTTGCGGAGTGACTGAGAGGCGCAGAACGGCATCGATGTAGGTGACACTGGCATTAGCGTTCGCAGTGCTCTGGGTGTAAACGGGAATCTTGACGCCCTGCTTTACCTCTGCCTTGATGTTGCTTTGGGTCACGACGCGTGGGCGCGAAAGCACCTTGGCTAGGTTGTGGCTCTCAGCCGCGGTGAGGACCGCGTCAATGCCATAGCTCTTGGTGATATTGCTGATGGAGAATCCGGTGGTTGCACCGGGGGCCGAAAACGTGGTGAACAACGGCACAGTGCTGGTTGGAGCCGTAGTGGTGGTGGTGCCAGTGCTGGTGGTAGTGGTAGTAGTGCCGTTCGGATTGGCGCCGGCGATGGTGCTGACGCCGTTACCCCAATTGAAGCCGAGTTGCACACCGAGATCGCGGCTGAAAGAGCGAGTCGCAGAAACCACGCGAACTTCGATCTCTACCTCCTGGCTCTTACGGTCAAGCTGCGAGATCAGGCGGTCGAGGTTGGGTAGCACGCTCGGAATATCCGAGATGATGAGCGCGTTGGTGCGCTCGTCCGCAATGACATCGCCGCGGGCGGTCAGGAACTTCTTGATCGTCGGGACGACCTGGGCAGACTTGGCGTAGCTGAGGAATCGCGTGATTGTCTGGCGATCCACAGCGAGAGCGACAGCCTCGGACTGGGCGCGACGGTCGACGGCCTCCTTGCGGAGCGTATCGGTGGCGGCTATGCGCAGCACGTTGCCTTGCAGCTCGCGGTCAAGAGCATTGTTCTTCAGAACGATGTCGAGCGCCTGATCCCATGGCACGTCGTCTAACACCAGGGTGACGTTTCCATGAACGCTGGGATCGAGAACGATGTTAAGGCCGCTGATCTCGTGGATGAGGCGGAAGAAATCCTTCAGATCCACATCCTTCAAATTCACTGAAATGGGTTCGCCTGTGTACTTAGGAGCGCCGGTGGACGCCGCTGTGGCACCACCCGGAAACTGCCCAGGTGCGGTCAGACGAGCCATTTCAACCGTCTCGGTGGACGGGGTCGAAGTGGATAGCGTCCCAGCAGCCGCACCAGCGCGGGCACCGGGATCGACGCTGTGGCGTTCAGGTGTGGGTAGAGGCGCAGTGACAATCGCCTCCTGTGGTTGCGTCCGCGTGGACGCGCTGGCTAGTTTCTCCTGCACGTCGTGCACCTGGGGCACAACGGATGCAGCGGGTGCGGGCTCGATCTTCTGCGGCGCGGGGGTCTCTACCGGCGGCTGAGGCTTGACCGGAACGATGACTTCGGCCTGAATCACAGGCTTCGGCGCAGGTGCAACGACTTCGATCGGCTGCGGCTTTACTGGGACTATGACCTCGGCCTCTTGGACCGGCTTCGGCGCAGGTGCAACTATGACCTCAGCCTCATGGACAGGCTTGGGCGCTGGGGTTTCCACCGTCGGCTGCGGCTTGACGGTGACTATGACCTCAGCCTGAATCACTGGCTTCGGTGCGGGTGCAACAACTTCCGTCGGCTTCGGCTTCGCGGGGAGACTCACTTCCGTCAGATGAACAGGCTTCGGCTGAACAGGCTTCGGCGCGGGCGTTGCGATTTCAGTTTCTGTCTGCTTCGCAGGAACGGCTTTCAAGTCGGCAAAGACAGTCTCCGGTGCGACCGAAGGAGCAGTTACGGGCTGAGCTGGTGTCACTTGGGGATCATTGAACACCGTCTCATGAACCGTCTGAACGGGCGAAGACAGCTTCATAACGGCGGGACTGGGATTCGAAGGTGGGGCCGCGACAGCCGGACTGGGCTGCACGGATGCGTCCACCGTGACGGGCATGGAAGTCACCGCCGCAGGAGCAATAAGCGCGGGGGCCGAAACGGGATTGAGCGAGGCCTTCTGGGAAGGGGACGGTTCCGAGTTGATGCGAACAGTGATCTGACTGGCGGACTTCACAACATCAAACGTACGCGGACCACTGAGGTCGATGACAACGCGAATGACTGGTGGCTCGGACTGGAAGTGTCCGACGCGCACATGCAGCACGTCTTTTCCCTGGACTGCGACGTTCTTCACCGACGGGCGCACTGTGGTGTTGTCAAAATCGAGCACCAGGCGGTCCGGGTTGGTCAGCAGAAATGGCGCGCGTGCGTTGCTGGGTCCTTCAATGACGACGTCCATGGTGCCATGGCCGCGCTGCACACTGACGCTGCGGATGACGGCCGGAACCGCGGATTGCGCGTGCATAGTCGCTGTCGAGACGGGAGCAACAGGGGCCGTTGCATGGGCGTCGGGAGCGGTCTTCGCAACCTGTGGCGCGGAAGGCTTATTAGCCTTGCTGCTTGGCGTAAGAGGAAGCGGTGATGCCGCCGACGAGGGCGTTGGCGCAGCCGCGGGTACAGGCATAGTCTTTGGCGCGTCTGCGCTGCTCAACACAATCTGCAGCCCATCGCTTTTGTCCAAGACCTCGAGACTGACGCCGTCGCCGACGACCATTTCCACGCGCGTTACTTCGCTGCCCGAGGCGCTGGTGTAACTGGAGAGCCGATAGCTCTTCAGCACGGACGAGCTAAGCGTCGCGGTCCGCTGCACCGCCGCATCGGACGTGACGCCATTCAAATCGATAAGAACCAGGTGGTCGTCCGGCCTGTATTCCTTATGGGCAAAAGAACCGGTGGTACGCAGGCTCACGGTCGCCGAGTGTTCCCTGGGCGTGACCTGCACCGCATTCAGTTGTGAAGCCGCCGTCGCCGATCCGGCGCAAAACAGCGCCATGAGTGCTACCGTCAGCAGTCGCTTTCCCCTCATTGTGATTCCCCCCGCGTTGCCCGTTGCCGGATTTCGCGCGCCCTTCTCGAACTTGCTTTCCAGTTTCCTGGTTCTTCAAAGCTTGCAATCATGAAATCCACTTACACCGCTGCTGCCCCGAGTTTCCGGGTTACTTGACGCGTAACCGCACGGCCCGCGTCATCGAAATACCGTTCGCGCAATATGATCGAATCCTTCGTGATGCGCTCCACCTGGCCGTTTGCCAGTGGATCGTTCTCCCGCAGGAAGTAAGTATGTTCGCCATTGACCACAACCGCGATGAACCCGGTCGGTCCGCGAACCACGCCGTGCAGACTGACCTCGCCAACCTCAAGACATTGCTTGCCCGAACCGGTACAGACGATCGGGGTATGGGCACGATCAACGACCGGGCTGACGAAGGGGTCACGGTGTCCTTTGCCGGCTGGCTTGGTTTTGTCGCCATCCTTCGAGGCGGCGACGGTCGCTCCCTTGCTGATATGGCGCGCGACGGATGCGTGATGCACTGGCTTGGAGCGCAAAGGGCGTGCCGCTGAGCGCGGCCTGGACGATGTGGCCGCAGGAGACGCAGCAGGCGCAGTGCTGGGCGACGCCGCCACGGGAGGCTGTGCCGGAGGTTGCGCCATCCTTACCTGTCCCCAGGCGGTTGCGCCAAGCAACAATGCCAGAATTACTTTGCTGCTGTTCATTGCCCTCTCCTACTTTTTCGCCGCAACCGGCGGCGGCGGTCCAGCCTTGCCTGTGCTGTAGAACGTTGTCAGAAGCGCACTGGTCGAAACAGTTTCGTGAGGCGCCCACTTATAAGCTCTCTTCGAAGGCGACTTGCCACCCTTCAGAGAACCCATGCTGAGGCGGCTGACGTTTACAATGCGTTCGAGTTTCTGCAAGCGGTCAAAGAAATTCAGAACTGAGTAGTACGGCCCATCCACGTCGACCTCGAATGGAACCTCGACATAGAAGTCCTTGCTGGCGGTGTCCTTGGGCGTGTAGCGACGCACTTCGACTCCGGCGACTCCGGCTTCATTGGCCACCAGGGTGATGAAGGCCGGTACTTCCTTTTCTTCCGGCACAACCCGCTTCTGCGCCTCTATCTTCGCCTGGAGAACTACCGTCTGCTGGTTCAGGTCCGCCAGTTTGGCCTTGAACGGGGTCAACTGCGCAATCTCCGCCTGCTTGGCTTTGAGTGTCAATGCGTCGGCTTCATTGGCCTTCTGCAAGGGTGCCAGGGAAAAGAAATACGCCCCCGCCGATAGCACAAGGATGACCAGCGCCACGATTCCGAGTTGAGCCACATAGGGCAGTTCTTTGAAGCTCACCATGACCTTAAGCCTTCGTCTTTTCGCAAACCAGACTGAAACTGAATGTCTGCAACTTCTGGCTGTCTTCCTGTTGGGCGTCTTTCAATTCCACGCTTTTGTAATATCCGGAGTGCCGCAAATTCGTCATGAGATTGGCAACATTGTTCGGACCGAGTGCCAATCCATCCATGGAAACGGTTGCTCCTTCGTCACGCATATTGAGCAGCCACACTCCATCGGTCTTATTGACGGTATCGCTCAGGTTGGTGAGCAAAAGCACCGGTCCCATCTGGCCGGCACGCAATTGATCGATGACATCGAAGCGCCGTTTGAATGCGTCATAATCTTTCTGACGTTCCAGGTAGGCTTGTTTCACCTTGATCATCGAGGCAATGGATTTATTGGCCTCGGTAAGCTGCGTCTGCAGCTTCTCGTGGGTGCTCTCAAGCCGCATATGGTAGAAGTAAAATACGGCGCAGGCCACCACCAGCAGGGCCAGTCCCGTGATCAATGGAGAAGGTCCGTCAGTGGTGAGCTGCGGCATGATAAAGAGCCGCCGCCCCTTCTTCCCCTTCTTCGGTTTTGCTGTTCCGAGCAGATTGATCCGGATCATAGTTTTTCGAAGCTCCTCAGGGCCAATCCCACGGCCACTGCCAGCTGTGCCGCATTCTTCTCAATCAGGTCCGCGCCTTCTCCGATGGGCGGCACGATCTTGAGGAACGGATTCATCGGATCAACAGGAATCGAGAACTCCTGGCGAAGCGCTTCCACCAGTCCCGGAACCTGCGACGAGCCGCCGGCAACGTAGATCCGTTCAATGTGTTCTCCGCTGGCGGTAGCGCGGAAGAAATCAAATGTCTTCTGAATTTCCAGCACGATGATTTCGGTTACCTGCTGCAGGATGGGCAGCTTGGCATCTTCGCTGACGGTTCCAACCTTCTTGCCCAGTTTGAGGGCCTCCGCATCATCGAAGCTAAGATCGAGTTCCTTCTGGAGAGAATCCGTGTATTGAAGGCCGCCTACACTTACATCGCGCGTGAATAGCGGAATCGATCCCCTGACGATGTTGATGTTCATCACGCTGGCGCCTATGTTGAGCAGCGCCGCAGTGGTGTTGGGAGCCGGATCGTAGTTGTACTCGTAACAGTTCTGCAACGCAAAGGCGTCAATATCCACAATGACCGGTTGCCGCCCGGAGAGCTGCAGAGCATTGGTGTAGTTCAATATCTTGTCTTTCTTGACGGCCACCAGCAGCACATCAATCGTCGGACCTTCCAGGTTGTCACTGAGAACCTGGTAGTCGATATTCACGTCAGACATGTCAAAGGGAATGTACTGGGCGGCTTCGTTGCGCACGGCTTCGCCCAATTCCGGCTCGTCCATGGTTTGCATCGAGACCTTCTTCACAATCACCGAGTGGCCACTGACGGAAGTAGCGACACCCTTGGCCTTGAAGGCATGCTCGGCGAAGATCTTGCCAATCGCACTGGCGACACTGCCGCTATCGACGATCATGGAATCCACCACAATGTCGCTGGCCAGTGGTTCCAGGCCGAGATGGCTCACCATAATCTCGCCGCGGCTGCGCTGTAGCTCCACAGCCTTGATGCTGTTCGACCCGATATCCAAGCCGACGATCGTTTTGTTGGAACCCGGTAACTTAAGACCAAACATACGCGACCACCCTCGTTACCTCACCGCAGCCGTACGCAACGCACGCGGTCTCTTTTTCAAAACGCCTTCTCCGCCGCTGCTCTTGCTTTCCATCCAGCGGTCCAAAAGGGCCTTCTTGAATTTCCACCGGTTACCCAGCTTGAAAGCAGGAATTTTGTCTTCGGACACGTACTTATACAACGTGTCCGGACTGACTCCTAGATAACTGGAGGCTTGCCGGATGTTCATCACTTCTGGCGATTCGGACATAGACCTTTGCCCTTTCGAGTCCAGGAACCAATACAAAATCCGTGACTTCGGCAGCTTTCGCCACCTTGTGCACTCTGCTCGGTCCACCAGCTTGCGTTCAGGCGCGCTGATGCCTGCGAGGAGATTCCTTGCTTTCTCGGGGGAATACTACGCGCTGGTTATAGCAGAGTTCAGGGCGGTCAACCAACCTAAACTTCCGGCCAAAACCGGAAGATATCGGACGTCATCGGCCTATTCCGTCATCGGAACTGGAACAAAACGCATTCCTTTGTAGCTGAACTGAAGGTACACCACAATAGGCTGGGGCAGTAATGCAAAGGGTGCACATCTTCATTTAGGAGATTACGAAGGGGTGTAAGGCCATGAGTCTCGACCCTAAGGTGTGCCGATACCTTTGCTTGATTTCATTGCAATCAGGGCCAATTCGGATAGAATGAAGCGGCTGTCTATTTATCCTGTGCACTTATAAAGGCCGGACTTATGTCCGGCCCTTTTTGTTTTTCCACGCCCGAAAAACAAAGAGCCCGCCTATGTCGGCGGGCTCCCTGGTCTCTTGGGACTAGTAATTCATGTCGAACTTTTCCTGATGCAATTGCGGGTCGCTCTTGATCAGCACGGGATGGCCGATGAGCTCTTCCATCTCCTGCAGCCACTTGCCGTTGCCGCCCTTCAACTCCTTGGCGACCTCCGGGTTCACGCGGAGCAGAACTTCCTTGCTCTCCACATGGCGGCGAACCTTGCGCATTTCAACGTAGATTTCGTTGCAGATGGTCTGCACCGATTTGACGAAGCCAGTGGCGTCGCAATAGGGGCAAGGCGTGCCGAGCGTGCGCTCGAGCGACTGCTTGACCCGTTTGCGAGTGATAGCCACCAATCCGAAATCGTTGAACTGCAGGATCTTCGAGGGCGCGCGATCGGCCTTCATCGCCTCTTCGAGCGCCTGCATCACCTTCTGGCGATTCTTGCGCTCGTCCATGTCGATGAAATCGACCACGATGATTCCGCCGAGATCGCGCAGGCGTATCTGGCGCACAATCTCTTTCACCGCATCGCAGTTGGTCTTGACGATGGTGTCTTCAAGCCGCGCCGTTTTGCCGACGTACTTGCCGGTGTTGATGTCGATGGCGACCAGGGCTTCGGTCTGGTTGATGACAATGTAGCCACCGCTCTTCAGCCATACCTTGCTCTTGAGGCTCTTGTTGATCTCCTCGTTGATGCCGAACTGTTCGTAGAGCGGCGCGTCCTTGGAATAAAGCTTGATGCGGCGCACCAGGCTCGGCTGGAAGCGCGAGGCAAAGCGCACCACGCGCTCGTACTCGCTTTCGTTATCCACCCAGATCTGCGAGAAGTCGCTGGTAACCTGATCGCGCAGGATGCGCTCGACCAGGTTGAGATCGTGATAGATCAACGCCGGGCTCTTGCTGGATTCAGCGCGAGTGCGAATCTCGGTCCACAAATGCTTCAGGAAGCGGATATCCGCGCGTAGTTCGTCTTCCTTGATGTTGGAAGCCGCAGTGCGCACGATGAAGCCGCCGTGTCCGTTTTCGCGCTCGCTGCTGACAATGCGCTTCAGGCGCTGACGCTCTTCTTCGCTGCTGATCTTGCGCGAGACTCCGATGTGGTTGACCGTGGGCATATAGACCAGGAAGCGGCCAGGAAGCGCGATGTGACTGGTGATTCGCGCGCCTTTCTTGCCAATCGGCTCCTTGGCAATCTGCACCAGAATTTCCTGACCTTCTTTCAACAATTCGCTGATCAGTGGCAGGGCGCGCGATTGCTGATGCGCACGCGAGCGGCCTCTATCTCCACCACGTTGTGGCGGAGCGCCACGGCGACCACGACGTTCGCGACGATCAAAGCGACCGGTGGAACGCTGACGCCCCGGCTCGGCTGCGGCCACAACTGCAGGCTGTTCGCCTTCAACCGGCTCATCGCCTTCTTCTTCTTCGCCTTCGGCATCGGCGACCATTTCGGATTCTTCGAACTCCTCGCCGCCGAAGTCGTACTCTTCGTCTTCCAGCTCGCTCTCTTCGCCGGTCTCGCGAACTGCGGTGCCGAACTGAGAGCCGTTGGCTTCCTCGGAATCGTCATCTTCGCTGTCTTCGTAGCGGTCAAAGTGCTCGGCAAGAGCGGGCATCTCAGCCTCTTCTTCGTCGAGTTCCTCGTGCTCCACGTTTCCGCCCTCAATGACGAAGCTGCCCAGGTTCTGCTGCTCCGCGGGCTTCGTCTCGGCAACAGGTCTGGACCTCCGATCAGGACGGCGTTCGCGTGTGCGTTCTGGCGCAGGTTCGGCTTCCGGCTCCGCGGCTGCCTCGACTTCGTGGGCATCTTCGACAAACTCGTCCTGAGCGGCAGCGTGCGCTTCGGTCACTTCATGTGCGGCGGAACCAAATATCTTGGAAACCCTGTCCCGCCATGAGCGGCGTCCAGGACGTCCTTCAACCTTCGGCTCACCTTCTTCGTTATGCTCGGGCTCGGCAGCGGGAGCTACAGGCTGCGCGGCTTCGGTGTGAACGGCTTCCGCTTCAACCTCATGCGTCTCAACGGCGGCAGGCTCCAGGTGATCTTCGGGAGCGACCATCTGCGCTTCGGGCTGCGGCTCAGAGACGATCTCATGCTGCGGCTCGGCGGCTACGGGAGCGGCTTCCGCCACTGCCTCTTCCACTTCGTGCTGCTCTTCGACGTCAGCTTCATGACGCAAGGTCATCGAAGGCAGACCGCTTGCGCCTGAGTAGCTGGCGCTGGAAAGCGGCTCGTCGGGATTCGTCTCAGGCTGACTGGGCGCTGCAACTTCAACCGGCGCAGCAGCTTCCTGAGCTTCCACTGGAGCCTCGGGAACGTGGGCCATCTCTACACTTGATTCGATAGGGGGTGCTTCGATCGGTGCGACCGGAGTGACCGTCTGTTCGACAGCCGCGTCCTCCACTGGAGCCGATAACATGGCTACCGGCTCAACGCCGCGGTACTTGGAAATCGATTCGCCAGGAAGAACCATGGGGGTGTAGTTCGTCGGCAGTGCAACGCTTTCGAACTCGCGCGGTTCACGCGGCTCACGGTCTCCACGGTCGCGGTCGCGACCACCACGGCCACGATCCCGGTCACCAGGACGTCCTCGTCCGCCACGATCACGGCTACCACGGTCACGACTGCCGCGATCACGGTCACGTCCGCCGAAGCTCTGCTCAGGCTGGTCGTTGGACGCAGCAGGAGCTGCCGCGGGCGCTTCGCCTTCACCGCGGTTGTACTTGGAGATGGATTCGCCGGGAAGTAGCATCGGCGTGAAGGAGCTTGCGGCCGCTGCAGGTTTGTCCTCTGCGACGGGCTCTGCGGCTGGGGCCTCCAGTTCTTCCTCGGGCACCTCATCAGGCACCACGGCGTCAGCGTCTTCCACATTGCGGGCCAGACCATGCACAACCAGGCCGCGAGGCTCAAAGCCGCGCAACTCGCGCTTTCTTGGCTCGCGTGCCGGCGGGGCGGCTTGCGCCTCACTGTCTTCAGCGGAATCTTCCTCGATTTCCAGTGCGGACGGCTGGGTCTCCGAACCGGCGGCAACCGGCTGTGACTCGTCCGGACGATCGCCATTCACGCGCTCGCGTCCGCCACGACGTCCACGACGGCGGCGACGTCCTCGCCAGCGCGGCGCGCCTGCATCTTTTCCTTCGGCGGGCTCGGTGGAAGCAGCCTCGCCCTCAGGGGCGGGCTCTTCGTCAGCCTCGTCGAAGTCATCCTCAGCCACAGGTTGCGGCTCAGCGACGATGAGGCCATTGGCCGTGGCCAATACCGCACCGGTCACCTTCACATCGGCGAATTCACCGTCTTCATCCTCATCCTGCAGTTCGAGGAAGTCGGAGACATAGAGGAACGCGTCGCGCTCCAAACCGATATCGACGAATGCCGATTGCATGCCAGGCAGCACGCGGGTGACGCGTCCTTTGTAAATGGAGCCAGCCAGCGTGTATTCGTTCTCGCGCTCGAAGTAAATCTCGGCGAGCTGATCGTCTTCTACCAGCGCCACCTTGGTTTCGTGCGGCGTGGTTGAAACGTAAAGTTCCTTGTTCATCGTTCGCTCCCGGCCTGTCCGAGTGGGACAGGCTGTTTGCAGCCGGAAGCTAGAAGGCAGGTGTGGTCAGCTTTGAAGATCAATGCGTCGAGCCGCGCCGACTGGCACAACGGCCAGAGCGCGGAGCGAAGTTCGCCCGCTCAACAGACTTGAGGGGATCATGCTGCAGGTTCCGCCGTGGCGCTTTGCGCCATTCGGGGTTCCGGCTGCGTTTGATGTGAACCTATGCACCGATTCCGTACTCCCCGGGTCTGTTGCACCCGGTCTCGGTTACGCTGCGCCTGGGTTTTGTGGCCACTTCTCTCCGCATTCCGTGAAACCTTCTAGTGCCGGAATACTGGATGGGGCCGTTCCCTGCCCTAACAACGCTGCGTAATTCAATCCTGACCGGCCCTGAAACGCCTTCTGGCCGGCTGTGCTCTCATTTGAGAGCTCCATCTCGTGTGTATGCGGCCCGGGAAATCCCTGACCGAAAGCCCCGGCTATTACCGCCGAAGACCCATTCACTCCGCCTGCTTGCGGCGACGCTCCTGGGATTTCTGCAAAAAAGATTGTGTTCCGCGAGCCTCGCTTTTGTTCAAGGCCTTGCGCGTCCGCACCGGAGAGCTCCCGAGCTTTCGAAAACCTTGTTTCCGAAAACCCAATTGCGAAAAACCCCGTGCGATTTACGTCAGCGTGATCCTAATTCACAAACCGGCGCATGCGAACATTCATCACAATACCCAGCGCCAGGAAGGTAAACAGGATCGACGATCCTCCGTAACTCATTAATGGCAGCGGAATTCCCGTCACGGGCATAAACCCCACTACCATTCCCACATTCACCAGAACATGGAATGCCAGCACCGCAACCACTCCCATAATCAGGAAGACTCCGGCACGGTCTGGAGCCGTTTGAGCGTCATAAATCAGACGCATCAACACCCCAAAGTATAGCAGCATTACCACTAACGCGCCCACAAACCCGTGCTCCTCGCTCCATGCGGCAAAGATGAAATCGGTATGCGGAACAGGAAGAAACTGGCCTTGAGTCTGGGTTCCCTTGGCCACGCCCTTGCCCCACACGCCCCCGGAGCCAACCGCCACAAGAGACTGTTTTACCTGGTAACCCGAGCCCTGGGCGTCCGCGTCGGGCTGCATAAAGCTCGAGAGCCGTTCCTTCTGGTAAGACTTCAGCCCATACTTCCACATCACCGGCATCAGCACTGCGGCAATCAAC
>Ga0181516_10002436_pt1 | contig 13213 bp, 12 predicted proteins | sample PEATcosm2014_Bin_25_FD_121104 | JGI IMG/M metagenome (GOLD analysis project Ga0181516, IMG submission 121104) | Peatland microbial communities from MTU Mesocosm Facility, Houghton, MI, USA - PEATcosm2014_Bin01_10_metaG | ecosystem: Environmental > Terrestrial > Soil > Wetlands > Peat | place... | reverse complement strand
TACGCAATTGCGCAAGATATTGCGAAACACGGTCTTCGGCATCGACAGTTGCCACATACACGACGTTTCCGCCCTGCTCATCGACCGTGGCCTTCTCGCCGCTGCCCAACAAACCGTTAATGGCCTCAACCATACTGTTGTTCGAGCTGCCGGAAGAAGAAGATCCCGTCGACGATGATGAGGATGATGCAGCCGCCGAGCTAACGGCATGCACAATCGGCGGAAGACCAACGACAAAGGTTTCCTTTTCCGATAGCTCAATCGATCCGTGACGATAATCGCAGAATACCTTGGCCGCAGCGCAGACTTTCTCGACTACCTTCGGCAGCGGCCCGCTGAGATTCATGACAGTGACAAGACGCGTACCGAGAGTCCCCGTGTTCCACGACAGTGACACGTCGGTTCCGCTTAATACTGCCTGCAGCGCCGCCGTGATTGGCACGGCATTCAAATTCGTGGTCGGGATAAGTATCTTGCCAGGCAACTCGTCCGTCGCCGTCAAACGATGTTCGTGTAAACTGGATTTCAGGTCTAACGTCACAATGGCCGGGTCGGTATCGCCGCGTACAACTTCGTCTTTGTCGGGAACCTCGGCAACAGTCGGATTGCGTCCTGCCGTTGATTTGGCGAGAGGAATATCGGATCCCGAACATGCGGCCATGGTCAGCAAAAGAACGAAAATTCTTAATCCTTGCTTCATGTGACGTGCCACTCAAAAGCCCCTAGTAAAACGGGAAAAACGCAACCGAACAAAGGCCTGCCCTGTTAAGCGAGCAGACTCTTTAACTAATCTGCATTTATCAGGTTTATTTTTCGTTAACTTATTTTAATGAAGTAAGAATTAACCTTTTAGAGTCATAGGTTGGCCTTTGGGGAGAGAAAATAGTCTTCCCTAAGTGCTAAATGCTGATTTTCTCTTCCTCCCCATCCACCCCCGCCAGTGGCACCGCGCTATGCCCACCCCCCTTATCGGCATCCTTCTCTGCCTCGCGGACGGCACGGCGCTGGCGTTCTATTATGCGCTCAACAAAACGGTCACGCGCGCGGGCAGCCCCCTGCAAATCATTTTTTGGATTTTTGCCACACATCTTCCGCCTCTTTTTCTCTGGGCTGCCCTCAGCCTGCCTCTGCATATTGGATGGGGTTATGTATTGCCCGGCTTGGGCGTGCTGATTTTGACGGTACTCGGTAACTTAATGGCGATCCGCGCTTTGTCGCTTTCGCCCTACAGCCTGATGCTGCCCGTGATGTGCCTCAGCCCCGTCTTTACAAGCTTGCTTGGGATTCCGTTGTTGCATGAATTGCCAACCTCCCAACAATGGATCGGCATCGTTTTAGCAGTGACGGGGGTTTTGTGGCTTTACGCGCCACCAGAAAGACCTTGGGACATTTTTTCATTCTGGCCGTGCTTTTTCCGCGAACGCGGGGCGCTAAGCATGGCCACTTCTGCCCTATGCTGGTCGCTCTGCGCGCCCATGGATAAATTAGCCTTGCGCTATGCCGAACCCGCATTCCACGCGACCTTTATCTTTTCTGGTCTGGTCGTTTTTCTTTTTGTGTGGCTGACCGCGCGGGGCGAATGGCGCAAAGCGCCGATTGCACGGCCTTATTGGGTCTTATTGGTTGCGACAGGAACTATAGGTGCAGCAGCCGATATTCTGCAATTATTTGCATTGCTGCATGCATCAGCAGGAACCGTCGAAGCCGTCAAGCGCGTCACAAGCCAGGTTTTGGGACTTATGATCGGCTATCTTCTTTTCCGTGAACAACTGACCAAGCCCAAAATGATCGGTATTGCCGTTATTTGTGTCGGGGTGCCGATGATTGTTCTGTGACCGGCTCTTCCACAATCTTCGCCGCCTGCGTTTCGCGCCATTTAATAAGTTTGGCCGCGAGTTTCTTATCACTCACCGCAAGTATGGCAATAGCCAGAAGACCGGCATTTTTTGCGCCCGCATTGCCGACGGCCAACGTGCCGACCGGAATGCCGCCGGGCATTTGTGCGATTGACAGCAGGCTATCAAGGCCGTTCATAAGTTTGCTGGCAACGGGGACGCCCAGAACAGGAAGTGTCGTGAGAGCAGCCAATACGCCGGGTAAATGTGCCGCTCCCCCTGCGCCTGCGATCACAACCTTCAGGCCACGCGATATTGCCGAACTACCGTAAGCCGTAACGCGGGGTAGCGTACGGTGCGCCGACATGACCTTAGCCTCATAGGGTATATCGAACTCGGCCAAGACATTGGCCGCATTCTGCATGGTTTCCCAATCGGATTGGCTGCCCATAATGATGCCGACGACGGGTTTTTGGATTGCTTTTGCGTTTTTGCTGGCCATTTCTTATTCTCCTTAAGGAAAAAGACGCGATTTTCTTAACCTGTTTTTCACTAAATTGATAGAGTCTTCGACGCATGACAACCGACTATGATTTATCCGTCGATGAACTGGCCGATGCGCCGTTGACCCCCGATCAGCGCCGCGCGTGGAACGCGCTGCGCGGTAAATTGGCATCGACCCAGGCCAAAAATCAGGAGCTGCTGGAAATACTGCGGAAATTCGAACAGCCGCAAGTTGATGACAATACGGTTATTCTCAACCGCCCCGATTTCAACCGCGAAGTCGCGCGCATGTTGGCTTTCGACGAACGCTATGGCGGTATGTCGAGCGTATTATACTTTGATTTTGATAATCTCGATGAGGCAGCTTCACACTTCGGAAACGCTGTCGCCAACGCCGCTTTGCAAGTCATCGCCTCGACTATCTGTCATAGCGTGCGTACGTCGGATATCGTGGGACGCCTTGCTCCCGATGAATTCGGCGTTTTGCTGATGCGCTGCGACAATGCCTCGGCCTGGCGCAAAGCCGAAGATCTTGCCGTGAACCTGCAGCGCGCTTTGGCTGAAATTCATGACTGTAAGCTGAACATCAAGGTCAGCTATGGTGCCTATACCTTCCGCGACAATGAAGACCTCGCCGTCGGGCTCAAAGAAGCGGCGCAGACGATGACGCGCGTCGTCAAATAAATCCCCTTACTCCACCACGACATCCGTCTTTCCGTCGTTGAATTCTATGCGGAGTTTATCGCCGGATTTGGCTTGCTTGGCGCTGGCGATCACATGGCCTTTGGTATCTTGCACCAAAGCATAACCGCGCCCTAAAACCGCACGCGGAGAAAGGTGTCCTAGAACTGCACCTTTATTCTCCAACTGGTTTGCTTTGCGCGTGAAGAGTTCTCGCCACGCGAAGTGCATTTTCTGGTCGGCATTGGCCAAACGTTGCACCGCCAAGCGCACGATGTCACGGGGGTGGCGCAGGCGGCCTCCGGCTTCGCCGACTCTTGCGGCACGGCGGTCGTAAAAGCCGCGCCATGCCAACGAGAGACGCTCCGTCTTTTCGTCGAGGCGCTGCGCTAAAGGTTCGATCGCTCGCGCCGGATCGCCTAAAGCACGCTGTGTTAAGTGAAGTCTTTCACGTCTTTCCTGCATCATGCGCATGACAGCTTGGAACAGGCGCGTGCCATCTTCAACGACTTGGGTCAGCAAATCTTCGCGCACGGGCACGGCTTTTTCTGCGGCCGCCGTCGGAGTCGGGGCGCGCAAATCGGCGGCGTAATCGATCAAGGTCGTATCGGTTTCGTGGCCGACGGCGGAGATCACGGGGATGGCGCTTTCCGCTACGGCTCTGACAACGTTTTCTTCATTGAACGGCATTAAATCTTCGACGCTGCCGCCACCGCGCGCGACGATCAGAATATCGGGACGCTGCGCGGATTCCATAGCGTTGAAGCCGCGGATCGCCGCCGTAATTTGCTCGGCTGCATTTTCGCCTTGCACTGCAACGGGCCACACTAAAACAGGACGCGGGAAACGTTCGGCCAGCCGATGCAAAATATCGCGGATGACCGCGCCCGTCGGCGATGTCACCACACCGATCACACGCGGCAGATAAGGCAATGCGCGTTTACGCGATGTATCAAAAAGTCCTTCGGCAGCAAGCTTTTTCTTGCGCTCCTCCAGCATTTTGAGAAGCGCGCCGATGCCCGCCAGCGCCATTCCTTCGATCACCAATTGGTATTTCGATTGGCCCGGATAAGTCGTCAAACGTCCGGTACAAACAACTTCCATCCCCACCGCCGGTTTGATGCCGAGACGCCCCACCTGCCCGCGCCAACATACCGACGCCAGCACCGCAGTGCCTTCTTTCAGTGTCAGATACATGTGGCCGCTGGAGTGCAGTTTGAAGTCGGAAATTTCGCCGCGTACGCGGACGAGGCCGAAGGTTTCTTCGACGGTTTTTTTGACGAGATTGGACAATTCGCTGACGCTGAATTCGGGCGCATTGATGCCTGCGCGGGGGGCGTCGAGAAGAGAAGGATTTTGATTCATAAAATGAGCTTACAGGCTTTCTGTTACCTAAAAAAGATGCAATCAATTGTTAGCCTATTGGTTAAAAAAACACGCCCTATTTTTCCTTCAAGTCAAAAAAAAGATACGAATTTTCCTTTTGAGCAAAAGAAATCCATTTCTTGCAGAAGTTACCCATTTTTGGCTATATACCCCCTCCTCTTTCGGAGGCTGAAAAATGAGAATTCTGGTTATCGGCGGCGGCGGGCGCGAACATGCGCTGTGCTCTTCTATCGTCAAGTCTCCTTTGTGCGAAAAATTGTATTGCGCGCCGGGGAATGCGGGCATCGCAAAGATTGCGGAGTGCTGGCCCATCGCCACTGACAAGATTGCCGAAATTGTTACCGTGGCTCAGACACAGAAAATTGATTTTGTTGTCATCGGTCCTGATCTTCCGCTCGCCTTGGGACTCGCCGATGAATTGAAGGCCGTCGGCATTCCCAGTTTTGGCCCGAGCAAATTGGCGGCGGAATTGGAAAGTTCCAAAGGCTTTATGAAAGATCTGTGCGCGCGTGCTGGCATACCGACCGCAAAATACAAACGCTTTACCGATGTCGAGGCGGCGCGCGCTTATGTGCACGAACAAGGTGCGCCGATTGTGGTCAAGGCCGACGGTCTGGCTTTGGGCAAAGGCGTCACTGTTGCCCGCAATGTCGACGAAGCAATTGCCGCGATTGACGCGGCGATGATCGGGGGCGTATTCGGCGCATCGGGCGACGAGGTCGTGATTGAAGATTTTATGACCGGCGAGGAAGCGAGTTTTTTTGCGCTCTGCGACGGAAAAACGGCGCGGTTCTTTGCCACGGCGCAAGACCACAAAGCGGCATTCGACGGCGACAAAGGCCCCAACACCGGCGGCATGGGCGCTTATTCCCCCGCGCCAATTGTCGATGAAGTGATGAAAGAGCGCATCATGCGCGAGATCATCAATCCCACCGTCGCGGAAATGAAAAAGATGGGACGCCCTTTCAGCGGCGTTCTTTATGCCGGATTGATGATCACGAGTACCGGGCCGCGATTGATCGAATACAACGCGCGTTTCGGCGATCCCGAGGCTCAGGTCATGCTGCCGCGTTTGAAATCTGATTTGCTGGCGCTGCTTATCGCGTGCAGTCATGGTAAGTTGGAGTCAGCCGAGATCGAATGGCATGATTTTGCCGCGCTGACTGTCGTTATGGCGGCGGACGGGTATCCCATACAATATTTGAAAGGCTCGGTCATTCGCGGGCTCGAACGCGCTGAGGCGATGGAAGGTATTACCGTTTTTCATGCCGGAACTTTGCGCAACGCCAGCGGCGAAATAACCGCCAATGGAGGCAGGGTCCTGTGCGTCACTGCCAAGGCAAAGACGATTTCTGAGGCGCAAAAACATGCCTATCAAGCCGTGGACCAAATCGATTGGCCGGAAGGATTCTGCCGCCGCGATATCGGCTGGCGCGCGGTTGCGCGGGACAAGGCGAAATAAAAACTGTTTTTATCTTTGTTTGAACCCTTCAAACTCTTGGACGGCGGGATTTTTATTTGTTATCCCTTGACCTTCCTTTCTAGCCGGGCCTGTAGTTCAGCGGTTAGAACGCACCGCTCATAACGGTGTTGTCGCAGGTTCGAATCCTGCCGGGCCCACCAGCCTTCGCGCGCAAGAGCGCGCTACGGCTCGGCGAGCCAGTCTTTGCGGGCGCGCGAAGGCTGTCGCGGCGTAGCCCACTTGGGCGAAGCCGGGCTAGTTGCCGCGCTTGCTACGGCTCGGCGAGCCATTTAGTATCCCCATATGAAATACGTTTACATCCTGCACAGCGTAGAAGGCGATCACTTCTATGTTGGCGTGACAGACGATTTGCGAGCAAGGCTTGCAAAACATAATGCTGGCGAAGTTTCTCACACTTCAAAACACGGGCCATGGAACTTGAAAACCTACATAGCATTTTCCGACGAAGAAAAAGCTTTTTCCTTCGAGCAATATCTTAAGTCTGCGTCAGGCAGGGCGTTTGCGAAGAAACGACTGTAAAAAAAGGAGATTCCGTTATGTTTGGCCATATCTTTTATGAGTTGACGTCTCTCAGACCCGCCTTATTCCCTCTTTTTCTATTTGACGCCGCCCTCTTTGAAAATAGAGAATGGGTTTGGGCAAGAAGTCATGGATTTAAGGGGAGAAATGAAACCATAGGTTTTTTTGTAGATTTGACGGGATTCCTTGCCACAGTCTTCTATTACCTTTTTATTTTTTCAGTTGGATACGATCATGGAGTAGGTACGGCCCTTTTTATCTTTTTTTCTCTTTTGGGTGTAGGGCTTCTATCTACGCCTTTATCAACCTTTCTGTTTAAAGGAAACAATCCGATTGTGTGGATGATATCAACATTATCCTTATATCCTCTCGTTTTTTTTATCGCCCCCTACACGTCTTGGTTTGGATTTATTCCGATGAATCACTAGCTTTTCCCCTTTAGTTTGCAGAAGGTCAAGTATGATTTTCCAGTGCGCGGATTCATCGCCCTTGGCCCACCAATAGAATCTGCTTTACACAATTCACCCAATCCAACGACATTGATCGTTCTGCTGCGGGTAAAGCAATAAATATCCCATCATTGCGAATACGATCTTATTCGAAATTGTCATCCTACATCTGTCCTCATATTCCATTTCTGATCACAGATTGTCCTGAAAAGAAACCAATGACTGAATTTTTTATCCCCGCTGAAACATAACGTCGAAGTGTGTCATCAGCCGGGCTTCACATGGTTTCTTTATGCTCGGCGGGCATAGGGTCTTCGCTTTTCCACCATCAGCCAGGAGGTAAAATCATGTCACAAGCTGCAACCCCAGCCGAAATAAACACGGCCTTTAGTCAATTGAACATAGGAAAAGTAACGGAAGGGAAAGAAGAACAGATCCGCCTGTTAGCTCAGTCGTTGTGGGAAAAGGGAGGTCGTCCTGAAGGACGCGATCCCGAGATTTGGGAGATTGCCACACGCTTTGCCGCTGTGGAAAAAGGCGCTGAAGCTATGGGCATGACGTCCATCCTCGGCACAATAAACCAACAGGAGTATTCTGCCCCAGCCTTGGCTCACAAAGTCGCGGATGCTGCTATGCAGATTGGCATGAGCTGGCTAAATCTTGCGCGTGAGATGCAGCAACGTGCGCAAAGCATCGAAAGCAAGCCAGAACTTTCTGGCATAACGCATCGTCCCGCGCCGGATGCGTCGGCAAACAATGAAGCTGGCCCCCAACCGATATAGGCTAAGATCGGGCGTGTGCACTTGATCGGCAGTAGTTTTGCAGGAGGGTGTATGAAATGGTGATTTCTTTTGCGTAACTTCTCCGAAGCATCGGGCCTTCAGCTTGAGTTCAAGCCAAGGCCCGATGTATCGGGGCGTCGGAGATAAAAATTAGTGGATTTGGACGGAGGCGCACTTGCGCCGACGCCCGCAGGGGGGAAATGCACAGCGTTTTGATCAAGGCGCCGACCAGCCTCCCCAACACTCACACGCCATAGTATAGGCGCCGCTTACGTTATTATCCGTCGTACAAAAGTAATCGTTCAAACACTGGCCGGTGATACCACATAGTGAAAAGGTCAGTCCAAAGGAGGAACCCAAAAGGCATCCGCCACAATCACCCCCGCCCTCGTCGCACACGGGCTGAAGATAATAGTTGCAGGTGTTGTCGCTGATGCCACCGCCGCTTCCCTGACAGGTCCATGTTGATCCGAAACCATTGCTGGACATATTTGTAGTCGTTCCTGAAGTGCAGCCTCCTGCACTCGTATTATCGCATATGCCATTGACGGAGTCGCAAATGGCATCATTGCTACCCAGAGGACTGTCGCAAGTCCATTCCGTCGTGCCCAGGGGTGCGCTTGGGTTGAATCCACCCACTGTCCCCGAAGTACACGTTCCCACGCTTGACCCACACACTGCAGGAGTATCGGCGTCGGGCGAACTACAAGGTGGAGAATCCGCCCCTCCATTTAAACCCGCGCAAGTCCAAGTCGATGTCGTACCGTCATCCGCCATATTGTACGGCGTTCCGGGAGCGCATGAGTTTGCAGATATGCTACACGCACCGTTCACGGGCCCACTATCAGATGAACTACAGTTAGAGCTTCTACTTCCCACGCCAACCCCCATACACGCCCAGACCGTTCTTGTACCGTCATCAAATGAGTCTGCCACCGTTCCATACAGACAAGTGCTTGGGCTCGAACCACAGGTGCCATTCACTTTACCATCGTACCCGGCAAGGCAAGAGGAGGGACCCGAGCCATAAGGAACGCCATCGACGGTGCAGCTGTATGTGTTGATCGTGCCCTTGTCCCATGTGCCATCGCAGCTGGTCCCCACGCCAGCCGTGCCTGTCGCGCAGGCAGGATTGGGATTTGCAATTGTCTTAAGCGTAATCTGCTGTGTTTCGACGATGGTCCGCGCCAAGCATAATCCACTGTCTGGCGTCGTGCCCAAGGTGCAGTCATAGCGCGTATAAGGAGGCAAGGTGAATGAATTAGGCTGAGAGGAATTTCCCACCCGCGTTACAGGGAGATTAAAATCTTGTGTGCCGGTCTGGTACGTGGATGGCGAAGGGTCGTTCTCCGGACCGCCATTGGCCGTAATCCAAAAGCCGTTGGGAAGTGACGCTGTTCCATTGTAGGGCGCATCAAACGTGCAATCGCTGAAAGTGATGCCTGTCGGAGCATGAAGCACAAAGGATTCGAATTCGGCTACGGAGCCTTGCGGCACAAAAAGATCTGACCCCGTATTGTTATCAACAAAACGGCAAAGATTGGATTTGGGATAGGTGTTATACAGAATATTCGTGAGCTTGTTGTTGAGACGGGTTCCAGCGCTTACCGTCTGATCTTTGACCGTGTGGCTTCCGTAGACATCACCACTAGTGGTGTAGCAAAATTGGCAAGTGGCAGCTCCGGCGGGCTCCCCGTAACACGCGCCATCTGTCGGGCATCCTGCTGCCGTGGCGGGAACGGGCAAGATCAAAACAGCGATCAAGAGGCCAAATAATTTTACAACCCCAAGTCCATTGCTTTTCAGCAGAGTCCTCAGTTTGTTCATTCAAATCTCCACGGGTTAATGAGTCGCATTTTTCAAGTGTGAGTCTTATGTATGATAAGTTAATGCAAGTTTAATTAGCAACAAAGTTGTACAGAAAAGTTGTACAGAATCGTTTTTTTGAGATTTCTATTTGGTTTTATAAGCTTTTTCCGCTTATAGATTTGTGACTTCCTTGGGGTTGAAGGCCACGCATCAGAGCAGATTATGTTTGCATGCGCCTATGTTGGTTATGAATCCTTCGCAATTCCAAGAAAATATCTTGGCTTCAAAACACCCGCTGGGGTAGTCTTCGTTTTACTGTCGCTCTTCAACCTCACCATCATATATCGGCTTTGGCCGATGTGACAAAGGCGGGGGCGACAGGTCAGGGTTTTCTTCATGGTTCTTTCCTTCCTCATCGTTTTTTTCTTTTCCTATCTTCTGGGCAGCGTTCCGTTTGGCCTGGTGCTGACGCGTGCGGCAGGATTGGGCGATATACGCACGATCGGATCGGGGAATATCGGCGCGACCAATGTTCTGCGTACGGGCAATAAGAAGCTCGCGGCTTTGACGGTGTTGCTGGACGGGGCGAAAGGCGTGGTCGCCGTTTTGATCGTGACTCATTTTATGCCTAGTCTCGGCTGGGCGGCGGCGCTGGGCGCGGTGATGGGACATTTGTTTCCTGTCTGGCTGAAATTCAAGGGCGGCAAAGGCGTTGCCACCAGCATCGGCGTGGTAACGGCGTTGGTTTGGCCTGCGGGCGTGACGGTTATGGCGATGTGGCTGGGGGTGGCTTTCCGCTTTCGCATTTCTTCGCTGGCGGCTTTGGTTGCCATCGGTTTTGTGCCTGTTGACGTGATCGTTTTCGGACGCACCGATTTGGTTCCTTTGGCCTTGGTTATTGTCGGCCTGATTTTCTATACGCACCGCGAAAATATCCGCCGTCTGTTGAAGCATTGCGAACCGAAGATCGGGGCGCATAAATAACAAGGACAACGAATGGCACGGCGGCCCCTGAACGACACTGAAAAGCGCGATTGGTTGCGGCTGGCGCGCACTGAAAATGTCGGGCCGATAACTTTTCGCCAATTGATACGGCGTTTCGGATCGGCGCAGGCCGCGCTTGAGGCCATGCCCGTGTTGGCGCAGCGCGGCGGCAAGAAAAGTTTCAAGCTTCCGGCGGCAAGCGTCATCGAAGACGAAATTGGCCGCCTTAGAAAAATCGGCGCCAAGCTTGTCGCCTGGTGTGAGCCGGATTATCCGGAGGCTCTGGCGGCGATCGAGGATGCGCCGCCGCTTCTTACGCTGCGCGGCCAGATCAGTTTGTTGCACAAACGATGCATAGGGATCGTCGGCGCACGCAACGCCTCGCTGAACGGGCGCAAAATGGCGGAAAGTTTGGCGCGCGAATTAGGGCAAGAAGGCGTCGTCATCGTCTCCGGCATGGCGCGGGGCATTGATGCAGCGGCGCATCAGGCCAGCTTGAGTACCGGCACCGTCGCGGTTCTGGCGGGCGGAGTCGATATTGTGTATCCGCGCGAGAACCAGGTTTTGTACGATCAGCTGATCGAGACGGGCTGCGTTTTGTCCGACATGCCCTTGGGGCTGGAGCCATTTGCCAAACTTTTTCCGCGCCGTAATCGGCTTATTTCAGGTTTAAGTTTGGGCGTTGTGGTGGTCGAGGCGGCGTTGCAATCCGGCTCGTTGATCACCGCGAAAATGGCGTTGGACCAAGGGCGAGAGGTTTTTGCCGTTCCCGGATCGCCTCTTGATCCGCGTTGCGTCGGAACCAATGATTTGATACGTCAGGGTGCTGTGTTGACAGAAAAGGCCTCCGATATTCTGAATCATATTCATGCGGTGCCGCATTTACTGGCCGAATCTCCTGCCGATGATTTTGGGGATGCCCCCATCTCGATTGATGACAGGGGTATGGCGACAGCTCGGGAAAAAATGATTGAAAATCTAAGCCCATCGCCCGTTGCAGTTGACGAACTGACGCGACAATGCCACCTATCTCCTTCCGTCGTCTTGACCGTTTTGCTGGAACTCGAGCTTGCGGGCCGGATTGAAAGACAGGCGGGGAATAAGGTTGTTCTGATAGGTTAGTCATTCCCCTGACTCAGGAGGTCCCTATGCCGCTGGTCCAATGGTCGGATAAAATAAGCGTCGGCGTAGGTATGCTTGACGACGATCACAGGAGATTGGTTGAAATTCTTAATGATTGTTACGACGCCGTTTTGAAGGAAAGAAAGCCTGAGGTTCTTGGAGACATCATGGACTCCTTGATCGCCTATGCAAACACGCATTTCAAACGCGAAGAAGATTTGTTTGAAGAAACGGCCTATCCCGACGCGGTCATCCATAAAAAAAATCATCAGGAAGCTTTGCGGCGTCTCATAGAAATCCAAAGCAAGTTCCGCGCCGGAGCTTCGGTTAGCCTTTGTAATGAGTTGCTGCAGTTTTTGGCGGACTGGCTGGCGAACCATGTTATCGGGATGGATCAAAAATATACCAAGCATTTGAACGCGCACGGCATTCGCTGACCGACGTTTTTATGTCTTTAACCATAAAGAATACGAAGCACGTATCCTTCGTTTTGTGCATCTCTCGCACTTGCACATAAAAATGCCCCAATCCATTCGATTGTTTTCACCCCCCGACTCAGCTTAGGCTCATTGGGCTGTTCTATTTTTGGTATGGTTGATTGAACGGTTAGCAAATGGAATCCGAATCTTGTTATGGGCTGGAGAGTGGCACTCCAGATCTTCTTGGTGCGACGACTCTGGAAGAGAGTGGAACTAATTTTGCATTCTATGCAGGCAAGGACGCGCAGCGCGTTGAGCTTTGCCTTTTTGATAAAGCAGTAAATCCGGATTACGAAAAACGTTATGATGTAACTGCAAAAGAACCCGTCATAAATGGCGATCAACTTGTCGGCCATATTTGGCATGGCATTGCACCTGAGATACAGGCGGGAGCGCTTTACGGCTTTCGCGTCGACGGGGCTTTCGAACCACAAGCGGGACGCTACTTCAATAACAAGAAACTTCTTGTGGATCCTTGTGCCAGAGTCGTAACTCATGCTTTGCATCAGTGGGCTCCATGCGATTTTCCCTCCAATAGAGAAGACAATGCCGCCTTGATGTCAAAGGCAAGGGTGATCAATTGGCGTGCTTTGCAATTAGACGTATCGCAACAAGGCGCGCTTTATCCTCATGCCGATACCAATATTCTTGAGATGCATGTGAAGGGAGCAACCATCCTGCATCCTGATATCCCGGAAAACGTGCGCGGTACATTTATGGCTTTGATCCATCCGGTTTTTCTGGATTGGGCCAAAAAGATGCATTTTACGACCCTTGAACTGATGCCGCCTGCTGCCTATGGATCGGATAAACCGCTGGCCGCGCGGGGATTGAAGAATTATTGGGGATATATGCCTTTCGCTCCCATGGCGCCACATCCAACCTATGCGACGAATGGTACGCCGCTTCATGAATTTGCGCACGTCATCACTACGCTGCGCCACCAACATGGCATCGAAGTTGTTCTGGATGTTGTCCCGAACCATACGCTTGAGGGCGGTTCCGATGGGCCTATGATTAATTTCCGCGGCATGGATAGCAGCTTGTATCTGCCCAACCTCGATTTTACGGGCTGCGGTAATACGCGCGATTTTGGACATCCGATGAATGTCCTTTTCTTTCTGGATGAGCTCTTGTTTTGGGCATCGTTGGGAGTTGCTGGGTTTCGTATAGACCTCGC
>Ga0181516_10002435_pt1 | contig 13218 bp, 8 predicted proteins | sample PEATcosm2014_Bin_25_FD_121104 | JGI IMG/M metagenome (GOLD analysis project Ga0181516, IMG submission 121104) | Peatland microbial communities from MTU Mesocosm Facility, Houghton, MI, USA - PEATcosm2014_Bin01_10_metaG | ecosystem: Environmental > Terrestrial > Soil > Wetlands > Peat | place... | reverse complement strand
GCGACACGCTGAAGCGATACCGTCCCGCGCGCACGCGCACGTCCGGGTGACCGGAGCGCTGGTCCCAAGTCAGCACGTCACGATACGTTGCTCCAGGAGCGAGAACTCGTTGAAGAAGATAGAACGGACACGGTGCGGGACCTCCTCCGAACCAGCACGACCCCCACACGGTCGTGCCAGCGGCGTTGGTCAATAGGAAGTTCGGCGAGGTCGGACCGGTCACGAAGGAGCACGCCGACGAGCCGCGATTTCGCAGCGCCACGATCACCCGGACCATGGAGCCGGGTTCGTAGGTTGCGTCGACGGATGTGGCTGAAAGAGTCGCTACCGGTCCCGAACACTTCGCGACACTCGACGCACCGGCCGCCAGAGTGTCCACACCCAGCGGTAGCACGGTCGAGAACAGCGCTGCGACGAGGAATCGAGTGACCAGTCGCACGGGTACCTCCCAGTGACGAGACGTTCTGCCACTACACGGTCACTGTATCGCGAGCGCGGCGAAGGGTCGACGTAGGTTACGGCGCCCGCAACGTTCCAGCATCGGGCGCCTCGACAAGAGCAACACCCACGGGGCCCGCGTCCCTACTTGCATCGAGTTCAAAGTCGGGAAGCTCTGGAGTCTGGGACGAGCAACGTCACTCGCACTCAGGGCTGCAGTCGGGCGAGCCGCCCGACTGCTTGCTCGAGTAACTCCCGACGCTTGGAAAACATCCACCGCACCAGCTCTCGTCCGGCAACCTGGTCGTCGTAGAACACCGAACTCGGGACCGCGACGAGACCGCAGCGTCGCGGAAGATCCAAGCAGAACTCGAGGCCGCTCTGGTCGGTGATCGACGAGATGTCAGTGGTCAGGAAGAACGTTCCCGCCGAGGCGAACACGTGTAGCCCCGCGGCCCCGAGTCCTGCGCTCAAGAGATCACGCTTGTCGCGCAGCTCGCGAGCGGCTTCGACGAGATAGTCGTCACACTCGTTCAGGCCCTCTGTAATCGCGTACTGGAAGGGCGCCGCGTTCACGAACGTGAGGTACTGCTTGGCCGTGCGAATGGCCGTAACGAGTTCGCGGGGAGCGCACGCCCATCCCACCTTCCAACCCGTGACCGAGAACGACTTCGCTGCCGACGAAACGGTGATCGTGCGCTCAGCCATACCAGGCAGGGACGCGAGAGAAATGTGAGGCGATTCGTACACCAAGTGCTCGTACACTTCGTCGGTGACTGCGAGGAGGTCGTGACGCTGACAGACGTCGGCAATTGTCTGGAGCTCGGTGGCGCTGAATACCTTGCCCGTCGGGTTGTGGGGCGTGTTCAACAGGATGAGCCGCGTGCGACTGGTAATCACACTTTCGAGCGCCTCGGTACTGAAAGACCAGTCCGGCGCGCGCAGTTGCACCACTTGATGATGTGCCCCCGCCATCGCGGTGCAGGCGGCGTAAGCGTCGTAGTACGGCTCGAACATGACAACCTCGTCGCCGATCTCGCACAACGCCAACAGGCACGCCGCAATGGCTTCGGTTGCGCCCGCGGTCACCACGATTTCGGTGTCAGGGTCGAACGTGACACCGTAGTGGCGTTTTTGGTGCGCCGCGATCGCCTCGCGAAGTTCCCTGATTCCGTTGACCGGCGGATACTGATTGTGGCCCGCCTCGATTGCGCGAATGGCAGCGCGCTTGACGACGTCGGGACCATCAACGTCGGGAAAACCCTGACCAAGATTGAGCGAGTCCGTCGAGACCGCCAGCGCCGACATCTCCGCGAAGATGGTGCTCGAATAACCCTGAAGACGCGAGTTGAGGTAAGGGATCCGATTGCTCATCTCCGTAAACCCTACCGAGTCCACGTTTGGTCCGAGAAGTGGTGTACCGACGATTCTGATCTCGCGTGAGGACAACAGTGGAAGGTCCCAGAACCTGGCATGTACATGGCCGTCGCACACATTCGGCGACCAGACCAGCCGAACAACTTGATCTAGTGACTACCCTTCAATGCTCAGCACCGATCCACGCGCCAATCTCCGTTCTTCAAGAACGGCTGACGTCCCCTAGGACTGTGACGCGATGCTCTGCTCGAACGCACCCATTACGAGCAACCATGCTGCCGTGATCATGTAGCAAGTGTTTGCCACAATGGCGACCGCCGCAATATAGAGTCCAGCCAAATGCCCGTAAAAGAAGAGTGCCGCTCCGATCATCTCGACGAGATGAACGGCGCTACCACCAATGACTCGAGAGAGTTTCAAACTGTTGCTCATGCGGATAGCTCGGGCGTAACCCCTGATGAAGACGACAGCAGAAACGCCCGAGACGATGAAAAGTTCCGCACCAATCGAATGACGATTCTGAGCGCCCATCAGTACGAGCGCACAGCGCAGAAATACCAGTGACAAACCCGTGAGCGTGTTGATGGCCCGGTAACGGTGCGTCGCGTCCGCGGCAATCGCCTTCAAGTTGAGCGACATCGCGACGAAGACCAAACCGGTGAGCGTAACCGCTCCAGTCCCCACCAGAATGAAGAAATTGGACCACTGGCCGGACCGAAAGATGGTGGCCGCGATCATGACCGAGATTGTAACTGGTGGGCTGCCTCGCACACGAGGTCAAACGCGTCGACCCCCGATAGCTGTGTCACCCGACTGCGCTCTAATTGCCAGCAGCCAGTCGTGGGGCGCGCCCAATGCCTCTCGCTCTCGATGGCGCCGAGGAAAGCTTGACCTGCTAATCCGATCCCTGACTGATTGAGGGGACTCTCAGTCGACAAGAATCCCGGCCCAATGATGCGGGCCGGGATTCTCGTACTTCTTTATGCGGGACCTTCATGGACGGTCCATCGTGGCGGGGGCAGGATTTGAACCTGCGACCTTCGGGTTATGAGCCCGACGAGCTACCAGACTGCTCCACCCCGCGTTGCCTGTTCAATGTTAGTGGAAATCACCACATCGTCCCAAAGAACCGTTCCGCAGGAGGTTCACATCGAACCACGCAGCACAGCCGGCGCCCTGGTTGTCACCCCAGGACGACCGGACCATGCGGGTACGGTTCAACGTTGGTTGTAGAGGACCGACGTCCGGTCGCCGTGGGCGAACGTGAGGGTCAAGGTATGAATGCCTCGAGGAGCGTTCTTGGCCACCGTCACCACGATGACGAGCACCTTCCCGTTGTCACTGCTCACCCCGATCCGGGTGGTGCCGATGCTGCTCACGACCCGCGGTTGACCGTAGAAACCGGTACCGACGATGGTGGTCCGCACGCTTCGTCCGGTCCAGACCGCCGACGTCACCCGCAGCGCGTAGGGACTCTTGGGCAGATTGACTGTCACGGTAGTGGGCGACGACGTGGCCGCCAGATACGTGGCGTCCGCCGCCTTGGTCACCGTCACCGTGCACGTACCCACCTGGGTGTAGCTGAGCACATCGCCGTTGAGTGAACAGTTCGCGGTACCAGTCGTCACCGCGTAACTGACCGCACCGCTTCCCGACCCGCCGCTCGAGGTCAGCGTCAACTTCGAGTACTTGGTGCCGTCGAGGCTGGTCAAGTAGAGAGGCGACTGGACACGAGGTCCGCCCGTCCCGACGGTGATCGTCTGTTGAACCTGCGCGGCGCCCGCGAAGGCACCGTTACCGGCGTCGTTGAAGTCGATCCGACAGAATCCGTTTGCTGTGAAAGTCACGACGTTCTTGTTGATCGAACACCCGGTCGAGGTGCCGTCCAGGTTGATGCTGACCGTGTCCCTCGAGGTAGCCGAGGCGCCGGCGTTGTAGGAGCCGTTGATGGTCCCCGCCGACGGTGGCGTACTGGCGGTGATCACGTTGGCGGCGTACACGGTCACCTTTTGTCCGACCTGGCTAGCAGCGGCGAACGGGCCATTGCCGGGATCGTTGAACTCGACGTGGCACGTACCCTGGCCAGTGAAAGTCACCGTGCCGTTGGAAAGCGAGCAACCTGACGAGTCGTTCGCGAGACTACGGATCACCGCGTCACCCGAAGTCGCCGAGGCGCCGGGCGAATACGAACCACGGGCACTGCCCGCGGCGGGCGCATCGCTCGTCGTGATCGTGTTGGTGGCGTAGACCTTGATGTACTGGACAACCTGAGCCGCCGCTGCGTAGGAGGAATTGCCAGGATCATTGAACGTGACTTCGCACTCACCGGCACCAGTAAAGGTGACTTTTCCCGACGACAGCGAACAGCCCGACGAGGACTTGTCGAGCCCGACGAGGACCGTGTCTCGTGAGGTTGCTTGCGCCTGGGGGGTGTACGTGCCGTGGTTGCTACCCGCCGAGGGTGACGGACCGACCGAAATCGTGTTCGCCGACGTCCCTACTGCGCCCGAGGGCGAGCCCGCCAAGGCACTGAAGCCCAGCACCGCCATCGTCAGGGCCGAGCCAACCACGACGGCGTGGAACGCGCCTGTTCGACGTGCGCGACGGCGCACACCAGAAGAAGTGTTACTCATTAGAGGATCTGCTTTCATCTCAACGCGCTGATGAATTGTCAGTCGCGAAGGAAGCGAGATCTAGACGTCCTAGTTTCAACCTACCTCTCCCATTGATGCCCACGTAGGTGTTTCTGGTGACAATCGGGTTTCGATTACGATTCGCGACCGTGGCGCGCGTTGCGTGTCTCGACTGCTCGCTAAAGGGCGCGCGAATCGACGCAGTGGCGCTACTGGGTCACGTTCGCCAGAAAGACTGGCGAACGTGACGCAATGTCAACTTAATGTTGGGTATAGAGCACTGACGTCCGCTGACCGTGAGCGAAGACGAGTGTGAACGTGTGCTCACCATGCGGCGACGTCCGAGCGACGGTTACGCGCAGGACCAGTCGATTCGCGCTGGCGCTCACGATAGTGACCTTCGTGGAGGCGATGTTGCTCACCACGCGCGGTACACCGTAGAAACTCCGGCCGAGAACGACCGCTTCGACAGTCTGGCCGGCGTGCACCACACCGCTCACGCGAGTGGCGAAAGGGCTTGAGGCGAGGTTCACCCGGATAGTCGCCGACGAAGGACTACCGGCGAGGTACGTCGCGTCAGCGGCCTTGCTCACCGTGACCTGACAGACGCCCACGCGCGAATAGCTCAGTACGCCCGCGTGGAGCGAACAGTTCGCGCTACCGGTTGTCGTGAGGTAGGTCACCGCGCCGGTACCCGATCCGCCGCTCGCACTCAGGGTGAGGGTCCGTCCGGCGATCGCGTTCAGACTCGTAACGTAGATCGCGGCCTGGATCTTAGGACCGCCGGTGCCCACTTCGATGTCCTGTTGGACTTGCTTGGCGGCGGCGAAGGCGCCGTTACCGGGATCGTTGAAGTCGATGACGCATAGGCCGTTGCCGGTGAACGTCACGCGCTGGACGACGATGCCACAGCCCACCGAGGAGGAGTCAAGGGTGATCACGACCGAGTCCTTGGACGACGCCGAGGCACTCGCCTGGTAGGCGCTGTTGACGGGAGCCGTCTTGGGCGCCGTGCTCGGGTGCAGGATATTGGCGGTGTAGACCGTGATATTGCGCGCGATCTGGGGCGCGGCGGCGTACGCGCCGTTGCCCGGATCGTTCATCACGATCCGACAGGTGCCCTGCTTGGTGAAGGTCACCTTGGCCCCACTCAACGTGCAACCGGTCGACGCTGCGGTGAGGCTCACTCGAACGACGTCACCCGATGTGGCGGTGGCGCCGGGCGCGTAGTAGCCATCCACGCTGCCCGCGGTCGTGCTGCTCGTGAGCGCGATCGTGTTGCTGGGAAAGACCCGAATGCTCTGGCTGACCTGAGGGGCCGGGGCGTAGGTGGCGTTGCCGGCGTCGTTCAAGTTGATCACGCACTCGCCCACTGCGGTGAAGGTCACCTTGCCACTGCTCAAGGTACAACCGCTCGACGTCGAATCAAGGGCCACGACCACCGCGTCCTTGGACGTCGCCGTGGCGTGCGGCACGTAGAAACCGCCGACACTCGCGCCCAAGGGTGGCCCGCTCGCGGTTATGGTGTTCGACGTCGTACCCGACGCGAACGAGGGCGACGCGACGAACGCGCTCAGTCCGAGCGCGAGCGTCGCCGAGACCACGCTCATCACCACCAGTGACCGAGCACCGACGCGACGGACGATTATTTTTCTAGGAGAGTTGGTGTTCACGGGCTGACCGGCTTTCTTCACGACTCCCTGATGAATTGTCAGAGATGTGGGAAGCAGGGTCTTGACGTCCTACTTGCAACCATAACCACCGCGCGACTCCCCGTGACCAATTCAGGCGACTATTGCTACAGGCCCTTCGTGGGCTCGCGTTTGGCGTCCCGAGCAACGCCGTGACGACGTTTCGCACGCCGGTCGGGCTGATGAATTCGGTACACGAGCAACGGCACCGATTGACGGCATGGCCGCTTATTTGGCGAGCGCTGCTTCGGCTGCCTTCAACTGGACGTTCATCGCGTTCACGTCAGTCTGGTACTGACCGAGATTGCCGGCCTGCAACGCCGCTTGGGCGGCGGTGTAATCGGCCGACGCCTGCTTCAGGTACGACGCCGCCGTGCCGCCCGACTTGGTGGTACCGCCGGTGGGCGTCGTCGACGAACCACTGGTCGATCCCCCTCCGAAGCTGGCCCCGAGCACCTGGGACAACGCGCCCGAGAGCGTGGGCGAGATCGCTACGTCCTGGTTGAACACCGCGATCACGTAGCGCAACTGCGGCAACGGGTTGGACGTGCTGGTCACGTAGAGGGGCCGAATGTACAACACACTCTGATCGAGGGGCACCATCAGGTTGTTGCCGAGCAGGACCTCGGATCCGTGTTGGTCCTGGAGGGTGATGATCGAACTGACGGCCGAGGTCTGTTGGATCTCTGAGTCGGCCTGGACCGGACCGGTCACCGACGTGCCGCGCGGCGTAACGTAGACGTTGAGGTGCCCGTAGTCGTTCGGATTGCTCGTCGCGATAAGGAACGCGGTCAGACCCTGGACGGTGCCCGAATTGCCCGCGGGCACGAACGCGACCGACTCGAGCAGCTGCTGGTGGTTCTGACCAGGCAACGAGCCAACCTGGTACACCGGGCTCATGGGTGACAGTGACGTCGACACGACGTTGCCCGCGGCGTTGGTGACCTCGGTGCGTGAGAGCGTCGCGCTCGGCGTACCGGCACCGGTCGTGGGCGAGATCTCCCACTTGTCCGACGCAGTGTAGAACGCGCTGGCGTTGGTGATGTGGTAGTGGCCCAGCATCGCCGCCTGGACCGAGAAGAGGTCGGACGGGTAGCGCAGGTGCGTGCGGATCGCCGAGGGCATCTTGCTCATGGGCAGGAACATCTTGGGGAACGCTGATTCCCACGCCCGGATGATGGGGTCCTTGGGGTCGTTCACGTAGTACTTCATCGAGCCGGTGTACGCATTGATGACGACTTTGACCGAGTTGCGGATGTAGTTCGTGCCGTAGGGAATGTTGCCGGTGTTGACGTTGAGGCTTTCGTCGTTCTGCGAGTACGGGTACTGGCTCGTCGTGGTGTACCCGTCGAGGACGAAGTTCACCTCGCCGTTGGCGATCACGGCGTAGGGGCTCTGGTCGAAGGTGAGGAACGGCGCCGCCTTCTTGGCCATTTGGGTGACGTCGCGAACGAAGAGCACCCGGCTCTTGGGCGTGATCTGGTTCGAGATCAGGAAGTTAAAGTCACCGAGTCGCAGCGCCAGCGCGAAGCGGCTGAGGATTCCGCCGACGGCGACCCCGCCCTTGGCGCTGTAGTGGGTCTCGACGGGCTGGCCCGCGTTGGGGCCACTGTCGATCTGGTAGTCCAGCTCGGCCTGCTTGGTGTTGGCGACCACCCAGCCCGAGTACCCGATCCCGAAGTAGATGTCGGGTTGGGTCAACTGCGGCATGCCGTTGGTCGACTGCGGTGGCACGTTCGAGACGACGAACTCGGGGTTACCGGTCGTGTAGTCCACGGCGTTCGCGGCGATGACGGCCGCCCCTTCACCATGGGTGTACTGCAGGTGGGTGTTCACCCAGCTCGGCGAAGGCAGGCTGGAGGAGTTCAACTGACGCGCACCGACCAGGACCGGGGTGACCTTGCCGTTGACCACGTAGCGGTCGACCGCGAGCGTCGTGAAGGTGTAGTACGAACGGATCGACTGGCGCTTGGTGACGGTTTGCAGCGCGATGTTCGACGACGGATCCCAGAGCCGTATGTTGTCGAGCGTAGCGGCGTCCGAGGTGATCTGCTTGGTGGAGATCGTCGTGGCGCCCTGGAAGGTGTGGTACACGACGTGGTCGAGTCCGTAGGCGGCGCGGGTGGCGTTGATGTCGCGTTGGATGTAGGGCGCTTCGAGTGTCGCTTGGGCAGGGCTCACCTTGAGCGCCTGGAGGAACGTCGGGTAGAGCACACCGATGACCAGGGCCACGAAGACCCACAGACCCACCGCGACCGCGGGCAGCGACCAACCCCGCGAGCGCACGTTCACGAGCAGGATCACCGCGGCTGCGAGTGACAAGTAGAACAGAATCGTCATCGCGGGCATGCGCGCGTGCACGTCGGTGTAGCCCGCGCCCTGGACGTAGCCGTTGGTCGAGTTCACGAGTTCCCACTTGGCGATGATGTAACCAGCCGCCTTCATCAGCGCAATGCCCGCCCCGATCACCGAGAGGTGGGCCTTCACGCGCGGCGCCACGCGCGGGGTCACGCGCGTGGCTCTGATGCCGCCGTTCAAGTAGTGAAACGCGGCCGTGATGATCAAGATCACGAAGAGCGAAACAATGGTCCAGGTGACAATGAACGAGAGGAAGGGCAGGGTAAAGACGTAGAAACTCAAGTCCTTGTGGAACAGGGCGTCCCTCAGGTCGAAAGGCTTGGAGTGGATGAACAACAAATACGCCTGCCACTGGCCCGTGGCGTTCAGACCGGCGATGAGACCGGTGAAGACCCCGATGACCGCGTAGATGCGACCCGCGTAGGGGCGAACCACGTTCTGGAAACGACGGACGATCTCGTCCTCGGGTTCGAAGGACAGGTCACGAGCGCCGAAGCGATCGGTCAACAACAGGTTCACCCACATCAGGATGAAGAAGATGAGCCCGAACACGACCGCTAGTCCGACCTTGGTCACCAGCAGCGTCGTCCACACCGAGCCGTATCCGGTCTGGGAGAACCACATCTGATCCGTCCACAGCCCAGCCAGACTGCGCAGCGACAAGAAGCCGATGAACAGGACGACGATTATCAGGCCAATCCAGAACCGACGCGAGAGTCGCCCGATGCGTCGAGGACGCGGAGAAACATCGGTGGGGCTACGCACGCACCGAGCCTAGGTGTTTTCTCAGACCGGCACGATCGCGCACGCGCAGCCTGCGTGCAACGGTGGATACTGTGACCCACTAGGGAAGCGCTGGCCGGCCAACCGCTCGCCCGAAGCCGCGTCCAGCGCGCAGGCGTCACAGGGCGCGTCATTCGGGGCGGCGAAGAAACGAACCGCTCGGCCCCGCGACGCGCTCAACACGCCTAGGTGAAAGGCACGTCGGGCGGCGTCGGTGCACAGGCGCTCGACGCGGGCACCGCGCCATTCCTTGTACGCCGCGTTCACGCGCTCGGCACCGTCGCCCACGGTGTCGGCGAGAACGCGCTTGCGAAGGGCGAGCACGATGGTGACCGCCAGGTCGGCGGCGCAGTCGTCGAGGGCGACCTTGCTGACCGGATCACCCGAGTACCCTGCTTCGTCAAAGGCGAACTGCGCACCCGCCGCCGCGGCGTCGGCTAACGCGTCAAAGGCCGCGTCGGCGTAGCGCGCGCGTTCGGCGTGCTCGTCCTCGAGCTCGACGGTGATCATGCCCTTCACGTCACGCAGACGTTCGAGCATGATGTTTTGGTCGTCCTGGAGCGCACGCTTGACCTTTCGGGTCAGGACCGCCAACGACTCGTCGATCGCGACGTCGCGACGATGAAACAGCTCACCGTCCACAGTCATGACCTTGGCGGCGACGGGCGCCGGCTTGCGAGCGCTCGCGGGTGCGCCACGTTCTTCGAGCGTCGCCTTGCGAAGTCGCGCGAAGATCTCGTTCACGACGTCGGTGCCGGTGGGGTCGTCCTCGAGCAAGGTCTCGTCGACGTGCGTCTCGATGCCGTTGGACTTGGCGGCACGACGGGTCTTGGCCTTGGGGACGTCGGACGCCGCCGAGTCGTCGTCGAGCGCAGGCGCGGGTGCCGGCGCGGGTGCCGGCGGGGGGACCTCGCGCAGCGGCGTACCTTCGAGCAACTCCTCTTCGGTCGGCTCACGAGAGGGAGGCCGGAGTCGCAACGCCTCGAGTGCCGCGTGGCGCGCGGCTTCATCGGAACTGTTGAGTCCGTTCAGCACGGCGTCGATGGATTCGCGTACCGACTGGACGAAGGTAGCGAGCGTGTCGCGCGCCGCACGTAGCTGGTCGATCTGGATGTGCAGGGCCTTGCGCTTCACCGCGAGGTCGTTCAACACGGACTTTCGTGCCTCTTGGGCCTGCTCGACGATGGCCCGCCCCTGTTCACGCCCCCGTTCGACCAGGGCGTCACCGTTCACCTTGGCCGAATCGATCAGCCGCTCGGCGGCGAGACGCGCGTCGTGGTCGACCTGGGTCGCGGTGTTCTCGGCTTCGGCGATCAACGCCGTCGCCCGCTCCTGGGCCTCGATCAAGTGCTCGGCGCTGCGCTGTTGGGTGTCGGTGAAGATCTGGGCGCCTCGTTCCTGGGCCTCGGCGGTGACACGCGCCGCTTCCTCGTGCGCCGAGCGCAGAATCGCCGCACTCTGGGCGCCCAGGGCGCTCGCCAGGGTCGCCTCGTCGAGCACGGGATTGGCGGCGCGGTACTCGGCTTCGGCGAGTTGCTCGCGCACGTCGCGCAGTCGTTGCTCCAGGTGGGCGACCTCACGAGCGACGGCCTCGAGGTGACCGTTCACCTCGTGGGGATCGATACCACCCTTGCGCAGGATCGTGAAGTTCGTGCGAACGATCTCCGACGCCGACGAGCGAGCGGAGGATGGGTTTCGGCGATCGTCCATTGCCTCAAGACTACGGCGTCGGGTCCTTCAAGAATGGCTTCGCGGGGCGGTCAACGGCACTGGTTTCGCCCCGCCGATGCGCGCAAGTGCTTGCAGGGCCTGACGAAGCGTCGTCACGCCGATGACCGTGAGGCCCGGTGACGCATTGGCGCGCGCGGTCGCGACTTCGACCTGGGGAACGATGAAATACTTCGCGCCCGCGCGCTGCACGGCGACCGTCTTCTCGGCGACTCCCCCGACGTCGCCGACGTCGCCGTACTGGTCCATCGTGCCGGTCGCAGCGATCTTGACACCGCCGGTGAGCGAGTGACGAGAAAGCTGGTCAATGATGCACAGCGTCATCGCGAGTCCCGCCGAAGGCCCACCGATGTCGTTAGTGTCAATCGACACCTTCGCGGGAAACTCGTAGGACATTGAGTCCTCGAGTGAGAGTCCGAGCCACGATCGATTCGCACCACTGACGCCCGCGCAACCCGACGGTCCAAGCGAACTGGGTGCGCTCGCGGTGCGCAGCGTGAAGGTCGATTCGTTCGCCCACGTGACGACGCCCTTGGCGCTGATGTGCGCCTTGTCAACGCCCAAGGTCACCGTTGAACCCGGCGCCAACGGATGGAGGTCGGCGACCACGTCACAGGTCGAGCGCACCGGTGAGCCGTTGAAGCTGACCACGCGGTCGGCGACCTTCACCTTGGCGTTCCAGGCCGGCGTACCCGCTTGCACCGAAGTGACCAACGCGCCGTTTGCAGTCCCCGGGAGCCTCCAGCCGAGCGTCGTGAACGCCGACACCTCGGCGTCCTGTTTGGAATCACTCATCTCGAGGTAGCCCTGCGGGGCGAGTTCGCTGTTGGGAACTCCCGGATCGAGCAGTTGGTTCGCGGTGACGAACTGGACGTGACGCTGAAAGTGCAACGTGATGAACTGCCACGCCGTCAACTGTTCCAGGTAAACGTCGGTCAGCATGATGGTGTCGTGGTGGGACTCGGTCACCAGGCCGCTGACGTGAACGAGTGGTTCGACTGGCGTGGCGTTGCCGGGCGTGATGGCGTATTCGTTGAGGGTCCAGTGTCGTGCGACCACGACCGAGGTGGCGAGTAGCACGACCACGATGATGACGACGACAGCGATTCGACGCGCGTACGGGTTGGGTGCTGAGATGTCAGAGTGCCAGCGAATGAACCCACGTTATCGCCCGACCTCGAAGAACGATTACTGCGCGCGGGATTCCTCCCCGAGACGGACGATGAGGTGTTTCTCTCGCAGTCCCTGCGTGCGCCACATCCGCGCCAACGGATCCTCGCTCTACGCGCGAGCAACCGGCGCGCGCTGCTCACTCGCGAGGATTGGGTGGCGGTACTCACCGACCCCGACGTCGACGTGCGACGCGACGCCCTTTCGCTGCTGGCCTACCTCGACGACGTTGAGCGCGACGTCCTGGTGTTCGTGCGCGAGTCGCTCGACGACCCCGACGCGCTGATCGTCGACGCGGCGATCTTCGCACTCGGCGAACATCTCGATGTGGAGTCGGTCGATCACCTCGCGCGGCTCGCGCGCGAGCACGAGGACGCCCGCTGTCGCGAGTCGGCGGTCGCCGCCCTCGGTGCGCTGGGCGACGACCGGGGCCGCGCGGCGGTACTCGCGGCGCTGGAGGACAAGCCCCCCGTTCGTCGGCGCGCGATCGTCGCGCTAGCGAACTTCGAGGGACCCGACGTCGAAGCGGCCCTGGCGCTCGCGGCCGAGGACCGAGATTGGCAGGTGCGCGCGGCGGTCGACCAGCTGAACAAGGAACCCGACTAGTCGTCCACGCCACGAAACAGCGCGTGCAGGGTGGACATCTCTTCGAGGCACGCCAGCAGTCCCTGGATCACGACGATGTCGGGGCGCGGGGCCAGTTCCACGTCGACCCCGGTGCTGGTGGCGATCAGCTCGGCGAAGTCGTTCAGCAATGCGTGACCTCCTACGAGCGAGAGACCTCGCGCGGAGACGTCCTGGGAGAGATCCGGCGGCGCGTCGGCGAGACACTCCTGGATGAGACGCACGGTCTGGGCCACGACTTCGCCCATGGCCTGGTTGACGAGTTCGGCACTCACGTCCACGACAACTGGCTCGCCGCGTTCAACGGTGCGCGCGGGTACCTTCTCCACGCCGCCGTTGGTCGAGCCCAGCGCCGAACCGAGGGTCATCTTGAGCATCTCGAGGGTCGCGGGCGACACCACGACACCCTGACGCAT
>Ga0181516_10002433_pt1 | contig 13226 bp, 14 predicted proteins | sample PEATcosm2014_Bin_25_FD_121104 | JGI IMG/M metagenome (GOLD analysis project Ga0181516, IMG submission 121104) | Peatland microbial communities from MTU Mesocosm Facility, Houghton, MI, USA - PEATcosm2014_Bin01_10_metaG | ecosystem: Environmental > Terrestrial > Soil > Wetlands > Peat | place... | reverse complement strand
CGGACTCGTCGCCCCACCCGCGGATCCGGGGTCCGTCGCCTTGCAGAACATGCTCAGCCTTTCGAGCGGGGTGACCCTCGTGCAGGCGGCGCAGGATTCGCTCAAGGATGCCATCGGCGTGGCGCAGGCCGTGAATGCCGCCGTGGCCGGCAGCAGCAGCCTGGGCGTCACATTTGCCACCACCGATATCGGCACGCAATTGGGCCAGGTAGCCAAGCTCATTCAAGTGCGCGCCGCACTGGGCGCCACCCGCCAGATCTTTTTCTGCAGCCAGGGCGGCTACGACACCCACTCCAATCAACTGGCGCAGCAGGTGACGCTCTACAGCAACCTGGCTAACGCGATGGCGGCTTTCGACCAGGCCATGGGCCTGCTCAACCTGCAGAACAACGTGACCACGTTCACCGAGTCCGACTTCAGCCGCACCTTCCAGCCCAACGGCAACGCCGGCACCGACCATGGATGGGGCAGCCACGCCCTGATCATGGGCGGCGCCGTGAACGGCGGCAACCTGTTCGGCACGTTCCCCACGCTCGCCCTGGGCGGTCCGAACGATTCCACGAACCGCGGCACGTGGGTTCCCAGCACCTCCGGGGACCAGTACTGCGCCTCTCTGGCGAAATGGTTCGGCCTGGCGCAAGCGGAGCTGGACTACGTCTTCCCGAACCTGCGCAATTTCGGATATCAGACGCCGGCGTTCATTTAGCTTCTTTCTCCACCTGCGCCGTCCACGCTTCTAGCGAGGTGTGAATCGCGCGGCCGCGGAAGGCCGCCCGCAGGGTGCGCAAATCCGCCAGCTTCCGGCAGCCGATGGCGTATCGCCGGAAGCGCGGATCGCGTTCCAGCGAATCGTCCGGCAGATAGATGGGCTCGCGGCGGAAGTTCACCAGCGCCAGGCCGCGCGTAAGCTGGGCAACGGCCTGCTCCACCGGCTCCGCCGCATCGAAGAGGTAGGTGGCGCGGCCGGAACCGGTGGTGGCTTCCCAAGCTACCCGGCCGTTGGAGAGCGGAAAGAAGAACCAGAAGAACAGCGGCTGTGAATCCGTGTTCGGATCGGGCGCGGCGGCCTCTTCCGGTTCGGCTTCACCCTCTTCATCAGGGCGGACGAACTTGAATCCGGTCATCAGGGCGTCGCCCGCCGCCCGCGCGCGCAAGGCGTCGAAATACGGCCGCAGCCGCGCGTCCACGGCGCGATCGATGAGCGCTTCCGGCAGCTTCGGGTGGATATCCCGCAGGGCAGCCAACCGCGTGCTGCGGCCCTCCGGCATGGCTTCCAGCACGCGCTGCAACCGGTCCGGGTCCAGGAACGGGAAGGTGGCGTGCAAGGCTTCGGCATGGAGAGTGCGCAGCGTGTCCAGCGTATCGCCGAGTTTGCCGCGGAACTCGCCGGTCTTCATGCCCAGCCGTCCGACCGTCAGCCGCTCGCCGGCGGATTCCAGCGTGACGCTGTAGGTGGCTTCGTCGAATGAGACCGCATCCACTTCCGCCAGGCGCCATTGCCGCGGTGGGCCATCGAGTGGCAGAACCGCCAGGTTGCTCCGGTAGAGGCGGATCTCGGCGGGCCTGGCGGACGCGGCGGCAGGCCCGGTGAGCGCCGCCATTCCGGTGAAGCGCGCCACTTCCTCCAGGTCTTCCAGCAGCAGGCAGCGCACCGTGCGGTCGCGCCACGCGGCCAGCAGCTCCTGGCTCATGCCTCCGAAGGCCGCGCCGAATTGGCGCAGTTCCAGGCGCCGGCCGGTGAAGAGCGTGAGTGCGAAATCCCAATCGCCCGGAACGGCGCCGTCCACGTCGCCCAGGTCGAAGGCGATGGGCGTTCCCGACGCCGGCGTCACGATGCCGGTCTCGGCATCGAAGCGGAACTGGCAGGCGCCCTGGCTCAGCGCCGCGCCGCGTTCGTCCAGATACTGGAATTTCCCCGAGTAAGCGGGCATTCGTCAGACCGTCAAACCATCTTGTTGCCGCATTCCGGACAGAACTTGGTGCCGGCTTCGACCTTGGTACCGCACCGCGAGCATTCGCCCTTGGGGCGCAGCGGCTGGCCGCACTCCGGGCAGAATTTCGCGCCTTGCGTGCGCGCGCCGCAACCGGGACACAGGGCCGCCGCTTCGGAGGTCAAATCCAAGCCCTTGGTAAGGTCCTGTTCCTGCACCTTGTGCTTCATCTGCTCCACTTGCGCCTGCACTTGCGCCGATGCCATCTCGGTTTCTACGTCGGGCGCGCATTCGAAGCAGAGCATGCGCTTGGCGTTCCAGCAAGTGGCCTCGCAGACCCAGTGCGTGCATTTGGGGCACTGGCGGAAATTGGGCTTGGCTTCCTCGATGGCCTGGCGGAACGCCCGGTCGTGCCCCGGCCCCTGGACCGCGCGTTCGATCTCGTAGGTGGATCCGCCCACGTTCCCCAGCACGCCCCCAAACAGGCTGCCGAGCGTGCGCGCCGCGCTGGATGCCAGGCCGATGGCCGATGGCTGGAACCCCGACATGAATCCGTTTCCGCAGCGGTCGCAAAAGAATTCGAATTGGTATCCCTTATCGGTGGAATGGTCCGTATGATTTCGTGTGAACTGAATCAGGCTCATGGTTCTCCCCGTGTTTGCGCTCCATCGGAGGCAAGGTACGAAAAAGAGGATACCACCTGGGGCACCCGTGCGCGGATTCAGGCCGGGCGGTCGGGGTACTCTGCGGTTGGCGAGAAGCCTCGCGCGATGGATTCCTCCAACACGCGCCTCACGGTATCCACGATTGCCTGGACCTGGGCGCCCCGCGCCACCGGGCCGTGGCCCGCCACGACGATCGCGGGCTTCAGGGCCTCGATTCGCGCGAGCGATGCGAGCCACACCTGCCAATCCTCGCGAGTTCCCGCGTCCAGATTCGGGAGGTACTCGCTAATCAGACAATCGCCCGTGTAGAGGACTCCGTCTTCGGGAACCCAAACCGAGAGATTGGTTGCGGTATGGCCGGGAGTCAGCAGGATTTCGACCTGTGCGCCGCCGAGCGAGAACCGCGTGTCTTCGTGGATCTGGCGGTTCGGATTCACCACGCGCGTTCCGTGAAAAAACGCGCTGGCCTCCCCGCGCGCCCGGCGCGACGCGTTGGGGATGGCCTCGTTAAGCTCCGCGATTTCGGCTTGAAACTCGGCGGGCGTTCGCGCAATTCCCGCATGTCCCCACACGTCGATTCCTTGTTCGCGAAAGAAGCCGTTCCCGCCGATATGATCGAAATGCTTTTCCGTGTTGATGACGCGCAATTGGTTCCCCGGCCGGACGGCGGAGGCGTATCCGTGGATGGTCTGCGCCGCCAGCGTGTTTCCGCCCGTATCGACCACCAGCGTCAGCTCGTCCCCGGTAATGAAGCCCGCATTCACACACCAGGGCGGCGAGTATCCGAGGCCGGTAACGGAGTAGCAACGATGGGAGAGGCGCATGGTCTTAGTGTAGTGCGGACGCCCCAGACGGACCCACTCAATAGCGCAGCAACACCTTCAGCGCTTCGCCGCCGCGGACTGCGTCGATGGCCTCGGCGATTCGCTCCATGGGGAATTCGTGGGTGATGAAATCCGCCGGCCGCAGTTTCCCCTGGCGGACCCATTCGCAGAGAGGCTCCATGGCGGCGCGCTCGCGGGAACGGGTGGGCCATTGGTGAACGAAGAGGTTGAAGTTGTAAGGACCCTGGTGCTTGTGGATGGCGATGCTGGGCTCGGCCAGGACGCCGTAAATGCAGATGGAGCCTCCCATGCCGATGAGGCCCAGCGCCGCGTTGGCAATGGACTCCCGGCCCACCGCGTCGATCACGGCGTCGACAGGCTTGCCCCGGCGCGCCTTGATGCCGCCCGGTTCGAAGGCTTCGTCCGCGCCCATTTCGATGGCCCGGCGGCGCTTGCTTTCGAGCGGGTCCACCACGCCGATGTATCCGAGACCGAGCAGCCGTGCGAGTTTCACGAAACTCAGGCCGACGGGGCCCGCGCCGAAGATCACGATGTCGTTGCCGGCGCGGAGTTGGAAGTCGCCGAATCCGCCATAGACTTCGCGCCACGTGCACAGCAGCAGCGCCGCCTCCACGGGAATGTCCATCGGCACCGGGCGCTGAATCTCGTAGACCTCGAACCATCCGTGCTCCGCAGTGGCTACGCCGTCCGCCACCATGGCATCGTGATCGTTCGCCAGGGTGTACTCGCAGAAGCCGCCCCAGCCGCTGGCGTATGCTGGGTCGGAAAAATCGAAGACCAGGCCGCCGATGGCTCGCTGCCCCACGCGGAAGTTCCGCACCTTGCCGCCCACAGCTTCCACGATTCCGGCGCATTCGTGCCCCAGCACCAGCGGGTACTTGTCCACGCCGGGGAAGTGGCCGGCAATCAGCTTGCTATCGGTGGCGTTGCACAGACACGCGACCTCGGTCCGCACCAGGGCCTGGTATGGCCCGACCGTGGGCCTGCCCAACTCCACAATGGCAACTTTTCCCGGTTCGGTGACGGCAACTGCGCGCATGGATGGCTCCTCCCCTTCAGCTCAGCTTCGCCAGTTCGTCGAAGACTTCCACCAGCCGAAGGTACGTTTTTTCGAACACAGGCATCAGCCTGCGGTACACTTCCCGATTTTCCGCGTTGGGCGCGGCGGTTTGGTCTATGCGCACGAAGCGATGGATCACATCGAAATCGGGGTAGAGGCCGGCGGCCACTCCGCCAATAACCGCCGCACCCATGGAGGTAGCTTCCTCCAGGAAGTTTAGCGACTGGACCGGGCATCCGTACACGTCCGCCATGATCTGGCGCCATACCGCGCTGCGCCCGCCGCCGCCAATCACGGTGATGGCATCGATGGGCACGTGGCCGCGGAAGATGTTCACGATGATTCCCAGGTTCATGGTGATGCCTTCGATCACCGCGCGCAGCATGTCCTCGCGCCGCGTGGCCAGGTTGAGCCCCACAAACGCGCCGCGCGCATTGGGATTCCACCACGGCGTCCGCTCGCCCAACATGTAGGGCAGGAACAGGACGCCGCGGGACCCGGCGGGCACGCTCGCGACGGCTTCGTCGATCAGCCGGTAGGGGCTGACGCCGCGCGCGGCGGCCTCGGCGACTTCCACCTGGCAGAGCGTGTTCTTCAGCCAGTTGTGGCTGGAACCGGCGGTCTGCATGGTGCCGCTCGGATGCAGATAGCCGGGGACGCAGTGGGCCCAGTTCATGGTGCGCATCTGGCTGTCGACGATAGGCTTCTCGACAGTCAGCGCGACCCAGGATGAGGAGCCCAGGTAATTGTAAGCCGTTCCGGGCCGGATGCAACCCACGCCCACGCCGGCACAACTTCCGTCGCCACCACCCACGGCCACCGGCGTGCCTTCCCGCAAGCCGGTCTCGCCGGCGGCGAGGCGCGTGACCGTGCCCAGGATGGCGGTGGATGGCAGCGCCTCGGGAAATTTCTCTCCGTCCAGCCCTGCCAGGCCAATGATTTTCTCCGACCAGAGGAAGGTGTTGAGGTCGAAAGCATTAGTGCCTGAGGCATCGGAGTAATCCGTGGCCATGCGTCCGGTCAGGCAGCAGTTGATGTAATCCTTGGCGCAGAGTGTCTTATAAGTGCGGGAGTAAATATGCGGCTCGTTGTCGCGGATCCACATCAGCTTTTCGAGAGAGTAAGAGGCGCTGACGCGGTGGCCCACGATGTCATAGAAGCTTTTGGCATCGATTCTATCGAGCACCTGCGCGGCTTCGCGGGTGGCTCTTTGATCGCAATAGAGAATGGAGGGACGCAGCGGATGGCCTTCCCGGTCTACGGGCGTGCATCCCATCATCTGCCCGCTGAGCGCCACCACGGCCACTTCGGCAGCGCCGGCCCTGGCCTCGATCAGCAGTTCCTGTGTAGAACGGCATACGGCGCTCCACCAATCGCGCGGCTCCTGTTCGGCCCAGTTACCGTTGAAGAAGCGGGTGTCGTAAGGGCACGTACGGCTGGCCACTAAGCAACCATCCGTGGTGTATAGCGTGGCCTTGTTGCCGCTGGTGCCCAGGTCGTGGGCCAATAGGTATTTCGCCATTCAGTCCGCTCCGCCGGTTATTTGTAGCCGAACAGGTTGGCGCCGGTCCAACCGATCAACCCCACTATCGCTCCGCCTACAATGCCCCCGGCGATTGTGGCCAGAACCCGCGGCGCGGATTCCACAGCGTTCCGCACTCTGCCGCCGCGCCCGGTCTCGCACAACCCGCAAACCCACATGCCGGCGGCGATCGCCGTGCCCATATCCACCCAGGGAGCCGCGCCGCGGAAGCCCTGATAGATCAAGCCGAATTGTTTGGAGCCTCCCTCCGGGTGCGGAATCAGCTCGGGGTTAATGCCGAAGCCCGGCAACTTATGATTCAGAACCCAGAAGGTGCCGATGATGAAGGCCGCCGCCATCATGCCCCCGATGGGGCCGAAGTCTTCCACCAGCCTGCCCCAGCAAATGATAACAGCGAAAGCTACGCAGAAGGCCCCGAAGATGGTGGTGAGCACGCTGACCGGCGGCATGCCGATGGCGCCCGCGTAGTGCGACATCATTTCGTACATACGGCCTCCGGCGATTTTCGGTTGAACGCCGGATGGCGCTTCTTCACCTGCGCCGCCAGCAATCCGGCGAGGCCGCCGCCGATCAGGCAGCAGACCAGCGTGGGCAGGCACTGCAGGAACTCGGCGCGGAAGCGCACCACGGCCCACACGATGCCGGAGGAACTGACCGCCCAGCCCTGGTCCACCCAGATGCGGCCCGGCTCGTTCCAGATCATGCCGATCCAATGGTTCATGTACCAGCAGATGGCGATCACGATAGTGGCGGCCAGCCAGCCGCCCATGATGCCGTAACTCTTCCACATTTCCGGCCAGACGCCGAAAACCAGAGCGCCGCAGATGGCCCCGCCCACCACCGTCGTGAGCAGCCTCATTCGAGCCTCAGCAGCGAAAGGGTCGCGGGAGATTCGTGCGCGCCGTTAACCTTGTCGGGTTCGATCACGGCATCGAAGTTCGACACTACCAGCATGCCGTTCCAGGCGATCGGTTCTCCGGGCTCGTTCAGGTCGCCATTGCGGCCGCCGGTGTCGCTGTTCTGGGCCAGCACGGAAATCACGCCCGCGGGAGTAACCTTGGCGATGGCGTTGTTCGAAAAGTCGGCGACATAGATGTTATCGGACTTGTCTACGCACATACCATCCGTGGTCCTCATCTTAGCCTTGGTAGCCTTGGCGAGGAAACCCGGCAGCTTGGGGTCGAGCGAGTAGTCGTGATCCGTTTTGGCGAACACGGTGTTACTCGCGACATTGCCCTTCTCGTCGAAGGTCAGCTTGTTGATCTGGCCATCGCCGAAGTTACCCACGAACAGGTTGCCCTTACTATCGAAGACAATGCCATCCAGGCCGTATTGCGCGAACTTATTCTCTGTGACGAAGCTCGCGAGAAGGTTGGGGTCGTCCAAGGTATTATTCACCTGGATATCCCGGCCGTCCGCGGGGAAGCGATAGACCGCGCTGACCATCAGGCCATCGGGCCGCTTGACCTTGGGCAGCTTGGATACGGTGACGTACACCTGGCCGTTGCGCAACCTCAATCCGTTGGGGTGGCTGATCCCTTTGGCCACCACGATAGTCTCGACCAGCTTGTCGCCATCCAGGCGCAAGCGCAGGATCCGGCCCTGGTTGATCTCGCCATTGGTTCCGTTTCCGGCGGCCCAGTTCTGGTTGTCCACCACATACAAATCGCCCTGCGGGCCGAACTCGACACCCATGGGGCACGCCCTGCCGGTCTCGGCCAGGATGGGGCATTCGAACAGATCGCGCACTTTGCGGTCTTTAGAGATTTTGATGAAGCGGCCGGGAACGCCGGGCGTGGTGGCGCCTTTCGCGTAACTGGCAAAGTTAGGGATGGCCACCAGCAGATCGCCATCGGGGGCAATCGCCATGCCATCGGGCGTCACCGCGAAATCCGGCAGTGTCACGAATAATTGGGCCTTCTGAAGCCCGGTAGCGCTGGTGGACTCGGGACCGCGCCCGCAGCCGCACAGCACCACCCAAAAGGCCGCGCAGGCGGCCATTAGTAAGACAGATCTTCTATGCATTTACTTTGCCTTCCTGGCCGCGGGCTTTTCGACGATTGCCGTGGCCCAGAGAAACCCGGCAACCGCCTCGTTGCCGTTGACTGCTTTTGGGTAGTTGATATAGTCGGCGTAACTCGCCTGGACGCACAGCCCCTCACAGGCGCTATAGATGTCCACCAATCCCTGTTCGTTAATCTTAGCGTTTGCGACGATGCCCTGATAGCCTTTAGAGACCACCGGGCCATACTCGGCCCGGTTCAGCAGCCCCAGTTCGATGCCTCGCTCGATGGAGTAAGTGAACATAGCGCTGCCCGAGTTGTCCGTCCAGTTATCGGGGCGCTCGCCCTTATCTACTACCTGGAACCATCGGCCGCTCTTGGCGTCCTGAGTACGTTTGAGACCGGCGGCCAGGCGGGTATAGATGTCGAGCACTTCGCCGAGCTGTGGATGGTCCTTCGGCATCACCGCCAGGGTTTCGGCCAGGATCAGGGCATACCAGCCGAGTCCTTCGCTCCAGACCTCACTCGAGAGACCCGTTTTGGGGTCGGCCCAATGGGTGGGCTGGGCTGGCCGGTGGCTTCCAATCACCACCGGTAGTTCCGGCTTCTCGGCCCACGCGTGGTAGTAGAGGCCGCTCGCGCCCTTGGCGCCGTGATGAGCAAACGCGATAATCTGCCGGGCCGCTTCGTTGAAGCAATATTCGGCGTCGCCGATGGAATGCCCGTAGCGGATTAGCGGCATCTGGCCCATGAAGACGCCATCCACCCACATCTCGCCCGTCAGCGTCTGGTTGTGCCAGAAGCCGCCATCGGAGTTGCGCGGAAACTTGTCGAAGGCCGCGCGGATCTGGCCGGCGGCGGTGCGATAGCGCTCGTCATGGGTGCGCTCATAGAGACCGACGACGATATTGCCGGGCATGGTGTTGTCGAGGCTTTCCAGGCGCACGCCCTTCAGATTGCCCTTTTCATCGATGAACTGGTCCATCACGCGCTTGATGAAATCCCAATATTTGGGATCGCCCGTGGACTGCGCCACCATCTCGATGCCGTTCAACGTGTACCCGGTGACGTACGACCAGCGCGCCAGCCGGTCCCGCGGCGTGCCGGGGTTGCGGCTGATGATGCTGTCGGCAACGGCCACCGCCCAGGATGTGGGCGCCGCGGCAGGGGCAGCGGGCGAAGCCCCGTGGGCCATGCAAGCCAGTGCCAGGATTGCGCTGGTGAGACGCAGCGTCGCGAACATGGGAGGACACCTCCAAACGGGTCAGACGGTTCCGTAATTAAGACCCGATTGTATGGAGCGTCTCCGGGGTTGTCAAGCGAAGGGCTGTCAGGTGTGAGCCGCTTCCTGCCGCCGTCGGCATTCCCGTGGCCGACCGCGATACCGGGACGGGCAGATCGCCCGCATCCGTCGGCGTGGCGAGGAAGTCCTGCTATTCTGGACGGCAGCGGAACCCGTGAGGCAGTTATGACCGTGAAGTTGGAGTTGCCACCGGAGGTGCAGGCTGGGCTGCTGGCGCAGGCGCAGGAGAGCGGCCTGTCACTCGAAGCCTACGTCGAGCTTGTACTGCGGGAACGAAGCGGCGCGGCAGCCAGCCCGCCGTTGACACGGTCGCAGATTGCCGGGCGGCGCATTCGGGAGCTGCGCAAGGGCGTCACACTTGGCGGCATTTCCATTAAGGAACTGATCGAAGAGGGCCGTGAGTGAGGGACTTCGTCCTGGACGCTTCCTTTACCCTCTGCTGGTGCTTTGAGGACGAGGCTACGGTGGCAACGGAACCAGCGGCAGCCGGGAGGGCCGGCCTTGACATCATCGCCCCGTAGCCGGTCTTACACCAGCAGGCTCTCGGCGAAGCCCCACTCCGCGTCCACCCATTGCGCCTCCAGACGGAAGCCGGCGGTGCGCGCCAGCGCGGGGATCTGGGCGGCGCGAAACTTGTGGCAGACCTCCGTCAGGATGGTCTCGCCCGCGGCGAATTCCGCGGTCAGCTCCGCCTTGCCGATGTGTACGGTCTGGCTCCCTCGCGATCGCAGGTGCATCTCAATGCGCTGTGCCTCCTGGCGGTAGCGCGCCTCGTGATGGAAATGGCGCAGGTTGAAATCGGCGTCCAGCTCGCGGTTGATGCGCGCCAGCAGGTTGAGATTGAAGGCCGCCGTCACGCCCGCGGCATCGTCGTAGGCCGCCAGCATGCGGTCGAGCGGCTTCACCAGATCGGTGCCCAGCAGCAGGCCATCGCCCGGCTGCAGCCGGCTCCGCAGGGCGGCCAGGAAATCGACCGCCTCCAGGGGCTCGAAGTTCCCGATGGTGCTGCCCAGGAACAGCACCAGCAGCGTCTCGCCCGCGCGCCGGCGGGCGGCCACCTCGGCCATGCCTTCCAGATAGCTGCGCTCGATGGGGACCACGGCGCCGAGCGGGGCAAGCTCGCGCGCGCATTGCGCCAGCGCGGCGGCCGATATATCGATGGGGTAATACGCCACCGGCTGCCGCCGGCGCAGGCTCTCCAGAATCGCGCGGGTCTTGCTGCCGCTGCCGCTGCCCAGTTCCGCCACCACGACCGGCGAGGGCAGGAGGGCGGTGATTTCGCCCGCGTGGGCTTCAAGAATCCGGGCGTCGGCGCGCGTGAGGCCGTACTCCGGCAGGCAGGCGATGGCTTCGAAAAGGGCCGAACCGACGTTGTCGTAGAGGTAACGGCAGGGCAGCGTTTTCTGCCCGGCAGTACTCAGCCCGGCGCGCACCTCGCGCGCGAACTCGTTGTCCAGGGCCGGCGCGGGCATCATCGTTCCACCATCCGGAAAGTGGCGTACACGTAGGGATACTCCGGCCGGAACCAGTTGCGGAACGAGGGCCGGAGCAGGCAGGCGGCGGTGCGCGGCGAGCCGCCTTTCAGCACATAGTGCGCGCCGTCGAAGAAGGGCGCGGAGTAATTGGTGTAGAACGGAAACGGCTGGAAACCGGGGAAGGGCGCGAACACGGTCGAGGTCCACTCCCAACCGTTGCCCACCAGTTGCCGCGGTGACGCGCTGTTCCCCGTTTCGTCATCGGCGGTTACGGGGATGGGGTCCCAGTGCCGGAAGTTGGCGTTGGAGGAAATGCCGGCGGCGGCCGCGGCGCGGTGGAACTCGGCTTCCGAGGCGAGGCGCATGCCGCGCCATTCGGCGTACGCCTGCGCCTCGCGGTGCGTCACGTAGACCGGACAATCGGGCGGCAGCGGGATCTCCTCAAACATCCCGCGAAAGAACCATTGGCCGCCGCGATCGCTCCAGTAGAACGGCGGTGCGGCGCCTTGCCGGACGAAGTCCAAGTACTGGCCGTTGGTTACCTTGTACTTGCTAATGGAGAAAGGCGGCACATCCACCGTGTGCGCCTGGAACTCGTTGTCCCACCCGAAACCCTCGCCGGGCGCGAGCCCTAACCTCGCAGGGCCGGCCGCAATGTCGAGCATCCGGTGGCGCGGCGCGCTCGCTGTCAGGGTGCCCGGCGCCGGCCCGGGCTCGGTGCGAACCTTCTTGTCGTACGGCAGGGCGTGCAGGATGTAGGCGAATGTCTCGGCGTGCATCAGCCGGTGTTCGATGGCCACGTGCAACAGGGGGTCCGGCAGTTCGTCCAAGACGGCGTCAATCGCCTGCCGCGTTCCGCGATTGTATTGTTCCACCTCGGCGACGGAGGGCCAGTCGCGCGGCTCATCGCACGGCAGTTGCCCCGGCGGCGGGTCGATACCGAAGGCAAACAGACGGTCGAACTCCGCATGGAACGAGCCGAGAGGCAGCGCGTGGCCGCAGACGAGGTTCCAATCGAAGGCTTCCAGATGGCCCAGATAGAAGATGATGCGATGCCGCTCTGGGATGGGCCGGTCATACAGAGCGCCGGGGCACACCAGGCGAAACAGTTCGTCGGTGCGCGCCCGGGCTTCCCGAAGCGCCAGTGTCAGATTCTCCGAGTGCCCCATAAACGCTCCATACAGTCTATCGGAGATGGAGCCCAAGAAGAAACTGCATTCCGGTTCGTCGGATGGGCGTACTTAGGTGCAGGAGGAATCATGAGACTCGTTACCATCGCGCTGGCAGCAGCCCTGATGCCGCTTTGGGCGCAGGAGATCAAGCTGCCGGCGAATCTCGAAAAGCTGGCCGCCAAGGCCGAAGAAACCGTGGACGTTTCGCTCGATGGCTCCATGCTGCAGCTCGCCGGGCGTTTTCTTTCCGACCAGGACGACGGCCAGGCCAAGACCAAACACCTGCTCTCGGGGCTCGAGAGCATTTCCGTCAAGAGCTTCACCTTCGCGAGCGAAGGCCAGTATGACGCCGCCGACGTGGATTCCGTGCGCGCCCAGGTGCAGGGCGGGCAGTGGTCGCGAATTGTCGGTGTAACGTCGAAGAAGGACGGGGAACACGCCGATGTTTATTTCAAGGATGGCGGCAATGGAACTCTGGGCGGCATCGTGGTTATCTGTGCCGAGCCCAAAGAACTTACGATTGTGCGCATCGCGGGCATCCTGGACCCCGCGCAACTGGCGGACCTGGGCGGGCAGTTCGGTGTGCCCAAGCTCGACATGGGGGTCCATATCGGCGGAAAGAAGGCCGGGAAATGAAACACCAGGTGCTGGCTCTTTTGCTGGCCGCCACCAGCGCGGCCTACGGCGCCGATTGGGAGTTCGACCACCTGGTCCGGGCAATCGAGAACCACTACGGCGTGAAGCGCACTCATATTCCGCTGATGGGCGCGGCGAATTTCGTAGTCAAGGTGGTCCGGCCCGCGGGGGCCGGCGGTTTCAAGCTGGCGCTCTTCGAAGATTTCAGAGGGGGAGCCGACTACCGCGATCAGGTGGAGTTGGACCGTTTCATGGAGAACGCGTGCAAGGGCGGGTTGCACGCCCTGGTGGTGACGCATTCGCGGAGCGGCGGCGAATCGAGCTATATTCTGGCCGGTGAAATCGGCAAGAACACCAGGATGCTGATCGCCACGTTCGAGCGCGATGAGGCCACGGTGGTGGAAGCTCAGGTCAACGTTTCCGCACTGCTCAAGGCGATTGGCTCTCCGGATGAGGCGCGCAAAACTTACCAGGGAGAGCGGTAGCTACTCTTGCGGGGCCGGATCCTGGTAAGGCTTGAACCCGTTGCGCTCGATGATCTCGCGGGCCGCCGCTACGGCTTCGGGGAGCACATAGAAGAAGGCTCCTATGCG
>Ga0181516_10002432_pt1 | contig 13230 bp, 11 predicted proteins | sample PEATcosm2014_Bin_25_FD_121104 | JGI IMG/M metagenome (GOLD analysis project Ga0181516, IMG submission 121104) | Peatland microbial communities from MTU Mesocosm Facility, Houghton, MI, USA - PEATcosm2014_Bin01_10_metaG | ecosystem: Environmental > Terrestrial > Soil > Wetlands > Peat | place... | reverse complement strand
GTGCGCGGGCTGGAGATTGGACGGCGATCATTTGGGCCTCGTGGTACCGCTGCTTTTATTGTGCGCGCTGGGGAATCAATGATCCGCAAAAAAGCCGAACAAGAATGGGGCGATTTTGAAAGAGATGCGGCGAGTCGATTTTCAAATGCGATTGCCCTGCGTAACGGTCCCTGGCAGAAGCGTTTCTTCCGGGCACCGGTTATAATTTTTTGTACCCTACGTCTTGTATGATCGGGATGCAACAAAGAGAGAAACCATGAACAGAAGATCGGTTCTTTTCGGACTCGTGCTTTTTCTGATGACCTGCGCGATAGGAGTTCCAGGCCCGGCGCAGACAGCCAAGCGTTCAGCCGGCACACGCCAGGCTCCCGCCGACGCAACCGCCCGCCAGCAACTGGCAGCCTATTTGACCCAATTCCAAAAGCATCCTGAGGATGCCACCCTGCGCAACGAGATCGTTGGTTTGGCCAAGACATTGAATCCGGCTCCGGCGATTCCCGACCTTGCACGCGCCAGTTTTTCCCAAGCAACCGCGCAGTTGGGCGTCGCCTCGTCCGCGGATGATTTCAAAGCCGCGGCCAAGCTTTTCGAGCAGGCGGCATTGCTGGCTCCCTGGTACGCCGATGCCGACTTCAGCGCGGCCTCGGCATACGCCAAGGCTGGCGACTTTAACGATGCCAGAGGCAATATCGCTCTGTACCTTGCGGCTGTCCGCCCAGGGGTTGACACCCACGGCGCCGAGGATCTGAGGCGCGATCTTGACCGCCAGCAATCCGGGCAGCAGTTTCAGCAGGCATTGCAGCAGTTCAGCGCCAATCCGACCGATGCCGCCCGGATACAGATCATCAAGCTGGCCCAGGCCATGAAATCTCCTCCTGAAATTCCCGAAGAAGCCCGCAGCCACTTCGTGATGGCCGTAGTACTGGGGAATACCGCGGAGGGCGATCCCGGCGATGAACAGCACGCTATCGAAGAGTTCAAAGCGGCTTTGCTGGCTGCTCCCTGGTGGGGAGAAGCGTATAGGAAGCTGGCTACCGCCCAGACCGTGGCAAATCAGTATAACGACGCCATCGCCACCCTGAACTTTTACCTGCTCACCCAGCCTACCGATCTTCGCAACGCTCAGGATGAGATTTACCGGCTCAAGGCGCTCTGGCAGAAGACCGCCGACGCACAGCAAAAGAAGCAAGCCGAGGAGCAGCAAGCCAAACTTCAAGAGGCTAGAAAGCAAGAAGAGCAGACTGCGATTGAAACCAATAAATATACCGTCGAGGGAAGGTGGTACCAGGCTTCCACGCCGAACACTTTTTTTGTCGGCGGTGACTCAACCCCTGATTGCGATTATTTTGTCAAGCAAGACCGTGGACGCTGGACAATTACAAATGGCTGCTCTAAATCCACGCGGACCTTGGACAATGTCGAAGTTCAAAACAGGGAACTCAGCTTCCGGATGACGGGGCGCGATCCCCTTTATCCATACGCGGAGGTGGTTGTTACCTTCTCGATGTCCAAGGATGGTCAAACATTGGAGGGACGAGGGACTCCTTACGATAAAAACTTCTTCCCTGTCGGCGACCATCCAGTTCGCTGGTTGCGCAGACCGTGACCAACTCAATTCTTGAACATGGTGGCCTCTTCTCATAGGAATGCCAAGAGAAAACACTTCTCCCAATCCGCCGGGGGAAGTATTTTTTTACACCCTGCCCGCGGTGTGCAACTGCCGTTTTCAGGTTAAAAGGCTGCCCATTCACACATTGCCAGCGCCAGCAGCAGCGCGCGTTTCAGCCCGGTTTCGCGTCCATGCGCCGAGTACCATTCCGCCAGCGTGTGTGCGCCGCCGCCCTCGCCTCCCGCGCCAATCGATAGTGAAGGAACGCCAAGCGAGAGCGGAATGTTGGCGTCGGTCGAGCCCAGCCGCTGCTCGGTGCGCAGGCCCAGATGCCGGTCCACGGCCAATAGGGCTTCCATCAACGGCGAGTTGGCTGGCAAGAGCGCCGCTGGGCGGTCGCCAATCAAATTGATGGCAAAACTCAGCAGCCCTCGGCTGTCGGTGCGCGACGATTGCGCCTTCGCGTTCGCGCGGTTCACTGCATCCTCGACGGCGCGATGCAGCGCGACCTCCAGCCGCACCAACTGCTCCGGACTGGTAGAGCGGAAATCGACGGCAGCCTGAGCGCTCTCTGGAATCGCATTCACGCTGGTGCCGCCGCTGATGGTGCCCAGATTCAGCGTCGTTCTTGGCTCCTGGGGCAGCGCCGTCTCAGCGATTGAAGCCAGCGCCGAGGCCAGCGCGGCAATCGGGTTCGGCGTGCCCGCATCGGTGAAGCTGTGCCCGCCGGGGCCGGTGACGGTCACTCGGAAGCGCCGGCTGCCCAAGGCCCGCGTCACGGCCTGCTCTGCGCCTGCCCCATCCAGCACAATATGCGCGGCAATGCGCCCGGCCAGCGCGGATTGCCGATAAAGATGCCGCACGCCGCGCAGGTCGCCTTCGCCCTCTTCGCCGACGTTGCCGATGAAGATCAGCGGGCTGGCCAACTGGGTTTGCGAGTGAATCAGCGCTTGCGCCAAGGCCAGCAAACCCGCCAAACCAGCGCCGTTGTCGCAAGCTCCCGGCGCCTCCAGACGGTCGCCCTGAATCACGGGATGCAACGGCGTCTCGGCCGGGAAAACCGTGTCCAGATGGGCTGAGAGCACTACCACCGGCCCAGTGCTCTCCGGCGAAAGCCGGGCCGCCGGCAGCCAGCCGAAGACGTTGCCGATGCTGTCAGTCTCAACTGAGCTGAGGCCGATCTCAGAAAAGCGGGCCGCCAGCCACTGGCCCCGCGCAGCTTCCCCAAAGGGAGGAGCGGGAATTGCCACCAGCTCCGCCTGCCAGTCAATGATTTTTTTGGGATTGCCGTGCAGCCAGGCAAAGGCTGCGTGGACCGGCCGCTGAGCAGCCAGCGCCGTCACGCGCGAGAAGGCCGAGTTGGGAGGAATGCTCGCCATGCCGATGGCTTCAGGGTAACAGGGATGGCGAGACGCGAGGCTTTCAAGATCGATATTCAGGTGGAATGGCTGCAAGCATTGATCGATCTCGATCTTGTGTTGCCTCAACTCCGAATTCAACCATTACTTCCTCGATGGAGACCGCATCTCCGTTTTCAATTTCTCTGTCGGAGTATTGAAGAATATCGAGCAGAATTTGAGTTTCATTCGGTCTGTGAGTGTCGGCAAAGATAAACATACAAATCTCCAGTCAGCTCAATCTGTTTTTACACGTCGGTCAAGCGGCGTAACAGCAGCGAGCGCAGATTGCGACGTCCATCCGCAATCAAGTGGATCACGACTTCATTGTGCGTGATTTCATAGACCACTCGATAAGGTTTGAAAAAAACTTGCCGGTATTCGACTTCCGTTCCAGGTGGCAGTTCATTGACCCGTGTGCCTCGATGCGGCAATGCCGCTGCGCCCTCCGCGGTCTCGTTCAGACGGTCTAGTACGTAATTGGCTTTCTCCGGCGAGTCATGTTCCGCAATCCAATCGTAAATCTCCATGAGATCGCGACACGCTGCGCTGGTGATGCGTACTGAGTAGATCATTGCTCTTCAGTAACGGACAGGGCGAATCCGACCTCTGCTTCTGGCCTCTTGGCACCGTGATTGCGAATCTTCTCAATAGCCTCGGTGAGCGGATAGGTCTGGCCTGCTTCCATTTGCCGCTTGCCGATGGCCAGTATCTGCCACATGGCCATCGTCTCCTGGGACGCATCGTAGCTGGCCACATCCACCAGCACCGCCCGCGCCTCGCCATTCTGGGTGATGATGATCGGCTCCCGCTCTTTGGTAATGCGGTCCAGAAGCTCGGCGGCGTGAGCCTTTACGTAGCTGATGGGCTTGATCTGAGTGGAATAGCGCATAGGGAGCCTCCAAAGGTTCTTTATCGGTCTTAATATAGTCTTTATTCGGGACGTAATCAAGTCCTTATTCGGTTTCCAGCATCCAGTCGCGCTCGTCGTATTCCACGGAATGCAGAAAGAGCCCCCGCGCGGGAGCGGTCGGTCCGGCTGCGGCGCGGCTGCGGGCGGCCAGTATCTCAGCGATCTGGCCGGCGTTGAGCCTTCCCCGGCCCACATCTATCATCGTCCCTACCAGATTACGCACCATGTGATGAAGAAAGCCGCTGCCTCGGACGCGATAGACCAGCAGCCGGCCATCTTCGCTGGCACGCTCTTCCCAAGTCGATGAAAATATCCGCCGCACGGTGGGCGCAGTTGGCGGCTCCGTCTGAAACCCTTCGCGCGGAATCGGCCTATGTTCCGGCTCTGAATCAGTGCCGCGGCTTGTCAGCTCCGGATCAGTGGCGGCGAAGCTCATAAAATCGTGCTCGCCCTCGAATTCGCGGGCTGACCTTTGCAGCGCTTCCACGTCCATTGGCCAGGGGCAGGCGTAGACGTAGCGGGCCAGATACGGCGGACAGATTGCATCGCGAAAAACACGGTATTCATAGGTCTTGGCCACGGCCGAGTGCCGAGCATGAAATGTGCTTTGCGCCAGCCTGGTATCCAAAATACGAATCGACGAAGGGAGAGTCCGATTGAGAGCACGTTGCAGATTCTGCGGCGGAATCGGCGCGGCCAGAACAAAGCTGGCTACCTGTCCCAGCGCATGGACGCCGGCGTCGGTGCGTCCCGAGCCTTGCGGCAGCGGCGATTCACCGGTAATTCGCCCCAGCGCCGCTTGCAGTTCGCCTTGAATCGTGCGCTCCCCCGGCTGCACCTGCCAGCCGCGGAAGCCGGTCCCGTCGTAGGCCAGGGTCAGCTTCCAATTCTGGAGCGGGGTTGCGGATTGGGAAGATTCAGTCATGGAAAATCTGCGCTGCCTCTAGACTAGCCGACCGCGCGGTCCTTTGAGCCTGGATTACGCCCGTTCCATAATCCCGGCTTCCTTACCGTTAACCCCTGGCCCTATCCGTTATACTCAGCTTTCGACGTGCAGTGGCTTGCGGGTCGGCGGAAAGATCGAAATCCGTCTCTTTGGAACGAATTGCAAGCCGCGCGCGTACAGACCAATAGGCGGAGAGCCGCCCGCCGGGACGAGTCGAAAATTGACCCGGATAATCACAAATTTGCGTCCGAAGAGCTTCTTCGGGCGTCTTTGAGAATGACGCCCTCTATGCTTCGGCAATTCTCAAAGATGAACCATCTCGTGGAGAGAAATCATGCAATTGTTCTCTAAAAGTGTATTCGAGCAAAAGAAGGAGACCGCGCCTACACATCGCGGACATGCAGGCACCCGGTTGCGCGCAGTCGCGGCCTTGATGCTGACATTGACGGCAGGAATGCCCTCGGGCTTTGCTCAGCAGGCGACGGGTGCGGGAGCCAAAGGTCCGGATAAAGCAGCCTCCGAATTGCCTTCAGCTCCAGCAGTGGCACTGACGCAGCCGTTGAATCTGCGTCCCACCGCGCGAGACTTTTCCAAGCCCGCGGGCAGGCTGCTGGGCAACCCGATCAGTCAGTACCTTCCCACCAGCATTGGCAAGTCCAGCTTTGTGAACTCAGTGCGGCTTAGCGATCTGGTGAAGGACGGCAAGATCTACCTCAGCCTGTCTGACGCCCTGGCTCTTGCGCTTGAGAACAATTACGACATCGCCATTGCGCGCTTCGACCTGGATATTGCCGATACGGATATTCTGCGCACACGCACCGGAGCAGCTCCACTGGGTGCGCCCTCCGGTCTCATCACCGGTACGCTGGGCGGTTCGGCGACAATTCTGTCGACTGGCGGCGGTCCGGGAGGAACGGCGGGCGGCGCGGGCGGCGCGGGTTCCGGAAGTGCGGGATTGACGTTGACTACGGCCGGCGCGGGCCCCGCGCCCGAGGCGCTGGAGCCCTCCGTTTCTGGCACCATTCAGTTCGATCGCGATCATAACCCATCCACCAGCTTCTTTTCCGGCGGCACCAGCACCACCAACACCTACGACTTCGCCTACAATCAGGGCTTCGTCACAGGCACGGCCTTCCAACTCGGCTTCAACAATACTTACGCCACCACCACCAACGGCACTACGACCTACAGCCCACAGTTGAGCTCCGACTTCAAGGCCACTCTGACCCAGCATCTATTGCAGGGCGGCGGCATCTGGGTCAACAAGCGCTTTATCTACCAGGCGGCCAACAACCGGCGCATCACCGACTCGTCCTTCCGCCAGCAGATTCTTTACACCGTCAATCAAGTCGAGACCATCTACTGGGGACTGGTGCAGGCCTACGAGGATGTGCAGGCCAAGCAGCGCGCGCTGGAGCAGAGCACCAAACTTTCCGGCGACGACCGCAAGCAGTTGGAGATTGGCACTGTAGCCCCGCTGCAAGTGGTGCAGGACGACTCTGTGGTAGCTACCGACAAGCAGGCTTTGATCAGCGCGCAGAGCTCGTTGAATTACCAACAGCAGATTATCAAGCAGGCCATCGCCCGCAACCTCAACGATCCCGCGCTTTCGGTTGCCCCCGTCATTCCCACCGACCGCGTGACCATCCAGGAGATTCCCGAGGAGAAGGAGCCTGTGGAGGCGCTGGTGCAGGAGGCTTTTCAGAACCGGCCGGAGCTGGAACAGGCCGTTCTTACCCTGCGCAATGACGAGATCACATTGAAGGGCGCGCGCAATGCCCTGCTGCCTACCTTTGACATCTTCGCCTACCTGGCAGGACAAGGCATTGCCGGCTCCATCAACACCAAGCTCAATTGCGGTTTTTTCCCCACTGGCGAATGCCCGACAAGTAATTCAAGCCTGGCTAAATCCGATCCAACCGACTATATGCTTGTTCCCGCGACCGGTTATGGAACGGCCTTTAGCAACGCCTTCAACAGTTCCGCTCCCGACAAGGGCATCGGTTTCACCTTGTCCATCCCCATCGGCAACAAGTTCGCGCAGTCGCAGCAGGCGCGCTCTCTGATGGAGTACCGCCAGGCCGAGCTGCGGCTGGAGCAGCTTTACACGCAGATTCGCATGCAGGTGGTCAACGCGCAGTTTGCGCTGATTAACGACCGGGCGCAGGTTCAGGCCTCCATCGCCGGCCGCGACTTCCAGCAGCAGAGTGTCGATGCGGAGATCAAGAAGCTGCACCTGGGCGCTTCTACTACAGCCAATGTCCTGCTCCAGCAGCGCAACCTTGCCACCGCCGAAGACACGCTGATCGCCGCCAACGCCGCCTACGCCAAAGACCGCGCCGGCCTCTACCAAACACTGGCCACAACCTTGCAGCAATACGGCATCAATCTGAATGAAGCCGCATCGGGCAAGGTGAATGCCGCGCCTCTGGTCCCCGGCGTCTCGGCTGCCAAGGATGCCACTGCGGCTGCCGCGGCTCCGCAGACTGCACAGTAAGAGCGAGTCAGCAAGTCAGCGCGGCTTTGCCGCAAGCAAGTCGGCAGTGGTTCCAAAAGGGGGCTGCTGCCGATTTTTGCTGACTCGCTGACTTTTGCTGACTCGCCGACTTGCTGACTTGCTGACTCGCCGACTTGCTGACTCGCTGACTTGCTGACTCGCTGCTTTATCTCTCCGCTACCAGGTCCAGCAGCTCGAAGAACTCCGGGAAGCTGATCGCCGCCGATTCCGCGCCCTCAATCCGCGTCTCGCCCTCGGCGCGCAATGCGGCGACGCTGAAGGCCATCGCGATGCGGTGATCGCCGCCGGAATCGATCGTCGCACCGTGCAAGCGCTGTCCGCCGGGCACGTCGAGACCGTCTTCAAATTCGGTAACCTCGGCACCCATGGCGCGCAGATTCTTCGCCACCAGCGCAATGCGGTCGGACTCCTTTACGCGCAATTCCTTTGCATCGCGAATGCGAATGCCGCCGCTGGTATAAGGGCCAATCGCGGCCAGCGCCGGGAGCTCGTCGATCAGTTGCGCGGCCAGCGCGCCGGCGATGGTCGTCGAGCCCAGCCCTTCAGCCGGAGCCGAAACCTGCACGGTGCCCACCAGTTCGGCGTTCTTCTCCTCCAGATTCAGCACGCCGATGCGCGCGCCCAGAGAGGTCAAAACATCCAGCAGCGCGGCACGGGTTGGGTTGAGGCCCAGCGAGTCCAGCACCAGACTCGAACCAGGAAAGAGCGCCGCCGCGCAGAGAAAAAAGGCCGCTGAAGAGATGTCGCCCGGAACCGCCGCATCAATTGCGGACAGCTTTTGTGGCCCCTGTATCGATACAGAATCCAGCGTGCGCTCCAGCCGCGCGCCAAAGGCCCGCAGCGCCAACTCGCTGTGATCGCGCGTGCGCACCGCCTCGCGCACCGTCGTCGTCCCGGCAGTCTGCAATCCAGCCAGCAGAATGCAGGTCTTCACCTGCGCGCTGGGTACGGGCGTGGTGTAGTCGATGGCCTTCAACGCGCCGCCGTCAATCGTCAGCGGCGCATGGCCTTCGGTCAGGTTGAGCCGCGCGCCCATCGCCGCCAGAGGCTCGCGAATCCGCCCCATCGGCCGCCGCGAGAGCGACTCGTCGCCGACCAGCGTAAAGCTGCCCTCCTGCGGCGACAGAAGGCCAGAGATCATGCGCATCGTCGAGCCGGAGTTGCCGCAGTCTAAAGGTTGGCTGGTGGGCGTTACGCGCCCGCCCACGCCGGTCACTTCGACCGAGCCATCGTCGAGCCGGCGCACCTGAGCTCCCAGCGCTTCCATACACGCAAGCGTTGAGGCGCAGTCGGCCCCGGTCGAGAAGTTGGTAAAGCGCGAGACACCTTCGGCAAAGGCAGCCAGCATTCCATAACGATGGCTGATGGACTTGTCGCCGGGCAGGCGCAGGCTGCCAAAGAGATTCTTTGCCGGGCGGATGATGCGGGTTTCGGTGACGGTTTGCAATTGGGCTCCGGGGTTGGCTTTCTTCTTCAGTCTATCGAATGATGCCAGAGGCAGACGGGCGGCTGGTTCCGTTTCCGGGAGTGATTTGTTTCCGTCAGGCGACTTATCAGGAGTTATTTGGCGGGACGATCGGGAGTTTCAATCCCCGGTCCCCAAAAGCGAGGGACCGGGGGCACCCTCGGGATGGTATGGAGATATGCCGGGACCGGCGCCACCCGCCGTTCGTCCTCCTTCAGGACCAGTTGGTTCGCGGAGTGCTGAATTAGCGACATTGGAGGCGGGTGGCCGCGGTCCCAATTCCGGTTCCCAGCCAAGCCAGGCGCCCCACCATTTGGCAAGAAGTTGAAATGTAGGCGCTCCCTGCTTGATGTGCAGTTGCGCAAAGGCGGGAATATGCCGGTATCCACACATATCGCTTACGTAGTAACATTGTTATTACATGGAGGGCGATATGCTGGCAACGATTCGGCGTGTAGGCAACTCGCAGGGAATTCTGATTCCCAAGCCGCTGCTTCGGCAGGTGGGGCTGGTGGATCGGGCGGAGATGAGCGTCGAGGGGGATGCGCTGGTCTTGCGCAGGCCCAAGGCGGCCCCACGCAGCGGATGGACCGAGGCGAGCATGAAGCTGGCCGCCACGGGCAACGATGCGCTCGTGCTTCCTGAGTTCGCCAATGAAGGCGATGAAGATCTGAGATGGTGAAACGTGGTGAAGTTTGGCTGGTGAATCTCGACCCCACAGTGGGGAGCGAGATTCAGAAGACATGCCCCTGCGTAGTGATCTCCCCGCCGGAGATGCATGACCACCTGCGCACCGCGCTGATTGCGCCGATGACCACCGGCAGCCATCCCGCGCCCTTCCGTATTCCCGTCCGCCACGGCGGCAAGCAAGGGCTGATTCTCCTCGATCAGATTCGAGCTGTGGATAAAACCCGACTTGTCAAGCGCGCTGGAGCCATTGCGCCAGACACGCTGAGCGCCACGCTGACCACGCTGGGCGAAATCTTCGCCGAGTAGTGGACTTCCGAGCACCGATCCCTGATTTCATCGCACCTTCAGCACGATAATCGTCTCATCGTCGAAGCGCTCCTGCTCGCCTTGGAAGCGGCTGACGTCGCCAAGGATTGCGTCGGCAAGCTCCTGCGCGGTGGCGTCGCGGAGGCTGCAGAGGACGCCGGAGAGGCGCTCCTGGCCGTACATCTCGCCCTCGGCGTTCTCCGCATCCAGAATGCCGTCGGAGACAAAAACAACCACGTCGCCGGCTTCGGTCTTTACGCTCAACTCCTCATAGGCCACGCCGGGAAAGAGGCCCAGCGGAAAGCCCTCGGCGCGCACCGTGGACGCCGTGCAGCCGTGATAGAAGACCGGCTGCACCGCGCCGGAGTTGGCCACTTGCAAGGTCCGGCTTTCGCCGTTCCAGACGGCAAAGAGCATGGTCACGTACTGCGACTCCAGCTTGCGCTCCTGCAACTGGTCGTTGAGCAGCGCCAGCATCCGCGCCGGCTCCGGCCGCTGCTTGGCGGCGGCGCGCATGATGCCGCTCACCAAGGCCGCAAAGAGCGCCGCCGGAGCCGCCTTGCCGCTCACGTCGCCTAGAACAATCGCCGTGCGCTTGAAGCCGTAATCGAGAAAGTCGTAGAGGTCGCCGCCAATGGTCCGCGCCGGCAGAAAGCGCACGGCCATCTCCGCGTTGTGCTCTTCCGGCGCTTCGGTGGGCTGCAGCCGCAGTTGGACCTCGCGCGCCATGGCCATATCGCGCTCCAGTTGCCGCTCCTGCGAGCGCACCGCCTGGTAGAGGCGCGCGTTCTCGATCGCAATGGCCACCTGCGCGGCCATCGTGGTCAGCACGCGCTCATGCTCCTCATTGAAGAAGCCCACGCGGGTATGCTCCAGGTCCAGCACGCCGATGATCCGCCCCTTGTGGAAGAGCGGCACAATCAGCTCCGAGCGCGTCTCCGGATTCACGGCCACATAGCGCGCATCGGTGCGCACATCGGGCACATTCACATGCCGCCACTCGCGCACCGCCGCGCCGACCAGGCCAGTGGTAATCGGCAGCCGCCGCTGCGGGGCATGAGAGTGGCCAAAGCGCCATGCGTAGCGCGTAATCAGCGTTTCGCCCTTCTCGTCCAGCAGCATGATGGTGAACATCTGGTAGTCGATCAGCCGCCGCAGGAGCTGCCCGACCCGCTCCAGCAGCGGGTCCAGATCCAGAATCGAAATCAGCTCCGTGGCAATCTCATTCAGCACCTCAAGCGTCTGCGCCTGCCGCGAGACCCGCGCATAGAGCCGCGCATTTTCAATCGCCTGCCCAATGCGCGAGGCGGTCAGCGTCAAGAGGCGCAGGTGCTCCGGCCGGAAGTAATCCGCCTGCTCGCTCTCAATGTCCATCACGCCGATCAGCCGGTTTTTGACAATCAGCGGCACGGCCAACTCAGAGCGCACGTTGGGATTGACCTGCAGATAAGCCTCCGACGCGCGCACATCATTCAGCAGCACCGGCTGCCGGGTCAGCGCCACCTGCCCCACCACGCCCCGGCCCACCGGAATCCGCAGCCGCTCCACGCTCGATGTGTGGCCGATCTGAAATCGCATCCGCAGTTCGCGCGTACGGTCGTTCATCAGCAGAATGGCGAAGATGCTGTAGGGAATTACGGCCCCCACCAGCTCTGAAGTGCGCCGCAGCAGCGTCTCCAGATCCAGCGTGGTATTCAACGCGTCGGCCAGCCGCATCAGGTAGACCACATCCGCCGGCTCGACCTGTAGATCCGCGTCAGGCTGCGCTTCAGGCACACTCGCACCGTCCGCGCGCAGTTCACCCGCAAGCTCGGTTTCATTGCGCGGAGATGAAGGAGTCGCGGTCATGCGTATAGAAGAGAATCATAGCAGCGCCGGGGCGCATGGAGAATGGATCTGGCCAACAGGCACGATGAATTTTGAGCACAGCCCCCCGGCCATTTCCGGGTGTATTCTGTCAAAGAGATTCCAGTCCCGCATGAGGTTAGTTTTGACCGCTGATTTGGAGAACCCTGTCCTCGTTTACGATGTCGGAGGCAGCCATGTCTCTTCCGCGCTTTGCCTTGCCAGCGACTACCGCCTCGGCCCCGTCGTCAGCGCTCATTATCCCGCCGAGCAGAGCAGCGCGGCCTTTGTCAGCTTTTTGCACGGGCTGGGTCTTCAAGCCGCCGGCGGCTGCAAAGCAATCGCGGGCGCGGAACTTGCCTTTCCGGGACCCTTTGAATTTGCCGCCGGCATCAGCCGCATGAAGCACAAGCTGCCTTTTCTCTATGGCGTGGACCTCCGCCAAGCGTTGGCAGAGCGCTTCGGCTGGCAGCCCGCACAGGTTCGCTTTCTTCACGATGCAGGTGCTTTTCTGCTCGGCGAGATCGGCGCTGGCGCGGCTCACGGGGTTCACAAAGCCGTCGGCATCACGCTCGGAACCGGCATCGGCTCGGCCTTTGCCGTCGATGGCCGCATTGTCACTCAAGGCCCCGGCGTCGCGCTAGGCGGTGAGATTTGGGATACGCCTTATGAAGGCGGAATCCTAGAGGATTCTCTTTCAACCCGAGCCATTCAGGGCAACTATCAAAAGCGCACCGGCAAACTCCGCGAGGTAGCCGAGATAGCCGCCTCGGCCGCCAGCGATCCCGCTGCCGCCGAGGTCTTTGCCGATTTCGGCCGTCATCTTGGCCTCGCGCTTCGAGCCCTGCTGGCCGATTTTGCCCCGCAAGTCGTCGTCTTCGGCGGTGGCATCACCCGCTCCGCGCACTTATTCCTGCCCATCGCGCAGAGCCATTTTGAAGGCATGAATCTACGTCTGCTGCCAAGCGCGCTGAACGATCAAGCTCCACTGGTAGGAGCTGCCGTAGCCTGGTTCACAGAGATCCCCGTTAGCTCGCCTTGCTAGATAGTTCAATAAGTATTCGCCGGCAAAGCCGGAGGCTTTATCGTTGGTGGTCCTTCAAAAGGGCCAGCGTAGAAACGCACTATGCTGGCAGCAGATTCGCTATCGGTAGTAGCCAGTCGCCCGCGCCGCATCGAATCGTACCCATTGATCTATCTATTTTGAAAAGATTTACGCGCATTTGCGGCGATGATTCCATGGAGTTGAGTGATAAACCTAAAAACGGCAGTCAATCCAGCCTTGAATTGGTTATCTTCTTCAAAGTGAAATCCCTTGCTGTGATTCACGATTACACCATCTGGGCGAGGTGCGGAGCAGTCGTAAATCGATGATCGAGAAGAAGCCGCACCATGGTAGTTGGCCGGGCCGAAGTTTTGCAGGGGCTAAAGAGGCTGCGGAAAAAGGGCTATTCGGGGGTTGCAATCGCGATTGAGCGTAGCAGGGGCTAAAGCCCAACGTTGATATGATTGGCTTTATCGGCCCGACTGAAGTCGTGCCC
>Ga0181516_10002431_pt1 | contig 13234 bp, 10 predicted proteins | sample PEATcosm2014_Bin_25_FD_121104 | JGI IMG/M metagenome (GOLD analysis project Ga0181516, IMG submission 121104) | Peatland microbial communities from MTU Mesocosm Facility, Houghton, MI, USA - PEATcosm2014_Bin01_10_metaG | ecosystem: Environmental > Terrestrial > Soil > Wetlands > Peat | place... | reverse complement strand
CGCGTTACTCACCCGTCTGCCGCTCCCGCGATTGCTCGCGAGCGCTCGACTTGCATGTGTTAAGCCTGCCGCCAGCGTTCGTTCTGAGCCAGGATCAAACTCTCAAGTTCAATTGAGATCTTTTGTCCTGACTGGTCACTCAACCAGAAGCCTCTTAAGCCCCCGGTCATTCTTGACGAGTTCCAAACACATCCGCTTCCCGCAAACCACAAGTCCGTCCGTCTCGCGACGTTCCGACCCGCTGTCGCAGAAAACGCGATGAATTTTGAAACGTGACCGTCAGTAGTCTCTTCGGTCCCCATCGCCTAAGCCAATCCAGCTCACGCCAAACCAGCCCAAACAACAAAAACCCGCAAGGACCCCGCCGCCCACGTCTCTCTTCCTTCCGATGCAATTGTCAAATAGCGACGGGAAAAGCTTTCGCTTCCCCTTTGGATCCCCGCCGCGCTCGCTGGAGCCACACGCCCCGCGCGAACCGCAACGCAAACCCGAATTCCGCGGCCTGGCCGCAAACCGAGACGACCGAAACCGCCCTACCCCCGCTTCCCAGCAGGGAGGAGCGCTTCTCGAGATCGTCCCGAAGTCCCGACGCCGCGTTGGCCGCCACAGCGCCACCGCCGTCGGTCGGGCTGATATATGTGGACGGGTTCCCGGTGTCAAATTGTTTTTGCAAAAGAGTCGCAATTGGCGCCGCGCTGGCTCCCAGCCTGGGGATAATTCGCGTAAACGGGCCGTCGCGGCGGCGCGCCTGCCGCACAACAGCCATGGTTTTGGCCGAGAAGCGCCCGTCGGCGCGTTGCGCGGCCGCGGCGGCGCCGATACTAAGGGGACCGCCAGGGCGGGAACAGCGAGCGAGCGAACAAGAGCGAACGTGACGACCTCCGCCGCCCGCATCGCCCGCGCCGCCGGGCCGACCGACAGGTTCCGCCCGATCGTCGAGCTCGGCCACGAGCCGCCGATCGAGATCGGCGAACCACGCATCGATGGTCGCGAGCGGCGACGCATCTCGCTGCGCTGGCTCGCCGGCGTCGCGCTCTCCGGCCTCTCGGGCCTGGCGCTGATCGGCGCCGCGCTCTACCTGGACCTTGATCGCCAATCGAATTTTGCCGAAGCGCCGGAACTCGCCAATCTCGCCCACCACGAGGAAACCGAAGGCGTCAACCCGAGCAAGGGCGACCGCCTGGTCAGACCGATCGACGTCGTCGCCGCCAAGCAGACCTACAAAGCGCCGACGACGATCAAGATCGGCGACAAGGAGGTCGTGCGGATGCGGCCGTTCACGATCCTGTCGACGGCGCTGACGCTGACTCCCAACGCCTTCGCCGACGCGGTGCCGCCGTTCGATCCGCTGATGGCGACCGGCGGCGCGGCCGAGAAGGCCGACGCGCCGCCCGACCCCGGCCCGGCCCAGGACGACGCCGAAGTCACGTTTTCGCAGCGCGACCTCGCCGCTGACGAAGCGGTCGCAGCCACCGGCGAATTGACCCTCGCCGAAGCGCAGGCCCAAGTTGCGGAGTTGCTGAAGGCCGCGGCGTCGGGCGACGAAGCGCCGGCGCTGCCTTCGCAGCTCCTGCTCAAGCGCACCAGTCAGGCCGGCATCGACCCGCTTGGCGCCCTCTCCTACGCCGCCGCCGGCTCGGTCAACGCCAACGCGCCCTTCGCCTCGATTGAAGTCAAGATGGTGCCGGAGAACGTCACCGACGCGATGATGACGCCGGCGCCGGCCCAGAGCCGCGAACGACTGGCGCAATTGCGTCGCGGCGAATCGTTCGAGGACCTGCTGCGCGCCAACGGCGCCGGCAAGGACGCCGCCGACGCGATCCTCGCCGCCTTCGGCGTCAAACACAACGAATCGCCGGTCGCCGAGGGACAGAAGATCATCCTGCAATACGACGATGCGGAGCCCGGCAAACCGGCGACGATCGCACGCGTCTCGGTCTACGCCGACGAGCAACTCAAGTCGACGATCGCGATCAACGACGAGGGCGCCTACGTGCCGGTGACGATGCCGCGCGGCGCCGCCAAGCAAAGCGACGTCGACGCCGACAACGGCGGCGTCAGCCTCTACGAAAGCTTTTACGAGACCGCGCTCAAGCAGGGGCTGCCAAAACCGATCATCAGCGAAATGGTGCGCGCTTTCGCCAACGATGTCGACTTCCAGCGCTCGGCCCAGCCCGGCGACTCGGTCACTGCCTTCGTCGCCGAAGCCGACGAAATCGACCCGCACCCGCAACTGTTGTTCGCGTCGATGACAGTGCGCGATCAGGTGTTCAAGTACTACCGCTTTCAGACGCCCGACGACGGTCTGGTCGACTACTACGACGAGAACGGCCGCTCGACGCGCAAGTTCCTCATCCGCAAACCGATCGTTGCCGGCGAAATGACGTCGCCGTTCGGCATGCGCTATCATCCGATCCTGCATTATTCACGCATGCACACCGGCGTCGACTGGGGCGCGCCAATCGGCACGCCGATCGTCGCCGCCGGCAACGGCGTCGTCATCAAGGCGGAGTACACCTCCGCTTCCGGATACGGCCGGCGGGTCGAAATCCAGCACGCTAACGGCTATGTGACGACCTACAATCACATGTCGGGCTTCGCACGCGGCATCGTCGCCGGGGTGCGCGTCGTGCAGGGCCAGGTGATCGGCTATCTCGGCCAATCAGGCTTGGCCACTGGTCCGCATCTGCATTACGAAGTCATCATCAACGGCAATTTCGTCGACCCGATGGCGATCAAGCTCGCGCGCACGCGCGAGTTCGACGGCAAGATGCTCGCCGCGTTCAAGCACGAACGCGACCGCGTCGAGCAACTGATGGCCGCAGCGCCGAGCGCCGCCTCCGCGGCGCCGACCGCGGCGACTGGCGGCGCGTCGCCGACCTCCGCCGTCGCCGCTAAGGTCAACTGAGCCGCACGATGAAACGCGGCGCGCCTGAGGCGAGCCCGAGCGCGACCCGCAGGTCGTCGGCCGTCGCGCCCTGAGCGCGCAGGACGCCGAGCGGAGTCGAAGCGGCGCTCTTCGACATCTTGTCGCCGTTGGCGTCGAGCACGAGTCGATGATGCCGGTAGCGCGGCGCCGGCAGACCGAGCAGCGCCTGCAGCAGGCGATGAGCCGAGGTCGCGGCGAAGAGATCGCGGCCCCGGACGACATCGCTGATCTCCTGCAGCGCGTCGTCGACGACGACGGCGAGATGATAGCTCGCGGCGGCGTCGCGGCCCCGCAGAACGAAATCGCCCCAAGCGCCGGGTTTGGCGACGCAGTGCGTTTCCGTCTCGCCCTCGCCAAGCTCGCGCCACGTCAGCTCGCGCGGCGCGACGGCGCGCGCGCGCGCCGAATCGAGGCGCCAGACCGCAGGCTCGCCGGCGGCGAGTCGCGCCGCGACCTCACGCGGCGCAAGCGATCGGCAGACCCCGGGATAGAGCGGCGCGCCGTCAGGATCGCGCCCGGAAGCGGCGGCGGCGACCTTGCCGCGGCTGCAGAAGCAGGGATAGGCGAGGCCGCGCATGCGCAGGACGTCGAGCGCGCGGGCGTAATCGTCTCCGTGTTCGCTCTGGCGACGCGTCGCGTCGGAGAACACAACGCCGAGCCAGGCGAGGTCGTCGCAGATCGCCGATTCGCATTCAGGCTTGCAGCGCGTGCGGTCCAAGTCTTCAATGCGCAGCAGGAGGCGCGCGCCGACGGCGGCGGCGAGGCGCGCATTCATCAGCGCCGAATAGGCGTGACCGAGGTGCAGAGCGCCGTTCGGCGTCGGCGCGAAGCGGAAGGTGGAAGCGGTCGACATCGGCCAAACACATGGGCGGCGACGAGAATGGCGGGCAGTGTTTCGAAAAAGCGCGGCGGCGGCAAGGGCGCCAAGTCGATCGCGCGCAAGACGAGCGCCAAGCGCAGCGCGGCGAAGAAGCGCAAGACCGGCGTCAAGCGGAGCGCGGCGCTCAAGCGGCGCGTGACGAAGCGTGCGCCGAAGACGCCCGTCGCTGCACGGCGCTATCATCCCGGCCCGCCGATCGCCGACGAAGCGGCGCTCGCCGCGGCGCTGGCCGAACTCGAGGCGCTCGATCCGGCCACGGTCGGCGCGATGCTCGAAGTCGGCGGCCCGCCGTCGTTGCGCTGGCGCGAGCCTGGCTTCGCCGGACTGGTGGCGATCATCGTCTCGCAACAGGTCTCGGTCGCCAGCGCCAACGCGATGGTTGCGCGCCTGCACGCCGCGTTCTCGCCGCTCGACGCCGCCAGCGTCCTCGCCGCCGACGAGGCGAAGCTCAAGGCCTGCGGCCTGTCGCAGGCGAAGATGAACGCGCTGAAGGCGCTCGCCGAAGCGACGGCCAAGGGCCTCAATCTCGCCGGCCTCGCCGCGCTCGAAGCCGAGGCGGCGCACGACGCGCTGATCGCGGTCAAGGGCGTCGGCCCATGGACCGCCGACCTTTTCCTGCTGTTCTGCCTCGGCCACCCCGACGCGTTTCCCGCCGGCGACCTCGCGCTGCAGGAGGCGGCGCGGCTGGCGCTCGGTCTTAAGCAGCGGCCCGACGCGCGCAAGCTGGAAAAGATCGCCGAGCGCTGGCGACCCCTCCGCGGCGTCGCGGCGCGGCTGCTGTGGGCGTACTATCGCGGCGTGAAGCGGCGGGCGGGCGTGGTCGGGCAGTAGCGATCGAAGGTTGCGGCGGTTCCCCGTGGCCGCCGGCGTTACGGCGGCGCCCCGTCGCCTGATCCGGTCGGCAGTGGCGCGACACACGAGTTCGCGCTAGACGGCTTGCCGAGCCCACGCCGGAGATCTTGAACATGCCCGCCGAACTGATCGGCCCGCGCCTCGATCCCGAGGTCGCTCCCGCCAAACGGCTGGTGGTGTTTCTGCACGGCTACGGCGCCGACGGAAACGACCTTATCGAACTCGGCCGACAGTGGCGCAACCTGCTGCCTGACGCCGCTTTCGTCTCGCCGCACGCGCCTGAGCGCTGCACTGGCTCGCCAACCGGCCGGCAATGGTTCCCGCTCAATGTCATGGCGCCTGACGACGCGCGCGGCGAGGATGAGCGTTGGCGCGGCGTCGTCGCGGCGCGGCCGGCGCTCGACGCCTTTCTCGACGCCGAACTGGCGCGCCTCGGCCTCGACGAATCGCGCCTCGCGCTCGTCGGTTTCAGCCAGGGGTCGATGATGGCGCTGCACGTCGGCCTGCGCCGCCGCCACGCGCCGGCGGCGATCGTCGCTTATTCAGGGATGCTGATCGGGCCGGACAAGCTCGGCGAAGCGAAAGGGCGCAACGCGCGGGGCGAGCCGCCGCCGATCCTGCTCGTCCATGGCGACCAGGATCCGGTGATCCCGCTCGAAGCGATGCTTGCGGCGGCAGACGATCTCGCCCGCGCCGAAATCCCCAACCAGTGGCATCTGTCGTTCGGCGTCGGCCACGGCATCGACGCCGGCGGCTTGCGCCAGGGCGGGTTGTTCCTCGCGCAGTCTTTCCGCCTCGCGGCGCGCTAAAGGCGGCAAAATGAAAGAGCCGCCTCGGCGAGGCGGCTCCCAAATGCGTCGCGCAAAATCGAACCGAAGTCAGCGCGAGTAGAACTCGATGACCTGGTTCGGCTCCATCTGGGTCGGATAGGGCACTTCCGTGAGGCCGGGCACGCGGGTCATCTTGGCGGAGCCCTTGCCGTGATCGACCTCGAGATAGTCGGGCACGTCGCGCTCGGCGAGCGCCGCGGCCTCGAGCACCGTCGCCAGTTGGCGCGAAGATTCCTTGACCTCGATGAGATCGCCGACCTTCACCTGATAGGAGGCGATGTTGACCCGGCGGCCGTTGACCTTGAGATGGCCGTGGTTGACGAACTGGCGCGCGGCGAACACCGTCGGCACGAATTTGGCGCGATAGACGACCGCGTCGAGCCGGCGCTCCAATAGGCCGATGAGATTGGCGCTCGAGTCGCCCTTCATGCGCAGCGCCTCCACGTAGTACTTGTGGAACTGGCGCTCGGAAATGTTGCCGTAATAGCCCTTGAGCTTCTGCTTGGCCTTCAGCTGGGTGCCGAAATCGGTGGCCTTGCCCTTGCGGCGCTGGCCGTGCTGGCCGGGACCGTATTCGCGCTTGTTGACCGGGCTGCGCGGGCGACCCCAGATGTTTTCGCCCATCCGGCGGTCGATTTTGTACTTGGCTTCGGCGCGCTTCGTCATCGCGGTTCCTCTGGTCTCGTTTCAGGGAACGCGCCCTCCTCTGCCTCGCCGTCCGCCGCAAGGCGGGCGCCGGGCCGACAGGCGTCCGCCGAGCAAGGCGAACGCCGCGGGTGCGTCTAACGACAACGCGCCCTCGTCAGCCAAGGGCGCGCCGTCGGCCGGTCGTCTAGGCGGACAGCGAGAGGATGTCAATTCGAATGCGACAACTTGGCAATTTCCCGCCTGTCAGCGCTGGCTGGCGACGCTCAGCGTTACAAAGAACGGGCGCCGAGCGGACAATCTCTTGATCGTTCGTTCGCTATATGTTCTTATAATGGACGCGTGCAGGAGCAGGAGCCGTCAGGATGGGCGGGTTTCCGATTTCGCGCTTTTTTCGCCTAAACGTCGACGGCATACGCTGCGACGAGCGCGGGCTGTTCGTCGGCGGCGCGCCGACGCTCGAACGCTCGGCGCGGCCTGGCGGGCGTGAAAGCTGGAAGACGCGTCCCGCGGCGGCGCTGAACCGTGATCTCGAGGCCTGCTACGGCTTTCCCGTCGACGCGTCGGCGAAGCAGGGCGGCTTGACGGTCGTCGCCGAGGCTCTCGAGCGCGGCGATCTGGCGCTCGCCCAAATCGCGGCCCTCCTCCTGCGGTTTCCCGACCCTCCGTCGCTGACCAAGGATTCTTCGGCGCGGGGCGCCGAAGCGCTCGCTTGGCAGTTGATCGAGTCCGGATTGCTGAAGGCGGATTGGGACTCGGCGAAACATCCGCGCGCCGGCGAGCCGCCCAATCCCGGCTGGTTCGCCCCGAAGGACGAAGGCGGCGTCCAAGTCGCCGAAAACGACAGCGAGACGCCTCCGACGATGACGGACGCGCCATCGAGGCCGATCGGTGCCAAGCCGGCTCAAAGCGAGGGCGCCCCGCTCGCGCCGAGTCGGGAGCCTCCCTTGCCTGCAACCCCGGCTGAACCGGAGCCGAGCGCGGAAGCGCAAGCCGAACGGCCGTCCAGACAGAAGTCGCCCGGCGATGTCATGCGGAACCTGCGGGCGCTTCTCAAAGCCGAGATGTTCCCGCTTGTCGAAGCGGGGCTCGCCGTCAATTGGCTCGACTCCAAGATCCAAGACTTGATCGACGCCGCAGAGGCGGACTTGAACCGCATCTTGCTCTTGTCGCCGCAAAACATGGCTCTGACGGCGTTGCGCGCGCGCGCCGACGCTGAGGCGTGCAAGGATCCACCGAAGACGCTGACGGAACTACAAGCGCCGCCGACTGAAAACACCAGCGGCTACGATCAGCACCATCTTGTCCAACAGAACTCTAGTAACGTCGCGAAGTCGCCAGGAGACGTTCGGATCGACAAGTTTGGACGCAACGCGATTGATGCGCCAAGCAACTTAGTTTGGATCCCCCGCTCCAAACACCAACTGATCAGCGCTTACTACAACAGCGTCGATCAAAACGACCCGCTCGGGCGTCTGCGGAGGCAAGTGGTCGCCGGTATGGATTTCGCGGCTCAGCGCGAAGAAGCGCTGGCGACGTTGAGAAGGTTTGGAGTTCTGCAATGAGTACGAACGATTATTCCGCGCTGAGCGACGAACGTCTCCTCGAATTGTTCACCGACGGCGCCAGACAGCTCGGCTTTGTCACCAACCGCAACGAACGCCTCCGTTGGTTGAAAGGCGCAAGAGAGACCAAACCTGAGGTCGACGACGAAGCCTGCAGGCCGATTATCGCGCGAACTCGCGAGATTGCGGAGGCGCTGCGAGAGCGGAAATCAATCGCGGCGGTCAAACTCCTGCTGGAGGATGACGATCCGGACGTCCGCGCCGTCGCCTCGATCGCTCTCGGCGACCTTGCGCCCGATCTCAGTTATGCCGCTGTGCAGGCGGCTTACGCCGGACTGGCTACCGACCATGTCGCGGATTTGCAGCGTCGCGCGCGCCAGAAGCCGCCGGAGCGGCCGACCCTAGCGGAATTGAGCGACGACGATCTGATCGCCCGCTTCAAGGACGCCGCCGAGCGCGAAAGCGGGACGCATTTCCTCGACTATCTCGACGACCCCGCCGACAAGGACTTGCAGAACGAAATCGTCGTCGAGGTCTGGGACATCATGCGGCAATTGAAGGCGCGGGGGCTGCTCGCCAGGCTGTTGCCGCTACTGGCCAGCGACGATCTCACCGTCCGGCGCGAAGCGGCGACCGCCTGCCTGCGAGTCGCCGCGCCGCAGGCGGAAGCGGCGCTCGAAAGCGTCGCCCGCGACGGGACCTACCCCGACAGCTTCCTCGCCCGCGAAGCGCTCGCCAATTGGCGGGACAAAGGACAGATCGTCTACGGCGTGTGAGGCGCAGATCCCGGCCGCCGAATTGGCGATTCAAGGCTGACCCTGGCGCGAGGCCGGTCCGCGTCGGCGGGCAGGCCGAGCGCGCCAGGCGCGCGCGACCCGAATCATGGAGCCCCGACACGCGCCGGCGACGGAGCTCGCCATGCGAAGCATACATGACAGTCCGTACCAAAGCGGGCCCATACGTTGATGTTTGGGTAATAAATTCTGACAAACCGAACAAAATCCCGATTCGCGGACCATATACGCAACCCTACTATGCATAAAACGCATAGATGGTGCGATGCAGCATTGACGTTTGTGCGACGCCGTACTATGTAGGCGGGGTCTTGGGATGGAACAAACAAGGGGCTCAGGCCGACGACTGGTTCACCCGCCGCCGGCAACTATAGAATTAGGAGCCAGCCATGAACTTCGAATCCATCCGCCGTTATTTCCGCGAGCGTCGCGTGTATTGGGACACGATGCGCGAGCTGTCGACCTACACCGATCGTGAGCTGCACGACATCGGCATCGATCGCGCCGACATCGAACACATCGCGCGCCAAGCCGCGCAAGGCTGATGTCCCCCCCGAACAAGCTCCGGCGCGCCGGCCCAAGCGGCCGCGGCGCCGGAAGTCGCCTCTAGTCACGAACGTTCAGCTCGACCCGAGCCAAGCCGCCGTCTAGCTGCTCGCCTTCAGCGATCGTATTCGCGGCGGCGACGGAGTCGTTGGCCTCACCGAGATCGCAATACAGGTAGTCGGCCTTCAACGCCAATTTGGAGGCGAAGGTGTATCCGCCGCCGAGTGCGTGGCCGACCTTGGCTGGGAAGACCGAGCTGGCGAAGTCGCCGCCCCGGGCGGCTAGGCGGACGCCCTAGGCCCGACGAACGGCAGCGTCGCCGCCAACGTCGCGATCAGCAACAGGGCAAACAATGCGAACGCCGCCGAAAGCGACAGCGCCGCGGCGACCGCGCCGGGGATGAGCGGCGCCGGCAGGCGCGCGAACGCGCCGAAGAACGCCGCCGCCGAAAGTCCGGCCGCCGCGAACGCTCCAGGCTGAGTTGCGGCGAGGGCGAATCCGGACGGCGCGACCGCCCTCGCGCCGAGGTCGATGCGAGCGACAAGGCTCGCCGACGCGCCCGACCCGGCGCCGCCGGCATTGGCGCGCGTCGTCGATTCATTCCGCCAGAATCCCTCGGAGCGCCGCCGCCGCAGCGCATCGATTCGAGCGGCGCCTATAAACGCGCGCGCGCCTACTTAGCGGCCGCCACGCGCGCTTTCGCCGCCTCGCCGTTGCCCGGCTCGACTTCGACGGACGCAGCTTGCACGAGCGGCGCAAGTTGAGCCGCCGGCGCGGCGGCGGTCGCCGCGGCGGCGCCGCTGAAGCGTGCAATCAGCCACGAGCGGAACAGAGCCACCGCCTCGTTGCTGAGGTCTTCCGGGTGAGTGGTCAGGTAATAGCCGTAGCCTTCGTCGAGCCAAAGGTCGAACGGCTGCGCCAGACGCCCAGCCTTGATCTCCTCGGCGAACAGCAGCGGGTCGGAGAGCGCGACCCCGTCGCCGAGCACGGCGTACTGGACGGCGAGCTGCTCGGTGTCGAAAACGAGGCCGCGATCGACCGGCAGATCGGGACGGCCGAGCGAGCGGACGAAATTCTCCCAGAAATAGTGGCGCGACCGGCCGTCGATCTTGACGTGCAGCAGGTCGTTGGCGGCGATGAACTTGATCGGATCGGAGCGATCGGCGTTTTCGAGCAGTTTGGGGCTGCACAACGGAGTCGCGCGCACCATCCACAGCAGGTCGTGGATCGCGTCGGCGACGCGCGGCTCGGAATAGACGATGGCGATGTCGATGTCGCCGTCCATATCGGCCGCCGCAGTCGGCTTGGAGACGATCTCGAGCGTGATGCCGGGGTTCTCCGAGCGGAAGTCGCGCAGAATCGGGATCGCCAGGCGATGAGCGAACGAGGTCGGCAGCGCGACCTTCAGCACGCGCTTCGGCCGCCCCTTCTCCTTGATGACTTCGCCGAGCGCCTGGTCGATGCGGTCGAACGACTTCGACACCACCGGCAGGATGTGGCGCCCCGCCTCGGTCAGCACGAGTTGCTGCGGCCGACGCTCGAACAGCGCCACGCCGAGAAAGTTCTCCAACACCATCACATGCCGGCTGACCGCGCTCTGCGCGACGGTGAGGCTATTGGCGGCGGCCGTGAAACTCAGGTGCTGACCCGCCGCCTCGAACGCCCGCAGTGCGTTCAGCGGCAACCATTTGCGATCCATCGTCCATCATCCCCGAGGGCGATGCGGGACGCCAGCCGTCGCGCTCGCTCGCGCGCGGTCGTCCGACGCGACGATATGGCCGGCGCATTCCGCTCGCAAGGGCCTGCGCATCACTGCGCGGGCTTGGTCCACATCCGAATCGCGCTCGCGACGCTCTCGAAGATCGCGGTGGCCGCCGAACGCCTGCCGCAAAGCGATCGCTGCGCGGACCGCTTCGCCTCGGCGCCGCTGTCGCCGCTTTCCATCGCCATGCGGCTGGGCTAAAGCAGCCGCCGACCCCACCCTCCTGAAAATTCCATGACCCCTTCCAGCCCAGTCGCGCGCCGGCGAACCTTCGCGATCATCTCCCATCCGGACGCCGGCAAGACGACGCTGACCGAAAAGATCCTGCTCTATGGCGGCGCCATCCAGCTCGCCGGCGAGGTGCGGGCGAAGGCCAATCGCCGCCAGACCCGCTCCGACTGGATGGGCATCGAGCGCGAGCGCGGCATCTCGGTCGTCACCTCGGTGATGACCTTCGAATACGGCGGCTGCGTCTTCAATCTGCTCGACACGCCGGGCCACGAGGACTTTTCCGAGGACACCTACCGCACCCTGACCGCGGTCGACTCGGCGGTGATGGTGATCGACGCCGCCAAGGGCATCGAAGCGCGCACGCGCAAGCTGTTCGAGGTCTGCCGGCTGCGCGACATCCCGATCGTCACCTTCATTAACAAGATGGACCGCGAGACGCGCGATCCCTTCGATCTGCTCGACGAGATCGAAAAGACGCTGGCGCTCGACACCGCCCCGCTCGACTGGACGGTCGGGCGCGGCCGCGGGCTCGTCGGCGCCTACGACATCCGCCGCAAGACTCTACGTACGCTCGACAGGGACGCGACCGAGACGCCGGTCTCGGGTCCCGCAGACCCGGCGATCTGGGCGATGCTGCCCGAACACGAGCGCGCCGCGGCGATGGAGGAAATGACGCTCGCGGTCGAAGGCTGCCGCCCGTTCGACAAGCAGGCGTTCCTCGAAGGGCATCTGACGCCGGTGCTGTTCGGCAGCGCGTTGAAGGAATTCGGCGTACGCAACCTGATCGACGCGATGGCCGAATTCGCGCCGCCGCCGCGGGCGCAGGAAGCTTCGACCCGCACGGTGAAAGCGGACGAGCCGAAGATGACCGGCTTCGTCTTCAAGATCCAGGCCAACATGGACCCCAACCACCGCGACCGCATCGCCTTTACGCGCGTCTGTTCGGGCAAACTGACGCGCGGCATGCGCGCCAGGCTGACGCGCACCGGCAAGTCGATCACGCTGTCGGCGCCGCAGTTCTTCTTCGCCCAGGATCGCTCGATCGCCGACGAAGCCTTCGCCGGCGACGTCGTCGGCATTCCCAATCACGGCCTGCTGCGCATTGGCGACACCTTGAGCGAAGGCGAGGACCTCGCCTTCCGCGGCGTGCCCAGTTTCGCGCCCGAACTGCTGAGGCGGGTCAAGCTCGCCGACGCGATGAAGGCGAAGAAGCTGCGCGAGGCGTTGCAGCAGATGGCCGAGGAAGGCGTGGTGCAGGTGTTCGTGCCGCACGACGGATCGAGCGCGATGGTCGGCGTGGTCGGCGCGCTGCAGCTCGACGTGCTCGCCGAGCGGCTCGAATCCGAATACGGCCTGCCGATCTCGTTCGAGCAGAGCCGCTTTGAAGTGTGCCGCTGGGTCAGCGCCGACGACCGCGCCGAGCTCGACAAGTTCGTCGCCGCCTATCCGTCGTCGATCGCCGCCGACCTCGACGGCGCGCCGGTGTTCCTCGCCACCAGCGCCTTCAACCTGCGCTACGACCAGGAGCGCTGGCCGAAAATCGTCTTCGCCGACGTGAAGGACTACCAGAAGAAGCTGTAGGCCGCCCCCTGCCGGCGCTTGCAAGCGCCGCCAGGCGTAGCTACCTGACAAGCCGGCGTCAACCCAGGAGGCCGCCATGCAGGGCAAGACCGTGGTCGCGACCGGCGCGACGTCGGGGATCGGCGAAATCGCGGCTGTCGAACTGGCGGGGATGGGCGCGCGCGTCGTCTTCATCGCCCGCGACGCCAAGCGCGCCGAGGCGACGCTCGCCAAGCTCGAGGCGGTCGCGCCGGGCCGCGGCCATCGCGCCCATATCGCCGATCTGTCGCTGGTCGCTGAAACACGGCGGGTCGGCGGCGAGATCGCCGCCAGCGAGGCGCGCGTCGACGTGCTGATCAACAACGCCGGCGCGATCTTCTCCGATCGCCGCGTCACCGCCGAGGGTCTGGAGATGACTTTCGCGTTGAACCACATGGCCTATTTCACGCTGACGCAGGCCTTGCGCGATCGGCTGATCGGCTCGTCCCCGGCGCGCGTCGTTTCGACCGCCTCGGCGGCGCATTACGGCGCCAAGCTCGATTTCGACGACTTGCAATGCGCGCACGGCTATAGCGCCTGGCGGGCGTACAACCGATCGAAGCTCGCCAACATCCTCTTCACCCGCGAATTGGCGAAGCGG
>Ga0181516_10002430_pt1 | contig 13236 bp, 12 predicted proteins | sample PEATcosm2014_Bin_25_FD_121104 | JGI IMG/M metagenome (GOLD analysis project Ga0181516, IMG submission 121104) | Peatland microbial communities from MTU Mesocosm Facility, Houghton, MI, USA - PEATcosm2014_Bin01_10_metaG | ecosystem: Environmental > Terrestrial > Soil > Wetlands > Peat | place... | reverse complement strand
CCCGGCAAGCTCTGCCCCAATCCCCGCGTCATCCTGCCCCGGCGCATGATCGAAGACATCCTCACCGGCCCGCAGCGCGTCGATGTGCGCAGCTTCGGCGTCCGCTGCCCTCCCACCCATAAAGACAGCCAGCTCTACGGCATCCTGGCCATGATCCAGGTACTCAGCCCGGCTCTGGCCTGGCTCTGGCGTCTGGTCGCCCCGCGCGGTCACGCCAACCCCAGCATCCAGACCCAAAAGGGCAAAGACATGCAGTCCGAGGGCGTCGGCTCCTATTGGGCCTTTGCCACCGGCCGCCGCGTGGACCAGGCCAACCTGCTGCTGCACCAGATTCAGAACACGCCGGAAACCCGCTACGTGCTCATTCCCAACCAGCACATCGGCGCCTGGAAAGTCGGCTTCATGTCGGAGTGGATCGCCCGCGAATACCTCGCCCGCCGCGGCAGCGCCCGGTTTGCCCGCGAGCAGGTCGCCGAAGCCATCTGCCCGCTGCTCGGCTACATCCCCCACCAGTTGCGCATTGAGGGTTCCATGATTCCCCGTGTCTTCCTGGCGGTTGAAGAGCAGATCCAGGGCGGCATGGCAGTCTACGAGGAAGGCGCGCGTCAGTGGCGCGACTTCTTTGCCAGCGAACTGAAGCAGTTCCTGGTCCCCGACCTCGACCCCCTCGGCAAAACCATCATCGAGGCCTGCCTCGACGGCGCCCACCAGGAAGACTACCGCCGCCTCATCCCGCATCCCATGTTCCGCGACGACAGCGTGTAGCAGATGTCGGGATTCCCCGGTCCCTCGCAACTAGGGATCGGGGAATCCCTTGCCAGTCTATTCTTGGTAAGTGCCCCCCCAGCGCCAATTCGACGTCATCGTTCTCGGCGCAGGCGCGGCCGGCCTCATGTGCGCCGCGGTCGCCGGCCAGCGTGGCCGCAAAGTCGCCCTGCTCGAGCACAACGGCCAGCCCGGCCGCAAAATCCTCATCTCCGGCGGCGGCCGCTGCAACTTCACTAACCTCCACTGCGGCTCTGCCAACTTTCTCTCCGAGAATCCCCACTTCGCCAAGTCGGCGCTGGCACTCTATCAGCCGCGCCACTTCCTCGAACTCGTCGAACGATACGGCATCCCCTGGCACGAGAAGACCCTCGGCCAGCTTTTCTGTGACCACTCGGCACGGGCCATTCTCGACATGCTCCTCGCCGAGTGCGAACTCGGCAAGGTCGAACTCCTCCTCAACGCGCACGACATCGCCGTCGAATCCGCCGAAGCCGGCGGATTCCGCGTCTCATCCTCGCTCGGTGAGTTTTCGGCCGGTGCACTGATAGTAGCCACGGGCGGCCTGTCGATCCCCAAGATGGGCGCCACCGGCTTCGCCTACAACCTCGCCCGCCAATTTGGAATCGATGTCGTTCCGCCGCGCCCCGGGCTGGTCCCGCTCGTCCTCGGCGGCGACGAGGCACAGTGGACCGCGCTTGCCGGCGTCTCAGCGGAAGTGGTCGCCTCCGCCGGTGGTGCGAAGTTCCGCGAGAAGATGCTCATCACCCATCGCGGCCTCAGCGGCCCCGCCATCCTGCAGGCGTCTACTTATTGGCGGCCCGGCGAGCCCATCGCACTCGATCTCGCGCCTGATGCCGAACTCCTGGGTCCGCTGTTCTCACCCGGTTCCCGCCGCGACGAACCCGCCTTGCGTCAGGCTCTCCGCGGCGTTCTGCCCAATCGCCTCGCCGATTTGTTGACAGAAATTCGTCAGCCCAAAGGCTGGTCCAACGGTGCCCTGCAAGCCAGCGAAAGCCGCCTCCACCGTTGGGAATTCCACCCCGTCGACACCGAAGGCTTCGACAAGGCCGAAGTCACCGCCGGCGGCGTCGACACCAACTGCCTGCAAGCCCGCACCATGGAAGCCCGCTCGGTCCCCGGCCTCTTCTTTATTGGCGAAGCGGTCGACGTAACCGGCTGGCTCGGCGGTTTCAACTTCCAGTGGGCATGGGCCTCCGCCGTCGCCGCCGCCCGCGCACTTTAATTGATTGCACATGTTGGGATGGGTGGAAATCCGGCTCGACTCAAGGTTGCCGATCGCGGCAAGAGCGAGTAGCGCCGGCCTCCGGCCGGCTGTAACGTGGACCTCTCGGTCCACGCCGCACACTCATCAAATCGCAAAAATGCTGGAGTCTATAGGCTCGCCGGCGATCATCAGATCGGCTTGCGCTCTGTGTTCACCGCATCGGTCACATTGTCCGGCTCGTCGATAAAGGACTTGCCCGCTCGGTAGGCCGACTTCTGATACCGTGACCCAACCCTGCGAAGCGCATCTTTGGCGCCGTCGTTCCAGGTGATCTGGGCCTCGCCGTTCACATACACCCACTTGCCGTGATCGGCGCGGAGGGTGCGGTAGGCGTCGCCATTTTCCCACAGCGTGATGAAGAACTTGCCGCCGTTGCCGTCGCCCACTTCCCACTTGCCAAAGTAATGGCCGCGCGAGGGGACCATCGCGCCCGCCGAGCCTGCCGAGTCGCCAACTGGGAACTCCACCCGCTCAATCTCCGACAGGTTGAACACCTGCCGGTGGCCGTCTTTGAAGACAATGACGATGGTGCCGGGCGCTGGCTTGGCGGGGGCGCCAAAAGCGCTGCAAGCAGGAAGAAGAAGGGTCGCGGCCACTGCCGCGGCGAGAACGATTTTGCGCATGAGTCTCTCCTTTTGCATTCAGCGGCGCCGGGGGGACGTGAAGCTCATGTGCGCCTGCCTTGGTTACGCAAGCGGCCAACTGATGGTTCCAGGAAACGGTGAACAACGAACTATGAACTGCGAACTGTACTCCACGTCTTCAAATACTTCATCCCCGTATCGCACAGCACCGTAACGACGGTCGAGCCCGGCGGCAACTCTTCCGCCACGCGTAGCGCGGCAATCACGTTGGCTCCAGTCGAGGTCCCGGCAAACAATCCTTCTTCCCGCGCCATCCGCAGCGCCATCGCCGTCGCCTCTTCGGTCGAAACCTGCTCTATCCGGTCGGCCAGCCTCGACTCCCACAGCGGCACCACGAATCCAGCGCCAATGCCATCGATCTTGTGCGCCCCCGGCCGGCCGCCCGACAAAACCGCCGACTCCGCCGGTTCCACGGCGACCATCCGGATATCTTCCTTGATCCGCCGCAGTGCGTCTCCCGTTCCCCGCAGCGAGGCCGCCGTGCCCACGCTCTGCACAAAGGCATCGATGGCGCCGCCGGTTTGCCGCCAGATCTCGCCGGCCAAATCCTCGTAAGCCGCAAGCTGGTCGCGGTTTCGCATCTGGTCCGTCCAGTACGCGCCGGTCTCCTCGTGCACCACGCGGGCAGCCTCGATCATGTCGCGGGTCAGCTTCTCGGTCATCCCGCCGCCCTCGCTGGGCAGCACCTGGAGCCGAGCGCCCAGGATCGCCATGTGGTCCAGCTTCTCTCGCGAAAATGCATCCGAGGTCACAATATGCAGCGGATGCCGCTTGACCGCGCACACAAGCGCCAACGAAACGCCGGTGCTGCCGCCCGTATACTCCACCACCGCACCGCCGGCGGGCAAACGCCCGTCCGCCTCTGCCGCCTCAATCATGGCCAGCGCCATGCGGTCCTTCATGCTGCCGGACGGGTTCTGGCTTTCGAGTTTCAACAAAACGCGGCTGCCGTTGGCCGCGACGATGTTACGCAGGGGGAGGATTGGAGTATTGCCAATGCAGTGCAGAATATCTCGCCGCGGCTCGTACATAGGATTTGTCCTGTCGTGCTCGGTATCAGGAAAAACGCAGCCCATGGTTGGAACTTCAATTTATCACGCAGAACGGGCAGGCATCCCACTTACCGGACCCCCTGGAACCCGTGAGCATACTTTGTAAAGTGCTATTGCTCGGGCGGCGCGCCCGGGTGCGTCGGCGGCTTCAGCACAAACCCCTTGCGCACCATCGAGAAGCCCGGCTGCGGCAACTCGGCCTGCAGCAAATGGTTCTCCGGCCCCGCAAAAATATCGGTCACTGCCCCACCGATGGTCGCAATCAGGTGATGGACCACGATGGGCCGGTTGTCCAGCGTGCCCTGTTCGTCGGCGTACGTCGCCAGTTGGACGGGCTCGATCGTCCCCGCCTGCTTGGGAATAATCGCCCATAGGTCGCGATTGTTCTGCGTCACCGCCAGCGCCAGCAGTGTTTCGAGAGCGCCCGGGTCAAAGTCGGGCAGAAAAACAGCCGCCGGGTGCGGGTCAAGCCGCGTGGTCGCGCTGCGGCCGTTGGCGGAGATGTTCAGCAGGAGCTGCACCCCGTCCGGCGCGCCCGTCACCGTCACCGCCGCGTCGTTAATGGCGGCGCTCAAATGGACGTGCTTAAGCTGGTTGGCAGGGGTCAGCTCCTCGGTCTTCGAGAAGGCGTATTTCAGCCCCTTCATCTCGATCCGCGCCAGCGAGGTCGACTCATACCCGCCCCCGGCGCGCGTGAAGTTGAAGCTCGCGGTACCGACGGCGTTGCCGTGCTGGCTGACGACAAAACTGCCAGACTGCGCCAGCGCCGCCGGTGACCCGACAAACGGAACCAAGGCGAACAACCCCAAAAGGAGAATCTGAACAGAAGAGTACAAAGCTTTCCTCATTACGCTACCTATCACGTTAGACACGCTGCCGAGGAAAGTGTTGCGGGAAGGCGGCATGCGGGAACTGGGAATGAAGGTTTGGACTGCAAACTCTCGCGGAACTCTTCTCCGAAAAAGCATTTGCAAAGCGGGATCAGACATTGCTGTCCTTGCCGTGGTGAATGATCTGGCGATCGATGCGGTCGGCGGCCTCGTCCGAAAGCGCATCGAGATCCTCACTGGACGGCTCGCACGGGATAGTGAGTCGCGGGAAGCGCCCCGCTAGGCCGAGGTCCCCCGCGACGGAGGGGCGAATGCGGAGGGGAATCCTGGTCTGCCGGCCTAGCAGGAGTTCGACGTAGTCGTTGAATATGCCTGAAGTCATCGAGGCTTCGATTTCGTTCCAGGGGATACGTAACGGCGGGTGAAAGAGCGCGAAACTGAAACGCATCGAAAGATAGAGGCCATCTTCGGCAGCGACAAGAATCAGGGATTTTCGATAATCGCTCCAACCATTGCGAAGATACATCGCGCCCGTCCAATAGCCCGATTTTCGGGTTTCTCCCGTGGGCTTGGCGGAGCACTGAAACTCGCGGGCCAGAATACTCCATCCGTCAAAAAGGCTTGAGATGAAGGGGATCCCGATGAACATGAATGCAAGGAAGAGAACTGGAAAAATCCAGGGCTGGCTACTGGCAAGTTGACTGCTGTTCATCGTGCTGTCTCTATAGAGTTTTTCGGTTCAAAGGTTGATCTCGGGGGAACTGAGTCTCCGTGCCGCAGCTTACACCCCCACCGGGAACGGCCGCGGGCTGTTCTCTTCCGTATCTTCCTTGGAGCCGAGTTTGAACCGCTCAAAGCGACCTTGCAGCAGCGTCATCAGCCCGGTATACCAAAAACCCACCACAAACAGGATAAGAAATGGGGCGGTGAAGTAGTTGTGGTTGGAAAAGGTGTAGATGATCGCCAGGAAGAACCAAGCGCCCAGCAGCATCTCAATCCACGGGGCAAGCACAAGGCGTTTGCGGTACTTGTTGGCCTGCGACTTCTCGCCCTTCTTGGTCACTCGGAATTTGGGCGTGCGCACAAAAGCGCTCTTGACGCCGAAGATGGCTTCCATCACCGCCTTGGTGTTGGTCACTGTGAGACCAATGCCGATGGCCATGAGCATGGGGAGAAGAATGAGACACTTCATCCAGGTTTTGGGGTAAAGCACGCGCTGGCTCACCGCATAGAAAACTGCGATCGACAGCGTGGAAGCGGTAAACAGCGGCACATCAATCAGCAGCATCTGGAACCAGCCCTGGTAGAAGCGGCAGATCATCGAAGGCACCAGCAGCGCCGTCATGATGACCATCAGCGGGTAGGCGATGTTGGCGGTCAGGTGGTACACCGACTCGATCTTGCGCTTGCGCGTCATCTCCGAACTGAAGATCTTGGGCAGCAGCTTGATGGAAACCTGGATCAACCCCTTGGCCCAGCGTGCCTGCTGCGTCTTGAAGGCGCTCATCTCGATCGGCAACTCGCTCGGGCACTCGACTTCAGGCAGGTACTTGAAGCGCCAACCCGCCATCTGCGAGCGATAGCTGAGGTCGGTGTCTTCGGTCAAGGTATCGTGCTGCCAACCGCCGCCGTCACTGATGGCCTGGCGGCGCCACATGCCGGCGGTGCCATTGAAGTTGAAAAACTCGCCGGTACGGACGCGCGAGCCGTGCTCGATGACGAAGTGGGCGTCCAGCAGGATGGCCTCGATCTTGGTCAGCAGGCTGTAGTCCTTGTTCAGGTGGGTCCAGCGCGTCTGCACCATGCCGATCCCCGGCTCCGCAAAGTGGTGAATCACCTTCATGATCCAGTCGTGCGGCGGCACAAAGTCGGCGTCGAAGATGGCCACAAACTCGCCCTTGGCGACGTTCAGGCCGGCGTCGAGCGCCCCCGCCTTGTAACCGTAGCGGTTGGTGCGGTGGATATAGACGATTGGATGGCCCAGCGCGGCGTAGCGGGCGACAATTGCGGCGGCGACCTGCTCGGTTTCGTCGGTGGAGTCGTCCAGAACCTGGATTTCAAGCTTCTCGCGCGGGTACTCCATGCCGCAGACCGCTTCGATCAGCCGGTCGATGACAAACTGCTCATTGAAAATGGGCAGTTGGATGGTGACCGTGGGCAACTCGTCAAAGTACTGCTTGGGGTTGGGATCGTAATTCTTGCGGTATTTGAAGTACTGGTAGCACATGGTATAGCGGTGAACGCCATAAATGGCGAGCACAATCATCACCGCAAAATAGGGCAACAGCAGCGCCAGGTCAAAGGGGTTCCACTGGTACAGGCCGTGAAAGGTCTTGTCGGCGTCCTGCATCGCCTTCAGGTAGTGGCGGAGGCCGGTTTGCGGGGCAAATGCCAGATACGGCGCCATCCGTAAGGGCAGGCCGCTCAACAGGCTGGCGGCGGAATTCAGAATGGTCACAGGCACGGCGTACAGGGCAAGCCTCCAAGATCGGGATACCGGCAATTGTACGCGATGGGCGCTACTTTGGACCCCCGCGGAGGATGGACAAGAGTTCGCCGGGCGCAGTGATTTGGACGTCGCGCCGCTAAACTGTATACGGCACACGTACACCCGGGTCGCCGGCGTCCATATCGCGGGTGTTGCGGGTCACCAATAGGCATGAACTGCAAAGTGCGGTAGCCCAGATAATGGCGTCCGGCAGTTTAATGCGCCTGGAACGCCGCAACTGCACGGCCTGGTCGGCCGTTGCTACGTCGATTCCCAACAGTTCGAACCCGTCGAGGAATGAGCGAGTTGCCGCAGCGGTCTCAGCCGTCGCACCAACCATCACTTCCATCCAGGTGATGACGCTGATGGCTGGCCTCCGGTATCGCTCCAGTTCCAGTCGAGCCTGGGGAACGCCCTGTAGATAGTCGACAAGGATGTTAGTGTCGATGAGGGCTTTCACCACTCTCCCCGCAGGCGCTCCTGGTAAGCGAGTCCGTCTTCAGGCAACGTTGAAGCTCCTTCAATAACGGGTACGCGAGCGTGCCGATCCTTCCAAATGCCGAACGCCTCCTGTTGAGAGGGCCGGTTTTGGCGAATAAAGGCGTCAATCGCCTGGCGGACTACCTCGGCCCTGGAAAGGCTGCGGGCAGCGCAGATGGCGCTTAGCTCATCGAGCTGCCGATTCGGTATGTCAACGAGAGTTCTCATGTCCGATATCGACATCATATATCAAGTCTTTTGTCGTGTCTCCTTTTTTCCTCGCATCTTCCTGCTCCCGCCGCATCTAACGCATACAGCATTCCCGCCACACGCACTGGCGTACTGTGTTCTCACAGTTGGAGATACGACAAGATGTCTACGTACGAAACGATATCTGCGCAGCAATCCTCGTCCACGCCGCTCCCATCCCCGGTTGTACCCGCAGCAGGCGGCAGCTTCCTGCTTGAAACCCGCCTCCCCGCCGAGGTCTTTACCCCGGAAGACCTGAACGAAGAGCAGCGCCAGATTGCCGCCACGGCCGCCCAATTCGCGCGCGAGGAGATATTGCCGGTCACCGAAGCCATTGAGGCCAAAGAGCCCGGTATCATGCCGGGAATCCTGCGCAAGGCCGCGGAATTGGGACTCACCTCCGTCGATATTCCCGAGGAATACGGCGGCATGGGCATGGATAAGGTGACCTCAACGGTGATTGCCGAACACTTGTCTGTGCTTGCCAGCTTCTCTACCGCCTTTGGCGCCCACACCGGCATCGGGACCCTGCCCCTGGTTTGGTATGGGACAGAAGAGCAAAAGCAGCGCTACCTGCCGCGGCTCGCCTCCGGTGAGTGGATTGCCGCCTATGCGCTTTCTGAGGCGACCTCGGGCTCCGACGCCATGAATGTGCGCACCAAGGCCGTGCTCTCGGAGGACGGCACGCACTACATCCTGAATGGCGAAAAGATGTGGATCACCAACTGCGGCACCGCCAGCCTGTTCACCGTCTTCGCCAAGATTGTGGATGCGGCGGCAGGTACTGAGAAGTTCTCGGCTTTCCTGATCGAGAAGGGAACGCACGGGCTGAAGCCTGGCGCTGAAGAGCACAAGCTGGGCATTCGCGGCTCGTCGACGTGCCCGCTGGTCCTGGACAACTGCAAGGTCCCGGCGGAGAACCTGCTGGGCGAGGCCGGCAAGGGACACCATATCGCCTTCAACGTACTCAATGTGGGCCGCTACAAGTTGGGCGTTGCCTGCATCGGGGGCGCCCGGCACGCGTTGGCGCACACCATTCGCTACGCCAAGGAGCGCAGGGCGTTTGGGAAGGCGATCGCGGAGTTCGGGCTGATCCAGAGGAAAATCTCGGCCAGCACCACCCAACTTTTTGCCGCCGAGAGCATGGCCTACCGCACAGTGGGCATGATCGATGCGGCCCTTGCCAAGCTCAGTCCGGAAGAGGCGCGCTCGCCCCGCGAAATCCAGAAGCGCATTGAGGAATATGCGGTCGAGTGCTCCATCCTGAAGGTGTATGGTTCGGAGATGCTGACGCTGGTGGCCGATGAACTGATCGCCACCATGGGTGGATACGGCTACGTGGAGGAGTACCCGGCGGAGCGCTTCTATCGCGATGCGCGCATCAACCGGATCTTTGAGGGCACAAACGAAATCAACCGGCTCATCATCACCGGCTGGCTGATGAAGCGCGCTCTAGCGGGCCAACTCCCCCTGCTGCCGGCGATCAAGAAGCTGATGGACGAGGTCATGCAGCCGCCGTCGTTCGACTCTGCCGTCGACACCGGCGAGTTGCTGGCTCGCGAGGCGGAACTGCTTGCTGCTGCGAGAAAGATCGCCATGTTCGCAGCGGGCGTAGCCAGCCAGCGCTACATGGCCGCTCTCCAGGATCAGCAGGAAGTCATGGCCGATCTGGCCGACATCATCACCCAGGTCTACGCGCTTGAGTCGTCACTGCTGCGGGCACGCAAGCTGGCTGCTGCCGGTCGCGGCTCCGCCGAGACGGCTGCCGCCATCACCGGCTTGCTGGCCGACGAAACCATGGCGATCGCGGAAAACGCTGCGCGCCGCGTGCTGGCTGCTTGTGGCGAGGGCGACCTGTTGCGCACGCAGTTGGCGATCCTAAGGCGCCTGGCGCGGTTCACCCCGGCCGATTCCGTGGCCCTGAGCCGCACCGTCGCCAGGCATTGCATTCAACTGGAGCGGTATCCGTTCTAGTTCTAAGACCTGGGTTTCCCCGGGTCCCTTGTACGTGAGGGACCTGGGGAAACCAGCGCACCGCCGGCATCTGTAACCGCGTTATGTATAAATGTGCATTCACAGCCCTGCGAAATTCGCCGCAAGCCGATTGATCCTCCATGCTACGCACGACTTGCACTCTTTTCGTGCCTTCCGCGGCATGAAAAGTCAATACAGAATCATGAAAATTAATAACTCCAACCATCATATTTTCGTTGCGTTTACAACCATGATTCTCCGGTCACTTTTGTGCTTCCAATAGGGGTGACAGTTCTGTAGCCTGAGAACAAGGGTTGCAAGCTGCCCAAATCCAGTGGAGGAAATCTCGCATGCCGGAAACAAAGAAGAAAGAAAAAGCCCCCACAAAGCCGCGTCAGACCGCGGCCAAGAAGAAGGCCGTTCCAACCACCAGCCGCCGCACCGTCTCCCACGAAGAGGTCGCCAAGCTCGCGCACCGGTTCTGGGCAGAGCGCGGCCACCAGCCGGGCCGTCCGGAGGACGATTGGTTCCGGGCAGAGCAGGAGTTGCTGGGAAAGGCATAGTCGATAAACGATACGCAAGCGATCTTCGCGCCTTTTAGTTGACACGTTAACCGTACGCTTTTCTATTCATTTCCCCGTTTCGCTGGAAATGGAACGGGACCCCTTTGCTCCAGCCGCGCGGCTCGAAGCGGTCGCGCCGGCTGGGGACCTTCGAGATGGTGGGCCTGCAGGGATTCGAACCCCGAACCAAGGGATTATGAGTCCCCTGCTCTAACCGTTGAGCTACAGGCCCGCACGTTGGAACGAGTTGTCTGGCGGCATCTTTGCTGCCGCCTCAACCAATCTATCTTGAAACCCGGCTCCGCGCTTCCTGGGACCCCTCGCAAGGCCATCAGGGAACTCATTCGGGCCGTATACACCTTCCGCGGTTGCCTCCGCTGTAAGGCATCGGCGCCCGCGAGCACTACCGGCGTGGGCGGCAATTCCCTCATTGTAAACGGCTGGGCGCTCGCCCTGCCGCGGGCCGTCAAGAGGTGTGCGCGACGTCGAGAGAGGTTGCGACGCCTGCGCACTGGCGGCGCTTTGACGGCGCGGATGGGTGACCGGCCGCAAAGCCAGGCCGTCACCGCGGATCCGCTCTGCTGCTTGGCGTTTGGTCCACACCGCAGGAGTCAACCCCCGTTTGACTTCAAGCTTTCGCCGACGCGGCCATCCTGGAACACAAAAAGTCGAACGCCGACAGGAATAGGCAATCAAAAGGAAGGATCTGGATACCTGCCCGGATGCTCCTGTTTGTAGCATTGAATTGCGGAACGCCCGGGCTGGGTGTGTTGACCGGGCAGCCTCGGCGCCAGGAAGACGGCGCGGCAGACGACACCTGAACCGGACCGCTAGAAAGTGGCTATCATCGAAAATCAAGGATTTCGCAGGTTTTATAACGCATCGAACAGACACCTTCGCTACGAAGGAACGAGGTAGTTTCATGTACAAGGCAAAAGCATATTCCGTCTCCAGCGCGACATCGCCGTTTGTTTCCACCACGATCGAGCGGCGCGATCTTACCGAGCACGATGTGCAGATAGACATCCTGTTCTGCGGCATCTGCCACTCCGATCTGCACCAGGCCCGCAACGAGTGGAGCGGTGTGATGCCGACGGTGTATCCGTGCGTTCCCGGGCACGAAATTGTGGGCCGGGTAACCAAGGTCGGCAGCGCCGTAACAAAATTCAAGCCCGGCGATCTTGCCGGCGTCGGCTGCCTTGTAGACTCCGACGGCACCTGCCCGGAGTGCAAGGCGGGCCTGGAGCAGTTCTGCCACAACGGAACGCTCACCTACAACTTCCCTGACAAGCACACCGGCGGCGTCACCTACGGCGGGTATTCGGAGAGCGTCGTGGTGACGGAGCGGTTTGTGCTCAAGGCGCCTTCGAATCTGAACCTTGCGGGTGTGGCGCCGCTGCTCTGCGCCGGCATCACCACCTATTCGCCGATGCGGCACTGGGGCGTGACCAAGGGCCAGAAAGTGGGCGTCGTGGGCCTGGGCGGACTGGGACACATGGGGGTCAAGTTTGCGCACGCGCTCGGGGCGCACACGGTGGTTTTTACCACTTCGCCCGGCAAAAAGGACGATGCGCTGCGCTTGGGCGCCGATGAGGTGGTGGTTTCGCGCAACGCCGACGAGATGGCCAAGCACGCCGGCAGCTTCGACTTCATTCTCGATGCTGTTTCAGCGCAGCACGACATCGGCGCGTACATCAATCTGCTGCGGCGGGATGGGAACATCACGCTCGTCGGAGCTCCAGAGAAACCACTGCCGGTTTCGGCATTTGGCCTGATTATGGGCCGGCGCAGCCTTTCCGGGTCGCCCATTGGCGGCATTCCGGAGACGCAGGAGATGCTGGATTTCTGCGGCGAGCACAACATCACCTCCGACGTGGAAGTGATCCCGATCCAGAAGGTCAACGAGGCGTACGAGCGCTTGCTCAAGCAGGACGTGAAGTACCGCTTCTCGATCGACATGGCTTCGCTCAAGGCGGAGTGATAGGCAGCTTATACTTCACACAAACAACTTCCCAGCGATGGGAACGAAACCAACAAGAGCCAGGGGAGCGCCGCACCTTCTGTTGTGGAAGGTGCGGCACCGCCGGGGGCCAAGGCACGGAGCGGCAAGACCTGCGTGTCCTGCGCCGGAAAGATAGTCAGATGGGCAAGCGTGTTTTAATTCTTTCGTCGAGTCCGCGAGTGCGCGGCAACTCGAATGCATTGTGCGACCGGTTTATGGAGGGTGCTGCCGAGGCCGGCCATGATGCACAAAAGATTGTGTTGGCGGAGAAGAACATTCGTCCCTGCAACGGATGCTACGCATGCCAGGGAACCAGGCGGTGCGCGCAGAAGGACGACATGGCCGACGTTCTCGAAGGCATGTTAGCCGCCGACGTCATCGTGATGGCAACGCCGATCTACTTCTACACAATGTGCGCGCAAATGAAGGCCGTCATCGACCGGACCGTGGCGCGGTACACGGAAATCAAGAACAAGGAATTCTATTTCATCGTGACTGCGGCGGATGGCAATGTGAAGGCGCTGGAGCGTACCGTCGAGGGCTTCCGCGGCTTTACTTCGTGCTTGCACGGCGCAAAGGAAAAGGGCGTGATCTATGGAGGCGGGGCCTGGAAGATGGGCGAAATCGTCGGTACGCGCGCCATGGATGAAGCGTTTGCGATAGGCAAGGGGTTATAGCGCCCGGGAAGAGTGATGACGGGACAGCCGTGGACTGCGAGGTCGTCACATATCATGTCTTCGTCAAGAAACAACAACCGGATGGCCGGTAAACCGTAGAGGAGAGGAAATGGAAATCAAGCGGGTTGGTTCTCAGGCTTCCTACAAGGGACCGGCGGATTACTTTACGGGCACAGTCCGGGTGGACCCGCTGTTTGACGCGCCCGATCCCGCGCGGGTGGTTG
>Ga0181516_10002427_pt1 | contig 13246 bp, 10 predicted proteins | sample PEATcosm2014_Bin_25_FD_121104 | JGI IMG/M metagenome (GOLD analysis project Ga0181516, IMG submission 121104) | Peatland microbial communities from MTU Mesocosm Facility, Houghton, MI, USA - PEATcosm2014_Bin01_10_metaG | ecosystem: Environmental > Terrestrial > Soil > Wetlands > Peat | place... | reverse complement strand
TGCGACAGGTTCATCTGCAGGTCGCCGTTGGCGACGAAGATTTCGCCCTTGTTGACCAGCGCGGTCAGTTTGCCAGTCGACGACGAGGGGCCGACATTGTTGTCCTGCAGCTTCTTGAGATAGTCGAAGGCGGCGTCCTTCGAGCCGAAGGCGTGGATGACCTGCAGCATCACCGCTGTGCCGTCGCCGGCCTGGCCGGGGGTCGAATACTGGATCTTGCCCTTGAACTTCGGATCGAGCAGGTCGGCGAAGGTCTTCGGCGCCGCATCGAGCTTCGCGGAATCGTAGATGAAGTTCTGAAAATTGTTGACCAGCGGCTGGTAGGAATCGTCGCCGCCGTCGATCTGGTCGGCGGCGGTCGGTTTGAACGTCTGCAGCAGGCCTTCGGCCTCGGCGCGCTGGATGAACGGCGGCAGGGTGACAAGAACGTCGGCCTGCGGGTTCGACTTCTCCTTGGCGACGCGCTCGACGACGCCGCCCGAGCCGGCCTCGACGTACTGCACTTTGACGCCAGTCGCCTTGGTGAAGGCGTCGAACTGGGTCTCGAACCAGCTGCCCTTGCCGTCGTGCAGGCCATCGGCGGCATAGATGGTGACGACGTCGGAAGCGGCGAAAGCGGGCGCGGCGACAATGACGGCCGCGCCGGCGAGCAGAGCGCTGACTAGCGATTTCATGGGTGCACCTTTTTCGGCGCCGGAGTGGAGCCGTGACCGGCCTAGGGGCAGGCTATGAAGCGCTCGTGAAGCTCATGTGACGCTTCGGCGACGGCTGCCGCGGCTTAGCGGTCGAGCGCGTCGAACGCCGCCTCGAGCCGGTCGAACGCCGCATCGAAATCGTCGAAGCCGATCGTCAGCGGCGGGCACAGCGTGACGACCTTGCCGCCGCCGATCTTGAAGCTCAGCCCCCTGGCGAGACAAGCGTACATCAGCCGGTCGGCGTATTCCGACGCGTCCGCGCCGCCGATCTCGACGCCGAAATAGGCGCCGAAGCTGCGGACCTCGGCGATGCGCGCGTGCTTCGCCTGCAAAGCGACGAGCCGGGCGAGGCCGTGCGCCTCGAGATCGCGCGCGCGGGCGATCAGCCGCTCGTCCTCGATCGCCGCCAGCGTCGCCAGCGCTGCGGCCGACGCGACTGGACTCTTTTCGTGGGTGTAATGGCCGAGCGCGGCGTCGGGCGCACAATCGAGCGCGCCTGCGGCAAGAATGGCGGCGAGCGGCATGATCCCCCCGCCTAGCCCCTTGCCGATGACCAGAATATCGGGCGTCGCGCCCAGTCGCTGGCAGGCGTACATCGCCCCCGAGCGCGCTAGTCCGCTTGGGATCTCGTCGAAGATCAGCAGCGCCCCGCTCCGCGCGCACGATTCGCGCACGCGCGGCCAGAAATCGGTTGGCGGCGCGGCGACCGTTGTCCAACGCAGCGGTTCGGCGACCAGCGCTGCGACGTCGCCCTGGATGTCGAGCGAATAATCGATGAAGTCGGCGAGGCGGTCGAACGGACGGTCGTCGCCGAAGAATCGGGTCGCGAGGTCGAGCGGCGGCAGGTGTTCGGCGCCGGGAATCATCGGCCCAAGGCCGTGGCGGAACAAGGCTTCGCCGCCGACGCCGATCGCGTCGAGCGTCGCGCCGTGAAACGAATCCCAGAACGACAGCGTCTTGTGCCGGCCGGTGGCGTAGCGCGCGAGCTTCAGCGCCATGCCGACCGCCGCTGATCCGCTCGGCGCGAACAGAGTCTTGTCGAGCCCCGCCGGCGCTGTCTCGACCAGCCGACGGGCGAGCGCGGTCGCGGTCGGGTTCGAGTAGCGGCGCGTGCAGAAGGGCAGGGTCTCCATCTCGCTGCGGATCGCTTCGACCACTCTCGGGTGACCGTGGCCGAGCTGGTGGACGCTATTGCCGTGAAAGTCGAGAATGCGATTGCCGTCGACGTCGGTGAGCCAGGCCCCAGCGGCGGCGACGATTTCGGTCAGGCACGGCGTCGACAGCGACTGCCGAAGAAAGTAGCGCTCGTCCTCATCCAGCGCCGCGCGCGCCTGATCGCTCAAACCGTCGCGCCATGCGGCGCGCGCAGCGCTGACGTTGATGTCGCCCTCGCTCAGCGGGACGTCGCGCGTCATCTCACGCGGACCATGGCAGCGAATAAGTCTTGACGTTGGTGAAGCTCTTCATCGCCTCCACCACGCCCTCCTTGTAGCCGAGGCCGGAATCCTTGACGCCGCCGAACGGCGACATCTCGATGCGATAGCCGGGGACCTCCCAGACGTTGACGGTCCCAACCTCCAGCTCGGCGACGAAACGGCCGACGTAGTCGAGGCGGTTGGTGCAGACGCCCGACGATAGCCCAAACGCCGTCGAGTTCGAGATGCGGATCACCTCGCCGATGTCGTTGGGGCAGCGAATGATCGGGATCACCGGTCCGAACGTCTCTTCGCGCACCAGCTCGCAATCGAACGGAACCCGGTCGACGACGACCGGCGGAAACAGAGCGCCGCGCCGTTCGCCGCCATAGAGCCGCTCGGCGCCATGGGCGACCGCGTCGGCGACGCGCGCTTCGAACAACCTAGCCGAACGCTCGTTGATCACCGTGCCGACGTCGGTCGTCGGATCCATCGGATCGCCGCATTTGAGCGCCGTCGCGCGGGGCAGGACCTTCTCCACGAAACGGTCGGCGACGCTGTCGACGACCAGGATACGCTTGACCGCAGTGCAGCGCTGGCCGGAATTCTTGGTTGCGCCCATGACCGCGAGGTCGGCGGCCTTGTCGAGGTCGGCGTCCTCCATGACGATCAGCGGATCGTTGCCGCCGAGCTCGAGCACCAAGCGGCGGTAGCCGCCGATTTCGGCGATATGCTTGCCGACCTTGACCGAACCGGTGAAGGTGACGAGGTCGCAATCCGGGTCGACGATCATCGCGTCGCCCATCGTCGCCGGATTGCCGGTGACGACCGACAGCATCTCCGGCGGCAGGCCGGATTCGTATAGCACGTCGGCGAGCGCCAGCGCCGTCAGCGGCGTCAGTTCGGTCGGCTTGAGGACGACGCGGTTGTTGGTGGCGATCGCCGGCGCGAGCTTGTGGCTGACCATATTGAGCGGGTGGTTGAACGGCGTGATCGCCGCGACGACGCCGAGGAGCGGCGTGCGCGTCGTGTAGATCTTGCGCATCTTGCCGTTCGGGCTGATGTCGCAGGAATAGATCTCGCCGTCGTCCTTGATGACGAGCTGGGCCGCGAACGACCAGACGTCGTAGGCGCGGCTCGCCTCGTAGAGCGAATCCTTCCAGCACAGGCCCGACTCGGCGGAAATGAGGCGCGCGAACGCCTCCTTGCGGTCGCGCAGCAATTCCGCCGTCGTCTGCAGGATTCGCTGGCGCTCGAAGCGGGTCAGCCGCGGTCTGAACGCCCTTGCCCTGGCGAAGGCGTCGCGCACATGTTTGGGCCGCGCCGCCGGGACCGTTCCGACGACTGCGCCGGAGTAGGGGTTGAAGACGTCGATCGTTTCGCCGGTCTCGATCGTCTTGCCCGCGATGCGCATCGCCTCGCGGCGGAAGGGGAGGGTGGCGGGAACGTTCATCGGGCGATCCGGTTGAGGGCGACGTCGAAAGCGTCGAAATTGCGCAGCGGCTCGGGCGTCGGGCCGGCGAGGCGGCGGTTGACGATCATCGGCACGCGCTGCTCCCACAGACCGCCGTGCGAACGCAGCGGCTCGGCGAGCCCCGAAAGGTCGTGGCGCGCCGCGGTGGTTCCGAGAACTTTGTGGCGTCCGGAAAGGACGACGACGTCGCCGACGCGATCGGGCGGCAGCTCAAAGCGCGCACAAGCCTCCTCCCGCTCCATCGCCGCCTCGACGCCCGGCTCGGCGGCGAGCGCCACGACGATCTTCGCGCGGTCGGCGTCATGGGGCAAATAGATCGTGGCGAAGGAGCCGAGCGCGCCATGATGCGCGACATAGGGATCGGTGATCGGCAGGATGACGCGCGCCAGGCCGGCGCCGACGAGCCTGTCGACGACGTCCTGGAGATAGAGCACGTCAGGCGAGCCGTCGGCGAGGTGTTTGTCGTTCATGCCGTGATCGGCGGTCAACGCGACGACGGCGCCGGCCGCGTCGAGCGCGCCGACGTAGCGGTCGACCATCGCATAGAAGGCGTCGGCGACCGTCGAGCCGGGCGGCGCCTTGTGCTGAACGTAGTCGGTCGTCGACAGATACATGATGTCCGGGCGGAAGGACGCGAGCAGCTTGACGCCGGCGGCGAAGACGAATTCCGACAACGCCGCCGAGTAGACCGCCGGCAGCGGCTGGCCGACGAAGGCGAGCGCGTCGTCGAGGCCGTTGCCGGCGAGCGTTGCCTGGTCCGCTTTCTCCGCCGAGAAGGCGACGGCGCGTCCGGAGTCGAAATCCAGTCCCTTGGCGAGCAGCGACCTCAGCTTGTCCTTGGCGGTGACGACGGCGACGCGCGCGCCGGCGTCGGCGAAGGCCTTCATGATCGTGTCGGCGCGCAGGAAACGCGCGTCGTTCATCATCACTTCCTCGCCGGTCGCCGGATCGAAGAAGTAGTTGCCGGCGATGCCATGGACGCTTGGCGGCGCGCCGGTGACGATCGACAGATTGTTGGGATTGGTGAAGCTCGGGATGACGCTGGATGCGGTCAGGTTCGCGCCCTCGCGCATCAACCGGGCGAGATTGGGCGCGAGGCCCTTGTCGATCGCCGTCTCGATGTAGCCGGGCTCCGAGCCGTCGAGGCAGATGACGACGCTCGGCGCCGCGGGCCAGCGATAGTCGCGGCCGTTGACCGAGACGTGCAGCGGATGTTTGGACATCGCATTTCCTCTCACGCCGCCGGCGCCGGCGCCAGCGCGACGCCCATCTCGGCCAGCGTCTCGCGCACCGCGTGCAACACGCCGCGCATATGCTCGGAATAGAGGCGGCCGATGCAGCCGATGCGGAACGAGTCGGCGACTGTGAGCTTGCCTGGATAGATCACGTAGCCGCGTTCCTTCAGCGAATCGTAGAAACGCTGAAAGGCGAAATTCGGGTGGCTCGGCATGCGGAAGGTGGCGATGATCGGCGCCTGCAACGCGTCGGGCAGTAGCGTTTCGAAGCCGAGCGAGCGCATGCCGCCGATCAGGATGCGCGCGTTCTCGGCGTAGCGCCCGCCGCGGCCGGCGACGCCGCCCTCGGCCCAGAACTCCTGCAGCGCCTGGTGGAAGGCGACAATGACATGGATCGGCGGAGTGAAGCGATATTGCCCGGTCTTGTCGAGGTTGCGCCGCTGGTCGAAGAGGTCGAGCGACAGCGTCGTCGCGTTGCCCTCGCATTCGGCGAGCGCTTCGCGCCGGCAGACGACGAAGCCGAGCCCAGGCACGCCTTCGAGGCACTTGTTGGCGGAGGCGGCGACGGCGTCGAACCGCGTCGTGCGCGCGTCGAGCTCGAGCGCGCCGAAGGCGCTCATGGCGTCGATCAGCAGCCTCCGACCGAGGCGCGCGCACAGCGCTGCGATTGTTTCGATCGGGTTGAGGATGCCGCTCGTCGTCTCGCAATGGACGGCGAAGACATGGGTGATCGCTGGCGTCTCCTTGAGCAGCCGCTCGATTGCGCCAAGGTCGGGCGGCGTATCCTCGGCCGTCTCGTGGACAAAGGTCTCGCGCCCGGCGACAGTGAGAATGCGCCTGGCGCGCTGGCCATAGGCGCCGTTGATCAGCACCAGAATCGCGCCGTCGCGCGGGACGAAGGTCGTCAACATCGCTTCGACGGCGAAGGTTCCCGAGCCCTGCATCGGCACGGTCACGTAGTCGCCTTCGCCCTGGACGATCTTCGGCAAGCTCTCGAGGACCTCGGCGTTGAGAGCAATGAAGGTCGCGTCGCGCGAGCCCCAGTCGTGAACCATCGCCTGCTTGACGGTCCTCGACGTCGTCAACGGGCCAGGCGTCAGCAGCAGCGGATCGCCGGTTTCGGAACGCGCTGGAGAAGGCATGGCCGGCTCACTGACCTCGACGCCACACTCGACGTCTATAGCGCGCCTGCTAGCCTCACAATGCGACGGATTTGTTACGGTCGCCCAGAGTCCCGTCTCCCCTCAGTGTCGGGTCAGACCGGCGAGCGATTGCAACTGGGCCATCTGCTCGGCGAGCGTCTCATAAAGCATCTTCCCGGCCGCCGATGCGCCTCGCGCTTCGGCGTGCGCGGCGAGTTCGGCGAATCGGACCTCGAGATCGCGTCGCGTCTGCGGATAGCTCGCCATGACGCCGGCGAGCAACAGAACCGTTTCTTCCAGCGCAAGCACGCGCGCGCGCAGGGCCGTCGGGCTATCGAAATCCATCGCCGCCTCGTGGGGTCGGTTGACGCCCAAATGTCGCCCGACGGCGCCGTCCGCGGCAACTCCGGGTGATTCCCGAGGCCGCGGCGGGTAAGGGCCGCCCGGCGTCCTTTAGATCCGTCGGCGGTCCGTAATTGCGCGGGTGGTCGCCGCCGCCTTGACAATGAATCAATCAATACAGTCTACAATAATAGTGGATTGCACGGAGAAACCCATGCGAATCGCGATCGTCGGCGGCGGCGCGACCGGGATCCTTGCGGCGGCGCATCTCGCGCGGCGGCTCGACGCGGCGAACGACGAAATCATGGTGATCGAGCCGGGCGAAACGCTCGGCCGCGGATTGGCGTACGCCACCGACGATCCCCGGCACCTCCTCAACGTGCGCGTCGCCAATATGAGCGCGTTCGCCGACGAGCCGGACCACCTTTACGCGTGGCTGAGCGCGCGTCGGGGGGCGGGCGCGGCGGGCCCGTTCTCATTCGTTTCGCGCCGCCTTTACGGCGACTATCTCGCCGATCTCGCCAAGCAGACGCTGTCAAACGGGCTCGTCCGGCGCGTGCCCGCGCGCTGTTCCGACATCGAAGAGAGGGCCGACGGCGTGCGGCTGACGCTCTCGACCGGCGAAGCGCCGACGGCGGACGTCGCCATCCTCGCCACCGGCCACGACGCCAAGCCGACGCTCGGCGGCCTTCCGGCCGAACAGCCGTGGACCGTCGGCGCGCTCGCAGGTCTCCCGCCTGACGCGCCGATCCTCATCGTCGGCTCGGGCCTGACCATGGTCGACATGGCGCTGTCGCTCGAACGCCGCGGCCAACGCGGGCCGGTCGTCGTCCTGTCGCGCCGCGGTCTGTTGTCGACGGCGCACCAACCGGCGCCGCCGCGCAGCGTCGACGCCAATGAAATTCCCTTCGGCGCCGAGCTGTCGGCGCTGCTCGTCTGGCTGCGCCGTTTGGCTGCGCGCTTCGCAGCCGAAGGCGCCGACTGGCGCTCGGCGGTCGACGCGCTCAGGCCGTACACCCAGCGGCTATGGGGCGCGATGAGTTTCGAACAGCGCCGCCGCTTCCTCCGCCACGCGCGCAGCTATTGGGACGTCCACCGCCACCGCATGGCGCCTCAGAGCGAGGCGGCGCTGCGCGCGCTCCTCGCCTCCGGCCGGCTTACGGTCGTCGCCGGCCGCGTCGTCGCCGCGCGGCGCGTCGGCGAAGGCGTCGAGGTCGAGATCCTGCGCCGCGGCGCCGCCGCGGCGGAGACGCGGCGCTTCGCGCGGATCATCGACTGCACCGGCCTCTGCGAGCAGCCGTTGCAGAGCGCCAATCCGCTGCTGCGCGCGCTGCTCGCGCGCGGCGCTGCGCGGCCGGACGCGCTCGGCATCGGCTTCGACGTCGCCTCTGGCTTCGGGCTCGTCGGCGCCGATGGAACGGCGTCGCGGCGGATCAAGGCGATCGGTCCGCTCGCGCGCGCCGCATTCTGGGAATGCATCGCCATTCCCGACATCCGGCTGCAATGCGCCGCACTCGCCGACGCCCTGACGGAAGCGCGCGCGCCTTGGGTCGCCGCGTCCACCCAGAAGGCGACCGCCGGCCGCTGAGCGAAGGCGTAAGCCGCCAGCAGATCGAGGACGTTGACGTCGAGAGCCGCTGAGGCGCCTTCGGCGTCGACTTCGCCGCGCGCCATGACGATGAGGCGCCCGCAGACGCGCATCGCCCATTCACGGCTCTATTCGCCAGGGTCGGCGCCACGCCGCTCTCGCGGGTCGCCGTCGTCAGCGCCTCGGCGATGTCGCGGACGACGATCAGCAGGCGCGGCCCGGCCGCCAGAGTCCTTCCTCGCCTGCGACCGGAGCGGCCTGGACGCCGGCGCGGCGTTCGCGGTGGACGACGCATTGAGCGCATGACAAAGGAGGGCCAACAGGCGCTAACGCGAACGGCGCCGTTGGCGGGAAGGGCGCTGAGCGCAATGCGCGACAAAGGAAAATCGAGCGGACCGGGCGTTCATGGCGCCAAACCGGCCGCCACCGCGGCCGCAGTCGATCTCGGCGATCTCGACAGCTGCATCGGCTTCCGTCTGCGCGTTGCGCAAGACGCATCGTTTCGCGCCTTCGCGCGCCTGAGCGGCCAGGATGGCGTCAAGCCGGGACGGTTCGCGGCGCTGATGGTGATCGCGCGGAACCCCGGCATCAGCCAGGCGGCGCTCGGGCAGACGATCGCGCGCGACAAGTCGTCGATCACGCCGCTGATCCAGGATCTGCAGCGCCGCGGGCTGATCGATCGCCGCAGCGCGGTCGACGATCGGCGGCGCGTCGAGCTCTGCCTGACCGCCGCCGGCGAGAAGCATCTCGAACGCCTGCAGCGCTTCGCCGGCGAACATGACGCCAAGCTCGACGCGATCGTCGGCGCGAAGAAGGGCGAACTCCTCGATCTGTTGCGGAAGATCGCCAACGAGATCGAGTGAAGCCGCTTTCAGCGGCGCCTTGCTCGATTCGCCGCGGGGAGCCGGCGTCGCCCTCGTCTTAGCCAATTTCGGCAGTGACCATCCGGCGCGATCGAGGCGATCCCGACCGAGCGGCCGGACGGACGTCGAAGCGGCAATCGCCCGTGCTATCAAGGCGGTGCGGCTGGACGGACGGCGCGCGTTGGTCGGCGCGCGGCTCGCCGAAGCCTGAGGTGGGAGCGCCGCTCGCCCGCGTCGCATCGCCGCATGGCGCCAGATGCGCTATTCCCTAGCGAAGTTGGTCAAGCTTAGAATGTCGGGCGCGACCGTCCGACGGGATCGGCGCCCAATCTTCTGAAACAGGAGGAAGGTCGATGGCCTCAGCGGCCGGCGCAGGCGTGTTCTGTTTCGATCGGCGCCAGCGGCGAGAGGGGGGCGCGTTATGAACGGCGATCGGCTGAGCCACGGACTGTGGGAAAAGACCGCCCCTGAGCCGCCGCCGGCGCCGAAGCTCGTCGTCGACGTCGACTGCGACGTCGCGATCGTCGGCGCCGGGTTCACCGGACTCTCTGCGGCGCTGCATGTGGCTGAGGGCGGCGCGACGGTCGCCGTGCTCGACGGCGCCGAGATCGGCTTCGGCGGCTCAGGGCGCAATGTCGGCTTGGTCAACGCCGGCATGTGGGTGATGCCCGACGAACTGCCGAAGACGCTGGGCGACACATACGGTCAGCGGCTGCTGGCTCTGCTCGGCGAAGCGCCCCGCGTCGTGTTCGAACTCGTCGACAGGCACAAGATTGCCTGCGAAATCGAGCCCGTCGGCACGTTGCATTGTGCGGTCAACCGGCGCGGGCTCGCCGAACTCGAGGAGCGCCAGCGGCAATGGCGCGCGCGCGGCGCGCCGGTGCGCCTGCTCGACAAGGCTGAGGCGGCGGCGAAGATTGGCGCGAACGCCTACGCCGGCGCGCTGCTCGACGAACGCGCCGGGACGATCCAGCCGCTCGCTTACGCGCGCGGCCTCGCCCGCGCCGCGATCGCGGCCGGGGCGCGCGTCTTCTCGTCCAGCCCCGTGCTCGGCTGCCATGCCGACGGCGATCGCTGGGTGCTGCGCACGCCGCAGGGCGCGGCGCGGGCGAAATGGGTCCTCGTCGCCACCAACGCCTACACGGTCGCGCCCTGGGCCGAATTGCGGGCTGAACTGACCCATCTGCCCTATTTCAACTTCGCCACCGTCCCGCTTGACGAGGCGACTCGGCGCGCGATCTTGCCGGGGCGGCAAGGCTGCTGGGACACCCGCCAGATCTTGAGCTCGTTCCGCTTCGACCAAGCGGGCCGGCTGGTGTTTGGCAGCGTCGGCGCGCTGCGCGGGACTGGCCTGCCGATCCACCGCGCCTGGGCGCGCCGGTCGTTGGCCAAGCTGTTCCCGCGTCTCGCCGGGGTCGAATTCGAATCCGAGTGGTACGGCAAGATCGGCATGACGGCCGACCACCTGCCGCGTTTCCACCGCCTGGCGCGCAACGTCGTCTCGTTCAGCGGCTACAACGGCCGCGGCATCGCGCCCGGCACGGTGTTCGGGCGCCGCCTGGCCGATCTGGCGTTGGGGGCGATCGGCGAAGCCGATCTGCCGCTGCCGATTTCCGAGCCGAAAACGGCGCTCTTGCGCCATGCCGCCGAAGGCTTCTACGAAGTCGGCGCTCAGGCCGCCCATTTCGTCGACGCCCGGATCTAGCCCAAACGCCGCCGTCAAACCGTCGAGACCCCCCATGACCGTCAGCGTTCCCGATTCCAAGCTTGCCAGCGAAGCCCGCCGTATCCTCAAATCGCTCGGCGTCGACGCCAGGCGGCTCGAGGGGACGGAACTCGGCGTCCGCTCGCCGATCGACGGCCGGCCGCTGGCGACGCTCGACGAGGCGACCGTAGCGGAGGCGAAGGCGGCGATCGGCCGCGCCCACGCCGCCTTCCTCAAATGGCGCAGCGTCCCCGCGCCGCGCCGTGGCGAGCTCGTCCGCCTGCTCGGCGAGGAGCTGCGCGCCGCCAAGGCCGAACTCGGCCGGCTGGTGACGATCGAGGTCGGCAAAGTCGAGTCGGAGGGGCTCGGCGAAGTGCAGGAGATGATCGACATCTGCGACTTCGCTGTCGGCCTGTCGCGCCAGCTCTACGGCCTGACGATTCAGTCCGAGCGCCCCGATCACAAGCTGGTCGAAGCGTGGCGGCCGGCCGGCGTCGTCGGCGTCATTTCGGCGTTCAACTTCCCGGTCGCCGTGTGGTCGTGGAACGCGGCGCTCGCCTTCGTCTGCGGCGATTCGGTGGTATGGAAGCCGTCGGAGAAGGCGCCGCTGTCGGCGCTCGCGGTCGAGGCGCTTTACCGCCGCGCGGCGGCCAAGTTCGGCCCCGACGCGCCCGACGACCTACTGACGGTTCTGGTCTGCGGGCGCGCCGTCGGCGAGGCGTTGGTCGACGACGAGCGCGTGCCGGTCCTTTCGGCGACCGGTTCGACCCGCATGGGCCGGGTCGTCGGCGAGCGGCTGGCGCGCCGTTTCGCCCGCGGAATTCTCGAACTCGGCGGCAACAACGCTTCGATCGTCACGCCCTCGGCCGACCTCGACCTGACGCTGCGCGCCGTCGCCTTTGGCGCCATGGGCACCGCCGGCCAGCGTTGCACGTCGATGCGTCGCCTCATCGTCCATGAGAGCGTCTACGACGCCTTGGTTCCGCGGCTCGCCAAGGTCTATCGCGACATTTCCGTCGGCGACCCCACCGCGTCGTCGGCGCTGGTCGGGCCGTTGATCGACGGCGGCGCGTTCGCGGCGATGCAGAAGTCGCTCGCCGAGGCCAAGGCGGTCGGCGGGATCGTCCACGGCGGCGAGCGCGTCGAGGTCAACGGCGCCGAAGCGTTCTACGCCCGGCCGGCGTTGGTCGAGATGCCGGCCCAGGTTGGCCCGGTGATCGAGGAGACCTTCGCGCCGATCCTCTACGTGCTCAAATACCGCGACTTCGACGAGGCGCTGGCGCTGCACAACGGCGTGCCGCAAGGGCTCTCGTCGTCGATCTTCGCCACCGACATCCGCGAGGTCGAGCGCTTCCTCTCCGAAGTCGGCTCCGACTGCGGCATCGCCAACGTCAACATGGGCACTTCGGGGGCGGAGATCGGCGGCGCGTTCGGCGGCGAGAAGGAAACCGGCGGCGGCCGCGAGAGCGGCTCCGACGCATGGAAGGCCTATATGCGCCGCCAGACCAGCGCGGTGAACTACGGCCGCAGCCTGCCGCTCGCGCAGGGCGTCAAGTTCGACGTCTGAAGCGCGCGCCGCCGCTTCACATAAACTTGGCTTGACCACGCCGGCCGGCGCGGCTTCGCTTGCCGCGGGGGGCCTGTCGGCGGGAGCGAGGCATGCTTCGCGGCGCGGCCTTTACGGTTCTGGTCGTCGTTGGTCTTGGCGCGGCGGCGCCGGCGCGCGGCGACGAGGCGGTCGACGCTGCGATCGTGCTGGCGGCCGACGTGTCGCGCAGCATCGACGACGACGAATTCGCCCTGCAGCGCCGCGGCTACGCGGCGGCGGTCGTCAGCGACAAGCTGATGGAGGCGATCCATGCGGGCCCGCACGGCGCGATTGCGCTCGCCTATGTCGAATGGGCGGGCGAGGGCGAACAGGCGATCGTCGTCGACTGGAGGGTGCTGCGCAATCCGACCGACGCGGCGAAATTCGCCGCCGCGCTCACCGCTTCGCCGCGTTCCTTCCTCGGCCGCACGGCGATCGGCTCCGCGCTCGATTTCGCCATGGGGCTTTTCGCCGAAGGCGGAATCGCGGCCGACCGCAAGGTGATCGACGTCTCCGGCGACGGCACCAGCAATCAGGGCCGCGTCGTCGCCGAGGCGCGCGACGACGCCGTCAAGTCCGGTGTGGTCGTCAACGGTCTGTCGATCTTCAACCGCCGCGCCGCGGCCGAAGGCGGCTATCTCGCCTTGCACACCAATCCGCCCGGCGGCCTGGCGAAATATTACCGCGACAATGTGATCGGCGGTCTCGGCGCCTTCGTGCTGCCGATCGACGATTTCGCCAATTTCGGCGACGCGATGATCCGCAAGCTGACGGCCGAGGTCGCTTCGCGCGACTAACCCTCGCCCGAAGCCTCAGAACGACTCGACCCACGGCCTCAGTTCGAACTCCCAGGTCCAGGCGCTGCGCGGCTGGCGCAGGGCGTGCAGATAAGTCTCGGCGATCGCCTCGGGATCGAGCAGCGAATCCGGCCGATCGGGGTCCTCGAGGCGGCCGGGGCCGAGGATTCCCCCGTCGATGACGAAATGGGCGACATGGACGCCGTGCGGCGCGAGTTCGCGCGCCAGGCTCTGGGCGAGCCCGCGCAGCGCGAACTTGCCCATCGCGAACGGCGACGACTTTGCGTAGCCTTTGACGCTCGCCGAGGCGCCGGTGAAGAAGATCGCGCCGGCGCCCTTCTTGATCATGCGCCGCGCCGCCTCCTGCGCCACCAGGAACGCGCCGTAGGCGTTGACGATCAG
>Ga0181516_10002425_pt1 | contig 13253 bp, 13 predicted proteins | sample PEATcosm2014_Bin_25_FD_121104 | JGI IMG/M metagenome (GOLD analysis project Ga0181516, IMG submission 121104) | Peatland microbial communities from MTU Mesocosm Facility, Houghton, MI, USA - PEATcosm2014_Bin01_10_metaG | ecosystem: Environmental > Terrestrial > Soil > Wetlands > Peat | place... | reverse complement strand
CGATTCAGGCTTCGGAATTCGTCAAACCCCTGTTCGCCGTGACCGCCGCGTGGCTGTTCACGCGCCAGTGCGAGCGGCGCGGCTTTCCTGCCCTGAGCGTGAATATTTTCCTGTATTTGCTGATCGTCACTTTTTTGTTGATGCAGCCTGATATCGGCATGACGTTTTTGGTTTCCGTGATTTGGTTCGGGCAGTTTTTTCTCGCCGGTTTGCCGACGGCCTTTGTCGGCATCAGCGGCGCCGTGGGCGTGGCGGGTTTGTTCGCCGTCTATTACACCTTCCCGCATTTTGCCATACGCATGGATAAATTCCTGAGCCATACGGGCGACACCTATCAGGTTGACCGCGCCCTCAGCGCATTCGCCAACGGCGGATTGCTGGGCACCGGGCCGGGCGCGGGTACCGTTAAAATGTCCATCCCCGACGCCCATGCCGATTTCGTTTTCGCTGTAGCGGGAGAAGAGTTAGGGCTGCTGTGGTGCCTTTTGATCGTCGCCTTGTTCGCCTTTATCGTCCTGCGCGGCCTGTCGCGCCTGCGCAATGAAAACAGCTTGTTTAGCGTTCTGGCCGTCAGCGGGTTGTTGATCGAGTTCGGGTTGCAAGCCCTGATCAACCTCGCCTCGACCATGCGCCTGATGCCCGCGAAAGGCATGACCCTGCCCTTCATCTCCTATGGCGGATCGTCGCTGTTGGCGCTGGCCATCGGTATGGGAATGCTGCTGGCCCTGACGCGCAAGAGGTTCGGATTGAATGATGAGGATTAGGCGGCTTGGTTAACCAAGTTCGACGCCTAATGTGAAAAACCCATTCAAATATTTGTATAATTTCTTACGTAATTTTTATGCGTTTTAACCATGAGCATTAAAGGATTATCAACCCTAAACGGGCATACTTGTTGATAGATTGCAGAGTGAAAGCATTTCACGATTCTGAGAGAGTTGAAGCTATGGGCACAACGGGATATAGTGGCCCCCTAATTGATGTGGGGGGGCCGACAATGATTGGAACAATTAAAGAGATGCTGGTGCGTGGCAAACAGATTTTTGTGCGCGCGGTTCGCCCTATCTCTGACTATCGTGCTTCGCGCAAAGAGATGGATGCATTTATTCAAACCACGATAGATCAGACAAAGCCGAAATGGCTTCTCCTCTCGCCAAAAAATAGGCGGATAGCAGCAAAGCGCTTGCGAAACATACTTGAAGGAAAAGACGACGCCTTTAAAAACGAGAGTCAAATGCTTCTGAAACGCTATGCACAAGAGGCATTTGATGAGGAAAATGCCAAAAGAGATAGCGCAGCGGCGCTCCCTAGCACCAAGGCAAAATTGTGCATTCCTGCCTAATAAGTAACATCTTCCCAAAAAATTGTTTCAAAATTAAAGGTATCGTAACAATGATACCTTAAAATACCCCATGTATTGGAGTGAGGTATTTTATGGATCGTATTGAGAAATTGCGTACAAAAGTGGCTGTATTAATCTCGGTTCCAAGGGAAGTCAGAACTCAGATCAGGAAAGCCGTGTGCGCTGATGATAAAAATCCGACTGCTTTCGAGAAATTTTTAATAGTTGCACTTGAAGAACAGCTCGTGACGAGCGATTCCGCCCGCAGGCTTACGCCGCAACTGTTGGACGCCATTTTAAAAAATTCTAAAAAGCTTGCCGCTTGCAAAGCCCATATTCGTCGTCGATTCAATGTCATCTCGAAGAAAATCCAGCGAGACTTTTTTCTGCCCTTTTTGCGGAAAAGGCAGGAAAGACTTGCACGGCTCTACATAGATCGTCCCATTGAACACCCTAACCCTCTCCCTGTGGGAGAGGGAATTAAGGGCAACGGACTGATTTAAATTAAAAAATCGTTAACAACACCCCTTGAAACGGGGGGGGAGATGGCTTATCTCCACGGTACTGCATGACTAATTGCCTTTTAACTTTAAGGAGATGACTAATGAAATTCCGTCCTTTGCATGACCGCGTTGTGGTTCGCCGTTTAGAAGGCGATCAAAAGACCGCGGGCGGCATCATTATCCCCGACACAGCCAAAGAAAAACCCCAAGAAGGCGAAGTCGTCGCGGTTGGACCTGGCGCACGTGATGATTCCGGTATGATTGTCGCTTTGGACGTCAAAGCGGGCGATCGCATCATTTTCGGCAAATGGTCGGGCACTGAAGTCAAGATCGACGGCGAAGAGCTGCTGATCATGAAGGAATCCGACATTATGGGCGTGATCGGTCACGTCGACAGCGAGAAGAGCAAGGCTAAGAAATAAGCTTCTGCCTCTTTTCTTGAATCTGAAATCCTGAATTCCAACTCCACTACAAAGGAAACTCAAAATGGCTGCTAAACAAGTTACCTTCGGCGCCGACGCTCGCGAGAAATTGCTGCGCGGCCTCGATATTCTTGCCAACTCCGTCAAAGTCACGCTCGGTCCCAAAGGCCGCAATGTCGTGATTGCGAAAAGCTATGGCGCGCCACGTATTACCAAGGACGGCGTCACCGTCGCCAAGGAAATCGAATTGGCCGACAATATGGAGAATATGGGCGCACAGATGATGCGCGAAGTCGCCAGCAAGGCCAGCGACAAGGCGGGCGACGGTACCACCACCGCGACCGTTTTGGCTCAGGCTTTGGCACGCGAAGGCTTGAAAGCCGTCGCGGCTGGCATGAACCCGCTCGATCTGAAGCGCGGCATGGACAAGGCTGTTGAAGTCGTGATTGAAGACATCAAGTCACGTTCCAAGAAGGTTTCGAGCAATGCCGAAATCGCCCAAGTTGGAACCATTTCCGCCAACGGCGACAAGGAAATCGGCGATATGATCGCCAAGGCGATGGACAAGGTCGGCCACGAGTCGCCCATCACCGTCGAAGAAAACAAGAGCCTCGAAACGGAACTCGAAATCGTCGAAGGTATGCAGTTCGACCGCGGCTATTTGTCGCCTTACTTCGTTACCAATGCGGAAAAGATGCTGGTCGAATTGGAAAATCCCTTCATTCTGTTCCACGAAAGCAAGCTGTCGAGCCTGCAAGCCCTGCTTCCCGTTTTGGAAGCGGTCGTGCAATCGGGCCGTCCCCTGCTCATCGTCGCGGAAGAAGTCGAAGGCGAAGCTTTGGCGACCTTGGTCGTCAACAAGCTGCGTGGCGGCTTGAAGGTCGCTGCCGTTAAGGCTCCTGGCTTTGGCGATCGTCGCAAGGCGATGCTGGAAGATATGGCGATCCTGACCAATGGTCAGGTTATTTCCGCCGATCTGGGCATCAAGCTGGAAAATGTCACGCTCGACATGCTCGGCACGGCCAAGAAGGTTCGCATCGACAAGGACAACAGCACGATCATCGACGGCGCGGGCAAGAAGAAAGACATCGAAGCCCGTTGCAGCCAGATCCGTCAGCAGATTGAAGAAACCACCTCCGATTACGACAAGGAAAAGCTGCAGGAACGTCTCGCCAAGCTGGCGGGCGGCGTTGCGGTTATCCGCGTCGGCGGCGCGACCGAAGTCGAAGTCAAAGAACGCAAGGATCGCGTTGACGATGCGATGCATGCCACCCGCGCTGCGGTTGAAGAAGGCATTGTCGTCGGCGGCGGCGCGGCGCTTCTTTATGCCATTCGCGCGATCGAGAAAGTTCGCGTGTCGAACGACGACCAAAAGCGCGGCGTGGACATCGTCCGCAAGGCGCTGGAAGCTCCGATCCGTCAGATCGCCGAGAATGCCGGTGTTGACGGTTCGATCATCGTCGGAAAATTGTTGGGACAGACAGTCACCAACTTCGGCTACGACGCGCAGAAAGACGAATACGGCGATTTGCTGAAGGCCGGTATCGTCGATCCGACCAAGGTTGTCCGCATCGCGCTGGAAAGCGCGACGTCGGTCGCCGGTCTGCTGATCACCACCGAAGCGATGATCGCCGACAAGCCTGAGAAGAAAGCTGCGGCTGGCGGTGGCGCTGGCGGCGGTATGGGCGACATGGGCGGGATGGATTTCTGATCCATTTTGCCTTCGGCAAAACGGATCATCGCGCCGAAGCCCTCTTGGGCGTAGGCGGATCGCTCAAAATCGAGAAATAATGAAGGGTCGCAGGAAACTGCGGCCCTTTGTTTTTCAATGGGTTAGAGAGGTGCCTACGATAGTTAGCGGTGAAACTATTGTTGTGAATGAAAAACCGGAGAAAATTGATATAATGCATACGTCGTTATGAGATATTTAAACGGCGTGGCGTTGTAGGTATCTTATATTCACCAAGTTATTCATGTAGGAGAGAAAAATGAGAGATTTGGTACAACCGATTATTACCAATGATATGGAAGCTATTGCTGCCGCAAGAGGCAAAAGTGGAAAAAGATCACATCGTTGGATCGGTGCTGCAGTTGCCCTTTGTGCCATCGGGGTCGCTGGGAATAGCATCTTGAATCGTGTCCGCACCCATGCAGACAAGACTGGAGCAGCCATAAATGAGCCATTTAGAAACGTGGCAGCTGAACTTGCGGATAATCTTAGCTATACACTGGATATGCAGAAGCAGGATCTGAGTGTGGCCAAAAGCAATAAAGTTTGTGAACAAGACCCCCAAGTTGGACAAAGATGCTTAGAAGCAGAACCGCATACGACATCCAGAGTTCCTACGGGGCTTGGAGACAAAGTAATCCAATTCTGTGCAACGGCTACTCAAGGTACAGAACGGCGAGAATTAGTTATAAGAGCCACTTCTCTTGATAATGATTACCAACCCGACACGGTACGGATTTATCCACGCCAAACGAGCGAGAATTGCCCCAGTTTATAAATTTCTTTACTTCAAAAAAGGCGGCAGGTTTTCCTGTCGCCTTTTGTTTTATCCCCTACCCTTGCGCACTGTAACCATTCTATATTCGGCGCATGGATGCTCCCTCTTCGCCCCTTCTATTTGATCGCGTTTTGGTGCAGCGGCATATCGCTCGGGCGATGCCGCATTTTGCTGCGCATAGCGCCTTGTTCGACGATACCGCTGCGCAGCTTGAAGAGCGATTGGGCGAAGTAACGCGCACATTTGATCGCGCGCTTGATCTCAGTCCGTTTCCGTTTCTGACGCAGCGCGAAGATCATGCGGCGTTGAATGAAGATGGGTTTCCTGCGGCGAAGCAAGAATATGATCTTATCGTCAGCAATTTGGGGCTGCATTGGGTCAATGACGTGCCGGGGGCGCTGGTGCAGATACGCGCGGCGCTGAAGCCCGACGGATTGTTTCTGGCCTCCTTAATCGGCGGCGAGAGTTTACGCGAATTGCGGGCCTGCCTTATGGACGCAGAACTGGCTGTAACAGGCGGGATCAGCCCGCGCACATCTCCCACGATAGATTTACAAACTGCCGGAGGCTTGATGCGCCGCGTGGGATTCTCTCTGCCCGTCGTGGATTGCGCGACCGTGACGATGTTGTACCCCGACATGTTCGCCCTGATGCGCGATTTGCGCGGCATGGGGCAAACGAATGCCCACATGATGCGTTTGCGCCATTTTACGCGCCGCGCTGTTTTTGATGCGGCGGCGCAGTTATATAAGGAGCGTTTCAGCAATGAAGACGGGCTTATTCCGGCGACTTTTGAAATTATTTATCTGCATGGGTGGGGATGAGCGGATGATTCCCGCTATAAACGCGTCGTCATTCCCGCGAAAGCGGGAATCCAGCGCGAGCGATAGCGAGCATATAAGGCCAACGACATTTTTGATTGAAGCACCGTTGTTTATATGCGCCGCAGACGCGGCGCAGCTGGATTCCCGCTTTCGCGGGAATGACGAAAACTTTGTGCGAAGAGTCAGCTTTTAACCCAATTTTAGGGGTTGTGCGCGAGTTTGGGGGCATGTCTGATCCGTCTTCTTTAGCGCCGCAAGACCTTGCCGCTGCATTGGCCACATGCGAGCGGAAATATCGTGCGATTTTCGAAAATGCCGATATCGGCATTTTTCATATCGCCGCAGATGGAAAAAGGACCAGCGCTAATCTTACTGCCGCCGTTTTACTGGGCTATGCCAGTCCTGAAGAACTTCTGGTGGCGCAGCCTGATTTTCACGGCGTTCTTTTTGTTGATGCGATGCAGCGCTCCACTTGGCAAAAGCTTGTGCAGGTTAATCATCGCCATGCCGATGAACTTGCCGTCACTACCAATGACAAGCGCACGATCTGGGTCAGTTTGAGCGGCCATCAGACGCAAGATGCGGACGGAACTGCCGGTTTGGAATGCACGATGTATGACATCACCGAGCGCCGCAAAGCCGAATTGGCAATGACCCATGCCAAGGAGCAAGCCGATTTTGCCAATCGCAGCAAGTCGGAATTTCTGGCCAATATGAGCCACGAATTGCGCACGCCGCTGAACGCGATCATCGGTTTTTCAGAAATCATCAAAGATCAGATGTTCGGCAGCGCCGGACAGCCGCAATATGTCGAATATGCCAAAGACATTTATGACAGCGGCCAGTTGCTACTGTCGCTGATCAACGACATTTTGGACATGTCGAAGATCGAAGCGGGCAAACGCCAGCTGCATGAAGCCACGCTAAACATCGATATTATCGCGCAATCGGTTTCGCATCTGGTCGATGCGCGCGCCAAAGAAGGCAAAGTGCATTTGAATTTGCATATTCCGCGCGATCTTCCCGCCTTGCGCGCCGAAGAAAAGGCAATGAAGCAGATTCTGACCAATCTTTTGACCAATGCCGTCAAATTTACTCCCGAAGGCGGCAGCGTCGCCGTATCGGCCATGATTGATGAAGACGGGAAAATGATTATCAACGTCGTCGATAGTGGCATTGGCATCGCGCCAGAAGACATCAAAGTGGCAATGGCACCTTTTGGCCAGATCGAGAGCGCCTTGAGCCGTAAGCATCAAGGGACGGGACTGGGGTTGCCTTTGACCAAAGCTCTGGTCGAACTTCACGGCGGAACGCTTGATTTGGAAAGCGAGCTGGGTAATGGGACGACAGTCAGCCTGACTTTTCCAGCGGCGCGGGTGGTTAAGAAACCGGAAGTCGCAGGGAAAATGGAATCCCCTCCCCCCGGTGGGGAGGGTTAGGGAGGGGGGCGCCGAAGGCGCACAGAGCTTAAGCAACAAAGCTTGTTTTATGATACACCCCGAAAAGAGAGCTTCGCACCCCCTCCCTAACCCTCCCCGCAAGGGGGAGGGGATTTCTTTTTCCCCTTTATTTTGCCCTATTCTTCCCCCATGCTGCGGGGATGAAAAAACTTCTTTTACTTTTGGTCCTGGGCCTTGCGTGCTTGGCGGTTTCCGCTTCGGTTCGCGCGGCGGAACAGGGCGCTGTTCCCGCTTCTCTTTCCGCGCAGGATAAAAAAGACCTGCCGCGTATTGAAGAGTATTTGAACGGGCTGAAAAATATCTCCGCCGATTTTCTGCAAATTGACGATTCCGGCGGCATTATGCGCGGCGAGCTGGCTATTTCCCGTCCTGGCAAGATGCGCGTTACTTATGCTCCGCCCAGCAAGGACTTCATTATCGCCGATGGCAGCTTTGTTCATATTTGGAACCAAGATCTGAAATCGCAGACCAATGTCGAGCAAGGATCGAGCCTTGCCGAATTCATTTTGCGCGACCCCATCAGATTGGAAGGCGAAGTCACCGTCACGAAAATCGCGCGCTTTCCCGCCAAGATCGAGATTACTTTGGTGCAAAGCAACGATCCGGGCGCGGGCAGCCTGACATTGGTATTCGAGGACAAGCCGTTAAAGTTGCGGCAATGGAAGGTAATGGACGCACAAGGCCACGAAACAGGCGTCAGTCTTGAGAATATGAGCGACACCGCGGTATTTCCCGCCAGCACGTTCATTTTTACGCCGCCCAATTTCGGGAAGAATCAGTGAAAATCGCGACGTGGAACATCAATTCGGTCCGTTTGCGCATCGGGTTGATTGAACGATTGATTGACGAGCAGAATCCCGACGTCATTTGCTTGCAGGAAACCAAGACGGTTGATGAGACTTTTCCGCGTGCAGCTTTGACAGCCAAAGGCTATACGCATCAGCACATTCTCGGCATGAAAAGTTATAACGGCGTAGCGATTTTATCGCGTTTGCCGTTGCATGATGTGGGGTTCCAACATTGGCAACAGCGCGAGGATTGCCGCCATGTGTTTGTCTCGCTACCCGACAAGACGGAGATTCATTGCGTTTACGTTCCTGCCGGCGGCGATATTCCTGATCCTGTAATCAATCCAAAATTTGCGCACAAGCTTGGGTTTTTGGACGAATGTGCGGCGTGGTGGAAAAAACGCGCGAAGGACAAGCCTGTTATCCTTGTCGGTGATTTGAACATCGCGCCTTTGGAAAACGATGTTTGGTCGCATAAACAAATGCTCGACATCGTGTCGCACACCCCCATTGAAGTTGAAAAATTGGATGCGTGGCAAAGGGCGCATCATTTTGTCGATTCCCTGCGGCATTTCACACCACCCGAAGAGAAGCTATACACATGGTGGAGTTATCGCGCGCATGATTGGGAGCTGTCCAACCGTGGACGTCGCCTTGACCATGTTTGGGTCACGCCTGATGTGGCACCTGCCCTGAAATCCGCCCATATCCTGCGCGAGGCGCGCGGTTGGGGACCAAAACCCAGCGATCATGTGCCGGTCGTGGTAGAGGTGGGCTGAGACACCGATTCGGAGCGCGACGATAATTTTTTGCCTTTATTGATAGCCCTACTTATAGTGATCCTTCTCGGCTCCTCACAAAAGAAGGATAACCATGCGCCAGATTTTTCGCAAAAGGCTTTTGACCCACGAAGACATGGAAGATGAGCCTAGGGGCTTACGTAAATGTTTGAGCGCGCTTGATCTGATGCTGATGGGCATTGGCTGCATTATTGGCACTGGCATTTTCGTGCTGACAGGCATTGCGGCGGCGACGCAAGCTGGCCCTGCCGTTGTTTTGTCCTTCCTGATCGCCAGCATTCCTTGCATTATGGCGGCGCTTTCTTATGCCGAATTAGCCTCGAGCATCGGCGGATGCGGAAGTGCCTATGGATATTCCTATGCCGCTTTTGGCGAGATGATCGCATGGATCGTTGGGTGGGACCTTATTCTGGAATATGGCGTTGCGGTTGCGGCTGTCGCCAATGGCTGGTCGGGTTATTTCAACAATGTTCTGACTGCCGTGGGGATGCCGATCCCGGCCAGCCTTATGCAAGGGCCGATGAGCGGCGGATATGTTAATCTGCCTGCGGTTCTGATCATTCTGACGCTGATGGGCGTATTGATTAAGGGCGTGCGGGAAAGCGCGCGCGCGAACGCGGCGATTGTTTTCATCAAGTTGCTAACGATTGCCGTTTTCATTGGCGTTGCGCTGTTCAATATTCATCCGGAAAATTGGCATCCCTTTATGCCCTATGGTTGGTTTTCAACGACACCGGACGGTCATACCATCGGCGTTTTCGCGGCAGCTTCGTTGGTCTTTTTCGCCTATATCGGGTTCGATGCGGTTTCGGTCGCGGTTGAGGAATCGCATAACCCCAAGCGCGACGTACCGATTGGCATATTGGGATCGCTGGGCTTCTGCACGTTGATTTATATTATCGTGTCGGGCTTGCTAACCGGCATCGTTCCTTATACTGAACTCAATGTATCCTCGCCGGTTGCCTTTGCGCTTGAGAAGATCGGCATTCGCTGGGCTTCGGCGCTGGTGGCGACAGGCGTCATTGCGGGGCTGACCTCCGTCATGCTGGCGCTTTATTATGGCCTGACCCGCATTGTCTATGCGATGGGACGCGATGGCCTGTTGCCGCAATCCATCGCGGCGGTGAGCCCGAAGACGCACACTCCTGTTCGAGCGACGGTGACCATGGGGATTATTATGGCTTTATTGGCGGGATTCCTGCCCTTGGGCACGTTGGCTGAGTTGGTCAATGTCGGCACGCTGGCAGCGTTTGTTCTGGTCTGCGGCGGCGTTATTGTTCTGCGGTATACGCATCCCGATATGCCGCGTCATTTCAAGGTGCCGGGCGGTATTGTCTTGCCTATTCTGGGCGTCATTAGCTGTGGCGCGTTGATTGTGTTTCTGCCGACGATCACGCATTTGCGCTTCGTCATTTGGTTGCTGATCGGCTTTGTCGTTTATTTCGGCTATTCGATCAAACACAGCAAATTGGCGGATAAGCCGAAAGCGTAAGTCGTAGGACTAAGAGGCAAAGAAAAAGGGATCTCCGTTTTCGCGGAGATCCCTTTTATTTTCTCAACCGTTGCAGGGTTTATTCTTCTTCCGGCAGTTTAAGCAATTCTTCGGCGGTGATCTTTTTGTCGGTTACAGCGGCTTTGCCGATGATGAAGTCGATCACTTTTTCTTCAAGCAGAGGCGCACGGATGCGCTCCATCGCGCCTTGCGTTTGGGTGTAGTATTCGAACACAGCCTTTTCCTGACCCGGGTAACGCTTGGCTTCGGTCATCAGAGCGTTGCGCAGTTCGTTGCTGGTGACCTCGATCTTGTTCTGCGTAGCGACTTCGGCCAGCAGCAGACCCAAGCGAATGCGGCGGTCGGCGATATCGCGATATTCGGCGCGCAATTCGTCGTCGCTTTTCTTCTTGTCGTCTTCGGGTAATTCGTTTTTGGCTTTGGCTTCTTCGACCTGTTTCCAGATCGTGCCGAATTCCGCGTCAAAAAGGCCGCTGGGGATTTCGAATTTGTATTCCCCTGCCAGCTTGTCCATAAGGGCGCGCTTCACAACTGCGCGGCTGATACGTTGATAATCGACATTGATATCGTCGTGGACTCGTTCGCGCAGTTTGTCGATGCCCGGGAAGCCCATTTCCTTGGCCAATTCGTCGTTAAGCTCCAGCGGTTTGTGCTGGCGCAGTTCCTTGACCGTGACCTTGAATTCGGCCTTTTTACCGGCGAGGTCTGCCGCGTGGTAATCCTTGGGGAATGTGACTTTGATCACCTTCTTGTCGCCCGCCTTAGTCCCTACCAGCTGGTCTTCAAAGGTGTCGATGAAGGATTTGGAGCCCAGTTCCAGATTGTGGCTTTCGCCCTTCATGCCATCGCGCGGTTCGCCGTCGATGCTGCCATCGAAGTCGATGACGACAATATCGCCAAGTTTGGCGGTGCGTTCTTCGGTGACGGCATCAGTGCCGCGCATTCTTTTGGAGAAATTGGTGATGGTTTCATCGATCTTGGCGGCGTCGACTTCGGCGACGGGACGTTCCAGAGCGATCTTACTAAAATCGCCGACTTTCACTTCCGGCAGAACTTCGACCGCCATTTTGAATTCCAGATCTTTGTCTTCGACGAGGCTGACAACGTCGATCTTCGGTTGCATCGCGGGGCGCAATTTACGTTCGGTCAGGGTTTCCTGCACGGCGTCGGAGACGGCTTTTTCGACGGCTTCAAGACGCGCTTCTTCGCCGTGGCGTTGTTCGATAACATTCATCGGGACTTTGCCCGGACGGAAGCCGGGCATTTTTGCCGTCTTATGGATTTCGACCAGACGCAGGCGCTTCTTCTCAGCGACCACTTGCATCGGCACGATGACCGTGAATTCGTGTTTTAAGCCTTCTTCTTTCAGCACCTGAACTTTAGCCATGATGTCGTTTTTCCTTAGTTTGTTGTATCAAAATATATTCAAAGCCTGGCTTGCCGAGCCGTAGCGAACGGGCAATCAGTCCGCCTTCGCCCAAGAGGGCTATGGCGCGGCAGCCTTCGCTCACTCCGTTCGCGAAGGCTGGTGCGGGCGAAGGGACTTGAACCCCCACGACTTTCATCACAGGAACCTAAATCCTGCGCGTCTACCAGTTCCGCCACGCCCGCTGGAATCTGACCGTCCGCCGTTTATAGCGATCAATAGAGGGGACACAAGCTTAAATCATAGAAATTCGGTAAAAACAGGTGTTTTAGTCGCAAAATATGAGGGTTACAGGCGTTTTTTCCAAAATCGCGATCAGTGCGGTGTTGCTCCACAGGGACTATGTATTTGAACAGGGACTACCATGTATGTGTTGAAAAACTCATCAGGGTCCAGCCCTCGCAGATCCGTAAAAATTCCTGCGGCCAGTTGGTGAAATCCCCTCTTCGTCGTTGGCGGCGCACTGGCAGTTATCATTTGTGCGATATAAACTGCTTGTTTTGCCGCTTGCTGTAAAATTGAATCTGCGCTCATGCGACCCCCCTCTCAATAATATGTAAACTCAAATAATAGAGACTCGTTATTATAAGATGCAATTTATGAGGTCAATCCGCAAGCTTTCAACGCTTTATTCTGATTTTTTTCCAGCGTGTTAACGTTAAAATCGCGGATGAGTTCATGGAACATACGGTACCAATTAATTTCCGCATCGAGGCGCAGGAAGACCGCGCCGAGGCCGATGGCGGCGCGGTCCATAAAGACGAATTCTCGGGGCACCGTCACCCCACCGATTTTACGCAATTCCTGATGGACTTTATTGGCGGTTTCGCGGCCATACAAACCGGTGTTTGTTTCGTCGATGGGGCGCGTTTTATCTTCCAATAAGGGGGCGTATACGAATTGTGCCCATACATTAAGAATATCAACTAACCGCTTGCTTGGGTTATGAAATCCCCATGCCTTGTAGGCTTCAACCGCCTCCTCTTCGCGCCCGTCGCGAAGGGCTTCGTAGAGCATGATGACGCCGTGCACCAGCGCTGGTTTGAAGACACGGACGCAGCCAAAGTCGAGCAGATTGATGCCGTGATCGGGGCGCACGGTATAATTGCCCATATGGGGGTCGCCGTGGATGATTCCGTAATTATAAAATGGCGTATACCAAGCGTGGAACATGTTGACCGCGACGGCATTGCGGTCTTTCAGAGATTTATGTTCGGCGGTCTCGATCATCCGGACACCTTCAAGCCACGTCATCGTCAGCAGGCGGTCGGTTGAAAGTTCGGCAATGGGTTCAGGGATGTGGACGTTTTTGTTCTTGTCATGCATAAGGCGGTAGAGGCGCATGTGCTTCGCTTCGCGGGCATAATCCAGTTCTTCGTGCAGGCGCTCGGCGATTTCAAATTGCACTTCTTTGGTCGAAACGGCGCGGTCGTAATATTCAAACACCGCCAGAACCATTTTCAATTGGCGCAGGTCGGCTTCGACTGCGGATTCCATGTCTGGGTATTGGAGCTTGCAGGCGAGAATGCATCCGTCTTTCGCGATAGCCTTATGCACTTGCCCCAAAGACGCGGCAGCGCAGGCTTCGTGATCGAAGGATTTGAATTTGTCTTCCCAATCGGGGCCGAGTTCCGCCGTCATGCGCCGCCGGACGAAGGGCCAGCCCAT
>Ga0181516_10002424_pt1 | contig 13253 bp, 10 predicted proteins | sample PEATcosm2014_Bin_25_FD_121104 | JGI IMG/M metagenome (GOLD analysis project Ga0181516, IMG submission 121104) | Peatland microbial communities from MTU Mesocosm Facility, Houghton, MI, USA - PEATcosm2014_Bin01_10_metaG | ecosystem: Environmental > Terrestrial > Soil > Wetlands > Peat | place... | reverse complement strand
GCAACAGCGCGTACTTCGCCGCTCCGCTCCCCACCACGGATTTGCAGGAGGCGGTGACGCGGCTTGGTTTCAAGCAGGTCTACCGGCTGGTCACGGCCGCCACCGGGGCGAAACTCCTGGCCGCGCCACAAAAAGGCTACGGCCTGGATCCGGGCGAGCTTTGGCGGCATTCGGTCGCTTCCGCCGTGGCGGCGCAGCTCATGGCGCGCAAGCTCGGCGAACCCGACAGCCTGGTTTTCACCGCCACCTTGCTGCATGACATCGGCAAGATCGTCCTGGCACAATCCATCGAGGACAGCTACACGCGGCTCATTCGGGAGGCGGAGACGCACCAGCTTTCCCTGCTCGAATCAGAAATGAAGCTGCTGGGGGTCAACCACGCACAAGTCGGCGGCCGGCTGCTCGCGCGCTGGAAATTCCCGCCGGACATCGTGGCCGCCGTGACCCACCATCACGCGCCCAAGGACGCCGGGTCCCATCAACGGCTCGCCTCGTTTGTTTATCTGGGAAACATGATCGCCTATTTCATGGGCCACGGGTTCGGGCACATTGCCTTCGCCTTGCGCGCCCGCGGGGAGGCTCTTGCCATTCTCAAGCTGCCGGCCGAATCCATTCCGGAGTTCATGATGGAAACCTTCGAGCAGATGAACGTGATCGAAGCTCTCTTTTCGATGGCCAATGAGGGCGGCCCGCAATCCTGACGCCCCGTTCGGGCGACCAAGGAACATGGCTGCAATTTCAACCTGGGAGTTTCCATCCGGCGTCCGCCTGATTTCCCGGCTGTTGCTCGTGTTGCTTTTTCCGCTTTTGGCTCCGCTTGCGCGCGCGCAATCCGGTGCCGAGTTCTCGGTGCAAATCAATGACGGTTTGAACCGGCCGGTGCCGGGCGTGACGGTTGAGGTTTACCGGATCCAAAAGTCCGCGGACGGCCAGGAACAGAGAATTGAGCTTGGCCGCGCGCGCTCGGACAGCAACGGCATCGCCCGGAGCCTTTACGATAAAAGTTCCATTCCCACGAACGAAACCTTCTCGGTGGCGCTGAGCAAGGACGGCTACGCCGGCTACACCGCCGGACCCGGGGTTGATTATATGCTGAAGCGCCTGTTTCACGCGGCGGATGTCACCCGGATCTTGAAGCTGCCCATGGACGAACAACGGCATGAGTTGCGCGAATTGCTGGCCGGGGAAATGGACCCCGCCGGGCCGCCTTTGAACGAGCTTGTTTTTGCGCAGGCGAGCCGGGCGCGGCCCGCGCTGCGCTGGCTGCTGGACGATCCACAGGTTGGTCCGCAGGCGGGCGAACTGCTGGCGTTCATCGGATATCCGGATGATGTCCGGCTGTTGATTCAATTCGCGCCGGAGCCGGATGGCGAGCCGGCGGTCAACCGCTGGACCTACGCCGTGACGTCCGCCCTGCTCCAACCCTCCAGCGAGCGCGAATGGTCCTTCCTGAAAAGATGCGCCGCGGACAATTACGGCGACCACTGGGTGGACACCGCCGCCATCCGGTCGCTGCGGTTGATCGCGTCAACCCGCAGCCTGGAAATCCTGCAGGACGCTCAGAAGCTCAATCCGTATCGGACGAACGAAATTGACAGCGCAATCTCCTATATTTCCTCGAAGCCCGCGCCCGCGACGGGCAAGGACGCCGCAACCGCTGCGGAAAGACTCGCGCAGGCGCTCGGGACGGGCACATGGATGGGGAACGAGCAGCCGCGTTATGACGACCGGCACGAAGCAGCGCTGGTTGATTGCAACTTTCTCCAGGGCGGAACGGAGTTTCTCGTCTTTACCGCGACATTGCATCAGGAAGGCGCGCAGTGGAAAGTGGCGGGGGTGCGGCAGACGCGGCAGAAGCTTCTGCCCAAGGCGCCGGGGCCGAAGAGTGTTGACGCGCCGAAGTGACGCGCGCGGGCGGCTTCAGGGGGTGGCGGCGGACACGGGCGCATTGCCCGGGGTGAACATTTTCGCGGCCGCCTGGGGATCAATCTCGACGATGGAATTTCTGGCAGCATCACGCACGCGGGGTTCGCCGGTCTCGAACGCGCGGCGCAGTGCGGGGACGGCCGGGACCGCTTGCGGGCCGTATTTGCCGAGCGCCACCGCCGCGAGATGTTGTTTCGCGGGCAGGTAGTCATTCAGCATTTCCGTGAATGCGGCCACTTCCTTGGGCGGATCCCATTTTTCCCGGCTCAGAATTGCGGCGGCATTGAGGCACACGACCAAGTCGCCGTTTCCGAGGCTCCGGAGCAACATTGGCTCCAGGCTGCGCTTGTCCGCCTGCTCGAGATCCATCCGCTTCAGCGATTGCACGGCGAGGTATCGGTTGAACTGGACCGAGTCATCAAAGGCGCGCACCAGTGCTGGAGCAATCACCGCTGATTGTTCCGGACAACTGCCGAGGCATTGAGTGACGTTTTCGCGGACGAGATGATTTGTATCCTGCATCGCGTCGACGAGAGCAGGCACGAGGCGCGCCTTGCCGGCGCCCATTTTGGGCAGCAAATCTTTGAGGCACAGGGCGGCGTTGTTGCGGACATCCTGATCATCGTCGTGAAGCGCGCGAGCCAAAGCTGGCGCCGCCGGGCTGATGTCGCAGGTCAAGCGGTCGAGGACGAACAAGGCATTGCGGCGAATGGGCACCGGATCCTGGGGCATGCCCAGCCGCATTTTGACCGGGCGCGGCAGCTTGTACCAGGAAGCCTGATACCATTTCCGCAGCGGGCTCGTTCCCTTTCCCAACGCCCGCACCAGCATGGGCACCGCTTCGGGGCCAAGCGACTGCCATTCCTGGAGTTCCTTGTCGCTGGGCTGATGGGCGAGGTTCGCAATCCAATCCCTTTCCGCCCGGCCTTGATGTCGTCGTCCGCCGGGTCGAAACACGTACCAAAAGGCTCCCGCCAGCACGGCGGCCACGAGCAGGAACCGAACGATACGAAACAGCTTGTGCACGAGAACAATATGGCCCTTGCTGAATGAAACGCGAGGATTGTCTGCCCTGGGATTCGCCGCGGCGATTACGATTTCGGCGAGCGTTCGAGCAAGACGCGGCGCAGCAAATCAAGCGCCTGCTGGCTGGTGACTTGTTTGAAGGTTTCGCGGTCAAACCGGTTTACTGGATTGATGACGAACGTGTGCCGGGGCGTCGCCAGCGCGATGAACACCGTGCCCACGGGCTTGTCGGCCGTGCCGCCGTCGGGACCGGCGATGCCGGTGACGGCAATCGCGTAATCAGCGTGAAAGCGTTCGCGGGCGCCCCGGGCCATTTCGCGCGCAACCGGTTCGCTCACCGCGCCGTGCTGTGCAAGCGTTTCGGCGCGAACGCCCAGAAGATTTTGCTTAGCTTCGTTGCTGTAGGTCACGAGACCGCACAAAAAAACCGCCGACGCGCCGGGCACGTCAGTGATGCGGTTGGCGATGTGTCCGCCGGTGCAGGATTCCGCGAGCACAAGCGTTTGCCCGCGCTCCGTCAGCAATCGGACGACGACGGCGTTCAGTTGCTCGTCCTGCGTTCCGAAGATTTGCGTGCCAAGCCGCTCGCGGACGATGGCTTCGCCTTGCGCGACGAGTTCCCGGGCGCTGTCGCCGCGCATGGCGAGCCGGACGTCCACGGAGCCCGAATGCGCGCAATAGCCGAGTTCCAGCCCCGCGCCGATGAGCGGTGCCAGCGGGCCGGAGATTTTTTCCTCCACGAGCGATTCCGGCACGCCGGTGGTCCGCAATGTGAGACAGGCGAAGTCCGTCGTAAGCGGGAATTTTTGGCGCACGAGCGGCAGGACAAGGTTGGTGAACATCGGGCGCATTTCACGCGGAGGGCCGGGCAGCATCACGAGCCAGCCGGGTTTGCCGTCGGCGCGAAAGGGATTTGGATTCACCTCCATCGCCAACCCCGGCGCGGTGCCGTTCGGATTTTCCAGCACCAACGCGCCGTCCGGCACCTGGGCTTGGACTTTGGCGCTGGCGGGCATGGGCCGGCCGCGTTGGGCGAAGAAGGCCTCCAGGCGGCTGAGGACGGCGGCGTCCAAGCGCAGTTTTTTGCCCAGCAACCCGGCAATCAAATCGCGCGTGAGATCATCCGAGGTTGGGCCCAGTCCGCCGGTGACGATGACGAACTCTGCGCGTGCCAGGCTCTCGCGAACGGCCTGCTGAATGGCGGGGGCGGTGTCGGGAATGGCAATTTGCCGGGTGACGCTGTATCCGGCGTCGGCCAACTGACGGGCCAGCCATTGGGAGTGCGTGTTGAGCACCAGGCCGAGCATCAACTCGGAGCCTGTGTTGAGAACTTCGATGTTCAAGCGGGATTATTCTGACATGACGATGGCGGAAGTTCAAAGCGATATGAGCCGGCGACCGCAGCGTCCAAATAGTGAGACTAACACTTGTTTGAAACTGAAACTCAATGAAAAACACTTGCAACAATGCGGAGGGGAGTCAAAATCCTAGAAAACAGCCCGTACTCGTCGCGGACAGGAAACCGAATGCGAAATCCCAGGACAAAGCGGTCACGCATCACAAAAGCCCTCGCGTTCGTTCTGCTTCTGCTCGTTGTCTATGGAACAAGTGGGTGCGTTAGCTCCCCTTGGGTCATCCCGTCGACGGATTTTCCAGTTGGCCTTGCTCAGGCGGTATCTATCTATCGCTACAGCACCGGGCGATTGCCTTCGTCCTTGGATGACCTTCATTCATTCGACGGAAAGGTGGCAGATGTAGAATTGCGGAAAGAGTATTCTGCAGCGTTGAGCAAATTCCCTTGGGACCAGCTGCAGGGCAAAACCGTCTTTACAGCCATGCCGGACGGGTCGCTGAGAATTTCCATTCCACCTCTCCACAATTCTTGGACCGATAAAAATGGCACCGTCACTTGGGACACCGCAGCCACGACGGCCACCGTTCGTTAGCATTGTCATGTAGCCGACCCCGGTCCCATGTCACTTGGCCAGTGAGGACTAAACGCTTGTTTGCAGCCGTTGCGAACGTTATAAGCGATTAAGTCACTACGAACAAAGCGCGACAACCACACCAATCTTTTTATGAATGATACCATGAATCGCCGTTTGTTTTTGAAGAAGACCGGTGCGGCGGGCATCGGTCTGGGCGTGGGGGCTTATTTCGGGGCGGCGGCAAATACCAACGCGCAAGCAACGGCGCCGGGAGGTCGCAAACTTGGGGCGAACGACAAGGTCATCGCCGCCGTGATCGGCACGAACGGCCGGGGCTTGGCGCATATCGATTGCCTGGGCAGCCTGCCGGGGGTGGAGATCGCTTATATTTGCGACGTGGATGACCGCGCCATTGCCAAGGGAATCAAGCAGGCTTCCAAAAAACAGTCCACGACGCCGAAGGGGAGCAAAGACTTCCGAAAAATGCTGGAGGACAAATCGGTGGATGTGGTGACGATCGCGACACCCGACCACTGGCATACGCCGATGGCCATCATGGCGATGGCCGCGGGCAAGCACGTTTATGTGGAAAAGCCGTGCAGCCAGAATCCTTACGAGGGTGAATTGCTGCTGCAGGCGGTGAACAAATATCAGCGCGTGGTGCAAATGGGCGCGCAACGCCGTTCGTCCGCCCAGATGCGGCAGATCATTCCGGAAATCCACGCGGGCCTGATTGGCAAAACCTATTTTGGACGCGGCTGGTATGTGAACAACCGCGTCTCCATCGGCCACGGCAAACCGGCCCCGGTGCCGGAGTGGCTGGACTACGAACTCTGGCAGGGCCCGGCGCCGCGCCGGCCGTTCATTGATAATCTGGTGCATTACAACTGGCATTGGCGCTGGCTTTACGGAACGGGCGAGGCGCTCAACAATGGCACGCACGAAATGGACGTCTGCCGCTGGGCTTTGGATGTGACCTGGCCGACGCGCGTCAGTTCCAATGGCGGGCGCTACGCGTTTCAAGATGACTGGGAAACGCCGGACACGCAAACCATCAGTTGGGATTTCGCCGAGGGCAAAACGATGAGTTGGGAGGGCCGGAGTTGCAACGATTATCCCATCGAAGGCAAGTCGCGCGGCGTCCTGATTCATGGGACCGAAGGCAGCGCGTTCCTTGATGGCAACGATTACGTCATTTATGACAAAAAGAAAAAGATCGTGAAATCAGCCAAGGGCAACGAGGTGGTTGACCCGACCAATCCCATCAGCGGCAGCGGCGCGGGCATGGACACGGCGCATGTGTCCAACTTCATTGAAAGCGTCCGGGGCAATGAGCAACTCACCTGCCCCATCGAAGAAGGCTACAAGAGCGTCACCCTGCTGCACCTGGGCAACATTGCGTGGCGCACCGGCCGGGAGCTGAACTGCGATCCGGCGAACGGCCACATTTTGAATGACGCAGACGCCATGAAATTGTGGCGGCGCGAATATGAGCCCGGCTGGGAACCGGCGGTTTGAACAGCAACCAATTCTTTCCAAAATTGACATGAAGAAATTAATATTACTGGCGGCCGTCGCCCTGGCTTCCACGGGCGCGTGGTCGCAGACTTCGCCGGAGACCAGCTCCGCCGACAAGCTCGGCTGGCAGCTTGCGGTTCACTCCTACTCGTTCCGGAAATTCACCATCTTCGAGGCCATCGACAAGACGGCCGCATTGGGCGTGAAATACATGAGCGTTTCCGGCCATGTCCTGATTGGCACCAACAGTCTCACGACGGTTGACCTGCCCGACGCGGACATGGAGGCGATCAAGGCCCGGATGATTTCCGACGGCATCCACTGGCCGTTCGTCAACATCGGCGTGGTGGAATTATCCGCCGACGAAGCCAAAAGCCGCAAGGTCTTTGAGTTCGCGAAGAAATGGGGCATCGACACGCTGGTGTCCGAGCCGCCGACCAACTCGTGGGACACGCTGGATAAACTTTGCCGGGAATACAACATCAAGGTCGCCATCCACGAGCACGCCCAGGGGCATTCGATTTATTGGAATCCGGACACGGTGCTGGAGGCGGTCGCCGGCCGCACGCCGTTGATGGGTGCGTGCGGGGACATCGGTCATTGGGAGGAATCGGGGCTCGATCCGCTGGATTGCCTGAAGAAACTGGAGGGACGCATCATCTGCCTGCATTTCAAAGACAACAATGAAATGGGACCGAAAGGGCACGACGTGCCGTGGGGAACGGGCGTCGGCAATCCCAAGGCGTGGATGGAGGAATTGAAGCGGCAGAATTTCCACGGTGTATTCGGGATCGAATACTAATATCACGCGGACAATCCTGATGCCGAGATGGCCCAGTGCGTGAAGTTTTTCAACCAGACGTGTGATGAAATCGTCGCGGCGGACAAGAATTGAGGGTGGCTTGAAGTCGTGCGGCACATGTACCCTCTGTTGCAAGGTGATGGGAATCACTGCTCTCAAAAAGGCCAAAGGAACCTGGTGCAGTCATTGCAGTCCGGGCCAAGGCTGTCAGATCTATTCCGAGCGACCTGACGAATGCAGACACTTTTCTTGTCTTTGGCTCGTCGATCCAGATTTGGGTCCGGAGTGGAAACCCGAACGTTCAAAGATGGTAATCACGGTGTCCAACGGAGGGCGCCAACTCGAACTGCGCTGCGACCCCGGCTATCCGGACGCGTGGCGAAGACAACCATACCACCAGAAGATTCAAGAGTGGGCTTTGGCAGCAAAACCTCGCGATGGCAGCATAATCGTTTCCGTTGGGCTCCAGTTGACTCTTATTGTGCCGGAGGGAGAGTTTCGCCTCGGTGAAGTCCATGAATGTATATGTACATCGCCGACTGGAATCGTGTGATCGGCCTTTGACGAGGGCTGACACTTGTTTGTGGACTCAAAAACAGCCGTGTCACGGCAGCGGCGGGCCGACGACGACGCGATAAAAACGCGCTGAATTGGTCGCGGCGATGTCCTGCCAACTGAACGGCATCGCCGGAGAATTCGTGGTGAACACCGCGCTCCATTGCATCAGATTGGTGGATGTCTGAATCTCGTAATCCGGGCCGGCCTGGCCGCTGACCTGCAAGCTAAACCGCCCGTTGTTCCAAGCCAGCGACGACACCGATGGGAGAGTCAGGGGATTGACGACAATGGAGAAACTTTGCGTGGCGCTCGACGGCGGCATGCCATTGTCCGAGACCTCCAGGGTGAAATTGTTGGTCGAATTCGCCTGCGTGACGAGCGGGCGGAACGAAAACGCGCCGCTGTTGGTGTTCAGCGTGGCGTTGGTCGCACCGGCGGGCAATGCGAAGGTCAGCGTTGGGGGAGGCTGGTTGGTGTCCGTGGCGCTTGCGGTAAAGGCAACCGTCTGGCCGACGTTCACCGTTCGATTGCTGATGGCCGCGAGCACCGGGGGCGTGTTGCTCAAAACCGGAATCACCAGCACGTCCATCGTGTAGGCGGGCAGGGTGACGGTGAACGCCCTGCCGACGTTGGAAATGCTGTTGCTGCTGGGCCCCGTCGCCGGCACTTCGTTGGTGCTGGTCCAATTGCCGGTTCCAAACTGATAGATGGTGCCGGTGGTGCTGAGGTTTGCATTGGTGACCGTCACTTGCACCGTCTGGCTGCTGTTCATGCTTTCATTGATCAGCAGAATTCCCAGGTTGCCGTCCTGCCGCGCGACCCCTTGCACCCGCAAGTTGCTGGTGTCCGAGGTCGCCTTGAGAAAGGCATCGCCGGGATTGCACAGGTGCCGCAGCATTTGCATGGCATAAACCACCGGGCCATTGGCACCGCTCCCGAGAAATGAATCCGAGTCGTAATCCAGCCATTCGGCATTGGCAAAGTCAGGATAGCACAGCCAGGTGGCCGTGCTATCCGCCCAGAAGAGCGCCTCGACCGGCCCGAGAACCGGGACGGAGCCGATGCCATCGGCCAGGGAGGCGCTGCCGGCGCCAAACTCGGTGACTGCAATCTGGATGTTGCCGGGGTTGGGGCAGTAATTGGTGATCCAATCTTCCAAGCCGGAATTGACACCCGTGTGCGGGTAAGGACCGGTGCCATTGATCATCACCGGTATGGTCGAGCCCACTTGCGCCAAAAGGTCGGCGCCCGTGTCATCTGAGGATCCGGGATACCAGTGGACAATGACAAAATCGATGTTGCTGCCGCATTGCGCCAATACCAGCGGAGTCCAGTGCTGGCCGTTGTTGACACCGTTGATGTAATCCCAGCTGTAGTCGCCCGGCGGCGTGCTGGAATAGGCCCCCACCTTGATGGTCGGATCGACTGCCTTCATGGCAATCGAAAAGGCCTTGACCGCCTGACCATAAGCCGCCGGGGAGAGCAGCGCATTGGTGTAACGGGGATAGGTGGTGTAGGGATACGCAACGGCGTAATCATTCTCCCAATCGTTGCCGCCGCCATAATAGCCATTGCCGTAGGGTTCATTGCCAATCTCCCAATATTTGGTGCCGACCGGCGCGGGGTGATTCATGCGCAGAAAATTGAAGCCGTCGTCCGTGCCCAGCGGCGTGGACGCGCGCATATGCGCCCAATAACCCGCGGTCTGCCAATTATTACCCTCGGCATCCACGCCAATAGTGACGTCATTGGAGGCGCCGTAGATGTTCGTGCCGGCATTGCAATAGGCTACCCACGCCGCGGCTTCCTGCGGTGTGCCGTTGGTGGCGGGGACCGCCATCGCCGTCTTGCCCGCGTTCCACAAAAAACCGGAGCCCCAATCAACCGAGATCACCGCTTGCGCCTGCGCGGCGGAACACAGGTTGATAAAATCCGGCATGGTCGTGCTCCCTGACAGGTAGCCAAAACTGTTGGACACGCCATCGATGGGGGAAGAGAGATATGAGCTCCAATGATAAATATCCGCATAGCTGCCGCCTGGATAGCGCAGGGCCGTGACGCCCGCCTGCTTGAGCGGGGCAGCCGTACCGCTCCCCCAGGTGTCCCAAACGGCCATGAACATTCCGAAAGCATCGGGCGGCACCGTGCTGATTACATTGGCCGCATTAATGGCAACGTTGACCGGCGGCGTGGGGACAAAGCCCAGGCTGAAGTTTGTGAACGTGGCGGTGTTCAAAGCCGAGTTGTTGTGGGCGGTCACATCGAACCCGGCCATGACCGTGTTGTTCAAAGCCACGGTCTGGCTGCTGACCTGCACCCAGGCGCTGCCATCCGTGCTGTAATAGCCGGTAAAATTCCCGCTGGAGCGCACTAATTTCAGCCAAACCGGCGCCGAAATGCCGCTGTGCTGGCTGAAAGAACAGGATCCTCCGGCAGTGCTCCTCCATTGGAAACTGATTCCCTGGGCCGCCGTGGCGACGATGCTCACGTTGGCCGAACCCGCCGTGCTGTCATTGCGGAACATCAGCCCGGACTTCGACCAGCCTGAAGTCGGATCGCTGTTTTGCAAACTCGTCACGAGCGCAATCATCGTGCCGTCGCCGGTATAATTGGTGCTGGCAAAATTAAATTGGTCGGCGGAATTCCAAATGTCCCCGCCGCCGCCGGTCACGGTCCACAAGCCGTTGGTGTAGCCGGCCGAGCCCGCCAAACCTGGCGACCCGATGTCGGCATCGCTCCATCCCGCCGGCAGGGCCGCCGCAGCCGGACCGTCATTGAACAACAGGATGAAAGCACCCAAGCATAGAGCTGCGCGGAACGGACGGTACCTGATTGGCAAGGTGCAAAACGCAGGGATTGACATTCCTGTATCATACTGCAGATAAGCAGATTCCACAAGTCTGCAGTGTTAAGGTCTTCCGCCGGGAATATGGCCGATGATTTGTGAGCGTCGAGCGGTAAGCCGTGAGTTGCGACGGCCAGCCAGCGCCATGCCATCCACCCGACCTCCATGCCCCGGCACTCCGCCGAAGAGGACGGCACTTGTTTGTTCAATCCTCAGCTTCTGCTCCGCTGTTTCGCTTCAACCCTCGTTTAATTGGTTTCAGGTGTTTTTCGTTGAGTTTGCAGAATTGCAGATCTGATAGAACCCGCTTGACGAATTCGAATTGCTCGGGTGTCTGGAACTGGAGAAAAGTCGAGATGCACGGCTTCATGCCATAATACAGCATAATCCGTGATTCTGTTGCCACCGCCCGGCCACCAATCAGCCAGTTGGAAACGTCAACACTCTGCAAGAGCATGACGCCGGGTATCAGGGCGCCATTTCGTATGATCTCATTCAAGGCCATGTCGCATTGCTGCGGTGTAAGCGAGTAAAACGCACCTTCGCGCGCAGCCGTGCCAAGAAGTTGCTCGAACCGTTGAACATCATCGCTGGTCACATGCCCCCACGGCCCGCGCTCTTCGAAAGACATGAAAGCCGGAGCCGAGCCGACGAAGAGCGTGAGGCTGCCGCCGGTGAATGAGTGCTGCGCGACTGCCAACTTTAAGAACTCGTCAAATAACGCCCTCTGCTTCACCGGTTCCATCTTCCGAAGCGAATGCCCCCACATATTTGATTTTGGTGGTGAATAGCGATACATATTTTGGATTCCATTTACCCTCCTTTCGGCGCTCTGACAAATGGTTTTCCGCCAAGTAAGTTGCCGGCGATTTGACAGAACGGGGATTTGTGATAAAGTGTTCCGCGACGGTTGATAGTTGGGAGTTGATGGTTGAGAACGGGAATGGAACGGAAAGAGGAGGGTTGGACAGCCATGAAGACATTTTTGATTTTAGATTTGCGATTTTTGATCGCAGGCAAGGACTGCGTGCGCGACCAGGCGGGCTTCGACGGTCGCAGGCCGTCGCTACAGGGCGGCGGCTCGCTCGGAGAGCGAGCCCTACCCGCGGAGCAAGGCCCGAGGAGGAGATCGAGGGCGAGGAGGATGGAAATATTTGGGCTCAGCGGGAGCTTCGCCCTGCCTTTGGCGAAAAAATTGCCGCGTTTGTCCCGCTCGACCCGGCTTGTCCCGCCTGGTCCCGCGTTGTCCCACCTCTGATTTTTTTTGGGAATATGCGGGACGGTCAAATGCGGAATTCGCAGTGCGGAGTGCGGAATGGGAAGGAAGACACGAATTCCGCGAATGGTTGCGAAGCCGGGTGCTGGCGCACAGTCACCGAGCGTGTAACCAATGTTGGGGAAAGCGGAGCGGATCCAGATTGTTTCTCGCGAAGGACGCCAAGGGCGCGAAGAGGAACCGGAGGAGGAAGGCGGCAATATAACCACCTCCTCTCCCCGGCCCTCTCCTCCGCTGCGCGGAGGAGAGGGAGAAAGCTCCGGGGTCTCTGTATCGGGATGCGCCCCGGCTGGTTTTTGACGTGATTATGGACTTTACAGAAGGGGGGTATGACGACAGATTATATGCTGTGTCTGTCAAGCCAACTGAGCCGGACAGGGTGTTGGAAGACAACCCCTTACAACAAGACTTTGGTTTTCGCGCCCGGATGGACCTGGAAAGCGCGATTCAACGCTCCCAGAACCATCTGCTGGAGTTGCAGAAGCCCGAGGGTTACTGGGTCGGCGAGTTGATGGTGGATTCCACCATCGTCTCGGACACCATCGCGTACCATCATTGGAACGGGAAGGTGGACAAACGCTGGCAGCGCAAGGCGGTCAATCACATCCTTTCGATGCAACTGCCGGACGGCGGCTGGAACATCTATCACGGCGGGCCGTCGGAGGTGAACGCCACCATCAAGGGCTACCTGGCCCTGAAACTGGCGGGCGTGCCGGTGACGGATCCGCGGATGTTGCGGGCGCGGGCCGTGGCGACAAGCCTCGGCGGCGTACCGCGCATGAACACTTTTTCGAAGCTGTACCTGGCGTTGTTGGGGCTGTTTCCGTGGGATTACGTGCCGACCATCCCCTGCGAGGTGATTCTGCTGGGCAAATGGTTTCATGTGAATTTCTACGAAATGAGCTCGTGGAGCCGCTCGATGCTGGTGCCGCTGGCCATCATCAATCATTTCAAGCCGACCCGGCCGCTGCAGACGCCGGTGACGCTGGATGAGTTGTATCCGGAAGGCTACCACGAACGGGACCTGGCGCTGCCGCCGGATCCGCAGTGGCTGACGTTCCGCAACATGTTCATCTGGCTGGACCGGTTGCACAAATTCGCGGAATTGTTCGTCAAGGCCGGCATTCATCCGTTCCGGACGCGGGCGCTCAAAAAGTGCGAAGATTGGATGCTGAAAAGGTTCGAGGGTTCGAACGGCCTGGCGGCCATCTTCCCGGCGATGCTTAATTCGCTCATTGCGATGAAGGCGCTCGGTTACGCGGACGACCATCCGCAGGTGAAGCGGGCCGAGATGGAGTTGAAGAACCTGGAGCACGAGACGGAACATGAGGTGCGGATCGAGCCGTGTTTTTCGCCCGTGTGGGACACGGCCAT
>Ga0181516_10002423_pt1 | contig 13261 bp, 18 predicted proteins | sample PEATcosm2014_Bin_25_FD_121104 | JGI IMG/M metagenome (GOLD analysis project Ga0181516, IMG submission 121104) | Peatland microbial communities from MTU Mesocosm Facility, Houghton, MI, USA - PEATcosm2014_Bin01_10_metaG | ecosystem: Environmental > Terrestrial > Soil > Wetlands > Peat | place... | reverse complement strand
CTACCAGCTTGTGGGCGGATTGAAGAGCGGCATGGGCTACGTGGGCGCGAAGAACATTGAGGAACTGCACGAGCGCGCGCGCTTCCTGCGCATTTCGCCGGCGGGCCTGCGCGAGAGCCACGTGCACGACGTGATCATCACCCGCGAGGCGCCCAATTACCATGTCGAGTAGCCCACGCGGACTGAAGTTTTGGGTCAGCGCGTGGCTGCCAGTGGCGATAGGCATAACGCTGATTCTTTTTGAGTCGACGACCTACTTCGGATCCAACTATACGACCGGGCCGCTGCGACGGGTGTTCCAAGCCATCTTTGGAGCCGTAAGCGATGCGGACTGGGAGACTCTGCATCACATCATTCGGAAGTGCGGTCACTTCTTCGGGTATGGGTTCATCGGGCTAACCTGGCTGCGAGCCTGGCGGATGACGCTTCCGCGCTCTGGCTTTATTGTGGACTCTGTCTTGGCGCTTGCGGGTACAGCCGCAGTGGCGAGTTACGATGAGTGGCACCAGACGTATTTGCCAAATCGCACCGGCAGCCCATGGGACGTGCTGTTGGATTGTTGCGGCGCAGTGGGGTTAATGACTCTCGTTTACTTGTATGCGCGCCTCTTCAGGGCCGAGCAGTTGGCGAGGGCAGCATAATGCGCCTGTGTTCCTCTGCCGATCCTCTACTACTGCATGATGTACATCTCTGAAGTGCTGGACATGGTTAGCGTCGAGTGCGATTTGAACATGATCTGGTAAGGAAAAGTGTAAGTTACAGTAACTTTTACCCGGTGCCCGACAGCCTCGTCACCATCGGGAAAGCTTGTAGACGGAGTCATAGTGCCTGCGCCGAGGTTGGGTAGCGTGAGCGCCGAAATGTAGCTGTTCACGCCCGATGCGGTGACTGTGCAAGAGGCGCCGGTGTGAGTGATGCAGCTTGCGCCATGAACGATAGCGTAGCGGGATCCCTCACGCGCGCATTCCGAAATCCACTCGTATGTGTAGAACGCCATGCAGACTTCAAACAATCCAAAGACAAAACTGAAGAGGATGGAAGCGCTAAGCGCGAAGGAAATGAGTGACTCACCGCGCTCCGAGCGTGCAAGATTGCCGATGGAACGATGATGGCTGCGCAGGCCGGGGAGCGATTGCAGCATCCGGCCACTGCGCGCGGCCAGCTTCATTGCCAAGGATGCGAGACTCTTCAGGAAATTCATAACTACTCTTCCACCTCCATAACCGATGACCTTACCACGGAGATTGAAGACGGCAGTCCTGGGCAAGTGACCAGCGAAGAGACCGTAGCGCTTGCGGTCACCTTGAGAAATTGCACGTAGTGGTTGGTCGCGTTGGACGGACAGGCGGTGTTCGCAGCCGTCTGCGAAGTGTACTGTATGCCGCCTTCCGAGGCCGAACAGACATAATACACAGAGGAAGTGACAGAGAGGTTTGTGCCGAAGTCGGGCGCTTCAGCCTGAGCCGCGGACTGTATAGCGCTGGTACTGATCGCCTGGGCCGAGCTCGTCATGCCGTAAAGAGCGCCTGCATGCGCGGCATTGGCAATCTCAATGGAACTGTATAACCATGTGCCGACCTCCGCCGTTCCCAGGAGCACGGGCAAGCCCACAAGCGCCAGAACGAGAGCAGTCTCCACAATCGCGCTTCCGCGTTCGTCGCGGAGTGGCCTCAACCGCACGCAGCGATCTAGCCGGCAAATACGGAAGAAATGTGGAACGATTCTGCTCAGGGTACTCATGGGTTACTGCACCACTTTCGCAACTGTGGTATTTAATGAGCCTTCATTGGATGAGGAGGTGCTGTTGAGAGTTCCGCCGCCATTCATGGTCAGCGATTGTGCCTCAATGTTTGCAGTAATGGTTGTGCCGCTTCCGTTCCCGAGGGTTACGGCCGCAAGAGGCGCATAAATTGCCCCGTTGAAATACGAGTTCGACCCGCCTTGAACCGACACGGTCTGAGTGTCCCCGGTATCGCTCGATCCGTTGTTGGAGGCCAAACTGCCAGGGTCCTGATAGAACAGGATATTGTTGTAGACTCCGGTGCTTGGGGCCGTAGTTGTGCCGTTGGACTCGGTGTTGCCACCAGCCACAAGATTCACATTTGCGCCGTTATCGATGGCCAGATTGGCGCCGTTCGTAAGGTAGAAGACGACGCCGTTCCCTCCCAGGTTGGGCCCGCCACTATTGAAGTGCAACGTCCCGCCGTTGATGACATATATCCCGGGGTTTAGCGTTGCAGTGTCTCCATTGCCGTTCACAGTGAGGCCGTTGTAGCAGACCGTATTTCCGCCCTCCGTGGTTCCATACGACGAGTTGGGCCCGACGGTATATGAGACTCCACCCCCTGAAAGGGAGTTAAAGGGGTTCGATGAGCAGGTCGTATCGACAGGCACCGCCGGCATAGGAAAGCTGCAAGCGCTGACACCCTCAACCACATTTGTGCTGCCCAGACTTCCGCCATTATTCACGTTATTGGAGGTGCTCCACCCCGTGGCCGCTGTGCTCAACGCCTCCGCGTTAATTTGAGCACTTCCCACCACGCTAATTGGGGCGCTGCTGCTGCTGGTGGTTGAGTCGGTCGTAACACCGCATGAGCTTGCGTTGAGCTTGGCGTTGTTGCTCATGTTCAAGCCGGTCCCCGACGTACCAATAAGGCAGATACAGGTGGGACTGCTCTGGTTGTCGCCAGCTATCGCCGTTGCGGTGATGTTGATGGTGCCGTATGTGTGGCTGAAAGCGCCCAGGAAGAAAGTTGAGACGGGCTGCGTAACGGTGGCTTGAACCCAGTTTTGCGGTTCACCGGCGGAGCCGCTGTTGGAGTAGTTTCCCCCACTCACCGCGGTGAGCGTGACAGTGGCGGCGTTTGAGGACGCGCCGGTGTTGAAGCCATTCAGCGTTGCGGCCGCATTGGCCGCATTTTGCTCCGCAGTCGAGCTGATCGAAACTTCTTCAGCAGCTGCTACCGCCGCTGCATCGGCGGCTGCCTGGGCCATCCTCTTTTCGTGAAACAGATACCCTACATCCAGGGCGAAGGCCAGGAACCCAAGCATGACCATACCCATGAATAACGCCAAGAATATCGAAGCTTGTCCTCGTTCACCGCGCAGGACTTTCATCGATCCCTCCACATCGTCGAGAAGAGCCTCCCGCCCAACCGAAACTGATATCTCGATGAAACGGATGGATTTCCCTGTCGTAGCGAGTATGCCACGTTGGTCACCTTAAAGTAAGAGGTCAAAGGTGGTCTCGATATACCACTTAAGTGTTATATCGGCAGATACAGAATTATCTCCAGAGCCGATGCTCACCGGGTGGTACCCGGGGCGTGGTACGGGGATGAAAGGGCCGAGGCGCCCGGTCGGGGAAGCAAAAAAACGCGGGCATCCGCTGAAGCGGACGCCCGTAGTTGGACCGGAAGAAAAGCCGATTGGAATGCTCGTTCTAAGCGGCCTTGTCGTCGCCTTCCGGCTCTTCCTTCTTCTGTTCCTCAAGCTGCTTTTCGAGTTCGGCGCGCTTTTTGGCCTTGATCTCGTCGCGCTTCTGGCGCTTGACTTCAAGCTGCTTTTCGGCGCCGAGGAGTTCGATGAAGACCTTCTCCGCCCCGTCACCCTTTTGAAATCCAGCCCGGACGATGCGCAAGTAGCCGCCAGCGCGATCGCCGTAGCGCGGAGCCACGGTATCGAACAGCCGCTCGACTGCCTTGTCGGTACGGAGGAAGCTGAGCGCCTGACGGCGCGAGTGGAGATCGCCCTTCTTGCCCAGGGTGATCATCTTTTCGACGTGCGGGCGGACCGCCTTGGCCTTGGCCACGGTGGTCTCCACGCGGTCTTCTTCAATGACGGACGTGGTCAGGTTGCGCAGAAGCGCATTGCGATGACTGGTATTGCGTCCGAGCTTGAATCCTGCATTACGATGGCGCATTTCCTTAGCTCCTAGCTTCTAGCTCCCAGCTTCTAGCCCCTCGCTTCTAACATTTCGTCTCCATCGATGCCGCGCGGTTAACACCCGCACGATGGAGCTAGCAGCTGGAGGCTAAGAGCTAGAGGCTGTTCTTAAAAGTTCTCAGTCTCTGTGGGCAACTGAAGGTCGACCGAATCCAGCGGTTCGTCCTCGTCGTCGTAGTGGCTGTAGCTTGCGGCCAGAGCGGCGGCGGGAGGTATGCTGGTGGGTCCGGGGACCGCGTTGCCGTTTTCGTCGATCTTCATGCCCAGCGAGAGGCCCATCTGGGCTAGGATTTCCTTGATCTCGTTCAGGCTCTTGCGACCGAAGTTCTTGGTCTTGAGCATCTCGGCTTCGGTCTTCTGGACGAGTTCGCCGATGGTCTGAATGTTGGCGTTCTTGAGGCAGTTGTAGCTGCGTACGCTCAGTTCCAGCTCTTCGACGCTGCGATTGAGGTTGTCGTTGCGCAGCAGCACGCGGCCTTCTTCACCGCGGGCTTCGGCTTCGATTTCCTCCTCGAAGTTGATGAAGATGTTCATGTGGTCCTTGAGCAGCTTGGCGGCCAGGCCGACAGCGTCGGCGGGCAACACGGCTCCATTGGTCCACACTTCAAGGGTGAGCTTGTCGAAGTCGGTAATCTGGCCCAGACGAGCGGCTTCAACCACGTAGTTGACGCGGCGGACAGGAGAATGAACGGAGTCGACCGGGATGAAGCCCAGGCCGAGGTCGGCATCGAAGTTCTTGTCGGCCGAGATGTAGCCGCGGCCGCGCTTGAGGCGCATCTCCATGTCTAGCTTGCCGCCTTCGGAGAGCGTGGCGAGATAGATGTTGGGATCCAGGATCTCGACGTCGCCGTCGGCCTCAATCATGCCGGAGGTCACAACGCCGGGCTGGTCGGCGCGAAGATAAAGCGCCTTGGGACCCTCGCCCGCGAGCTTGAAGGGAACCTGCTTGAGGTTCAGGATGATGTCGGTCGCGTCTTCAACCACACCGCCGATGGACTGGAACTCGTGGAGCACGCCTTCAATCCGGATGGCCGTAACTGCTGCGCCTTCAATGGAGCTGAGCAGGGTGCGGCGCAGGGCATTGCCGATGGTGGTGCCAAAGCCGCGCTCAAAGGGCTGGGCGCTGAACTTGCCGTAGGTGTCAGAAAGCGTCTCGGCGTCGACTGCCAGGCGCTTCGGTTTTTGAAATCCTCTCCAAAGCATATCGTTGTCTCTTTTCCCACGCGGCATGTACGTCGCGATGCATTTTGCGGCGGCCGCGCAAGTTCTCCTTCTGGTTGGAATTGCAGCTTCTAGCTGCTAGCTCTTAGCTTCTAGCTCCTTCGTGGCACCGTCAAGTTCATCAGCAGTGCACGAAAAACCTAAAAGCTAGCGGCTAGAAGCTAGTAGCTGTCTTACTTGCTGTACAGTTCGACGATCAACTGTTCGTTGATCGGCAAATTCACATCTTTGCGCTTGGGCAGAGAGAGCACGCGGCCGGTCATGGTGTCGAAGTTCATTTCCAACCATGTAGGCATCGGGTTCTGTGCAGCCATCTGTGCGCCCTGCTCGACGATCACCAGTTTCTTTGCGGCCTCGCGAATCGCGATCTCGTCGCCGACACTCACCTGGTAAGAGGGGATGTTGACCTTGCGGCCGTTGACCGAGACGTGACCGTGACGAACGACCTGGCGCGCCTGACGGCGGGAAATGGCAAAGCCCAGACGGAAAGCTACGTTATCGAGGCGGCGCTCCAGTTGCTGAATCAGCAGTTCGCCGGTGACGCCGGTGGCGCGATTGGCTTTCTCGTAGTACTCGCGGAACTGGCCTTCGAGGGTGAAGTACATGCGCTTGGCCTTTTGCTTTTCGTGCAATTGCAGGCCGTAGCCCACAATCTTGGCCTTGCGGTCTTTGCCGTGCTGGCCGGGCGCAAAGTTGCGCTTCTCCAGCGGGCAACGGTCAGAGGTGCATTTGGTGCCCTTCAAAAAGAGCTTGGTGCCTTCGCGACGGCAAAGGCGGCAGACTGCTCCGGTATAACGAGCCATTTCTTCTCCTGACTTCGGATGTCGGCCGGTTTACATGCGTTGCACTTCGTCCCGGCCCTGTTAGCTTCTAGCTCCTAGCTCCTAGCTCTTAGCTTTTTCTTGCTTCCATCGGAGGCCGCTGATTGAACAAGCGGCACGATGAAGCTGGAAGCTAGAGGCTAGAAGCTAGAGGCTGCTTCTTAGACGCGGCGTCTCTTCGGCGGACGGCAGCCGTTGTGCGGTACCGGCGTCACGTCGCGGATGGAGCGCACTTCAATGCCGGCGGCAGCCAGAGCGCGGATGGCCGACTCGCGGCCCGAACCCGGACCGGTGACTCGGACATCGACCGCGCGCAGGCCGTGATCGCGCGCCATACTGGCTGCGTTCGAGGCTGCCTGCTGCGCCGCGAAGGGCGTGCCCTTGCGCGAACCGCGGAAACCCAGCGATCCCGAACTCTTCCAGCTCAGCGTGTTGCCTACCTGGTCGGTGATGGTGACGATTGTGTTGTTGAACGAGGCCTGAATATGCGCAACGCCAAACGGCACATTCTTGCGCTCGCGCTTCTTGAACTTCTTGTTCTTGCCGGGCTTGGCGGCACCGGCTTTCTGCTCTGGTTTCGCCATTAGGTCTTACCCGTCGCTTTCTTCTTGCCGGCAATCGTGCCTTTGCGCGGGCCCTTGCGGGTGCGGGCATTGGTGTGGGTGCGCTGGCCGCGGACCGGCAAGGAACGCCGATGACGGTTGCCGCGATAGCTCTGAATGTCGATGAGGCGCTTGATGTGCATCTGGACGTCCTTGCGCAGGTCGCCCTCGACGTCACCCTCGTCCTCAATCACCTGGCGGATATGGTTCACCTCATCTTCACCGAGGTCCTGGATCTTCTTGAAGGGATCGACCTTCGCCTTCTCCAGGATCTTCAGCGCACGTGGATTCCCAATGCCGAAGATATATGTGAGCGCGATCCGAGCCTGCTTGTTGCGGGGCAGATCGACGCCAGCAATACGTGCCATTCTGATTCCTTTGCTGCTTCCCTGTTGTGTGCCTCCGGCCTTAACCGGCTCGCACGGTTGGTGCGGATCGTCTCCAGGGGTTCAACGCAAGCCTTGATTCAAGCTAACTAGCCCCGATTTCGGAGTTCCGCGTGTGCCAGACTGCGTTAGCCCTGGCGCTGCTTGTGCTTTGCGTTCTCGCAGATCACCCTGACCACCCCGCGGCGGGTGATGACCTTGCACTTGACGCAAATCTTCTTTACCGATGCACGGACCTTCATTGCTACTGCCCTTCTTCGGAATCCTAGCTTCTAGCTGCTAGCTTCCAGCTCTTAGCCCAACCTTCCGCTACGCACTTCGTCGCCCAATGCACAGGCTGGAAGCCAGCAGCTAAAGGCTAGGGGCTATTTATACCGGTACACGATCCGTCCGCGATTCAGGTCGTAAGGACTTAACTCTACGGCCACGCGGTCGCCGGGGAGGATGCGGATGAAGTTCTTGCGCATTCTTCCGGAAACATGGGTCAGAACCTCGTGATTGTTCTCGAGTTTGACCTTGAACATGGCATTGGGCAACGTCTCAGTTACCGTCGCCATTACCTCAATCGCATCTTCCTTTGACAAACCGCATCCACTTCTGGGTGCGCGGCGCTCCGCGCTCCCGACTTTTTGGACCGACATCCTTACTCGGTCAAGATCCTTGCTCCGGTAGCGGTAACCGCAACCGTATGCTCAAAATGAGCGCTCATGCTTCCGTCTTTGGCAACCGCCGTCCATCCGTCCGCCAAAACCTGTACATCCGGCTTTCCGGCATTGACCATGGGCTCGATGGCAATCACCATACCCGCTTTCAGCCTCATGCCCTGGCCCGCTTCTCCAAAGTTCGGCACCTGCGGATCTTCGTGCATGTGAACACCGATGCCGTGGCCCACAAAATCCCGCACTACCGAGAACCCTTCGTTCTCGACTACCTTCTGCACCGCGGACCCCACATCACCCAGGGTTGCCCCGGGACGAACTGCCGCGATGCCCGCCTTGAGCGACGCCTCCGTCACCTCAAGCAGCTTTGCGGCGTCAGGGTCTATCTTTCCCACTGGCACTGTGATGGCCGCATCGCCATAATACCCGTCTACTACCACCCCAAAGTCGACCGAAACAATGTCTCCCTCTTTGAGGACACGCTTCGGTGACGGAATACCGTGCACCACTTCGCTGTTGACCGATGTGCAAAGCACGCAGGGAAACCCGTGATAGCCCTTGAAAGCGGCCTTCACTCCCAGTTCCTTCAGCCTTGCTTCGGCCGCCTTCTCGAGATCCAGCGTGGTAGCGCCCGGCTTGACCCGGCTGCGCACCAACTCCAGTACCTCGCGGACAACCTGACCCGCGCGGCGCATCTTCTCGATCTCCCCGGACGACTTCAATACGACAGCCAAGTGCAAATCCAGCTTTCAACGACCAGGTGTCATTATTTGCTTGCTGGCCCGCCGGCCTGACAACTGATTCAAAACGCACAAACCCGCCGTCAGGCTGCGCAATTAGCGCAACCGCTCGACGGCGGCAACAATACCAGCCGCGATCTTGCCGATCGGCTGGTCTCCATCCACTTCCGCGAACCGTCCTAGGCCCCTGTAATGCTCGACCACAGGCGCGGTCAGGGCTCCATAGGCGCGCATGCGCTCCTTGAAGACCTCTTCCGTGTCATCGGCTCGCTGGACCAGAGCAGTTCCATCCAGATCGCAAAATCCATCCTTCTTAGGAGGATTCACGTAGACGTTATAAATGCTCTGGCAGACAGGACAATTCCTGCGCCCGGTAATCCGGCGCAGTAACTGATTATAATCCACATGGATGCTGATGGCAATTACCGGTAGGCAGCCCACTTGCGCGGCCAACCGCCCATCGAGCCAGCCCGCCTGACCCAGGGTCCGCGGAAATCCATCCAATATGTAACCGCGGGCGGTATCAGGATTTTGAAGGCGCACCGCGACCATCTCGTCGACAAGAGAATCCGGAACCAGTTCTCCCCGCCCCATAATCTCTTTGGCTACCCGGCCCAGGGAAGTATCCTGAGCCACATTGGCGCGCAAAAGGTCGCCGGTAGAGATCTGCGGGATGCCCCACAGCTTTACCAGTTCTTTGGCCTGGGTTCCTTTGCCTGAGCCTGGCGCGCCCAATAAAAGAATCGGGCCGGGAAGGATCTGCCGATCCGTTTCCCGGCCCGTATCTACTGTAGTAATCGAAGATGAAGACATTACCAGGTTTTCCTTCCGCGAATACGACCGGAGCGCGGGGAAAAGCCGTCATAGTGACGCATGATCAGCTGCGATTCGATCTGGTTGACGGTATCCATGGCTACACCCACCACAATGAGCAGCGAGGTGCCGCCAAAGTAGAAGTTGATACCCATGCCATGCGTCATCCAGGTAGGCAGGTTTTCGAAGACCCGACCGATCAACCAAAGCTTGTCTAAGCGGATGCCGGAGATAAGAAAGGTTGGCACCAGGGAGATGATGATGAGATAAAAGGCGCCAACGAGCGTGATCCGGGTAAGAATGTCGTTAATAAAATCGGAGGTCCGCTTTCCTGGGCGGATTCCGGGTATGAACGAGCCTGACTTTCGGAAGTTGTCCGCGATGTCGTCCGGCTTCATCACGATGGAGACGTAGAAATACGCGAAGAAGATGATGCCCAGCATGTACAGAAACTCGTACCAGGGATAGCCTGCCTGCAGCGAGGACATAATGGGCTGCAAGAAACGGCTGTTCTGCACAAACTCGGACTGGCCGAGGAGCAATGGCGCCGAGAGAATGGATTGGGCGAAGATGACGGGCATGACGCCGCCGGAGTTGACCTTGAGCGGCAGATGGCTTGATTGACCGCCCATCATGCGACGGCCGACGATTCGGCGCGCGCTCTGGATGGGGATGCGGCGCTCCGATCGCTCGACGAAAACGATAAAGGCCACGACAGCAATCATGCCGGCAATCAGCCCGACTACGGCGATGATGGTGAATGATCCCCAGGCGTTGGCCTGCACTTTTTCATACAGCTCGTACACGCCGCGAGGCAGGCCGGCGACAATGCCGGCAAAGATGAGCAGGCTCATGCCGTTGCCGATGCCGCGATCGGTAATCTGCTCGCCCAGCCACATGATGAAGGCAGTGCCAGTGGTAAGCGTGAGCACTGTCATCAGGCTGAAGCCGATACCGGGATTCAGAACCAAACCCTGCTTGGTAAGGATGGCCGAGATGCCAATGGCCTGCACGGCGCCGAGAATGACGGTCAGGTAGCGCGTCCATTGCGTGATCTTGCGGCGTCCCAGCTCGCCTTCCTTCTGGATGCGCGCCAGCGGCTCATAGACCACCGTGAGGAGCTGGAAGATGATGGATGCGGTGATATAGGGCATGATGCCCAGGGCAAAGATGGTCATGCGGCGAAGGTTGCCGCCGCCGAAGAGATCCATCAAGCCCAGAGCCGAGCCGGCCTGGCCGCTGAAAAGCAGCTCAAGTTGCGTGGTGTTGATGCCCGGAGTGGGAATGTGCGCGCCGAGCCGGTAGACAGCCAGAATGCCAAGCATGAAGAGAACCCGCTTGCGCAGGTCGGGAATCCGGAAGATGTTTAGAAATTTTTCAACCATGATTGGCTTTCCGCCTCAGGCGACTTTCGCCGCTTGCATCTCTGACTTACCCAAATCTTAGAGCATCTCCCGATTCCCAATGAGCCTATCGGATGCCGGAAGACGCAGCCTATGCGTGCCGTCACACGTGTCGATCAGGCCGCCGCCGGTGTGTCCGCAACCGGCCCGCCCAAAACCACGGCTTTGCCGCCAGCCTTCTCGATTTTCTCAACGGCCGATTTGGAAAACTTGTGGGCGTGAATCGTGATGGCCTTGGTCAGCTCGCCGGAGCCAAGGATCTTGATAAGCGCCTTCTTGCTCGATGCCAAGCCGAGCTTCTTGTAGTCGTCGAGAGCAATCTCTGCGACTTCGAGGCCGGCGATACGGTCGAGATTGACCACGGTGTACTCGGTGCGGAAGATGTTGGTGAAGCCGCGCTTGGGCAACCGGCGGTGCAGCGGCATCTGGCCGCCTTCAAAACCGCGCATGAGGCTGGAGCCGGAGCGGGAACCCTGGCCCTTGTGGCCGCGGGTTGAGGTCTTGCCCATGCCGGAACCCATGCCCCGGCCCACACGCTTGCGCCCCGTATTGGCTTTCTTGGGCGCGCGCAAATTCGAAAGATTCTTTGCCATGATTTCCTCGCTGTAGCGCCGGTCAGGATTGAGTCCCGCCGACTCGCGTTGTAAAAGGGCTCTCAGCTGTCAGCCTTCAGCTTTATCTTGCTCTAGCCGCCCCCATCAACCCAGCACGAAAAGCTAAGAGCTGAGAGCTGACGACTGAAAGCTGAATTCTGGAAAAATAAGCGCGATCGCGCCTATTTTTCCAGAATTCGAACTAGATGCGGAATGGCCTTCACCATGCCGCGAGTCGATTCCGTGTCCACGCGCTCGACGATCTGATTGAGACGCGTGAAGCCCAGCCCCTTGACCACCAGCTTGTGCTTGGTGGGCGTGGAGATCGCGGAACGGAAGTACTGAATGCGAATCTTCTTGGGGGCCGCTGCTTTCTTCGCAGCCATTTTCTTCTCAGCCATGGTTAGAGCTCCTCTACCGACTTGCCGCGCATGGTGGCCACATCGACCTTGTCGCGCAGCTGCACTAACGCGTCGAAAGTAGCCTTGACGACGTTGTGCGGGTTGGGCGAGCCGAGGCTCTTGGTGAGCACATTCTGCACGCCGGCCGAGGTCATGACCGCGCGCACCGCGCCGCCGGCGATGACGCCGGTGCCTTCAGGGGCCGGCTTGAGCAGTACCTGGCCGGAACCAAAGCGGCCCAGCACCAGGTGTGGAATCGTGGTCTCGGTCAGGTTGATGCGGATCAGGTTCTTCTTGGCTGCTTCGATCCCCTTGCGAATCGCCTGAGGAACTTCTTTGGCCTTCCCCGAACCGTGACCCACCACCCCTGCGGCGGAGTCGCCCACCACGACCAGCGCGGCAAACGACATGTTCTTACCGCCCTTGACCACCTTGGTCACGCGATTGATGGCCACCACCTGATCCTTCAGGTTGTACTGGTTGGCATCGAGTTTCTTCTTCAACATTGTCATTGCTTTCCTCTAAGCTGCTAGCCTCTAGCTCCTAGCTTCTAGCTCATCTCGGTGTGACAAACCCATTCGACTCAGTAGGGCAAGCTAGCAGCTAGAAGCTAGCGGCTAGTGGCTGCCTCTAGAACTCCAGCCCCGCTTCGCGGGCTGCGTCGGCCAGGGCCTTGATGCGCCCATGATAGAGGTAGCCGCCGCGATCGAAGACCACCTTTTTGATTCCCTTTTCGACGGCTCTCTCGGCTACAGCTTTGCCGATCTCCTTGGCTGCTGCCACGTTGCCACCGGTCTTCAGCTTGAGCGACGAGGCCGAAACCAGTGTCACGCCGGTCTGATCGTCGATCACCTGTGCGTAGATGTGGTTCAGCGAGCGGTAGACGTTGAGCCTTGGCCGCGCGGTTGTACCCGCGAGCTTGGCGCGGATGCGCGAGTGAATGCGCTTGCGGATTTCGTTTCTCTTGGTCTGCGTAATCATTGTTCTCTCGTTCCTATCAGCGGAGCCGCCCTGCGGCGCCGTTCGGTTGTTAAATCAGCTTCCAGCTACCAGCTTTCAGCTACTTGCTCATCTTGCCGGATCTCAACTCTTCAACTCAACACGGAAGGCTAGAAGCTAGTGGCTAGAAGCTAATAGCTGCCTTTCTTACTTTGCTCCCGTCTTGCCCGCCTTCTTCTTCAGCTTCTCGTCCGAGTAACGCACACCCTTGTTCTTGTACGGATCGGGCTTGCGCAGAGAACGCATGTCGGCAGCCACCTGGCCCACCTTTTGCCGGTCGATGCCGGAGACGGTCAGGTGCGTCTGCTTCGGATCCACGGTTACTTCAATTCCCGAAGGCAGTGGAAACTCGATCTGGTGGGAGTAGCCCAGCGTGAACACCACCGTGCCCTTGCCCTTCATCTCGGCGCGATAGCCGATGCCGACGATGTCCAGTTCCTTCGTCCATCCCTTGGTTACGCCCTGGACCGCATTGAAGACCAGCGCGCGGGTCAGGCCGTGAAACGGCGCTTGCTTGTCGCTTTCCCGGTTTACGTTGAGTACGCCGTCCTTGGTTTCGAGGGTGATGCCTTCGGCGATCAGCGCCGAAACCTTGCCCTTGGGCCCCTCGACCAGAACGGTGTTGCCCTCGACCTTATACTTGACGCCCGCGGGCAGCGGGATCGGTTTCTTTCCAAT
>Ga0181516_10002422_pt1 | contig 13261 bp, 10 predicted proteins | sample PEATcosm2014_Bin_25_FD_121104 | JGI IMG/M metagenome (GOLD analysis project Ga0181516, IMG submission 121104) | Peatland microbial communities from MTU Mesocosm Facility, Houghton, MI, USA - PEATcosm2014_Bin01_10_metaG | ecosystem: Environmental > Terrestrial > Soil > Wetlands > Peat | place... | reverse complement strand
CGGCGGCTGCGGCAAATCGATGGGCGGATTCGTTTTCTTTCGATGCGAATCGAAGCCGCGGAAGTAGTGGACCCGGAAGCTCCAAGAGCGGGGCAGGCGAAGACGCGGGCATTCTTCGGAGCCACCGTGCGCTATGCCAATGCCGAGGGAGACGAGCGAGTGGTAAGCATCGTGGGCGTCGACGAGGTCGATCTCAACCGCAACCACGTCAGTTGGATGTCACCCTTGGGGCGCGCATTGATGAAGTCGGCAGCGGACGACAGTGTAGTTCTCCAGGCGCCGGGCGGTACAGAATACCTGACCGTGCTGGAAGTGAGTTATGAGCGCATCTCGGTGGAACCGTTCCGCGAACCACCCGGCTCCGAGGCATCGGCCAAGGGACGCCCTCGCCGACGCTAATCCGGACGCATTGAGAGCTCTTGCAACCTGAATCCAGTGTCGCTCGAACATCAGCAACTCCTGCCATGGCTTACACTCTAACTACATGCTCAATCGGGGCTATGCCTACACCACAATCATCAGCAGCAAATACCGTGGAGAAACCCTGCTCTCCCACCTGGTGAGCCTTTACCCTCACTCAACCCCGCAAGCCTGGCAACAAAATCTGAACAACGGCGAAGTCACTCTCAACGGCGTCACCGCCACCGGAAGCGAAGCGGTCACCTCAGGCCAAACCCTTGTCTGGAACCGTCCACCCTGGATCGAGCCAGACGCCCCGCAGCACTTCGAAGTCCTGTTCGATGACCCCTACCTGTTGGCCGTCAACAAACCCAGCGGTCTGCCCACCCTCCCCGGCGGAGGCTTCATGGAAAACACCCTCCTGCGCCTGGTGCAGAAGCAATTCCCGAACGCAAACCCTGTCCACCGTTTGGGCCGAGCCACCACCGGCATCGTCCTCTTCGCCAAAACACCGCAAGCGGCCTCTCATCTATTCGCAGATTGGAACACTCCCAGAATTCAGAAAATATACCGGGCGCTGGCTCAAAACGTTGCACAGCACGACGTCTATGAAATCCTGACACCCATCGGCCTCGTACCGCACCCGCGCCTCGGTTCCGTCTGGGCCGCCAACCCAAGTGGCAAACCGTCAAAGTCATTGGCAAAGGTGATCTCCCGCAGCACAAGCACCACAACATTTGAGGTAAGCCTGTATTCGGGACGCCCTCATCAAATCAGAATCCATCTGGCATCCATCGGCCATCCGCTGGTCGGCGATCCTCTGTACGGCTCATCCGGCCAGCCTCTTGAAAATCTCCCCGGCCTCCCCGGCGATGGAGGATATTTCCTGCACGCCCACTTTCTGAAATTCCACCATCCCATCACCGGAGAGCAGATCAACTTGGAGGCAGCTTTGCCGTCCGGATTCTCATTGATCCCTGAAGTCGGAATCACAAAATTATAGGACCCGCGCGCTTCACTCGGCGACCATGAACTCTCCCGGCAGAGGTTCCTTGTAGCGGGTCAGCTCCGCGTCTTTTCCCGTGACACTGCCTCGAAACAATTCACAAATAAAATTGCCTTACCCACCCAACTCTGCGCCTCTGTCTCGCAACTCAGCCTGCCTAAGCACGACAAATTAGGAAGTTAGGAGAAGAACCCATGGGTGCTCGATTCGGGATGTGTTCCTTTGTACGCGTCAACAAATTATTGACAGCCGCCCTGACGGCAGGATCTGCTTGCTTGCTCGCGGCCGGCATCCTCACCCCCACCGCGCTGGCGCAGTCAGCACCGGCGACAATCGCGGGCACCCACCCCGCATGGGCAAACGAATCCAAGCGGGTCTCTACGGCCCCGGTTACAAGCGGCACCGTGTCTGTCCGGGTGTTTCTGGCCGGACAGGACCCAGACGGTCTGTCCGCCTATGCCACTGCCGTTTCCACGCCGGGCAACACACTCTACGGTCAGTATCTTTCTCCGGAGGAGGTGAAGGCCAGGTTCGGTCCGAGTGTCGCCCAGATCAGCGAGGTCAAGGCTTGGTTAACCGGAGCTGGCTTGACCGTAACCAGCGTCGATGACCGGGTCGCGGGTTATGTTGCGGTAAGCGGATCGGTCCAAGCCGCGTCCCGGGCTTTCGGCGTAACGTTCGGGACCTTCCTTGGCCCTGACAAGAAGGCCGACCGCGCGCCAGAGCAGGACGCCACTGTGCCGGCCAGCCTCGCGCACCACGTGCTGGCCGTCAGCGGCCTGGATACGGCAGCTCACTACAATCGGCCGTTCGATACACTCCCACCTCCAGGCCCGAACTACTGGATCGCGCTTCCGTGTTCCCATTTCTACGCCGAGGAGATCGCGTTCAACGAACCCAAGGCCTACGGTGAGCACCAGCCGTGGACGAACTGCGGCTATACGCCCAGCCAGATTCGGGGCGCCTACCACGTCTCCGAATCGGGAATGACCGGCAGGGGCCAGACGGTCGCGGTCGTCGATGCTTACGCCTCGCCCACCATGCTTAGCGATGCTAACCAGTACGCGACCGTCACCGGCGACCGGCCGTTCAGGCCCGGCCAGTACACCCAGGTCTTGGCCAGCACATTCACAGACACCGCACCTAACGAGTGCGACGCGCAAGGCTGGTATGGCGAGGAAACGCTGGACGTGGAATCGGTGCATGGCCAGGCACCGGAGGCAAATGTTGTCTTTGTCGGCGCGGCCAGTTGCACTGACCAGGACTTGCTTGACGCACTGGCGTTAATCGTGAAAAAACACCTTGCCAGCATTGTCAGCAACTCGTGGGGCGAGCCCTACGACGGGGCCACGCTGATCTCCGTCTACACCCAGACCTTCCAGGCAGGCGCTGCTGAGGGTATAGGCTTCTACTTCTCCTCGGGAGACAGTGGATACGAGTCTCCCGATGAAGACTCCGGCTCGGACAAACTGCAGGTCGACTTTCCGACCTCCAGTCCGTTCGTGACCTCGGTCGGCGGCACTAGTCTGGCCATTGGTCCGTTCAACGACTACCTGTTTGAGACCTCATGGGGAACCCTGATTGATCCGCTGGCCTCCAGCGGCACGGCTTGGCTGTACACCCCGCCCGGCCTCTACCCCGATTACTACGACGGCTCCAGCGGAGGAGGCGTGAGCACGGTTTTCACCCAGCCCTTCTACCAGAGGGGCGTGGTGCCGCACAAACTCGCCACTTCACTGCCGGACGGCACGACCAGCGCGGTTCCAATGCGCGTGGTCCCCGATCTCTCTGCGTTGGCTGACCCAAGCACAGGGTTCCTGGTCGGGCAGACCACCTTGCAACCGGACGGTATCACGTACGCGTTCTCCCTCAGTCGCATCGGCGGGACAAGCGTGGCCTGTCCCACCATCGCTGGCATCATGGCGGACGCACAGCAGGCCGCCGGGCACGTGCTCGGCTTCGCCAATCCGGCAATCTACCGTCGGTTTGGGACTGACGCCTACCACGACGTCACCGATCACCCGTTCGGTCCCGGTCACCTGGCCGAGGTCCGAAACAACTACACTAACCCATATACCAAGACGGGCCCGCTCGTCACGTACCTGCGCACGCTCGGCATCGACGGCGAAGGCGCCGCCGCACTGCCTGCCGTGGAAGGCTACGACGATTCCACCGGCGTTGGGTCGCCCAATTACTTCGTCCAGTCGTTCTTTGGAGACCGTTAAGTCGGGAACGGGGCGGCGGGCTACCACTCCGCTGCCCCGTTTTACTTCCCGCATACCTCACTCAGCGACCATGAACTCTCCCGGCAATATCGGACGCGTCCTCGGCAACAACCCTCCGCGTGCCGCCAGCCCCATCATGAACAGCGCGCCCACGTAAACGATCAGCTTCACCACGCTCGACGTGCGAGTCTGCGGCATCACCTGCCACAGCACCAGTAGCAACGCTTGTGCCACCGTTACCGCCCAGACCGAGCCATAGAAGTATCTGCGTTCTGTACCTTCCCCTTTGGTTGAAGGACCCACGCGCGGCAGCTTTCCCAAGGCGCCCAGCAGCAGGATCGCTCCGCACAGCGGCGTGTACGCATAGTGGTAAATCTGCTTCATGTACCACCCGCCCGTAGCCACGGCAATCAACAATCCGCTCAGGTTCAGCAGCGCAAAGCTCAACACTGCATTCCACGCGAAGGTGTAGCACACGCGCCGGTAGAGCGGGTTTGGCTTGTCTTCATCGAAGCGCAGGATATACGGCCGAGGCTCTACTCCAGGCAACCGTCCGCGCAGCGCGGCCACACCTGTCCCCACGAGTACTGCCGTCAGCCACAACAGATTGCCTCTCCCAAACCCATGGGCGAACAGCGTGAACGTCAGCGGTCCCGGCACCAGGAAAAACACCCATATCCATATTGGCCAGTGCGCGAAACGATAGAGCCGGGTATTCCGCTCCCGGACTTTCCGGGCGTGCGCATATTCCACTTTGCCGCCATATCGCATAGGCCGCTCCATCCGCAGCAGCGCCAGTTTATATCGCGCGCAAAGAAAACGCCGCACTCATCGAGAGTGCGGCGTTTGTTCTTTTCGCGAAGAGCCTCAGTGCTTCACTGATCCATGCATTCCCGCCTCATAGCTCCGGCGATCCAGTCGCGGCAGTTTGCTCGCAACCTTCTGCGGGAACAGCGGGTAGTGTCGAGCCTCCACCAGGTACTCCGCCACGCACCAGACGTCCTCTTCGCTGGTCATCCAATCTTGAGAATCAAAGCGCGACAGCTTTACCGCCGCCGAGTAAGCGCGCAGGGTGCGTTCTCCGCGAAGATTGTAGTAGTGCTCAAAGTAACTGAGCGCCAGCTCGCGCAGCGTGCGATAGACCGGAGCGCGGAATCGCAGTCCCGCGTAATTTGATTTCGCGATGCCGCCCCAAAGTCCGTGTTCGCGATAGAGCGCAACCACGTGGTCATCGTCGTGAACCGCTTCAAGGTCCATCACCAGCGCCGGATATCCGTTCACGCGCAGTGCCGCAGCCGCCAGCAGCGCACCTTCCATGCAGTGTCCTGCACGCTCGCGCAGCACGCGTCGCGGACTCCGCGCCGTGTCCGCGTAATCATAAGGAATCGCATCAATGAACTTCTGAATTTTCGCTGGAGTGTTCAACGAGCGCAGCGTGCGCAGGTCCTTCGGAGACAGGCCGTCAGCACGTCCATTTGCGCCGGGGCTTTTCGTTCTGGATGGAGCAGCTTTCTCTGCCAAGGCCTTTCCTCTCGATACAAAAAGCACGGCGGAGAAGCAGACCCACTGCTCTCCGCCGTCAGCAATACTAATTGCTTCGCGCTCTTACTGCACCGGCGCGGGCACGGTCTCCCACACGCCGCTAACCAGGTATTCGTGAATCGACCGGGCGGCCTTGCGGCCCGCGCCCATGGCGAGGATCACCGTGGCTCCGCCGGTCACAATATCGCCTCCGGCAAAGACTCCGCGCTTGGAAGTGCGCGTGCTCTCCTCGTCGATCACAATGTAGTTTTTCTTCGTGGTCTGCAGGTCCGGAGTCGTGCTCTGGATCAGCGGATTCGCCGTGGTGCCTACGCCGATGATGACCAGGTGCGCGGGCAGAATGAAGTCCGAGCCCTTGATCTCCACCGGGCTGCGACGTCCGCTTGCATCCGGCTCGCCCAACTCCATCTTCACGCAGCGAGCTCCGGTCAGCCAGCCTTTTTCATCGCCGATAAATTCCTCGGGATTCGTCAGCATGCGGAACTCCACGCCCTCTTCCTTGGCGTGCTTCACTTCTTCCGCGCGTGCCGGCATCTCTTCTTCGCTGCGCCTGTACACCAGTGTCGCCGACTTCGCGCCAAGCCTGCGTGCCGTGCGCACTGCATCCATCGCCGTGTTTCCGCCACCTACCACAATCACGTCGCGGTCGCGGCAGTCGTACACGGGCTCGTCGGCCTCGGGAAAGTTGTAGGCCCTCATCAGGTTCACGCGCGTCAGAAATTCGTTGGCCGAATACACGCCGTTCAGGTGTTCGCCCGGCACGCCGAGAAAGCGTGGCAGTCCCGCGCCGGTCGCGACGAACACAGCGTCGAAGTGCTCGTCGTTCATCAACTCGTCAATCGTCACGCTCTTGCCGACAATGACGTTGGTCTCAAATTCCACGCCCATCTTGCGCAGGTTGTTCACTTCGCCTTTGACAATCGTCTTGGGCAGCCGGAACTCAGGAATGCCGTACACCAGCACTCCACCCAGTTCATGCAGCGCCTCGAATACCCTCACGCGATGCCCCTTCTGAATCAGGTCGCCTGCCGCCGAGAGTCCCGCCGGACCGCTGCCCACAATGGCAACGCTCTTGCCCGTCGAGGGAGCGATTGTCGGCAAGCCAAGCTGTCCGCTCGTACGCTCAAAGTCGGCGATAAAGCGTTCCAGGTTTCCAATGGCAACCGCCTGGCCCTTCTTGCCCAGAATGCATCCGCCCTCGCACTGATTTTCCTGCGGACACACGCGGCCCGTTATGGCCGGAAGCGCGTTGTCTTCGCGCATCTTGGAAGCCGCCGCCAAATAGTCGCCAGCGTAGATCAGGTCCACCACTTCGCGAATCTTCACACCCACAGGACAATCCGTGACGCATCCCGGCTTCGCACAGCCAATGCAGCGCGTGGCCTCAATCTGAGCATCTTCGGCAGAAAGTCCAAGGTTCACTTCTTCAAAGTTGCGGCTGCGCACGGTGGCATCGCGCTCCGGCATGTGGATACGCGCAATCTTCATTCGCTCTCTGTTGGGGAGGCTGTTCTTCTTATCAGGCATTGTGTTCCTCCTTCGCAAATTGCGACCGCACCATCTCGAGTTCCGCTTCCTTGTTTTCTTCAAACCGTTTCAGCGACTGGCATTCCTTGTCCCGATACATCGTGTTGCGCTGCATCAGCACTTCAAAGTTCACCTGCGACGCATCAAACTCCGGACCATCCACGCACGCGAACTTGCTCTTGTCGCCCATCAGCACGCGGCATCCGCCGCACATTCCCGTGCCGTCCACCATGATGGAATTCAAGCTCACCATCGTCTTGATGCCCAGCGGTTTGGTCACCTGTGACACAGCGCGCATCATTGGCACCGGGCCCACGGCCAATACAAAATCAATCTTGCGTCCGTCGGCAAGCAGGTCGTTGAGCTTCTTCGTCACCAGTCCCTGTTCGCCGTAGCTGCCATCGTCGGTCATGATGTAGGTCTCATTGCTGGCTGCGCGAACTTCATCCTCAAACACGACCATCTCGTTGTTGCGCGCGCCTTCAATGAACACCACGTGATTGCCAGCGGCTTTCAGTGCGTTGGCCGTCGGCAAGGCCATGGCCGTACCCACACTGCCCGCAAGAATCGCCACCGTGCCAAACTTTCCAATCTCAGACGGATGTCCTAGCGGCCCGACGATATCCAGAATGTAGTCGCCGGTTTCCAGGCAGTTCAGCAGGGAAGTCGTCTTGCCAATCGACTGCACTACGATCGTGACCGTACCGGCCTCCGGATCGGAGCACTTGATGGTCAGTGGAATGCGTTCGCCATTCTCATGTAGACGCAAAATGATGAACTGCCCCGGTTGCTGCTTGCGCGCAATGCGGGGAGCTTCAATCGTGAACTGCTTGATTTTGAACCCGACACTGCGGGCTTCAACGATCTTGTACATGAGAGACTCCCGAAAGAGTGACCTGTAAATTTGGATACATTCGAGTCCGGCTGCCATCGTCCGGTACTACGTGTGCCAAAAGCCTATCATCGCGAGGATTGCATCAGCAGTGACGGGTCTCACAAACTCTCTACCAGCTTGCAGGGCAATCGGAGGGCTACCGACTCCCCAGCTCCAGCACTTCCAGCAACTCTGCCGGATGGTCGATCAGCACATCCGGCTTATGAATCTTGAGCGACTCCGGGGAGAGTCCGTAAGTCACGCCTATCGAATACATTCCCGCGTTATTGGCCGTCAGCACGTCGTTCTGGGAGTCGCCAATCATCACGGCCTCCGTCGGAGCGGCCCCATGCTCTTCCAGCAGCACGCGCGCCCCATGCGGATCGGGTTTCTTCGTCGGATAACTGTTGCCGCCCACGATGTTCGTCATGTACTCCGTGAGCTTCAGCCCGTCGCAGATGCCGCGCGACGGATTGATCGGCTTATTCGTCAGCACTGCCATCTGGATCGTGCCGTGCTCGCGGATTGCCCGCAGCGTCTCCAGAATCCCTGGATACACAAACGTATTGTCCAGTTTGTGCTCGCGGTAATAGGCCATGAAGTAGTCCAGCGCGCTCTGCACAAAGCCTTCGTCCTGCGGATCGCCCAGCGCCCGCCGCACCAGCATGGGAGCTCCATCGCCAATGTAGCTGGCCACCACTTCGATTGGCAGTTCAGGACGCTTCAGGTGGCGCAACATGGCGTTGATGGAATGTGCCAGGTCCAGTTCGCTGTCCACCAGCGTCCCGTCCAGGTCCCACAGAATCAGTTTTATCGTCGTTGCCGGAATCGGTCGCCGGGTCTCAATCATCTTATTTCCAGTATATTGCAGGCGGCTGTCGCCGTGGCGCCGCTCCTTCTTAGGTTTACAATCGCCCTAGCCAGCCATCTTCTGCATCCAAATAGCTGTGCCATTGAGGGAAGCGAGAATGTCGTCGAAAGTCGTGCAGAATGAGTCTGTTGTAGCTTCAGAAAAGACATACGAGGGACTCCTCCCCCAGCAGTTGCTTGGTCTTTATCGCACCATGTACTTGTCGCGGCGCATTGATGATCGCGAGATCATGCTCAAGCGCCAGCAGAAGATCTTCTTCCAGATCTCCTGTGCCGGACACGAAGCCCTTCTCGTGGCGGCCGCCGTCCATCTCCGTCCTGCATACGATTGGTTCTTTCCCTACTACCGTGATCGCGCCCTCTGCCTAGCCCTCGGAGTCACTCCCGAGGCAATGCTCCTGCAGGCCGTAGGCGCCGCCGCTGACCCCGCTTCCGGAGGCCGCCAGATGCCTTCTCACTGGGGTAGCCGCCAGCACAACATCTTCACCACCTCGTCGCCCACCGGAACTCAGTTCCTCCAGGCCGTGGGATGCGCCCAGGCAGGCCAATACTTCGAGCATCACTCCAGCGCCGCCGCCAAGGTCCCCGGTGACTATCGCGAGTTCAAGGATGTAATGCATCATCCCGATGAGGTCACCTACGTTTCCACCGGCGAGGGAACCACCTCGCAGGGCGAATTTTGGGAGTCTCTCAACACCGCCTCCGGACGCAAACTGCCCGTGCTCTATGTCGTCGAAGATAACGGCTATGCCATCTCCGTCCCGGTCAAGTACCAGACTGCCGGAGGCAACATCAGCCGCCTCGTCGCCAACTACCCGAACTTCCATTTCGAGGAGTGCGATGGCACCGACCTCCTCGCCAGCCTCGCCGCCATGCGCCGCGCCGTCGAGCACATCCGCTCCGGAAACGGCCCTGCTCTCGTCCACGGACACGTCATCCGTCCCTACTCGCACTCGCTCAGCGATGATGAAAAGCTCTATCGCCCCGAAGTCGAGCGTAAGAAGGATGCCGAGCGCGATCCTGTCGCGCGTCTCCAGAAGTTCCTGATTGCCGAGGGCATTCTGGACACAGCCTCCGCGCAGAAGATCCAGCGCGAAGTGGATGCCGAAGTACAGGCCGCCGCCGATGCCGCACTCGACGCCCCTTTCGCGGAAAAGTCCAGTTACTCGCGCTACGTCTATTCGGAAAACATTCGCCCCACCGCTCCGAGCTTTGCCTCCCCCGCCGTCTCTGACGGTGGAGACCGCACCATGGCCGACCTCATCAACAAATGTCTGCGCGATGAGATGAAGCACGACGAGCGCGTTGTCATCTTCGGCGAAGATGTGGCCGACTTCTCCCATGATGAATATCTGGAAGACAAGAAGCTCAAGGGCAAGGGTGGAGTCTTCAAACTCACTCACGGCTTGCAGCGCGAGTTCGGTTCTGACCGCGTCTTCAACTCGCCGTTGGCCGAGGCCAACATCGTCGGACGCGCCGTCGGGATGGCCGCACGCGGTCTGAAGCCGGTCGTCGAGATTCAGTTCTTCGACTACATCTGGCCTGCCATGCACCAGCTTCGCAATGAGATGCCGCTCATCCGTTGGCGCTCCAACAACGCATTCTCCTGTCCCGCCGTGGTGCGTGTCGCCATCGGTGGATACCTCACCGGAGGCGCGGTCTATCACTCGCAATGTGGCGAGAGCATCTTTACCCACACGCCCGGCATGCACATCGTGTTTCCGTCGAACGCCCTTGACGCCGCTGGACTACTTCGCACCGCCATCCGCTGTGACGATCCCGTCATGTTTCTCGAGCACAAGCGTCTCTATCGCGAACCCTTCGGACGCGCGCCCTATCCCGGTCCCGACTACGCCATTCCTTTCGGCAAGGCGCGTATCTGGAAAGAGGGAACCGACGTCACCATCGTCACCTATGGCGCAACCGTTCCACGCTCGCTGCAGGCCGCCCAGCGCATAGAGCGCGAGCAGGGAGTCTCCGTCGAGGTGCTAGACCTGCGCACCCTCAACCCGTATGACTTTGAAGCCATCGCCGCTTCGGTTTCAAAAACCAGCCGCGTGCTGATTGTTCATGAGGACATGCTCAGTTGGGGATACGGAGCCGAGATCGCCGCTCGCATCGCCAGCGAACTCTTTGACAAGCTCGATGCACCTGTCCAGCGCGTAGGCGCCAAAGATACCTTCGTCGCCTATCAGCCGGAAATCGAAGATGTCATCCTTCCGCAAGCCGATGACATCTTCGCAGCCATTCAAAAGCTGATCGCCTACTAAAGACGAGAACTCGGGTGCCCCACCTTCGCCGCGTTTCATGCGGCTAAGGTGGGAATCGCGAACGCTCATCCCGCCGGACATTGCTCCCGCTCTAGCCTTTGTTCCTTCTGTTATTGCGAAGCGCTGCAGGTCGGCGAAACGTGTTTGAACGAACTCACCATCAGTGTGGGATGTGACGAATCTGACGGGCTGCTCATCGATCCCGATTGCGCTCCACCCGAACTGGTGCCCGCGCTCATTCCTGTCACGCTGATCGTGTGACCGACATGGGCTGCCAGCTTCGATGTATCTCCCGAGAGCTGATACGCCGTGCCGGACTTATCAGTCAGCGTGTAGTTTCCATCGGAGCCGGATAGACAGCCCTGCACCGTCATGCTGCCGGAATGGCTCGACGCGGCTTCGCTCTGGCTGCTCGTGTCCTGACTTCCATACTGCGCCACCGCCCACACGGCGGACAGCAGCAGAACAGAGCTCAACATTAGTAGTTTTTTCATGGTTTCTTACCTCCGCCCATTGGATTAGCCCGCGCGAGGACGTGGGTTGTACTGCCTGCTCTGGATGCACGGCATTTATGAAAGCTGTCCAGCTCTCGCCCAGCTGTCCCTTTACTCGCTCGCGCTTTCTATTCGCTCGCGCTTTTTCAATCCTCCATACTGTGCAGTCTTGCTCAGACTTGGCAGTTTCCGGCGTGAGAGGCTGCTGAAGTGGAGTTCTTGTATCTCCCGTAGGAGCAATATGTCGAAAACAAATTTCACCATCCTGGCAGCCGCAGGGGTCGTCCTCATGCTTATGCTCGCAGGATGCAACAAGAGTGATACTCCGAGCACCAGCGCCCAAACCGCGGCAGCGCAGCCCGAAGCCGCGCAGGCCGACAACCTGGCCCCCGTCGATAACACCCAGCAAACCACCAGCAACGATCAGCAGCAGCCTGCGCCAGCAAGGCGGGTCTCTCGTAACCGAAATGACTCCAATGACTACAACGACTCCGACTCTGACAATCAGAGCAGCAGCTACGGCCAGCCTGTGCTGCAGGCACAAGAGCCCCCGCCACCGCTGCCCGAATATTCGCAGCCGGAATGTCCCGGCGATGGCTACCTCTGGACGCCCGGCTATTGGAGCTATGCTCCCCAGGGCTACTACTGGGTTCCCGGCGCATGGGTGCAGCCGCCCGAAGTAGGCTATCTCTGGACCCCCGGATATTGGGGATTCTACGGTGGCCGCTATCGTTATAACTACGGCTCCTGGGGTCAATATGTCGGCTACTACGGTGGCATCAACTATGGATTCGGCTATGTCGGCACCGGCTACCAGGGCGGGTACTGGAGCGGGAGTCGCTTCAACTACAACCGCACCGTCAACAACGTGAACATCACCAACATCAACGTCTATAACCGCACCGTCACGAACTCCACCAATAATCGGATCAGCTACAACGGCGTGGGAGGCATCACCAGGCGGCCTCTACCTTCGGAAACCGCCGCCATGCACGCCCAGCGAATTCCTCCCATGAACACCCAGTTACAGCATCAGCACGAAGCAGCGCAGAACCGCCAGCAATTTGCCTCGGCCAATCAAGGACGACCCGCCATTCTCGCGGCAACCAAGCCGATTGCCGTAGGCAAACCAATCGCTCCGGTTATCGCTGCGCGCACTACGTCTCAGCCGCAGCCACAACAGCACGTCCAAGCCGCACAACCACAACAGCACGCCCAAGCGCCACAACAGCACGTCCAAGCCGCACAGCCACAGCAACACGTCCAAGCGCCGCAACAGCACGTCCAAGCCGCGCAGCCACAACAACACGCCAATCCACAGCCGCAGCGCGTTCAGGCCCCGCCACCACAGCAGCAACACGCCCAGCCGCAAGTGCAGCAACACGCCCAGCCACAAGCGCAGCAACACGCCCAGCCACAAGCGCAGCAACACGCCCAGCCGCAGCAGCAACACGCCCAGCCGCAGCAACAACACGCCCAGCCGCAGCAGCAACACGCCCAGCCGCAGCAACAACACGTCCAAGCCCCGCCGCCGCAGCACGCTCAGCCGCAAGCGCAGCAGCACGCTCAGGCACAGCCACGGCCAGCGCCTGGAGAAAAAGAGAAAGAGAAAAAATAGCAATCCTTGACAGGGGCCCCATTCAAGTCCTCTTCGGACTTGAGTGGGGCGTTTGATGCCGGGCTGGAGGAAGCCCTAAAAGAATCGATAGCGGAACAGATGGTACGTCGCCGCCAGTCCATCGACCCAGCTTATCTTCTTGCCCTCGGCGTACGTGCGTCCGTGGTACATGATCGGCACTTCATAGATACGCGCGTTGGTCTTGGCGAGCTTAACGGTCAACTCGGTTTCCATGCTGAAGCGGTTGCTTTCCAACTCCAGGGAATCCAGCAGGTCACGCCGCATTACCTTGTAGCAGGCTGTCACATCCGTCAGTGCAAGGCTGGTCAGCAGGTTGCACAGAATGGAGAAAACGCGGTTCAGCAGAAAGCGATAGTAGCGTGGCACGCGGTGTGCCCCGGGATGAAACCGGTTGCCGAAAACCGCGTCCGCATTT
>Ga0181516_10002421_pt1 | contig 13265 bp, 5 predicted proteins | sample PEATcosm2014_Bin_25_FD_121104 | JGI IMG/M metagenome (GOLD analysis project Ga0181516, IMG submission 121104) | Peatland microbial communities from MTU Mesocosm Facility, Houghton, MI, USA - PEATcosm2014_Bin01_10_metaG | ecosystem: Environmental > Terrestrial > Soil > Wetlands > Peat | place... | reverse complement strand
CGCAAAGGACGAAACGCCTTTCAACTGCTTGCTCAGCGGCTTCACCACGATCTCTTCCGTATCGTTGATTTCGTCCACCACCAACCCAAACTGGCGTCCGTCTGCCTGCAGCACCACGATGTTGATCACGTCGTCGGCAGCCTCGTCCTTGGCGCTCGTGAGTTGCAGTTCGCGATTCAGGTAAACCACCGGCAGCAGATTTCCGCGGAGCCGATACACCGCCGCTTCCTGGATCATCTCCACGCCCGTTTCCGCCGCGCTCCCTTCCAGTCGCACCAGTTCCACCAGGCTCACCTGCGGGATGGCAAACCGTTCACCGCCCGTCGTAACTATCAGCGCAGGAATGATCGCCAGCGTGAGCGGAATCTTGATCTTCAGCGTCGTGCCGTGACCGCGCGTGCTGGTCACGTCCACCGTGCCGCCAATCTTCTCGATGTTCGTCTTCACTACGTCCATGCCCACGCCGCGTCCCGAAATGTTCGTCACTTTCTTCGCCGTGGAGAATCCCGCCATGAACACCATGTTTCCGATTTCGCGATCCGTCATCTTGGCAATGTGCTGCGGAGACAGCAGCCCGCGCTCAACCGCCTTCGCCTTGATGGCTTCCAGGTCGAGTCCCCCGCCGTCGTCGGAAATCTCGATGTTCACCTGTCCGCCTTCATGAAACGCGCGCAGAAACAGCAATCCCTGCGCGGGCTTCCCTGCCGCCTCACGCTCTGCTGCGCTCTCAATGCCGTGGTCAAGGCAGTTCCGCACAATGTGAGTAAGCGGGTCTTTGATAGCTTCGATAATCGTCTTGTCGAGTTCCGTCTGTGCGCCTTCCATCTCCAACCGAACGAGCTTCCCTGTCACGTTGGAAAGGTCGCGCACAATTCGCGGAAACTTGTTCCAGATGTTCCCAATTGGCTGCATGCGCGTCTTCATCACGCCTTCCTGCAACTCGGTGGTGATCAGGTTCAGGCGTTGCGCCGTGTTCAGAAACGCCGGATCCTTTTCGTGCGACGTGAACTGCAGTACCTGGTTCCGCGCAAGTACCAGCTCGCCGACAAGGTTCATGACTTTGTCCAGCAGATTTACATCGACCCGAATGCTGCTGTTCACCGCCGCATCTTCGCGAGACTCGCTCTGCGTCTGCAGCGCGTCTTGAACGGTCTTATGCTCGACCGCCCCGTGATGCACCAGGATTTCTCCGAGGTGGCGCGGATCGCCATCCTTCTGCGCATCGAGCGCGCCGACAATATCCCTTCCAGCCACTGCTCCGCTTTGCACAAGCAGTTCGCCAATCAGGGGACTCGCGCCAGCAGCCACAGCAGTCGCGTGCACCTCCGGTTTTCCAGCGCCCTGCGTGCTCTCCTCGCCCTCCAGAATCGCCGTAAGCGACTGAATCACTCCGCTCAGATCCAGGTCGCCTTCTTCTCCCGTTTTTTCCACGCTCGCCAGCAACTGTCGGCTGAGGTCAATCATCGCGAGCAGTGCCGAAGTGATTTCCGCATTCAGGCTTAATTTGCCGTCGCGCAAACGGCTGAGAATGTTCTCGCCAATGTGGTTGATCGATTCCAATTTCTTCAGCCCAATGGTTCCGCCTGTCCCCTTCAGCGTGTGAATGGCACGAAAAATTCGCGCAACCAGTTCTTTGGAATGTGGATCTTTTTCAAACTCCACGAAGTCGCGGTCAAGGCCATCTAAAAGCTCACCGCCTTCGACTAGAAATTCCTGAATAAACTCATTCATCGCTTTACTCCCCATGACACAGCAGGCAAGAACGAGCGCCGCGCAGTCATCCACTCACACCATCGGCTACCCGTAGAAAAGGTTTAGTGATTACGGCCCAAAGCCCCGGAAAACTGAAATACCCGAGCCCATTCCGCTTTCCAAACCCGCTACTCACAATTTCAATAGAATCAAACAGTGGGGATTTCGGAAGATCATCTCTCATGGGCGCATCCCATCGTCCGCGAGTGGTTTGTCTCGCGCTTTGGCACGCCGACCGAGCCGCAGATTGCCGGCTGGCCGCACATCCTCGCCCGCCGCAGCACTCTCATCTCCGCTCCCACGGGCAGCGGAAAAACCTTCGCCGCGTTTCTCGCCTGCATCGACTTATTCGTGCGCCAGGCGCTCACCGGAGAGTTGCCCGATCAAACCGAGGTTCTCTACATCTCGCCATTAAAGGCGCTCGGCAACGATGTTCAGAAAAACCTCGATCAACCTCTTTTGGAGATTCAGCAACTCGCAGCCGATCGCGGCTATCTCATGCCGCCCATCCGCACCATGGTTCGCACCGGAGACACTCCGGCCCTCGACCGCGCGCGAATGCTTAAGCGGCCTCCTCACATTCTGGTCACCACTCCTGAGTCGCTCTACATCCTGCTCACCGCCGCCCGCAGCCGCGAGTCGCTGCGCAATATTCACACCGTCATCGTCGATGAAATCCACGCCCTCGCCAGCAACAAGCGTGGGGCCCATCTAGCTCTATCTCTCGAACGCCTCGAAGCAATCACCCATCAGCGCCCCATCCGCATAGGACTCTCCGCCACTCAGCGTCCCCTCTCGCTCGTAGCCGAATTCCTCCACGGCCAACACGATCACGACCAGCGCGGCCACGGACAGCACGATCAAGATCGGCACGACGTTGAGATTTTGGGTCATCCTGAACGAAGTGAAGGATCCCCGCAAAGCTCAAATCTCCCGAACAACTCCAAGCTCCTCAACCAGCAATCGATTTTGAATTCCACGGCTGGCCCACATCCGTATACAGGTGGCCCACATCCGCCCTCCTTTGGCGAATGTGGGGACGACGACACATCGACATCCATCGATGTTCCAGAAAGCACCGTCGTCATCCCCTCCACTCGCGCCCTCGACCTCGCCATCGAACTACCCTCCACCGAACTTGGCCCCATCGCGTCCAATGAAATGTGGGACGAGATCTACGCGCGTCTCGAACAGCTCGCCAACGAGCACCGCTCCACCCTCGTCTTCGTCAACACCCGCCGTCTCGTCGAGCGCATCTCTCACCGCCTCTCCGAGCGCATGGGAGAGCAGAACGTAGCCGCCCATCACGGTTCGCTCTCGCGCCACCTTCGTCTCGAAGCCGAGCGCCGTCTCAAGCAAGGCGAGTGCCGCATCCTCATCGCCACCGCTTCGCTCGAACTCGGCATTGATATCGGCAACGTCGACCTCGTCTGCCAAATCGGATCTCCACGCGCCATTTCTGTAGCGCTGCAACGCGTCGGCCGTGCCGGACACTGGCGCGGCGCCATTCCCAAGGGCCGCTTCTTCGCCACCACGCGCGATGAACTCGTAGAATGCGCGGCAATCATTCGCGCCATCCGCCGCGGAGACCTCGACCAACTCACCATCCCTGATGCGCCGCTCGACATCCTCGCCCAGCAGATCGTCGCCGCCTGTGCCGCCGACGAGTGGAACGAAGACGAACTCTTCGCCCTCGTCCGCCGCGCCCGCAACTATCGCGATCTCCCCCGTGAAACCTTCGACAAAGTTCTCGTCATGCTCAGCGAAGGCATCAGCGCCCGTCGCGGACGCTACGCCGCGTATCTCTATCGCGACCAGGTGAATCACCGTCTGCGTGCCCGTCGCGGAGCCCGCCTCGCGGCCATCACCTCCGGCGGAGCAATCCCCGAAACTGCTCTTCTCAATGTCGTTGCCCTGCCCACGGAAACAGTGATCGGAACCCTCGACGAAGACTTCGCCATCGAGTCCCACGCCGGAGACATCATGCTTCTCGGCAACACCAGTTGGCGCATTCGCCGCGTGGAGACGCGCACCGGACGAGTCCTGGTGGAAGACGCGCACGGCCTCCCGCCAACCATTCCCTTCTGGCGCGGCGAAGCTCCCGGCCGCACCTTCGAACTCTCCACCGAAGTAGCCGAGCTTCGTCAACTCATCAGCGACCTCGCGCCCGCGCCCAACCCCGCGCCCGCAGCGGACAAGATGTTGGGTCATCCTGAACGAAGTGAAGGACCCCAGCACGCTTCAAATATCTCGAACGGCCCCAAGCTTCCCAACCAGCAATCGACTTTGAATTCCAAAGATGTCCCCCATCCGGACACTGGTGGCCCATATTCGCCATCTGTTGGCGAATGTGGGAACGACGTATCGGCCGCTGTCCTTCCACCCTCTTCTGCCGAATGTGGGGACCAGCATGCCGACCGCATCTCAACCTTCATCGACCCCGACTCGCTTCGCCAGATCTCCACCTACATCAGCGAAGGCCGAACCGTCCTCGGAGCCGTGCCCACTCAGCGCACCGTCATCGCCGAGCGCTTTTTTGACGAGGGCGGAGGCATGCAGCTCATCATCCACGCCCCCTTTGGAGCTCGCATCAACCGCGCCTGGGGCCTTGCTCTCCGCAAGCGTTTCTGCCGCAGCTTCAACTTTGAGTTGCAAGCCGCCGCCACCGATGACGGCATCAGCATCGCTCTCGCCGAGCAGCACAGCTTCCCGCTCGCCGATGTCTTCAACTTCCTTCAGCCCGAAACAGTCGAAGCCGTCCTCCAGCAAGCCGTGCTCACCGGCTCGCCCATCTTCGCCACCCGTTTTCGCTGGGACGCCAATCGCGCACTAGCCTTGCTTCGTTTCCAGAACGGCAAAAAGGTCGCACCGCAAATTCAACGTATGCGCGCCGATGATCTACTCGCCGCCATCTTTCCCGATGTCGCCGCCTGTCAGGAAAACATTCAAGGCGACATAAAGATTCCCGATCATCCTCTCATCGAAGAAGTCATGAAGGACGTGATGCACGAGGCCATGGACATCGACGGACTGCTGCGCGTTCTTCACGGCATTCGCGACGGCAGCATCAAAACCATTGCGGTCGATACCCCCGTGCCCTCACAGTTCGCTCACGAGATTCTCAACGCCAATCCCTACGCCTTCCTCGACGATGCCCCGCTCGAGGAGCGTCGCGCTCGCGCCGTGCAACTCCGCCGCACCATCCCCGCCTCCGTGCTCGAAGAGGCAGGCAAGCTCGATCCCGCAGCCATCGCGCAGGTCGTCGAAGAATCGCGCCCAGATCTCCGCGACTCCGATGACCTACACGACCTCCTGCAAACTCTCATCCTCTTCCCGGGTGGCCCATTCAAGCCATCCTTTGGCTTGAGTGGGGAAGTCGACACCACCCAACTCACCCGATGGATGAGCGACCTTGTCGAGAGCCGCCGCGCGGTCTTCGCCTCCACCGGAGATCGTGAGTTCTGGGTCGCGTCAGAAAAAGTTGCCGACTTTACATCGACATATGTAGATGTATCGTTTACTCCCGATCCTCCTTCCATCCCGTCCACTCCATCCACCCCGGACTCCGTCCTCGACCGCGCTCTTCTCGGCTGGATGCAAATCACCGGACCAGTAACTTCTGAGGAACTAAGCACCCTGCTTTCTGTTGGCGAGGCGGTCAATCGTCCCGCGTCCGTCATCCCCATTGACTCACTGGTAAACTCGGTCTCGGAAACCATTGACTCGAAAGATAATCGCTTCCGTCCGTCTTTTTTCGCATTGGAAGCCTCTCTTTTGCGTCTCGAATCCACGGGAGCCATTCTTCGCGGCCATTTCCGCACCTCTGCGGGCCCTCTCGAGTGGTGTGACCGCCGATTGCTCGCCCGCATCCACCGTCTCACCGTCGCAACCCTTCGCAAGCAGATTGAGCCTGCAACAGCCGCTCAATTCATGCGATGGTTATTGCGCTGGCAGCACATCGCACCCGGCGCTCAACTGCGCGGCGAGCGCGGTTTACTTGAGGTCTTACGCCAGTTGCAGGGTTTTGAAATTGCCGCCAATGCCTGGGAACGCCACGTGCTCGCCGTCCGCGTTGTTGACTACGATCCTGCAACTCTCGACCATCTCTGCCTCATGGGTGCCACTGGTTGGGGACGTCTTTCGCCGCATCCTGCAACTCTGGATGACGCCGCCGAACGAACTCGCCGCGTCGTCCCCACATCGGTCGCGCCCATTACTTTCTTCCTTCGCGAGGACTGCAACTGGATGTCGCCACGAGTTCACGATGACGTTTCCAGCGCCTGTTTAAGCGCCTCCGCGCGACTCGTATGGGAAACTCTTCAGCGTCGTGGAGCGCTGTTCTTCGCCGACCTTCATCGCCTCACCGGGCTACTTCGCTGCGAGGTGGAGGATGGATTATGGGAGTTGGTCGCTGCTGGATTCGTCACTGCCGATGCCTTCGATAATCTTCGCGGACTCATCTCCAGAAACCGCCACGTCGTCGCAATCTCGCGAAACAAGCGCCCCCGCAACACCTCCGGACGCTGGTCTCTGCTGTGGAGCGGAGAAGATAATTCGGATGACGCCCTCTCTGAAACATCGTCGAGACGCAGTAAACACGCGCCTCCCAAAGACGAACGCATGGAGTCCCTCTGCTGGATGCTGCTGCGTCGCTACGGAATTGTCTTCCGTGAAGTTCTTGCGCGCGAGCCGAACTTGCCACGGTGGCGGGAGCTTCAATGGGCGTTCCGGCGGCTCGAAGATCGCGGAGAAATCCGCGGCGGGCGGTTCGTTTCCGGCTTTGTCGGAGAGCAATTCGCCATGCCCATCGCGGCAGAGAGCCTTCGCGAAAGCCGCAGCTTACCTGCCTCCGGCGAGACCTTCACAATCTCCGCCGCCGATCCGTTGAATCTCGTCGGGATCATCGTTCCCGGCGAACGCATTCCCGCCAGCAGTCTGCGCTCTGTCACTCTGCGCGACGGCGTTTACGTCCATGCGGTTGATGCGCCGACTCTCCTGGCGCCCTTGAGCCCGCCCCCTCCAAACGATGCGCGCGAACACGAAACAGCCGTGTAGTTTCTCCACCCAGCCGGATTCAATTTACAAATCCTGAGGCCGTGGCAACAGCACACACGTGCTCCGCATCCTTGTCTCCGTTGTCGCAGATTCCTTCTTAACGGAACCACCCACACAAGGAGAGCTCACATGAAAATACAACGCGTACTGTGCGTTGGAGTACTGGCCGTTCTGTACGCCTGTCCCGGTTGGGCGGTTGTTTGCCCAGCTGCCATCACCAGTTTCCTCACAAGCAAGGCAACTTCAACGCTTACATGTTTCTACTCTGCAGATCTCAGGGCGTCGGTACCTCCGTCTGCTCCAATTACTCCTGCTGATAATTCCATCTTTACGTTTGCAAACGGAACTCCTCTGCCAGGCCTACTCGCTGGTTATGGCTCGTTCACTCCCACCACAGATCTGACGGTGATCTCGAATGGTCCGGCGCTTGTACCCGCTCCGAGCAATGGCCCTGTTCCGGGATGGGAGGTTTACGGTTGGTACGCTGACGATCCTCTTGGAGAAGCGCGCTTTCTGCTGCGTTTCCCGGACACATGGAACGGGAGACTCGTAGTGGCTGGAGCCTCCGGCACACGCAGCGAATTCAACGGCGACTGGGCTTGGAGCGATTACGTTCTGCAGCAGGGTTATGCGTACGCTTCGCAGAACAAAGGTGTGCTGAATCTTTACTTCCTGAGTTTGACTGACGCGGTCTACCCGAACGATACGCCCGGCGCTGACCCCTTAGCCTGTCGCGTCAATCCGGGTTCAGAATCGACATACTGGGTGCATTTCTACGACAACGATTCCGGCAAGCCATTCACTCAGTGGACGCAGTACATGATTGAAACTGCGCGACTGGCACAAGGAGCGGCAGACGCCTTTTACGGCCAGTGGCCATCGAAAACCTACGCCGTGGGAACCTCCAACGGAGGCTACCAAGTGCGTAGAGCCGTGGAGCAGGCTCCCGAAGTCTTCGACGGCGGAGTGGACTGGGAAGGAACCTTCGTTGCTCCCTGGGGCAACATCCTGATGTCGCTTCCTCCGGCCATCAAGAATTTCCCCGCTTACGTAGCTTCCAACTATGATCCCAACAGTCAGGCGGCTAAGAACATTCGTAATGCTGGATATCCTCCTGACATCGTCACTCGCGACAGCAACGGCAATGAAGTCGCTTCGCTCTGGGGCAACTACTCCGACCACTTCTGGGAAGTCACGATGTGCCAGTGGCAGAAGCGCTTCGATCCTGCGTATAACACATACGGAAACCTCGAAACGAATCCCGCCGGAAACCTGCCGAACTATGACTATGCAAAGCGCGTGTGGACAACCGATGTAGCACTGGATCTTATTCCAGTGACGACAACAGGAAAGATCAAGAGACCTCTGATCACTGTTGCCGGAACAATGGATGCGCTACTCCCCATTAAGGATCAGGCGCGTGCGTATGAACAGCTGGTCGAGACTTGGGGCAATCGCAATGTGGATTATCGTCTTTATGAGGTTCAGAACGGAAACCACATTGAAGGCTACGTATGCACGGCAGCTCCGTGCGCTACGGGAACAACCGCCAGCTTCCCACAACTGCAAACGATTCAACCGCATGCGCAAAGGGCTTTCGACCTTCTGGTTGATTACGTGGAGCACGATTCGTCGCTTCCGCCCAGCCAGTGCATTCCACTCGGGGGCGAGATCGCCACTCATCCAAATCACGGCGATATGGGGCATTGCAAAGACCTGTTTGTACCGTAAAAGTGCGCATGAGTGTGGCGCCTCCATATGGAGGCGCCATTTTCTTGCTTAGGCCCGTTGGCTATTTCGATTTGGCCGCAGCGGGCATGGTGAATCCGTAGCGCGCAAGCAGGCTTACGATTTCCGGCTTGCGAATGTAATCGAGGAACAGCGCGGCTGCGGCTTTATCGTGCGAGCTCTTCAGAATCACCGCTGCCTGTTCAAGCGGTGCATGGTCGTTTGCGGGAATTTCGGCGAATCGTCCCGCGCTTTTCATCGCCGGCGTCACCGCAAGTGAAAGCGCGAGGATGCCGGCATCGGCGTTTCCGGATTGCACGAACTGTGCCGCTTGCGAAATGTTCTCTCCCATCACAAGTTTGCCCTGTAGCGAATCGTAGAGTCCTTCTTTCTTTAGCGCTTCCACCGCCGCGCGCCCATAAGGAGCATGTTGCGGATTCGCAATTGCGATGCGCTTCACCTCAGGCGATTGCAGTGCGTGCAGTCCCCGTGCAAGATCCAACCGAGAGTTGGCTGGGACGTAGAGAACAAGTTTTCCGATGGCGTACTTGTAGATCGAGCCAGGCTGCGTGAGGCCCTCAGACTCCAGTCGCTGCGGGTACTGCACATCGGCAGAGAAGAAAAGATCGAAGGGTGCTCCGTTCTCAATCTGGAGAAGAAAATTTCCAGAGGAACCGAAATTCGCCTTCACCTTGTGTCCTGTTTCTTTTTCAAATCTGGAGATAATCTCAGGAAAAACTCCGGAAAGATCGGCGGCGGCGGCAACAACGATTTCCTGCGCGCTGGCCAAGGTGGCACAGCAGAAGAGTGCGGCCATCAGCAGTAGTCTTCTCATATTTCGGCTTCCTCCAATTAGTAAACTTCAACAATGGAACATATGGGCTGTGCGGGTCAAGCACTGCAATAACTTCGAGCAACGATCATCGTGCACAGCACGAAGCAAGCCTCTATACTTTCTGCATGTGCGGACGATTCAGGTTAGCGAGAAAGAAAGAGATACTTGAAACGGCATTCGGCGTAGAGGATGCGCTCGACGATCGTGAGTGGGTGCCGCGTTACAACGTCGCGCCCGGGCAGGAGATACTCACCGTGAGGCAGAATGCAGTAGAGCCCGTGCGCAGGTTATCGCCCATGCTCTGGGGACTCATTCCTTCGTGGGCGAACGAACCCTCTGTCGGATTCAAGACGATCAACGCACGCGCGGAAACGGTGGCCGAAAGGGCGTCCTTCCGCGAGCCGCTGCGTTCGCGTCGCTGCCTGATTCCCGCAGATGGATTTTACGAGTGGAGGCGAGAAGGAAAACAAAAGCTTCCCTACTGCTTCACGCTGACCGGAGAACCGGTGTTCGCCTTCGCAGGATTGTGGGACCGCTGGCGCAGCCCGCAGGGAGTGCAGATTGAGAGTTGCACGATTCTCACTACCTTGCCGAATGAACTCATGCAGGACGTCCATGACCGCATGCCGGTCATCCTCGATCCGCGGGATTACGAGCTGTGGCTCGATCCTGGATTCACGACAATCAAGGAATTGACCGCCCTGCTCAAACCGTATCCGGCAGAGGCCATGCGGCGCTATCGTGTGAGTCAGCGCGTGAACCAGGTGCAGAACGACGACGCTGAATGCGCCGTGGAGATTGAGGCTGCCTGAGGGACCAGCGCAACCTCTGAGAGAAGTTCGCATCCAACCTGCGAGGTGATTTTCGTGAGTGCTTTAAAGGATTTTCCCCGCATTACTCCGTTTCTCTGGTTCGACTCTAACGCCGAAGAGGCGGTGGAGTTTTACCTCGCGATATTCAAGAACTCGCGTCGCCTTGATCAGTTGCAAGCCGCGGATAACAACGGTAACAACAAACCGCTCACCATCGCCTTTGAACTTGACGGCCAGAAGTTCACGGCTCTGAACGGCGGGCCCATGTTCAAATTTACCGAAGCTATTTCGCTGGTGGTTCGCTGCGACTCGCAGGAGGAAGTAGATTACTACTGGCAGCGGCTCTCCGCAGGAGGCAGTGAGGTGCAGTGCGGATGGCTGAAGGATCGGTTCGGTCTCTCCTGGCAGGTCGTACCCGCGCGGCTCTCCGAACTCATCAAGCATCCGAAGGCAATGCAGGCCATGATGAAAATGAAGAAGCTGGACATCGCAGAACTGGAACGCGCGGCTGTGGCCTGATCGTTAATGAAAGTCGTGCGAGCGCACCTCTACCTCACTGATGGCAAGCGGATGAATTGAGCGGGCTTTTATTGAGATTACGTTCTCCTGGTTTTGCAGCTCACCCTCGATCAGCAGAAATTTCTCGTACACCACCACCTGCTTGAACTGCTCGTAAACATCGGGTGTGATGATGGCATTGGCAATTCCTGTTTCATCTTCAATGCTGAGAAAGACAAAGCCCTTTGCGGTGCCGGGACGCTGGCGAGCGATGACGCATCCTGCGATGCGGGTGGTACGTCCATGAGAGACTCCGGCGAGTTGGTTGGCGGAAAGAATTCCCATCTCCGTCAACCTTGCGCGATGAAAGGCCATGGGATGTTTGCCTACAGTGACTCCCGTGCCGGAGAAATCGGCAACGAGCCGCTCCTCAATTGTCATCTGGCGCAATGGAGAAGCTGCCGACTCCGGCTCCTGCAAATCATCGAGCAGCGGCCCCGCAGGACGTCCGGCATACTCCACTTGCCAGAGTGCGTCGCGGCGATGTGCGACCTCGCCTACTGAGTTGAGCGCACCGATTTTTGCGAGCAGCGCGAGATCCGTTTTGCGCAATTCCGGCACGCGCAAAACAATATCCTGCACGGATGCAAACCCGCTTCGCTCTCTTGCCGCAAGCAGCGGCAGCGCAATGTCGCGGCGCATTCCGCGCGCGTAACAGAGGCCAATGCGCAAGGCAAAGCGATGTGCGTTCCCCGGCTCAGGCTCCAGCGTGCAAGGCCATGCGGAGTACTGCACGTCCACGGGTTTGACGCGTAAGCCGTGGCGCTGCGCATCTTTCACAATGGTTGCGGGTGAGTAGAACCCCATGGGCTGATTGTTGAGCAGCGCCGCCGTAAATGCCGCGAGGTAATTGCACTTGAGAAATGCGCTGGCATAGGCAATGAGCGCGAAGCTGGCAGCATGCGATTCAGGAAAACCGTAAAGCGCGAAGGACGAGATCGACTGAATGATCTCATCTTGCACTACAGTGGCAATGCCATTCGCGGTCATGCCGCTGCGCAGTTTGCCATCAAGGTCGCGCATGCGAGCCATAGAGCGACGCATGCCCACCGCTCGACGCAACTCCTCGGCCTCACCGCCTGTGAAATTGGCGACGATCATGGCCATGCGGATGAGCTGCTCCTGAAAAAGTGGAATGCCAAGTGTGCGCCGCAGCACCGGCTCCAGCAGAGGATGGTAGAAACTCACCTTCTCTTTCCCTTGGCGGCGCTTCATGTAAGGGTTCATCATGTTGCCCACGATAGGGCCAGGGCGAATGATGGCTACCTGCACCACGAGATCGTAGAAGCACCGGGGATAATTGCGTGGCAGCGCCGCCATCTGCGCGCGACTCTCTACCTGGAACATGCCGACCGTGTCAGCCTTTTGCAGAGAGCGATAGGTGGGAGGATCGTTCTGCGGAAGCTGCGCCAGATCAAGTGGCTCGTGGTAGTAAGCCGGCACCACGTCGAGGCATTCCTTGAGCACGGCCATCATGCCGAGGCCGAGCAGATCAACCTTGATGATCTTCATGTCAGAGCAATCTTCTTTGTCCCACTGAATAACCGTACGACCCAGCATTGATGCAGGCTCGATGGGAACGACAGCATTGAGCTGACCGCCGCAAATCACCATGCCTCCGGAGTGCTGCCCGAGATGACGCGGCAGATCCTGCATGCGTTGGCAAAGCTCTACGTATTTGGCAATACGTTGATGTTGAATATCAAAGCCAGCTTCTTGAAAATTGCGGCCGAGAGTTTCGTTTTTGTCCTTCCACTCCCAGGCGCTGACAAGCTTGGTGAGGCGGTCGAGCGTTGCTGCGTCAAAGCCAAGAGACTTGCCCGCCTCGCGCGCCGCAGAGCGTCCGCGATAGGTGATCACGTTGGCGGTCATGGCCGCGCCAAGCTCACCATAGCGTTGATACACGTATTGGATAGCGCGCTCACGCTGGTCTCCGCTGGGCAGGTCGAGATCAATGTCCGGCCACTCGCCGCGCTCCTCAGAGAGAAAGCGTTCAAAGAGCAAATCCATGCCAACGGGATCGACCGCGGTGATGCCGAGCGCGTAGCAGACCACACTGTTTGCGGCCGATCCGCGCCCCTGCACAAGGATGCCTTCGCGTCCGCAGAACTGCACGATGTCCCAGACGATGAGGAAGTAACCTGCGAGGCCGAGCTTGGCAATAAGCATGAGCTCGCGCTGCGCCTGCTTCTGCGCGCGGGCAAAAAGTCTGTCATCACGCTTGGGAAGATAACGATTGCGGATTCCATCCCAAGCGCGCTTTTCGAGGAAGCTCTGCATGGTGTCGCCCTCCGGCACAGGATAGTCAGGGAAGCGATAGCCGAGATCGCTCATGCCGAAGTTGAGGCGTGCGGAAAGCGCTAGAGTGTTGTCGATGGCCTCGGGAAGATCACGGAAGAGCTGGCGCATTTCGCGCGCGGAACGCAGGTAGCGCTCAGCATTCGGCGAGAGCAGGCGGCCCGCAGTCTCCAAGGTGCAGTGGTGACGAATCGTGGTGAGCACGTCGAGCACTTCGCGCTCATAGG
>Ga0181516_10002420_pt1 | contig 13271 bp, 10 predicted proteins | sample PEATcosm2014_Bin_25_FD_121104 | JGI IMG/M metagenome (GOLD analysis project Ga0181516, IMG submission 121104) | Peatland microbial communities from MTU Mesocosm Facility, Houghton, MI, USA - PEATcosm2014_Bin01_10_metaG | ecosystem: Environmental > Terrestrial > Soil > Wetlands > Peat | place... | reverse complement strand
GGTTCCGTTTGGAACACTTTCTATGCGAATGGTTCTCCCGCGATCGGATCTCCCGTTCTGGGGGGCTGGCTCCCCGGAACTGCGTACAACGGCAATCAAACGACCTGGCTGACTTACGGCAAAACGTCCTCGTTCACGCGGCCGGGACCCGCCAGCACCTTTTTGTTGATGGATGAAAATCCATACTTCATCAACGATGGATCAATCGCCATCCCGGCTGCGGCCGCTCCGGGAGCCACCTATATCATTGATTTTCCCGCCGGCAATCATGACGGCGGGGCGTGCATTTCTTTTGCCGATGGCCATGCGATTGTCCACAAATGGCTGGATTTGCGCACTGTTGATCCCCAAAGCTTAGTCCAGTCAGGCCAGGGTGGCGCCTCTTCAACGCTTCAGACCCCCGACAATCCGGATTGTTTTTATTTGGCGCCCATAACGTCCGCGCTGCGCTGATCGTCATGTGAAGAATTCGCCAAATCACGTTGATGCCTCCGGGATAACTGGCGCGGCGCGACGGATTGTTTTCAAGCGGCGGGCGGGCGGTTTCACCTTGGTGGAACTGCTGGCGGTGCTGACGTGCATCGCGGTCCTGGCATTAATGCTCCTGCCCGCCATCGCCGGAACGAAACCGAATTCGCAGGCTTTCCAGTGCCTGAACAATCAGAGGCAAATCACGCTCGCCTGGCAGATGTATGCCGAGGACAACCGGGACATCCTGCCGCCGAACGATTATCCATTTTCCACGGAATTCTATACTCAAACTGCCGCAGTGAAAATGGAGCTCAAGAACTGGGCGGTCGGCACCATGAACCAGCCGATTGACGCGAGCAGGAGCTCGGAATTCACGGATACCAATTCACTGCTGTCCGCTTATCTGACCAATCCGGCGGTTTATCATTGTCCGGCCGACAATTATATTGATCCCAATTCCGGCAAGCTCCACGTCCGCAGCTATTCGATGAACTCGGCGATTGGGACGATTTGGTCGCAAGTTCTCTATTGGGGCGATCCTTCACCGCCTGTTGGTACACCCGTCGCCGGTGGCTGGTTACCGGGTTATGCATATAACGGCAATCAGGCGACGTGGCTGACATACGGCAAGGTGACGTCGTTCATCCGGCCCGGACCCGCCAACACTTTTTTACTGATGGATGAAAATCCATATTCCATCAATGAAGGTACGCTGGCCATCCCTGCCGTGGCCGCTCCCGGCGCCACCGTCCTCACCGATTGGCCTGCAGGCAACCATGACGGCGGGGCGTGCATCTCGTTCGCTGATGGCCACGTTATCGTCCACAAATGGCTGGATGCCCGCACTTATACTCCGCAAGGAATAGTCCCGCCGGGCGACGGCAGCAGCAGGACGACTTATGAGAGTCCGGACAACCCGGATTGTTTTTATTTGGCGCCCATCACTTCGGCGTTGCGGTGAATAATCAGGCAGGCTGGACGGTTGCCCGGTCGGGAGAGCATGTGCTATGCTAGGGCATGCACTCCTTTGTTCCAGCCGCTGGAACTATTGGCATTTGTGCTGTATGGGGTGATCAGCGCGGCCGGATGGCGGTTCAAATCAGTTGCTTAAAAGTGATTTTAGAGATATAACAAAAACGACCAAACCTTCCATCAGCCAATATTATGAGAAAACTGTGCGCGATGTTCCTTCGTGCCGTTTGTGCCGGTCTGGCCTTGGCGGCAACCATCGGCGTGAGTCAGGTCCAAGTCCTTGACTCTACGTACACCAACACTTTCGACGTCGGCACCAACACCGCCGACTTTTCAGGGAGCGGCAGCGTTTCTTCCTGGATTTATTGGTATGGCGTGGGCTACAGCAACACCTCCATGACCAACGACGTTGATCTGGACGTCAACAACAACACCAATTCGGGTTCGTTGCTCGTTGTCGCTCCGTTCGCCACGAATGACCAATGCGTGTTCTTCGGCACCTTCCAGAACACGGGCGCCTACAGCGGCGGCGTGACGGCAAGCATTCTGGACCTCACCAACCTCACCTTTTGGATCCGGATGGCGCCGGGGACTGCGCCGCGGGTGAGCGGGGCCACCAATGCCGACTTCGGCGCCATTGGCGTGGGTTTCATCACCACGGGCAATTCCTACGAGCAGATTGGGGCCCCGACCATTCCGCTGGCGGCGTCCAATTCCTGGGTGCAATTGATCGTGCCCGTGAGTGTTACGGTGAGTCCGGTGGTCGTAAAGGGTGTTGTGTTCGATTACAACAGCTACGGCGGCTATCCGCTGTTCCCGGTTTCGTTCAACATTGATACGATCATGGTTCATTTGCACGAGCCTTACTTTTCTACGCCGAAGCTTTTGCTGCCGCAAAAGGCCGTATCTGGATTGAACTGCATTGCCGCGTCGGTCGGAACCAGTGGTCAGGAGTCTTATCGGTATCAAGTTTGCACGGTCGCGAGCTCGGGCTATTCCTTCACCGATGGGGCCAACGTGACCTACTCATGGAACACCAAGTCTTTCCCGCTTGGCACGGGCGGTGGCGGCTTCCAGCAGCACTTGTTCCTGGTGGGCAATTACGCCCCCGGAGCGTATGATCAGTCGGCCGATTACAACCTGCCCGACGTGTTCTGGGTCACCGTTCAACAGAACGATGTGCTCACGACCAACGGCGACGGTTCGGTGACGGACACGGCTGGAACGGCCACGATGAACTTCCGCCTCAAGACCAACGAGGCTTCCGGCAACAGCATGTTGTTCAACACGACGAGCCCGACGGACACGGTCAACAATCCCAATGGCTGGCCGGTCGAACCGATCGCCACCTTGAATGTTGCCGCAGGCGCCCAGGGCAACTGGAGCGTGAACGTTCAGAACAGCACGAACATCACCATCACCGGTCCGGATGGTTCGCACACGAACTTCAACATCACTGCCGCCCAGGCGGCGATTTTCTCCGACCCGGTGAGCATTCTTCTCGGTGGCCAGCCGAACAGTACGGATGGCTATGGCAAGGCAGTGGTTTACGGCAACTTCTCGGTTGCTGGCGTTCCCGGGGCATTCAGCGACAACTTCCTGGCCGACAACACATTCAACACGGCAATTTGGAAGAACCTCTCCACCGACACAAACGGCCTCTACCTGGTGCCTGCGACCGCTGCGTTCTGGGTGGCCTGGACCCTCCCTGATGTCGGTTTCAGCCTGCAATCGGAGGCCAGCCTCGGCTCAGCGGGTGTTTGGACCACGTCCTCTTCGCCGATCATTCGTGTAAACACGCAAGATCAATCGCTCATCGAAAGCACGATGTTGCCCAGCGCAAGCCAGGGCTACTTCCAAATGGTCCAGTTTCAGTTCACGCAGTTGCAGATCCTGCCTCAGGGCGAGACCAACGCTCCCGGGACCCTGACCGGCTACACCGGTACCGCCTACGTGCCCGGCTTGACGACGGACTATGGTGTTGCCAACTTCATGATCAATGCGGTGGATCCCACCTTCCACATCGTCGCCGGCGTCACCGACACCATCCATCTCGTGGACAATTCCGGGGCGGGCAACTCTACCGACCCGAACGACGCGCCCATGGTGAACGGCAGCCTGTTTACGGCCATTGCGTTCAACGAAACTGGCGCGTTCACCGTCACGGCGACTGATGTCTCGGACACGAACATCCTGGCCGGCACCGCTTCGATCACGATTGACAACCACTAAGGGCGGTTGCTGCTTAATAAGAAAATAAAAACGGCGGGTGCCAGCATCACTGTTGGCACCGTCATGCTGCAACTGCAGGATTTGGGGAGTGGCCCTCCGGCAGGGCGCAAGCGGGTCACGCCTTCTTTTTGACTTCGGCGACCCAGGCCTGGTTGTCCAGGTACCATTGGACGGTTTCGCGGATGCCGGTTTCGAAGGTGTGCGCGGGCACCCAGCCGAGTTCCTTCTGGATTTTGCCGGCGTCAATCGCATAGCGCCGGTCGTGGCCCGGGCGGTCTTTTACGAAGGTGATCAGTTTGCGCGAATTCCCGCCACTCTTGGGCGAGAGTTCATCAATCAAATCGCAAATCAATTCCACAATCCGGAGGTTCGCCCATTCGTTGTGGCCGCCGATGTTGTAGGTCTCGCCCGTCTGGCCGCGGGTCAGGACCTGCCACAAGGCCTCGGCGTGGTCGCGCACGTAGAGCCAGTCGCGGACGTTCATGCCGTCGCCGTAAACGGGCACGGGCTTGCGGGCGAGCACGCTCTGGATGACCACCGGGATGAGCTTCTCCGGGAACTGATACGGGCCGTAGTTGTTCGAGCAATTCGTGATGACGGCCTCCAGCCCGTAGGTGTGATGATAGGCGCGCACCAGAAAATCGCTGGAGGCCTTGCTCGCGGAATACGGCGAATTGGGCGCATAGGCAGTTTGCTCGGTGAAATAGCCCGTCGCCCCCAGGCTGCCATAGACTTCGTCCGTCGACACATGATGAAACCGGCCGGGGATTGAGGGCTTGTCCAGCCAGCAGGCCCGGCAGGCTTCCAGCAAATGGAACGTGCCGACGATGTTGGTGTGGATGAAATCACCGGGGCCGGTGATGGACCGGTCCACGTGCGATTCCGCAGCCAGATGCATGACGTGCGTGATGGCATGCTCGCGGACCACGCGAAGGGTGGAGGCCTTGTCGCGCAAATCGACCTGCTCGAAGGCGTATTTGGGGTGTTTGCTGAAGGCGGTGAGGTTTTCGGGATGGCCCGCGTAAGTCAGAGCGTCCAGGTTGACGAGCCTGGTGATTTCGGGCTTGCCAATGATGTGCTGGATGAGATTGGAGCCGATGAAACCCGCGCCGCCGGTGATTAATAGATTCATATTTTTAACAGCCAAGTAACCAGGCAACCAAGGAATTAAGAATGGACTTCTTCCGGCGAACGGGGACTCTGTTCATCCTCGTTCATGCTTCCTTCCGCCAATTCTTCAACGAATCCTCCAGCGCCTTGCGCACGGGACGGATCTTGACGCCGGCGGCCAGCAGCTTGCTCACGTCCATGACGCAATTGGAGCGCGGGGTCTTGGCGGCCACCTTGTAGAATTCCTCGTCGCTCGCCCAGAACTCAAATTTCCGGCCGGGCTTGAGGATTTGCTCGAGCAGCTTGATGACCTCGCGGGTCGTCACCCACCCGGGATTGGTGACGTTGTAGATTCCAAAGCCCGCGCGTTTCTCCCACAAATCCAGGCACGCCCGCGCATAGTCCGCGCGGTGGGAAATGGAATTCACGTTGTCATAGACTTTTGCGTAGCGCTGCACCTTGCTCAGGTAATTGCGGTTGCCGTCGTATTCGTCAAACGGTATCCGCAGCCGCCAGATATAGCTGCGCCCCACGCCGAGGATGGCCTCCTCGCCCAGCGCCTTCGTCCCGCTGTAGAAACTGCACGGCGGATCGCGAAACGTAAAATTCGGCACGTCGGTCTCGGTGAAACCGTGAATTGCTTCCGGCTGCTTCTCCACCACCAGCTTCAGGTCCGGGCGGCTCAGGTCCTTCTCGACGCGCACTTTTCCGCCGGTGTCCACTTTCGCCCCGGAATAAATGCATCCCGACGATACATGGCCCCACGGCACATCCGCCGCCGCGCACGCCTGGGCAATTGTCTGCGCCAGGAGCGTGTTGCCCTGCAAGGTGTCGGCCTTCGCCACTTCGCAGGCATCCACGTTCGGCTTGCCGGTGTAACCGGCGGCATTGATGACAAACTCGGGCCGCCGGTCGCGCAAGTATTTCAGGAGGACCTCGAAACGGGCGTAATCCACCATGGACCGCGACAGCCGCTCGTGCGCCGTGCCGCGCCGCTTTAATTCCAGCGCAAACGCCTCGCCGATGTATCCGCTGGCTCCGAGTAACGCGATCATATCCGCCGCGCCTCCGCCACCAGGCCCTTCAAGTATTCCCGATACTCGCAGTTGGGAATCCGGCCCGCCAATCCTTCCAGCGCCTCCAGGCTCAGGAATCCGCTGCGAAAGGCGGCTTCCTCCGGGCAACCGATTTTGATGCCCTGCCGTTTCTCGATGGTCTGCACGTAGGCCGACGCCTCATGCAGGCTGCTGCTCGTTCCGGCGTCCAGCCAGGCGAACCCGCGGTCCAGCCGTTGCACGCGCAACTCGCCGCGGCGCAGATACTCGACGTTTACGGCGGTGATTTCGAGTTCGCCGCGCGCCGACGGTTTCAAGGCCTTGGTGATGCCCACGACCTGGTTGTCGAAGATGTAAAGTCCGGGGACGGCGTAATTGCTCCGGGGCGATTTCGGTTTTTCCTCGATGGAAATGGCGCGGCCTTCGCCGTCAAACTCCACCACGCCGTAACGTTCCGGATCATTGACATGATAGCCGAAGATGGTTGCGCCGCCCTTGAACTCGTCGAATGCCCGGCTGAACCCTTCGCCACCGTAAAAAACGTTGTCGCCCAGGATCAAAGTGACCTCGGCCTTGCCGATGAAGCTTTCGGCAATCAGAAACGCCTGCGCGATGCCCTCGGGTTTCGCCTGTTCGCGATATTCAATGCTCAATCCCCACTGGGAACCGTCGCCGAGCAGTTGTTTGAACCGCGGCAGGTCTTGCGGCGTTGAAATCAGGCAGTACTCCCGGATGCCGCCTTCGATGAGCGTCGAGAGCGGGTAATAGACCATGGGCTTGTCGTAAACGGGCTGCAGCTGTTTGCTGGCCACCAGCGTCAACGGATACAACCGCGAACCGGCTCCCCCGGCCAAGATGATGCCTTTCATGTGCCGCGAAATGTGCCGCAGGCGGCGGCCAGTTTCAAGGATGCAGTTGTCCGGAGATGTCACGAGCAGGGCATCCGTAGGTCACGGCGGGAGGGCGGCGAGAATTCGCTTTCAGCGGTATTTCAGGCCGGAAAGCCAGCCCCAGGCCATGCCCATGAGCAAACCAGCCCCGTGCGCGCCGTTGGCAATGGGGCCGACCAGTCCCGTGAAACAGAAGAACAGCCAGATAATCATCATGCTCGCATTGCGACGATCCATGATGAGCCCGGAGCCGGGATCAATCTTTCCGCGAATCCAAACGTAACCGAAGAGCCCATAAACCACCCCGGACATGCCGCCAAAAACTGGGCCTCCCCAAAAGTATTGGACCAGGTTGGAAACCGCGGCGATGGCCAGCACCATGATGAGCAGCAGCCAGCTGTTTTGCCGGCCTTCAATCATGCTTCCCAGATCCCTTAGCCAAAGCATGTTGAAGAATATGTGAATGACGGAGAAGTGGAGGAACATGGGGGTGAACAGGCGCCAGACCTGGCCTTGCCGGATTTCCGGCAGAAGAAAATGAAAATGGATGAACCGCTCTTTGACCGCGTCCCAAAAGGACATTTCCCCAAAGCCGTTGATGTCTTTTTCGCTGATGTAAAGGGAGTACAGGTGCGAGTAGTCGCTCCCGAACTTGGATACGATAAACACCCCCGCGCAGATGAAGATGAGAATATAAGTAACCGGGCCAAAGCCATAACCGGTCAGCGGCCGGAACAGGTGGCGGCGTTGTTTGAGGCGTTTTTCGTACTCGGCCTGTTCCCGGCGCTTCTGCTCCTTCACATCCACCGCCGCGCGGGCGGTTTGCTTGAATTTCGGGTCGGAGGGATTTGCATTAAAGGCCGCCAGTTCGACTTTCGCGCGCTCCAGTTCGTCCTCGGCGCGAATCCAGACGGCCCAGGTTCCGTCCTTTTCGGCTTCCACGTCGTTTTCGATTCCCTGCACGAGCAGGTAATCGCTGAAAGTGCGCGCGTCCGTTTCCGCGGACAGATACCCGATAATTCGCATAATGCCGGGCGAATGTAACCTGAAAGGCGGCGCGGCAACAAGAAGTCCCTCGAAGCCATCTCGTTCCGGAGTTCCTACACAGCCCCTGTGATTGGCAGTTGCGGCGCAGGATGAGAGCCAAACATGTCAAAACGCCGAATGGAAACTTTGGAGGAGGTGTTTTCGCATGGTGGAGAAAATGGGCGGTAGAGCGCAAAATCGCGTCAAAATAATTCCCATCCCCCACAAAACGCGGCGGGGGGACATTGTAAAACGGCTTGCAAATGAATGAGGCAGGACGAAGACTACCAAAACCGCAAAAAAAAGAGCCCGCGCGAGTCGCGGGCCGGAAACCAGATGGGAAATCCCAACCTAACTCCTCATTGCCTATGCGACGCCAGAGCGGAATAATTTTCGGACTTTGCCTGTTAATACTTGCCACCGCCCGCGGCGGCGCGGCCGATTCCGCAGTTCGCGTCGACGTGGACTTTGACGGCATCGTCCGCACCCTCGACGCGACCATGTTCGGCGTCAACACCGCCGTTTGGGACGCCACGCTCGACACGCCGGATTCCATCGCCTCCCTCCGCGAAGCCGCCCCGCTGGCATTGCGTTTCCCCGGCGGCTCCATATCCGACCAATATCACTGGGCCTCCAACAGCGGTGCGCCCGCCCCGGCGCAATGGCCGACCTCCTTCAAGAATTTCATGCACGTCGCCACCAACCTGCAGGCCCAGGTTGTCATCACGGTCAATTACGGTTCCGGGACGCCCGAGGAGGCGGCCGCGTGGGTCCGTTGCGCCAATATCACCAACCATTGCAAGTTCCAGTATTGGGAAATCGGCAACGAAAACTTCGGCAATTGGGAACGCGACGACAACGTCCCGGCGCATGACCCGGCCACCTACGCCCGCCGCGCCCGCGATTACTTCGCCCAAATGAAAGCCGCCGATCCCGCCATCAAAATCGGCGTCCCGGTGACCCAGGATTACTGGTACGAACCCGATCGTTGGACGCCCACGCTGCTTTCCACCCTCAAAGACGAAGGCGTCACGCCCGACTTCGTCATAATCCATTCTTATCCCGAGCTCCCGGGCAGGGAAAGCGACGCCACGCTGCTCCAAGCCGCCTCCGGATGGCCCGGGAAGGCCGCCTACGTCCGTCAATTATTAAACAAGCGCTTTGGTCCCGCCGCCGCCGGGGTCGAACTCTTTTGTACGGAGAACAATTCCATTCCGCTCAAGCCCGGCAAGCAGACCACCGGCCTCGTCAACGGGCTGTTCCTCGCCGACAGCTTCGGCCAGATCGCCCAGACGGAATTCAAGGCATTCTTCTGGTGGGATTGGTGCAACGGCCCGAACGACGCCAGCCGGGAAACGACCAACAACAACAGCGCCTCGCTCTACGGTTGGCGCAACTTCGGCTCTTACGGCATGCTTTCCCGCGATCGCTATCCCGCTTTTTACACGTTCAAGCTCCTCCAATCGTTCGCCCGCGCCGGGGACAGCATCGTCCGCGCCTCCAGCGACAACACACTCCTCGCGGTGTACGCGGCCAGGCGAATCAACGGCTCGCTGGCCGTGCTGGTCATCAATAAGAGCCCCGCCGACGCCCTGACCGCGAGTTTTTCCATCGCGAATTTCCGGCCCGCGCCGTCCGCTTCGGTCTACGAGTACGGAATTCCAGAGGATGAAGCCGCCCGCACCGGCTCCGGCCCGCAAGACATCGCGCAAGGCGTTTTCTCGGGTGCCGCCCCGCAATTCTCGCGTGTCTTTCCGCCGTATTCCGCCACGGTCATTGCCTTCTCCCCGCAAACGGCGAAATAACCGTTCGAACCGTGGTTGGACGAGTTGATGGGGTCGCGGCCGACCACCGGGAGCCCCAAGCGACGGCGCTCGTTACGGATCATCTGGCGATAAATCTACGGGGCGAGCAATGCCGCGCCAGTTGCTGCCATTTGACAGGTGCCTTCCGGGCGCAATCTATGCTTGTTTTTTTAGCCCTTGAAACGGATGCTTGGGCAGGCTTGAAAAAGATAGATTATGGACGCCGGTAAAACGTCCCGCAGTCTGCCGGGCTGGTTTGTAACGATGGCCATCGGGCGCCGGCCCCTGCGGACGCTGGTGCGGCTGGCCGTGCTGATCATTGGCACCTGGGCGGTATTCACTTTTGTGCTCACGCCGCCCATCCGGGTACAGGGCATCAGCATGCAACCGACGTTCCACGAGGGGCAGATTAATTTTCTCAACCGCCTGGCCTACGCTCGCCACGATCCGCAACGCGGCGACATCGTCGGCATCCGCTTCAAGGGCACGGAAGGCGCACCGTTGTATTTTTTGAAGCGCGTTGTAGGTCTGCCGGGCGAGACCATCGCCTTCGAGAACGGGACGTTGTACGTCAATGACGCGCCGCTGGACGAGCCGTACGTGAAATCGGGGTGCGATTGGAACATGCCGCCCCTCAAGCTGGGGTTTGACGAGTACTACGTGGTCGGCGACAATCGCGGGATGCGATTTGCCGACCACACCCAATTTCCGGCGCGGCGGCAGCAGATTGTGGGGCGAATTTTGTTCAAGCCCAATTCCTGAGAAGTGACCCGCCGCGCGGGGATGCGACATGAAAACGGCGGTTCGTTTGCTGGCATTGGCGGGCTTGATGGCCTTGGGTTACTGGATGTGGACGCTCGCCCATCCCAACCCGCGCAAGGTCATCTGGCGCCGCCTGGAACGGCTGGCGCAGCTTGCGTCCTTTTCCACGAACGAGGGCCAGCTTGCGAAACTGGCGGACGTGCAGAGGATCGGCGGGTTCTTCAGCGACCAGGTCGTGGTTAACGTGGGCGCGCCGGGCGCGGAAACGCATTCCTTCAATGATCGCGACGACCTGATTCAGTCGATGCAGGCCGCGCGCATGGCGGTTACGAGCCTCCAGGCAAAATTTCTGGGCCCGAAAATTGAAGTCGACCCCGGCAAGACGGAGGCCATCGTGGGCGTGGTGCTCACGGCGGATGTGGGCGGTGAAAAGGACGCGTGGGTCCTGGACTTGAAAATCGAGATGAAGAAAATTGACGGGGACTGGTTGATTACCCGCGTCGAAACCGTCGAATGACCATGAGCGACGAAGCGATCAAACATTTGACGAAGGCGGACCGGGTGCTGGGCCGGCTGATAAGAAAAGTCGGTCCCTGCGGCTGGAAACCGGAGCGGCGGCGGAGTCCCTTTGAATCGCTGGTGCAGGCGGTTGCGCACCAGCAGCTCAACGGCATCGCCGCAAAAACCATCCTGGGGCGGGTGAAGGCGCTTTACCCGGGCCGCGCGTTTCCGACGCCGGAAGATTTGCTGGCCACGCCGGATGAAAAACTGCGCGCGGCGGGATTATCCCGGGCCAAGACCGCCTCGATCAAGGACATCGCCGCCCGGACCCTGGAGGGCGTCGTGCCGACCTCGCGGGCCATTGCGCGGATGGACAACGACGCCATCATCACGCGACTGACCGGCATCCGCGGCGTCGGGCCGTGGACGGTGGAGATGCTGCTCATGTTCAAGCTGGGCCGGACGGATGTTTTGCCGGCGACGGATTTTGGCGTGCGCAAGGGATTTGCGCTTACGTACGGGCTGGAGGATTTGCCGCACCCGAAGGACCTGCTGGAGCACGGCGAACGCTGGCGTCCGTACCGGTCGTTCGCGGCGTGGTATCTGTGGCGGGCGCTGGATTAGCGCGCCGCGTTTTAGAACGTTGCCCCTTGCGGGGATTCCGACAAAAATCTTTACCGGCCCGGTGGTGGTGAATATGGTTGGCCGACGATGCCGGTTTCGAGGAATTCATGCCGTGTTTGCGCCGGGGGCGCGCGATGAGCGCGTCCGCGCGTGAAAATGGCGGGCAGCGGGGCGATGGCGGCGGAGGCGGCTGTTGGTGGAATTTTGGGAGCCATTTTGCGTGGGCGGCGAGTCTGTTCCTCGCGGGGCTGGGCGCGAAACTCGGTTTGATTTTTGCCTGCGGCCGCCCGCTCCCGTATCTTGATCAATGGCCCGGCGAGGCCATGGAACTCTTCGTCCCCTATTTCTCAGGGCATTTTTCCATCGCCACGTTGTTTCATCCGCACAATGAGCATTGGATTTTTTTCACGCGCGCGCTCGACCTCGCGCTGCTGCGGTTGAACGGCCAGTGGGACAGCCTGCTGGAAATGGCGTGCAACGCCGTGATTCATTGCGCGGGCGTGGCGGGTTTCGGGTGGGTGATGGCGTCGCTGCTGGGCAAGCGAAGCTGGCTGGTGCTCTGGCCGGCGCTGGCGCTGGATCTCGCGCTGCCGTTCGCCTGGGAAAACACGCTCTGGGGCTTTCAAAGCCAGTTTTATTTTCTCCTGCTTTTTTCGTGGCTCACCATCTGGCTGCTCGGATTGCACCCGCCCGGGTCTGTGCGCTGGTGGCTCGGCGCCGTGACCGCGCTGGCGGCGGTGTTCACGGTGGCATCGGGATTTTTGGCATCGGCGACGGTCATTGCGCTCACGGCGCTGGCGGCGTTCAAGCAGCGGGACTGGCGCCGGTGCGCGCCGACGTGGGGATTCTGCGCCGCAATCGTTGTTCTCGGGCTGGCGCTGAAGATGAGCGTGCCTGCGGACCACACCACGCAGGCGGGCAACGCGGTGGATTTTCTGCGCGCGCTCGGCAAGAGCCTCGCCTGGCCGTGGGCGCTTTGGCCGTGGTACGCGCCGCTCAATTTCATTCCGCTGCTGATGCTCGGCTGGATTTGCCTGCGCTCCCCGGAGCCGTTCAAGCCCGGCGAGTTGCTGATTTTTGGGATGGGCATGTGGGCGACGTTGCAGGCGCTGGCCGGAGCGTATGCGCGTGGAATCGGCGGCATGGCGCCCGCCTGGCGTTACATGGATTCGCTGAGTTTCATCGCGATCGCCAACGGCCTGGCCGTGGTCGTCCTGCTGACGGATTACCGGCCGCGCCTGAGGTTTGGTCCGTTGCCTCAAATTGTGCTGGCTGCCTGGGCAATCAGTTGTCTCTGCGGTCTGGGATTTTTGGCCAATCGTGTGTGGGCGAGGACGCTTCCCGACGTCGTCGCCGAACGGGCCGCGCAACTGGCATCCACGCGCGCGTTCATGGCCACCAACGACCGGCGGGTTTTCGAAACCCAGCCCGACGGAAACCGCCTGGTGCCCAATGTGGACGCCAACGTCTGGCTGCTGCAACATCCCCTCATCCGGCCGATTCTTCCCGCGTGCGCCCGCGAAGCGTTGCACCTCGCGCCGGCGCAAATCACGAGCAACGCGTTCGTCCGCAACGGCTGGCTGCTGGCGGCGGCGGACGCGCCCACCGAAACGAGCTGGGGCTCCTATTCGGCGCAACAGGCGGCGGCGCGCGGGACCTTCGAGAGCCAGCCGGTAAGGAAGAGCGAACTGCCGTACCTGGAAATTCCGGTGGCGGGCGATTTGGGCACGGAGGGATTGTCGTTGGAGCTGGTGGAGTTGAACGGCGGCAAGGTTACGGAAGTCAGGCCGTCCGTGCCGCCGGGCGGGGAATGGGTGAACGTT
>Ga0181516_10002419_pt1 | contig 13272 bp, 6 predicted proteins | sample PEATcosm2014_Bin_25_FD_121104 | JGI IMG/M metagenome (GOLD analysis project Ga0181516, IMG submission 121104) | Peatland microbial communities from MTU Mesocosm Facility, Houghton, MI, USA - PEATcosm2014_Bin01_10_metaG | ecosystem: Environmental > Terrestrial > Soil > Wetlands > Peat | place... | reverse complement strand
GGCGTAGTACTCGAGCACGTTCTGGCGCCCTGTGAACTGGAACCGGTCTTCAATCTTGAGGCTCTTCACAAGGGCCCGGCAGTCCTCGTAGTAGTCAGGATCCTCGTCGGTGGGTCCGATGGCGTAGAAGACGGCGTCGGGGATCTCGTCGAGGATGATCTTGGCGGTCCCGATGAAGGTCTTGATGTCCTTGATGGGGACGACCCGGCCCACCAGCCCGACGTGGAAGCCGGGGCGCTTCACCCTGACCACCGACGAGAAGCGTTCGACGTCGATGCCGTTGGGTATCACCATGGTGCGCGCCTTGGGCGCCCCCAGCTCCAGCTGCTTCTGGCGGTTCTCTTCGAACAGTGCCGTCACCCCGTCGGCCGACTTGTAGCAGATGGCGCTGATCTCGTTGTAGGTCTTGATCCACATGTCGCGCTGGTAGCCTTGCACGAATGCAGCCTTGCGGATCTCGATCTCGCGTTCCTTGTGGTACAGGCCGTGCTCGGTGAGCAGAAACGGCTTGTTCCGGCGGATCTGGGCAGCCAAGGCGGCAAGGCCCGCGAACCCCGTTGAGATGGCGTGGTAGATGTCGGCGTCGGGGGGGCTGACGGCCAGCACCCGGAAGATCAGCTCGTGCGCCGACTGCCAGGCCCAGTAGTAGTCGGAAAACGGGAACACCGGGTTGCGCTCCTGGTTCATCCTCACGATGAAGTCCCAGGACTTCTGCTGCCTCGCCACGTCGTCCCTCAGCGAGTAGCCTTCGGGGAGGCGCCGGATCATCTCGGTGAGGTCCGGCGTGCGGCCCCCAGCCATCGTTTCGTGCACCGAGCGGATCTCGTCCGCCAGGGCGTTCTTGTCCCGGACCTGGGCACGGTTCTCAACTCTCTGACCGAGCACGATGTCCTGGTGTTCAACGATGTTGGCTGGCAGCTTGTAGCGAAGGTCCTGGTTGGCTGTGGGCGAGATGGTCAACAGGGCGAAGTCGATGTCGGGCAACCCCTGGATGATGTCTTGCACCCAGGCGCTCACTCCCCCTGTGATGTAGGGGTACGAGCCCTCGAGGACCATGCACACCCGCAAACGGTCACCCATGCTCGTCCTCCCCCATCCAGAAGCGGTACAGGCCCTGCGCCTCGGCGAGGTTGGCGTCGTTCAAGAAGGCAAGCAGGGTCATGACCTGCAGGTAGTCCCCCTGGATGAATTTCACGCGGGCCATCCCCAGGTACAGCCGCGGGTTCTGCCTGTCGACCTCGATGAGCCGGTTCAGCAGGGTCTCCGCGTCGCCCAGTTGCCCCATTTCGAGGAAGATGGCCAGCAGCGACTCCCACGGGGGATCGGCGTCGGCCTCGAGCAGCTGGCGGGCCTCCTCCAGATAGAACGTCTTGAGCACCGGGCGGTTGAAGCTGAGCCGGCCCAATTCGATGAACTGCTCCACCAGCTCCCGGCGGACCTCGAGGGTCGGGTCGGTCTCGACGATCTTCTTGAGGGCCTGAATGCGGTGCACCCGTCGAACCTCGATGGCGTTGATGCTCTCGGCGGCAAACAGCGCCAGTTCCTTGTCAGGGTTCTTGATCAGCTTCTCGAACACCTGCATGAGCAGCAGAGTGCTGTCGAACTCGAGATCGGGCTTGGCCAGCAGGCGCTCAAGCTCCATCAGGTCGTAGGGCTCCTCGAACGCGGGACGGACGTTGACGCCCTGGAAGATGAAGGCGGCCTCGGGAAGGTAGCCGCCTTCGACGGCCCTAAGGGCGGCCGAGGGGGTCTTGGGACGGTAATGGGAGGTGTCGAGAAGGTAGCGGAACTCGTCGGGAACGGTGCTCATCCCAGCCTCTGCAGGCTCAGCAAGGTTTCGGCACCCTCAAGGATGGCCTCGGAGGAGCGGGACGAATCGTGGACGGAACTGAAGCCGACGATGAGCTCGAGGGGGACCGGAGCCCCGTCGATGGCCAGTCCGAGTTGGGGCACCAGCGACAGGAGTTCGAGGCACAGGTACGAGGTTCCGTCCTGGTCGAGCCCTGTGAGCAGCACAGCGATCTGGTTGTCGCTCTTGAAATGGAAGGCGCGGGACTTGCGCTGCTGGGAGGTGTCCAGACCGTGGACGATGTCCACGAACAGGCGCTTGAGCGCGGCGCGAGGCCAGGTTTTCTCAAGGTCTGCAAAGTTGGTGATCTCGATCAGCACCAGCGACAGGGGCGTCGAGTCCCGGCCCGAGCGCTCAAGCTCCTGTTCCAGGGTGCGGAACAGCTGGGTGACCAAGGGGAGGCCGGTCACGGGGTCGGTCTCGGTGACCTTGAAGACCACCTCGTGGTCGATGGCGTCGGCCAGGCTGGGTTCGACGAGGCTGAGGATGATCTCAAGGACGCTCTCGGTATAGAGCGAATAGCGTTCAAACGGGAGGGTTTCGATGTTGAGAACGCCCCACACGCGGCCGCGCACGCGGATGGGGTAGGTCAAAAGGCTGCTTGCCAGGTCAAGACCCGTGAACTCCTGACGGCGGAGCACCATGCGGATCGAGAACGGCTTGCCGTTGCGGTACACGTAACCGACGATAGACTGGTCGGGGTCGGCCTCCCAGCGGCGCTCTTCGGATTCCCAGCCCAGCACGCTCACGGCGGTAAGTTTCTTGGTCTCGGGGTTGAGCGCCCAAACCGACCCCGAGGTCATCTGGGTGAACAGCCTGACGGTCTCGAGAAGGGTCTCCAACGCCTGGGCCAGGTTGAGCGACGCCATCTTCTTCACCTGGCTGCGCAGCATGGTGATCGAGTCCTTCTGGTTGACGATGCGGTCCTCGAGCACCTGGTTGACCCTCTGGAGGCTTGAGGCCTTGCGCGACAGCACCGAGACCTTGCGGACGGCCCGCTTGAGGCGTTGGAGGAAGCGCCGCTTGAGGTCGGCGCTCCGGTTGTGAACGAAACCCAGACCCAGCCAGGCGACGAGGGTGATGGGGAGCGAGAACTGCAGTTCGGCCACGGCCCGGGCCGAGAACGCCGGCGCGAACCCGCCTTCGAGGGCGGGCATCACGGCCAGCCCCAGCGTGAGACTCAGCACCAGCTGGGCAAAGCCCCAGCCCAGACCCGAAAACGCGGTCATCAGCAGGGCCGTCGCCAGGTAGGGCAACCCCTTCCAAAGCAGGAAGCCGGGGTCGTGGGGATACAGAAGGTTCAGCGCCACGGGCACCAAGGCGAGGATGAGATACTCGGCGACCTGTTTCATCCAGCGGCGTTTGTTCATGCTGATTCTTCTACTTATCGGTTTCGGCGAGAAAAACCCGAGGGCCGTCGTTCTAAACCCGCCAGCTGGGTTGCGTTCTCCTGTTTTCGACGATAAATTGGAGAATATGAAGATTTGCGCGCTCCTTTCGTTGTTTCTGATCGCCTCGACCCTCAGCGCCCAGGACGGCAAGAAACTTGAACCCGTGTACCCGGACCAGACGCCCGGCCTGATCTACATCGAGGGCGAAGACGCCGTGTCGACGAACTTTGCGGCGCGCCCCACCCTCGACTACGGCAGCTCGGGCATGCGCATGCTGCAGCTCAACCAGGGGCCGACGGCCCCGGGGGCGCCGTTCTTCGCCGACTACGTGTTCATTGTCGATGAACCCGGGGACTACGAGCTGTGGCTGGGCGGCAGCCCCCTGGGCCCCAAAGACCTGCTGCTGTCGTCGTACACCTCGCCGATCTCGTACAAGCTCGACGACCAGGCGCCGGTGCCGGTGTACCGCGAGGACACCAACGTCGTCGATCATTACTCGCTGGCCTCCTACTGGTCGCGGGTGAAGGTGCCGCTGAAGCTCGACAAGGGGCCCCACCGCTTCCGGATTTCGGTGTCGGAGAAGCGGCGCTACGACAACGACTACCACTTGTACCTCGACGCGTTCTTCTTCTTGAAGACCGACGCGGTGGTGGGTCAAGACGTCCCGCCGGCCTTCCCCAAGGACCGCGCCAACCGGTCGATCGACAACTACTTCCTCAGCATCTCGCAGTACGAATCGTTGATCCAGGCCAACCCCAAGGTCCTTGAAAACTACCTTCAGCTGTCCACGGTCTATACAATGGTGGGAGATTACCAGAACGCGCTCAAAGTGCTGGCCCGGGCGAGGGTGAACGCCGGCAGCGACCCCCAGGTCACCCTGCTGCTGGCGAAAAACCGCATCTGGTCAGGGGATTGGGTGGAAGGCCTGGCGCTGTTCAAGGACTACCTCAAGCAGGCTCCCCAGGACGCCAGCGCCCGGGCCGAACTGGCCAAGAACCTGGCGTGGCTGGGCCAATACCCCGCCTCGTTGTCCGTTTACGAGGAAGGGTTGAAGGTCGACCCATCCGACCTCAACCTGAGGGTGAACCTGGGTCTGACCTACCTGTGGGCGAACCGGATCCCCGAGGGCGAGGCCCAGCTTAAGAAGGCCTGGTCCCTGGCGTCGACCGACGCCGACAAGATCAAGCTCCTCGGGTCGATCTACCAGACCAACGGTTACCCCGACAAGGCCACGTCCACCTACCAGCGGGCGTTGCCGCTGTTTCCCGGCAAACTCGAGTTCTACCTTCTGCTCGAGGAGGCCCTGATGAAGCAGGGCCTGAACGAACAGGCGGCCAAGGTCGAGGCCCAGATCACTTCGACCTTCCAGACCGACGACAAGCTGACAGGTCTGCTGGCGCAGTTCAAGCTCAAGGAAAATCTGAAACAGGCCACCCTCGACGGCTACGAGGCGGCCCTCGCGCAGAGCCCCGACGACCTGGACCTGCGGGAGACCCTGGTCGAGGCGTACTTCTGGAACGGTGAGGGGGCGAAGGCCATCGCCGAAACGAAGCACATCCTCGTGAACAAGCTCTACCGCCAATTTGAAACGTTGAAGAAAGAGCTTGAGTCCACCTACCAGGTGCTCGACGACGTCTACGTGGCCCGGGGCGACCTGCAGGCGCTAACGAAACGTCAAGCCGGGACCGCCGTCGCCCTCAAGGCCGCGCTGGCGGCGTGGCAGTCGGCCGACGCGGCGGCCGCGCCCAAGGCGGGCGCCGAGCCCGACGACGCGAAGAAGCAGGCCGCCGACAAGGCCCGGGCAGACTTGGCAGCCGTGACCGCCCAAGCCGAGGCGCTGACGGCCGAGCAGACGGCCGACCAGGCCCGATGGAGCGACCTGGCGACCCGAGCCCAGGTGGAAGCCGACAAGATTCCCGACGACACCAAGGCCCTGAGCCAGACCCGCCCTTGGGTGTGGAATCGGGCCGCCGACCTTGCGGAGCTGAAGGACGCCTCGCACGCGGGTGTGACCCTGGCGGGGTTCCTCCTCGCGCGCCTTGCCCTCGACGAGCAGGACCCGTCACTGGCGGCCGCGTACGCCAACGCCCTGCCCAGCAGCGACGCGTCCGACGCCTTGCGCGCCCAGGTGCAGCTGTGGAGCACGGGAACCCGGGGCGACGCGCCCGCCGACGCGGCGCCCGCCCCCGACGCCGCCTTCACCGATGACACGGCCGCCCGGGCCGCCGACGCGCTCAAGGGCCTGACCTCCTTTCCGGCGGCGGCCCAAAAAGCCGCGTTGGACCGCCTGCTGACCCAACTGCACAGGCACGTCATGCTGCGCACGCAGATCCGCTTCTACCAGAACGACCTGGACACATCCGACCTGCGCTACCAGCTGGGGCTGTACGAGCTCGACGAGAACCAGAACAAAGAGGCCAGGGACCAGCTCGAACGAGTCCTCGTCCTCGAGCCCAACAGCGCGCCGGCGATGTTCAACCTGGGCCGCGCCCGGCAGCTTTCGGGCGACTGGTCGGGGGCTATGGCGCTCTACCGCACGGTGTACCAGACCGACCCCAAGTACGAAAACGCCGCCTCGACGTACAACCAGCTGGCGCGGGAGCACGCCAACAGCCTGTCGTCGGACTTCACCTCGTACATCGACAACGCCAGGGCCACCACCCAGGGCCGTCTCGACTACCGCTGGCAAGGCTCGAGCGCCTGGGCCCTCGACGGCACCTACCTGATGGACACGATCCGGGTCTACCAGCAAAGCACCACCGTCTCACCCAGCAGCGCCTACTTGCAGACGCTGCTGCTCTCGCCGTCGTTCTCCTTGCCCGACTGGAACCTGACGCTTTCGGTCAAGGCCGGAGGAGTCTGGGACGACAATCTGCTGGGCGCCTTTGTGAGCGCCCAGCAGTCCGTCGAACCCTCCGACGTGTTCGGAACTTATTCGGAGGTTTCGCCGGTGTTCGGTGCGGGAGCCACCTGGGCCGTGGGCCCCCTGTCGCTCAACGGCGAGTACACCTTCGACCAGATCAAGGACACCTTCCTGCTCTACCGCGAGGTTTTCTACGAGAACAAGGGCGAAGCCACGGCGACTCTGTACTTCCCGTTCTCGGCGCCCCTGATCCTGCGCGGCATCGGCAGCCGCACCTACGCTATGTTTGCGTCCGTATGGAGCCCCTTCGACACGACGACAAACCAGCTGTATTCGCTTCTTGAGGAGGTCAACTTCGCCCTTCATATCGCGGACGCCCCCGAGACCACCCTCGTCCTGAGCGGCACGGCCACCTGGGACAACGCCGACGACTTCACGGAAATCAACTACTACGCGCCCAACAACATCGTCACGTACAAGGGGGGGGCCCAGGTCAACACCCAGTTGAACGCCGGGTCGGGCTGGGTGTTCGGGCTTTCCGGCCGAGGGGCCCTGGGCACCTACGTCAGCACGACAGAAAGCGACCTGCTGTCCGAGGGCCAGTTCCGGGTCGAGGCGGGTTCGGGCGACTTGAAGCTGTTTTTCGACGTTTCGGTGCTGCTGACCACCAGGCCCCAGGGCATCGACTACTGGTCGAGCCAGGCGGTGCTGGGCGCGAACCTGGCGCTGCCGAACTACATCCTCAAGTAGCCCCTCGGTTTTCGAGCCGCCAGACGAGCTTGAGGCCTGACCACAGCTCGTCGGTCACCGAACACACCTTCACGTCGACCAAGCCCAGGGGGAGGAACACTTCCCTCAGGACCTCGTCGGTGAGGTCGGAACCCCGGCCCGAGGCCTTCTTGGGCCAGGACACCCACCACGTTCCGTCGGGCTTCAGGAGGGGGAGAAGGCGGCCGACCTGGTCGACCAGGTCCCGCCTCGACCCAACGAACAGATGAAGGTAGCCCAGCCCGGGGGCGGGGTCGGTCAACGCCACCGGAAACGGCGGATCGAGCCAGTAGCGGGGGACCGCGTCGGCCGTGGTGTTGACCACGCACACGGCAACGCCGGGGATGAGTCCCAGTTTGGACCAAAGGGGTTTGGAAGAATAGCCAGAAGGGGCAGCCATGGGGCCTATTCTACCGCCAATACGGCTTGCTTTCCCCCTCCCCCGGCGCTATTCTGCCCCCATGCCCTACGTCCCCCTCCACTGCCATACCGATTTCAGCCTCCTCGACGGCGCCGCCAGCGTCGAGCGCTTCGTCGCCAAGGCCAAGACCCTCGGCCTGCCCGCCCTGGCCATCACCGACCACGGCAACCTCTTCGGCGCCCTCAAGTTCTGGAAGGAGTGCAAGAAGCAGGGGATCAAGCCCATCATCGGGTGCGAGGTGTACGTGGCGCCGGGCAGCCGCTTTGAAAAGACCCGCAACGAAGAGGACAACCGCTATTACCACCTCGTCCTTTTGGCCCGCACCGACGAGGGCTACCGCAACCTGACCGTCCTTTCGAGCCTGGGGTACATCGAGGGCTTCTACTACAAGCCCCGGGTCGACTGGGAGCTCATCCAGAAGTACCACGGGGGCCTGATCTGCCTCTCGGCGTGCCTGGGCGGCGAGATCCCCCAGCTCATCCTGGGCGGCAAGGTCGAGCAGGCGCGCCAGAGGGTCATCGAGTACCGCGACCTGTTTGGCCCGGACGGCTACTGGCTCGAGCTGCAGAACCACGGCATCGAGGAACAGGCGGTGGTGAACCCCGTGCTCATCCAGCTCTCGAAGGAGACGGGGGTGCCGCTGGTGGTCACCAACGACAGCCACTACGTGGACCGCTCCGACGCCAACGCCCAAGACACGCTGATCTGCATCGGCACCGGCAAGAAGAAGAACGACGTGAAGCGCATGACCTTCGGCGGCGACGAGTTCTACGTGAAGAGCACCGAGGAGATGGAGGCGCTGTTCCCCGACCACCCCGAGGCCGTGGCCAACACCCTGAGGGTTGCCGAGCTGTGCACCATGGAGATGAAGCTCCCCGGTCCCCTGTTGCCCGAATTCGAGGTGCCGGCCGACTTCATGGCCCGCAGCGAGGAACTGGTGGGCAGCGACCTGCGCCGCCTCGAGCCGCGGTTCCCCCGGGGCGAAAAGCACGAGGCCGCCTGGGCCAGGCTCCACGAGCCGGTGACAATGTATTTCGTATGGCAGGCCAACGACGGCCTGCGCAAGCGCTACCCCAACCCGGCCCAGGACATCCTCGACCGACTCGACTACGAGCTGCAGATCATCATCTCGATGGACTTCGTGGGGTACTTCCTCATCGTGGCCGACTTCATCAACTGGGCCAAGGACCACGACATCCCCGTGGGCCCGGGGCGCGGTTCGGGCGCCGGCTCCATCGTGGCCTACAGCCAGCGCATCACCGACATCGACCCGCTCAAGTACAAGCTGCTGTTTGAGCGCTTCCTCAACCCCGAGCGCGTGTCTATGCCCGACTTCGACATCGACTTCTGCATGGACCGCCGCCCCGAGGTGGTCGACTACGTAACCAAGCGCTACGGCGAGGACAAGGTGGGGCAGATCATCACCTTCGGAACGCTCAAGCCCAAGGCCGTCCTCAAGGACGTCGCCCGGGTGCTCGACATCGGCTTCAACGAGTCCAATGCCCTGACTTCCCTCGTCCCCGATGACCTCAAGGTCAGCCTCAAGAAGCTGCTCAAGGAGCCCCTCGACCCCGAGTACGTCGAAAAGGGCTGGCAGGAGAACCACGACAAGCTCATGGCGTACAAGAACCAAGGGGTGCTTTACGAAGACCTGTTCGACACGGCCGTGCGCCTCGAGGGCCTGAGCCGCCACTCGTCCACCCACGCCGCCGGCGTCGTCATCGGCAAGACACGGCTCACCGACTACGTGCCGCTCTACAAGGACCCCAAGACGGGCCAGATCACCACCCAGTTCACCATGGACCTGCTGGAAGAGTGCGGCCTCGTGAAGATGGACTTCTTGGGTCTGGCCACCCTTACCCTGATCCGCAACACGCTCAAGCTCATCGCCAAGCGCGGCATCACCCTGAGGGAAGAGGACATCCCCGACACCGACGAAAAGACGTTCCAGATGCTGAGCGAGGGCAAGTCGGCGTCGGTGTTCCAGTTCGAGTCCACGGGCATGCAGAAGGTCCTCAAGCAGGCCAAGCCCACGTGCATCGAGGACCTGATCGCGTTGAACGCCCTGTACCGTCCCGGCCCCATGGAAGAAATTCCCAACTTCATCAAGGGCAAGCAGAACCCCCGGAGCATCCAGTGGCTCCACGAGAGCCTCAAGGACTGCCTCAAGGAGACCTACGGCGTCATCGTTTACCAGGAACAGGTCATGGAGGTCGCCCAAATCGTGGGCGGGTACAGCCTGGGCGGCGCCGATATCTTGCGGCGGGCTATGGGTAAGAAGAAGAAAGAGGAGATGGACAAGCAGGAGGCCAAGTTCCTCGAGGGCGCCCAAAAGAAGGGCTATTCAAGGGACGAGGCCAAGCGCATCTTCGACTACCTCGTCCCCTTTGCCGGCTACGGGTTCAACAAGAGCCACGCCGCCGCCTACTCGGTGCTGGCCTATCAGACCGCGTGGCTGAAGGCCAACTACCCCGCCGAGTACATGGCCGCCAACCTCACCAACGAGATGGACAGCCAAGAGAAGATGGGCGAATACATGGCCGAGGCCCGGGCCATGGGCCTCGAGATCCTCCCCCCGCACGTGAACACCAGCGAGCGCCTGTTTACCGTCGTCGACGGGCGCATCATCTACGGCCTGCAGGGCGTGAAGAACATCGGCGAAGGCGCCGTCGAGGAGATTCTGCGCGCCAGGAACGCCGGCGGACCCTTCAAGGACTTCCTCGACTTCCTCGAGAGGGTCGACCTGCGCACCGTGAACAAGCGCGTGTTCGAAACCGGGATCCAGTGCGGCGTGTTCGACGGCCTGGGCAAGAACCGCGCCACGCTGTTCCACAACCTCGACAAGGCCATCGAATGGGCGCAGAAACAAAAGGACGAGAAGGCCTCGGGCCAGGGCGGCCTGTTCGACGGCACCGACGACGCCGTGGCGCCCCTCGAGATCGTCCCCTTTGAAGAGTGGCCGCAGAAGGAACTGCTCAACTTCGAAAAGCTCAACCTTGGGCTGTTCGTCTCGGGCCACCCCCTCGACCCCATCCGCGAGCAGTGGAAGCAGACGGTGACCGTCGACCTCGCCAAGCCCCGGAAGACCGAGGGCGAGGACAAGCAGGACCAGATTATGGGCCTGGTCACGGGCATCAAGACCATCATCACCAAGAAGGGCGACAAGATGGCGTGGGCCACCCTCGAAGACTTTCAGGGGACCATCGAGCTTGTCTTCTTTCCCCGGACCTTGAAACAGGTGGAGCTCGTGCTGGGCCCCGAGGGTCAGCCCGTGCTTGTCGAAGAGGCCGTGCTCGGGTTCAAGGGCAAGGTCGAGATCGGCGACGAGAAGGCCAAGTTCATCGTGAATGAGGTTGTGCAGCCCCAGGGCCTGGCCCACGTGAGGGCGCTCACAGTCCACGTGAGGATGAAGGCCAAGCCGTGGACCGAGGCCGACGTCGAGAAGGTGCTCCACTTCTTCCTCGACCACCAGGGCGGCTCGCCGCTGATCCTCCACCTCACCGACGGCACCCGGGAGCTCAAGGTGAAGGCGCCGGCCGGGGTGCGCGTGGGTTCCAGCCAGGACCTCCTTGAGACCTTCCAGGCGCAGAACTGGGCCGACAAGGTTTGGAGGGAGTGAAGTCACTGTTCTTGATGGAACCACCCGACTTGGCTAGAATGCCCCGCGAGGCCCAACCATCATGAGCAATAAGATCCTTCTCTCCCTCCCCAAGGGAAAAAAAGTCGGCATCGCCTTTTCCGGCGGCCTGGACACCTCGGCAGCCCTGGCCTGGATGCGCCACCACGGCGCCATTCCCTACGCGTACACCGCCAACCTGGCCCAGCCGGACGAAAAGGACTACAACGACATCACCCGCCGGGCCACCGAGTACGGCGCCGAGAAGGCCCGCCTTGTCGACTGCCGCGAGCTGCTGGTGGGCGAAGGACTGATCGCCATCCAGTGCGGCGCCTTCCACATCACCACGGGCGGCAAGACGTACTTCAACACCACCCCCCTGGGCCGTGCCGTCACCGGCACCCTGCTGGTACAGGCCATGGAGGCCGACGACGTCAACATCTGGGGCGACGGGTCGACCTACAAGGGCAACGACATCGAGCGCTTCTACCGCTACGGCCTCATGGCCAACCCCGAACTTCAGATCTACAAACCCTGGCTGGACCAGGACTTCGTTAAGGAACTGGGCGGACGAAAAGAGATGAGCGCGTGGCTGGCCGAGCACGGCTTCGGGTACCGGGCCAGCGCCGAAAAGGCGTACTCCACCGACTCCAACATGCTGGGCGCCACCCACGAGGCCAAGGAGCTTGAGTTCCTCAGCAAGGGCCTGCGCATCGTCGAGCCCATCATGTGCGTCAAAAGCTGGGACCCCGCCGTCACCATCCGAAGCGAAGAGGTCACCATCGATTTCGAGGAGGGCTTCCCCGTCCGCATCAACGGCATGGGCTTCCCGTCGCGCGTCGATTTGATGGCCGAGGCCAACACCATTGGCGGGCGACACGGCCTGGGCGTGAGCGACCAGATCGAGAACCGCATCATCGAAGCCAAGAGCCGCGGCATCTACGAGGCCCCCGGCATGGCGCTGCTCCACATCGCCTACGAGCGCCTCGTGAGCGGCATCCACAACGAAGGCACCATCGACAACTACCGCACCCTGGGCCGCAAGCTTGGGCGCCTGCTCTACGAGGGCCGCTGGTTCGACCCCCAGTCGCTCATGCTCCGCGACACCCTCAACAAGTGGGTGGGCCGGGCCGTCACGGGTTCGGTCACCCTCGAACTGCGCCGGGGCGACGACTACACCATCGTCGACACCCGGGGCCCCCACCTCACCTACCAGCCCGAGCGCCTGTCGATGGAGAGGGTGGACGGCGAGGCGTTCTCGCCCCTGGACCGCATCGGTCAGCTGCACCTGCGCAACCTCGACATCGTCGACTCGCGGGAAAAGCTGGGCCTGTACTCATCGACGGGCGTGCTTCCCCAGGGCGGGATGAAGGCGCTGCTGCATACCCCCGAGGACGAGAAGAAGTAGGACCTGGTTTCACGCGGGGACACAGCGAAGAAGAAGCGCTCACACAGAGGCACGGAGAACACAGAGAGGAAGGAAAGAGGGCTCACGCGAAGGCGCGGGGACGCCTGGCCGAGAGGAAGAAGGGCTCGCGCAGAGGCGCAGAGGGCGCAGAGAAGATCGGAAGAAGAGACAGGATTCCCGGGATCAACAGGATGGAGGGGTTCGCGAGACCTAAGTCTTCTCCAGTGTTCATCTGTGTTCATCAGCAGATTCTTTCTCGACGACGACCTCCGCGTGAACAGGCTGGCCAGATCAAAAGAGACAGGATGAACGCGGATGAACGCCGATGGGCAACGACGAAGCGCCATCGACGTCGGCCGGACCTTTGGCTTTTACGCCCCCGCGTGAGTCCACCCTCTTCGACTTCCCCCGCGCCTCCGCGTCAGGCCATCCTCTTCGACTTCCTCGGTGCCCCCGCGCCTCCGCGTGGAAGAGACAGGATGGACGCTGATGAACGCTCGGCTGTCGACGCCACCACCACATCGACCTCCGTGAACTCTGTGCCTCTGTGTGCGACCTTCCTCCTCGGTGCCCCGCGCCTCCGCGTGAGGCCATCCTCTTCGACTTCCTCGGTGCCCCCGCGCCTCCGCGTGACGCTATCTTCCTCGACTCCCTCTGTGACTCCGTGCCTCTGTGTGAGCCGTTTTCTTCTCGCCCGAGGCTGTTGGTCGGGAAGAGACAGGATGGACGCCGATGAACGCCGGTCGTGGACCTCACGAACCCGCCCTTCTTCCTCCGCGCCTCCGCATGAGTCCACTCTCCTCGACTTCCTCTGCGCCTCTGTGCCTCTGCGCGAGATCTTACTCCTCGATCTCCTCCCCCGTCGTCCCCGCGCCTCCGCGTGAGACCCCCCTCTTCCTCTGTGAACTCTCTGCCTCCGTGTGAGGTCCTTCCTCTTCTGACCCCCTCCTCTCCCG
>Ga0181516_10002418_pt1 | contig 13277 bp, 11 predicted proteins | sample PEATcosm2014_Bin_25_FD_121104 | JGI IMG/M metagenome (GOLD analysis project Ga0181516, IMG submission 121104) | Peatland microbial communities from MTU Mesocosm Facility, Houghton, MI, USA - PEATcosm2014_Bin01_10_metaG | ecosystem: Environmental > Terrestrial > Soil > Wetlands > Peat | place... | reverse complement strand
CGGCGGCGCTGTAAATCGCGCAGCAATTCGACAATCTGCGCTTGCACCGACATATCCAGCGCCGATGTCGGTTCGTCCAAAACAATGAATTTCGGTTGCAGGATAATGGCGCGGGCAATGGCGATACGTTGGCGCTGGCCGCCGGAAAATTCATGTGGGTAGCGATTGCGTGTTTCGGGGTCGAGGCCAACTTCGTTTAAGGCCGCAATAATGCGTTGTTCGCGGTCTGCGGGGGTGGCGCATAGTTTGTTGATGTCCAAACCTTCGGCAATAATGTCGCCTGCCGACATGCGCGGGCTCAGGCTGCCATAGGGGTCTTGGAAAACGACTTGCAAGGAACGGCGCAGAGCGCGCATGGGCTTGCGTGCCAAGCCTGTGATCTGTTGTCCCATGAACACGACGCAGCCTTCGGATTTAATCAGACGCAAGAGCGCCAAGCCTAAAGTCGTCTTGCCAGAACCGGATTCGCCGACAATGCCGATGGTTTCTCCGGCGCGGACGGAAAGCGAAATGTCGTCTAGCGCGCGGATATAATCCGAGGGGTGGCCAAAGATGCCCCTCTTGATGGGAAAATAAACTTTCAAATTCTCGACGCGCAGAATTTCGGTGGCATCGGCGGGGATGGGCAGGGCCTCGCCTTTCGGTTCTGCCGCAAGCAACATTTTCGTATAAGCGTGCTGCGGATTGGCGAAGAGTTTTGCAGCGGGGGCTTGTTCGACGATCTCGCCGCGTTGCATAACGCAGACTTTATCCGCGACTTTACGCACGATGCTAAGGTCGTGCGTGATCAGCAGCAACGCCATGCCAAGGCGCTTCTGCAAATCCTTCAGCAAAGTCAAAATTTGCGCCTGAATGGTAACATCCAGTGCCGTCGTCGGTTCGTCGGCGATGAGCAGATCGGGATCGTTGGCCAAAGCCATGGCGATCATTACACGCTGGCGCTGGCCGCCGGAAAGTTCATGCGGATAGGCATTGAGGCGTTTTTCTGGATCAGGCAGCGCGACGAGTTTTAAAAGTTCAAGTATCCGCGCCTGCGCTTGCTCTGCATCCATTTTTTTGTGCAGAAACAAAACTTCTCCAATCTGCTTGCCGATTTTATGCAGGGGGTTGAGCGAGGTCATCGGCTCCTGAAAAATCATGCCGATGCGGTTGCCGCGAATGGATTGAAGGACGGCGGGCGTGGCGCCGACGATTTCTTGTCCGTCGAATGTAATACTGCCGCTCGGATGCCACGCATTGGGCGGCAGAAGCTGCAACAGCGACAAAGCGGTGACGGATTTACCGGAACCGGATTCGCCGACCAAGGCGACGGTTTCGCCGCGCTCGATCGAGAATGACGCGCCGCGCACGGCGGAAAATTCGCGGGCCCCGTGGCCGAAGGTGACGCTCAGATTTTCGACGGTAAGCAGACTCATGATTTGCTATCCTGCGTCTTGCGCGGATCGAAGGCGTCGCGGACGGCCTCACCGGTGAAAATTAAGAGGGTCAGCATCAACGCCAAGATGCAGAAAGCGCTGATACCAAGCCATGGGGCTTGCAGATTGTTTTTGCCTTGGTTGAGGAGTTCTCCAAGCGAGGGCGATCCAGGGGGCAGGCCGAAGCCGAGAAAATCTAAAGCCGTCAGCGTGGTGATGGAATGATTCAGCACGAAGGGCAAAAAGGTAAGCGTCGCGACCATCGCGTTGGGCAGGATATGTTTGAACATAATCGTGATATCGCTTGCGCCCAGTGCTTTGGCGGCGCGGACATAATCGAAATTCCGGGCGCGCAGAAATTCGGCGCGCACCACATGGATCAGCGACATCCACGAAAACAGAAGCATCAGGATAAGCAACCACCAGAAATTCGGCTGCACAAGGCTGGCCATAATAATCAGAAGATACAAAACCGGCATCCCGCCCCAGATTTCGATGAAACGCTGCATCAGCAAATCGGTAAGGCCGCCGAAATAGCCTTGCACCGCGCCTGCCGCGATGCCGATGACCGAGGATAAAAGGGTCAAAATTAGGCCGAACAAAACCGAAATGCGGAAACCATAAATGATGCGCGCCAGAACATCACGCCCCTGATCGTCCGTACCCAGCCAATTCTCGCGCGAGGGCGGAGACGGTGCAGGTTGTTCGAGATCGTAGTTAATCGTGTTGTAGGAATAGGGAATAGGCGGCCAAATCATCCATCCTTTAGCGTTGATCAATTTTTTAACGTAAGGGTCGCGGTAACGTGTTTCGGTTTCAAATTCGCCGCCAAAGCGGGTTTCGGGGTATGACACAAAGACCGGCACATAATAATGCCCGTCGAACTTGACCAACAACGGATTATCATTGGCGACAAATTCCGCGCATAATGCGACGCCAAAAAGCGCCAGAAATATCCATAAAGACCAGAATCCGCGCTTATTGGCCCTAAAATTGGCCCAGCGGCGGCGGTTAAGCGGCGACCATGTCGAAGATGAAAACAGCATGGGGTTGTTTTACTGCTCTTGTGCTCTGGCTCACAAGACTTTATGTTCATATCCGCGATCGTTTGTCACTTGTTCTTACAAATGACAAACGTGAATCGCAGGACAAAATGCAAGAATCATGACAGAAAACAATCTCTTTCAAGAAGTCCAAGAAGACCTCGAACGCCAAAAGCTCGAGGCTTTGTGGAAAAAATACGGGTTCTGGGTGGTCGTGGCGGCCTTGGGTATCGTCGTCGCGACGGCCAGCTCAACAGCCTACCGTTCGTGGCATGCGGATCACGAGCAGCGTCTGACGGCAGAGCTTTTATCCGCGAGCAAAAGCACCGCAGATGCCGCGACAAATATAGATTCGTTGCAGAAATTCGCCGCCGACAATGCTGGTTCGGGGCAAGCTGATCTGGCCCTTTTGCGCGCAGGCGCTTTGGCTGCCGATAAGGACGACAAGGCGGCGGCCGTTAAAGCGTTCGATCAAGTTGCCTCCGACACTAAGGCCGATCCGGCGTTCCGCCAGTTGGGCACCTTGCTTTCGGTGCGGGCGCAGCTTGATAATGGCGATCCGGCGGCTTTATCCGCGCGGTTGCAACCCTTGACGGCAGAGGATGCGGCGTGGCGCTTCTCGGCGCTCGAAGACCAAGCCTATCTTGCGCTTCGCGCCGGAGACAAGGACAAGGCCAAGCAGATATTCACCGATCTGTCGCAAGACGCCCGGGTGCCTGAAGGCATTGCCGCCCGCGCGACCGATATCCTGCGTAGTTTGGATTAGGAACGTCCATGAACGATAAAATCCTTGCCCGCATATTGTTGGTCTCGATAGCGGCGTTGCTTGCCGCGTGCGGTGGCGACAACAACAAGATCGGCACAACGATCAAGGGCGACCGCGTACCCGTGATCGAAGCGGTGAAAGTGCTGGAAGTCGATAAGGGCCTGAGCGGTACCAAACCGTCATTGCCGCATGAAATCGTCAATTTTTCGTGGCCGCAGGCGGGTTATGACAGCGAACACGCTATGCCTTATGTAGAAGTTTCTGCGCATCCCCAAATCGTATGGAAGCGCAGCATCGGCGAGGGATCGAGTTCGGATTTCAAGCTTCTGGCGCATCCCGTCATCGATTACGGCGTCATCTATACAATGGATGCGCAAGGCCTTGTGCGCGCCTTCGATGCCAAAACTGGCGAGAGGAAATGGGAATTTGATACGACGCCCAAAGATAGCGACACCCAGGCAATCGCAGGCGGTTTGGCCGTTGACGGCGACGTGCTTTATGCGACGACGGGTTTTGGTGATGTTTATGCCTTGGACGTAAAAACGGGCGCGGTGAAATGGCGTAAATCTTTACTGAAACCGTTGCGCGCAGCGCCGACGGTAGCCGATAACCGCGTGTATGTTGTCAGCATCGATAATGATCTGAACGCGCTTGCGGCAGGGAATGGCGATATTTTGTGGCATCAATCGGGCATTTCGGAAAGCGCAACCTTGATGGGTGCTTCCAGCCCGGCGGTTGATGGCGACAGCGTTATCGTTGCTTATAATTCCGGTGAGATTTTTGGTTTGCGTGCGCAAAATGGCCGCGCGTCATGGACTTATTCTCTGGCCGCTCCGGCGCAAGTGGGCGCGTTGCCCGCGATTGCCGATATTCGCGGGTTGCCGGTTGTCGATCACGGACGCATTTATGCGATCAGTCACAGCGGCCGCATTGCGGCGGTCGATCAAAGAAGCGGCGACCGCGTTTGGGAATCCGATATTGGCGGCATCGATACGCCGGTCGTGGCCGGAGATGCCGTGTTTATTTACGGCGGCGATGGGCAATTGATCGCCTTGACGCGGGATAGTGGCCGCATTTTGTGGGTCAGTCCTTTGCCAAAAATTTCCGACCCCAGCGACAAGGATTCAGATCACGTCGTATGGACAGGGCCGCTGTTGGCCGGAGAAAGATTGTGGATGGTCAACTCTCTGGGCCGCTTGGCGAGTTTCTCGCCCCAAGATGGTTTGGCTGCCGACAGCATTGATATTGGAGGGCCTGTTTATCTGTCGCCGATTATTGTCGATCGCACGATTTATGTCGTGACCGACGACGGCACGCTTGTCGCGTTGCGCTGACCCCATGACATTTACCATCGCCATCGCAGGACGCCCCAATGTGGGGAAATCGACTTTGTTTAACCGCTTGGTCGGGAAACAAATGGCTATCGTTAATGACCAGCCGGGTGTGACCCGCGATTGGCGGATCGGCGACGGGCATTTGTTCGATCTGCAATTCCGTGTCATCGACACGGCGGGGCTTGAAGACTCTCGGACAAAGGGCAGTGTTTCGGCGCGGACTGCTCTTAATACCAAAAAAGCGCTGGAGCAGACGCAGGTTATCCTGTTTGTTGTCGATGCCCGCGCGGGCGTAACACCTGCCGATGCTAGCATTGCCCGTGAATTGCGCAAGACGGGCTTGCCCATCGTTCTGATTGCCAATAAATGCGAAGGCGCGATTTTACCCGCCTCGATGATTGAGACGGTATCGCTGGGTTTCGGCGATCCTTTGCCGATTTCAGCCTCGCATGGCGACGGGCTGATGGATCTGTATGAATGCTTGGTCAAGTGCGTTCCTGAAGAAAAGTTCAAAGCGGAAGACGATGCCGACGACGAAAAACACATGATCATCGCCGTCGTCGGGCGGCCGAATGCCGGCAAGTCGACGCTCATCAACCAACTGATCGGCGAAGACCGTATGTTGACGGGGCCGGAGCCCGGCCTGACCCGCGACGCCATTCCGATTGCATGGGAATTTCACGGCAAACCCGTGCGTCTGGTCGACACCGCAGGGATGCGCAGGCGTGTCCGTGTGACCGAAGCCTTAGAAAAACTTAGCGTCCAGGAATCCTTGCGCGCCATAAGGTTAGCGAACGTTGTTATCCTAGTCCTTGATGCGACCCAACCCTTCGACAAGCAGGAACTGGTTATCGCGCATCATGTCATCGAGGAGGGCCGGGCGCTGGTCGTCGCCCTTAATAAATGGGACTTGGTGGTCGATAAAAAGCTTGTCGCCAAGCAAATCCGCGCCAAGGCCGAAGCCTCTTTGGCTCAGGTTGAAGGCGTGCCTTTGGTGCAAATCTGCGCGTTAAAAGGCGAAGGGCTGAAGGATCTGATGCGCGAGACGATGCATATCTATGACAACTGGAATATTCGGGTTTCCACGGGCAAGCTTAATCGCTGGCTCGAAGATATGGAAGCCGAGCATCCGCCGCCCATCATTGCCAATCGCCGCATTAAACTGCGCTATATGACGCAGGTAAAGAGCCGCCCACCGACCTTCTCGATGTGGGTCAACAAGCCGGTCGATCTGCCTGAAAGTTATCTGCGTTTTCTGACTCACGGCTTGCGCGATACGTTCAAGCTGCAAGGCGTACCAATTCGCTGGCAGATGAAGAAGAGCGAGAATCCGTACGAAGATAAAAAGAAGAAAAGATAACGATTGTTTGTATCGGGGAGTGCGGATGCGCTTGCGCCAAAATTTGTGGCTTCTCAATTTTTCCGTGCCCGCGCAGGTGGCCGAATTTATCGGCGAGGCTTTGGGCAAGGATGCCGTTGCCGTTACCGTTCTTGCCCCACCGCGTCATGCGCGCGCGCAAATCGAAGCGATTTACGATCATGAGCCTGATAGCGCGGGAATGACGGCAAAACTGGCGGTTCTTGCTGCTCTGTTTGGATTGTCCGCACCCGATTTCACAATCCGCGCTGCACCTAATCTTGACTGGCTGAAGAAAGTGGCGGCTGATTTCCCGCCGCTTAAGATTGCGCGCTGGACCGTGCACGGCGCGTTGCATCGGAACAAGGTGCCCAACCGCCTTTATGCCCTGCAAATCGATGCGACCAACGCTTTTGGCACGGGGGAACATCCGACAACGCGTGGCTGTTTGCTGATGCTCGATTGCGTTTTAAAAAGCGGATTCCGGCCGCGCCGCATGGCCGATATCGGCTGTGGTTCCGGTATTCTGGCGATGGGCTGCGTGCAGGCGGCGCGGGCTGTTGCGGTCGCCGTCGATCTCGATCCCGATTCGGTGCAAATCGCTAAAGGCAATGTCCGCCGGGGTGGTCTTGGCACTAAAATCCGCGTCGGGCTTGGACGTGGCTATGTGTCTCCGCTGGTGCGCGGCGCGGCCCCTTATGATCTTATCATGGCCAATATTTTTGCCCGTCCTTTGTGCCAAATGGCCAAGGATTTGAAAAAGAATCTACATCCCGGGGGCGTGGCGATTCTGTCCGGCTTGTTGACCGCGCAGGCCAATGGCGTCATCGCGGCGCACAGGAGGCATGGTTTGTCATTGATGAAACATAAAAAACTTGGCGAATGGTCCGTACTTGCATTCAGGCGGCCTCAAAGGGCATGATGGGGATATGATAAACCTCACGCCTTCCGCAAAATTGGCCGCGCTGCGCGGCGAGATCCTGGCTGCCGGATTTGACGGTTTCCTCGTCCCCATGGCCGACGAATATCAAAGCGAATATGTCCCGCCTTGCGCGTGCCGCGTCGCGTTTCTGTCTGGCTTTACGGGCTCTGCTGGAACGGTTGTGGTGCTCAAAGACAAGGCCGCGTTTTTTACTGACAGCCGCTATACGTTGCAAGCGGCGCAGCAAGTTCCGGCGGATATCTTTGCGATATTTGATATCGAGAAGAAGATGCCTTTGGTGTGGCTGCAGGAAAATAGTTTTGCGGGCGCCATTATTGCCTATGACCCGTGGCTGCATTCGACCGAAGGGGTTGAGCGGTTAAAAACGGCGCTGGCCCCAAAGAACGCCACCGCTGTGCCCGTTGCACGCAATTTGGTCGATATTATCTGGGATGACCAACCTGCGCCGCCTACGGCCCCCGTCGTTCCGCATGACATCGCCTATGCCGGAAAAAGCTCCGTTGATAAAAGGCAGGAAATCGCGGCGGTATTGAAACAGAAAAATGTTGCCGCTGTCGTTATTGCCGATGCCTCGTCTGTTGCGTGGCTTTTGAATTTACGCGGCGGCGATGTCGCCAACACGCCTTTGCCGCTGAGCCGCGCGATTTTGAAAGACGATGCCACCGCACAGTGGTTTGTTGATGCGCGCAAGGTAACCGAGACTCTGCAAGCGCATCTGGGCGAACAAGTTGAAATTTTGCCACCGGAAGATTTTCCAGGGGCGCTTGGCCATTTGGCGCGCGAGGGCAGAGCGGTTTTAGTCGATCCCGCACATGCGCCGAGCTGGGTTACCGATTATCTGCGCACGGCAGACGGCAAAATCGAATTTGGCGAAGATCCCTGCGATTTACCCCGCGCGATCAAAAATACAGTCGAACTTGACGGTATGCGTGCCGCTCATCGACGCGACGGTGCGGCTTTGGTGAATTTTCTCGCTTGGCTTGATCGGCGCTGGGAATCTGATCATCTAACTGAATTGGATGCAGAACGTAAGCTGGCCATGTTTCGTGAAGCGGGGCTTAATTATCGCGGTTTAAGCTTCGATACGATTTCCGCGACGGGCGAACACGGCGCCATCGTGCATTACAGAGCCACTGAAGAAACGAATGCGCCCCTGATGTCGGGGCAACTTTATCTACTCGACAGTGGTGGCCAATATCTTGACGGCACGACGGATGTAACGCGCACCGTCGCGCTTGGCGCGCCGCTGGCCGAGGCACGCGACAGTTTTACGCGCGTGCTGAAGGGCCATATCGCCTTGGCCTCCGTCCGTTTTCCCGAAGGCACATCGGGCTCGGACCTTGATGTGCTGGCGCGGCAATATTTGTGGGCGGCTGGACAGGATTATGGCCATGGGACGGGGCATGGCGTCGGTTGCTACTTAGGTGTGCATGAAGGGCCACAGGGGATTTCAAAACGCAATAAAGTACCGCTGAAACCTGGTATGGTGGTGTCGAACGAACCTGGATTCTATAAGGCGGGGCATTATGGTATTCGCATTGAAAGCGTGCTGGCGGTGGTTCCCGTCGTCGGTCTGACCGACAGTGAACGCAAGATTTTGAGTTTTGAAACGCTGACGCTTGCGCCCATCGATACACGTTTGATTGAACCCACTATGCTAACAGGGGCTGAAGTGGAATGGCTTAATGCCTATCACCAGCGCGTGCGGCAGGTGCTGCGCCCTATGATCGACGATGATGTGGCCAAGTGGCTTGATGCCGTGACCATGCCGATATGGAAATAACACTTACAGAACGACGAAAGAAATCATGGCGATAAAGATCACTGAACTTGATAATGGTTTGCGCGTGGCCACGGACACGATGAATGACGCCGAAAGCGTTGTGGTTGGCGCGTGGGTGGGGGTTGGGACGCGGCACGAGCCATGGAACGCCAATGGCGTCGCGCATTTGGTCGAACATATGATGTTTAAGGGCACCAAAACCCGTTCCGCCTATGCCTTGTCTGCCGCGATTGAAAACAAGGGCGGCAGTATGAACGCGCACACCTCGCGCGAGGAAACGGCCTATTACGCGCGCGTGTTGCCGGAAGAAGCCGAAACCGCGACCGATGTCATTGCCGATATGCTGCACCATTCGGTTTTTGCGCCCAAGGAATTAGATCGCGAGCGTCAGGTTATTATTCAGGAAATCGGCCGTGATCTGGATTCTCCGGAAGATTATGCATTCGATTTGATGCACCAGTTGGCGCTGCCGGATCAGAAAATCGGCCGCTCGATTTTAGGATCAGCCGAAATCATCGCCAAACTGCCGCGATCCTCTGTCACCGATTACGTCGCGCGTTATTATGTGGGCGCGAATATGGTTCTGGTGGCGGCCGGAAAAATTTCTCATGAAGCTTTTGTGGCTATGGTCAAAAAACGCTTTGGCAAATTACCGCGCGGCAAAAAACCAGTGGAAGATAAAATCCGCATTTCATCCGGCGCGAAACTTGAAGCGAAAGAGATCGAACAAGTGCATTTGATTTTTGGTTTTGCGGGGCCGGGTTATCATGCGCGGGCACCGTATTACGCCACCCAGGTTCTGTCGTTGATTCTGGGAGGGAGTTCATCGTCGCGTTTGTTCCAGAAGGTCCGCGAAAAACGCGGGTTGGTTTATACGATCAACACGGCGCATGCCGGTTTTAGCGATGGCGGGATTTTTCAGATTTATGCCGGAACCGATCCCAAGCGTTTGCGAGAATTGGTTCCGGTTGTTTGCGAGGAACTCAATGATATCAAAATCAACGTAAAATCCGGCGAATTGGCGCGCGCCAAGGCGCAAGTACGCGCCGATCTGCTGATGGGGCAGGAAAGCGTCTCGCGCCGCGCCGAGGTTATGGGGCGACAGATCCTTGCCTACGGCAGGCCTATTGCGGCTGACAAGATTTTACAACATTTGCTGGCGGTTACGCAGGATGGCGTGAAGGAAGCGGCGCAGAAGTTGTTTGCGCGCAAACCCATTATTACTGCGCTGGGGCCGCTCGACGAGCTTGAAGACTATGAAACAATTTCCGCGAGATTATCTCCGTGATGGATTTTATTGTCTCACTTTTCCGCATGCCTCCGGCGCGGGCGCATCCGCCGCTTCAGATGCAACTTACGGGTCCCCGGGTTATGCTGCGGATGTACGAAGCTGAAGATTGGCAGATGTGGCACGCATTGCGCGAGCTCAGCCGCGACTACTTGATACCGTGGGAGCCGGAATGGCCGCCTTATGCGCTGACATACGGACATTATTGCTCGCTGCTGCGTCGTCAATGGCGCGACTGGCGTGGGGGAAAAGGTTATGCCTTTGGCATTTTCCTGCGGGACGGGCAGCATCAGGTCTTGATTGGCGGCATCACGCTTGGCGAAGTTCAATACGCGGCATCGCAGAAAGGTACGTTGGGTTACTGGATCGGACGGCCTTATGCGGGGCAAGGCTATGCGACAGAGGCGGTTGGCCTTGTGTGCGATTTTGCCTTTACACAAGTAAACCTGCAACGCGTCGAAGCCAGTTGCCTGCCGCGCAATGAAGCGAGCAAGACCGTTCTTACCCGCTGCGGGTTTGGACAAGAGGGGCTTGCCAAAGCCTATATGCAAATCAACGGCAGGCGGGAAGACCATTTGCTGTGGGGAAAGAACGCCACTGGGCCGAAAAAGCAAACGGTGGTTTCCGCGTCCGACGAACAAGCCCTTTAATACGGAAAAATACCGTCTTAAAGATATGTTCCTCTTCAAGTTTAATCCGGGGGATGTCTCGCCGTGGATAAAACATAGAGCCGTTGCTAGGCCGTTCAAAAACCAGCCGGTAACGGCAATTTCCATTCATCGTCATTCTTCTTCTCCCTTGTCGTCGTCTTCGCCGACGGCAGCGCCCATCATCGCGTTGGCGACAAGTCCGGCATTGGCGCGAACCTTTTGTTCGATGGCGTCGGCTATCTCTGGATTATCACGCATAAATTGCTTGGCATTCTCGCGGCCTTGCCCGATGCGCTGCCCGTCATAGGAAAACCACGCGCCGGATTTTTCGACCACACCCGCTTGCGCACCCAGATCAACCAGTTCGCCGGTCTTGGAAATGCCCTCGCCGTACATAATATCGAATTCTACGGTGCGGAATGGCGGCGCAAGTTTATTTTTTACGACCTTGACCCGTGTTTGGTTGCCGACCACGGTTTCCCTGTCCTTAATCGCGCCGATGCGGCGAATGTCGAGGCGTACCGAGGCGTAGAATTTCAGCGCATTGCCGCCCGTGGTGGTTTCGGGATTGCCGAACATGACACCGATCTTCATGCGGATTTGGTTGATGAAAATAACCATGCAGCGCGATTTAGAAATAGAACCGGTGATCTTGCGCAAGGCTTGGCTCATGAGGCGCGCCTGCAAGCCCATATGGCTGTCGCCCATTTCGCCTTCAAGTTCGGCGCGCGGCACAAGGGCGGCCACTGAGTCGATGACCAGAACGTCGATTCCGCCGGAACGCACCAGCGTGTCGGCGATTTCCAGCGCCTGTTCGCCCGCATCGGGTTGCGAGATCAGAAGGTCTTCAATCTGCACGCCCAGTTTGCGGGCATAAATGGGGTCGAGCGCATGTTCGGCATCGACAAAGGCGCAGGTTCCGCCTGCCTTTTGCGCCTGCGCAATGACATGCAAAGCCAGTGTGGTCTTGCCCGAACTTTCCGGTCCATAGATTTCAACAATACGCCCGCGCGGTAATCCGCCGATGCCAAGCGCGATGTCGAGGCCGAGCGAACCGGACGAAATGGTATCGATTTCGGTGGCGGCGGCTTTGGCGCCCAATTTCATGACCGAGCCTTTGCCGAACGCGCGTTCGATCTGGCTGAGGGCGGCATCAAGGGCTTTTTGGCGGTCGGAGTTCATTGGGTTGCCTTCTTGTTCGACAATACGGAGGTTGGCGTTGCGAGGGGCGCTCATGTGAATCTCCTTGTGGTTAGCAGGAAAGGGTGGGTTGAGGAACAATCTATTATCGTTTACGTTTTGTTCTTTTACATGAAGCCGTAGAACGCCGCAAGTTCTTTTTTTGTTCTTTTTGTCATAACGATAATAACGTATTGTTTATAAATAATAATTATGTGAAAAAATCTCTTCAAGGATTGAGGCTCACAACTTCTTGCAAATGTGATAGTTTATCCCGGCTTTTCTTGAGGCAAGAGAAAGAAAATGGATAAAAATGCTTAAAATGAAACTTGCGCGCTATCTTTTGGTTGCGGCCTTGGTCGCTTTTGCTTTTCCCGCTGTGGCGGCCAACGCCTGCTATACGCCTGAGCAAATGCGGGCCGAACAATTGCTTCGGCTGCATTCGGAATTGATGGTGATCACGGTCACGTGCCGTCAGGGCTCGCAAGGCGAGGATTTGCCTGCGGCTTACGGCGCATTTACGAAAAAGAATATTGGTGTCTTGCATGAAGCCGAGCAAACGATGATCGCCTATTACAAGAAATTGAAAGGCGATGCGCTTGAACATCTCGACCGTTTGCGTACGCTTTTGGGCAACGAGTTCGGACAGAAATCGGCGACAATGTCCGCGCCGGAATATTGTGCCGTGTACCGCGACAAGGTTCTGCAATTCACCGCCGCGACGCCCGCCGATGTCGAAGAACAAGTCCGGCGCATGGAAATATCAGAACGGTCTTACGCCAAGCCGTGCGACGTAAAAAAAGTTAAGGGAACAAAATAAGAATGCGTCCGAATCTCTCTGTATCCAACATCAAAACAGTCGGGGGCACTTTTTTGTTAAAACCTCTGCGTCGTTTGCAGGTGCAAATTCAGAACCCCCAGTCCCGCATCTATCCTTATGCGCGCTTGATGCGGCTGGATAAGCCGATTGGCACGTGGCTTTTACTGTTGCCGTGTTGGTGGGGCTTGGCGTTGGCGTCGGAGGATTTTCCTAATCTTTGGCTGATGTTTTTGTTTGCCGTGGGCGCGGTGGTGATGCGTGGGGCGGGGTGTGTGGTCAACGATATTTATGACCGCAAACTTGACCGGATGGTCGAACGCACGCGCGAGCGGCCTTTGGCCAGCGGCGAGATCGGGTTGCCGCAAGCGTTTTTATTCCTCGGTGCGTTGTTGCTGGTGGGGCTAGGCATTTTGCTGATGTTCAATCGCGCGACGATACTTACGGGCGCTTTGTCTTTGGTTTTGGTGTTTATCTATCCCTTGATGAAGCGCATCACCTGGTGGCCACAATCGTTTCTCGGTCTTGCCTTTAACTGGGGCGTGCTGATGGGCAGCACTGCCGTGACGGGCGAGATCGGGTTCCCGCCTATATTTGCCTATATTGCGGGTGTATTTTGGACGCTGGGCTATGACACAATCTATGCGCATCAGGACAAACGCGACGATGCCGAGGCGGGCATTAAATCGACCGCGCTTTTGT
>Ga0181516_10002417_pt1 | contig 13280 bp, 14 predicted proteins | sample PEATcosm2014_Bin_25_FD_121104 | JGI IMG/M metagenome (GOLD analysis project Ga0181516, IMG submission 121104) | Peatland microbial communities from MTU Mesocosm Facility, Houghton, MI, USA - PEATcosm2014_Bin01_10_metaG | ecosystem: Environmental > Terrestrial > Soil > Wetlands > Peat | place... | reverse complement strand
CTGCCCGTTGAGACCGCAACGGCGCTGGCGGAAGAGAATGGGGCCGGGCGAGGTGAGCTTGATGGCGAGGCCGACGATGACAAACGGCACGGCGAGGAGGATGATGGCGACCAGGGCGACGGTGAAATCGATCACCTGTTTGAGCACGCCCTGCCAGGAGGCGTCCGGGGTGGTGCGGAAAACCAGCACGGGCCGGCCGTGGAATTCGTCGAAGCTGGTGTGGGAAATCTGGGTGCGGAAAAAGTCGGCGACGAGCCAGACTTCGACGCCTTCCAGTTCGCAGGTGCGGATCGCGCTTTCGACCTTTTCGAAATAATTGTGCCGCGCGCTGATGATCACGCCGTTGACGGAATGCTCGTGGAGCAGGCGGGTGAGTTCATCCACGGATTTGTCGTTCAGGTTGAATTCGGAAATGATGACGAGGTCCTCCTCAAACACGGCCTTGAGTTCCTCCCGCATGCGGGCGGTTTCCTCCTCGGTGCCGACGAGGATGAACCGGCGCTGGAACTGGGTGCGGGCAAACTTGCTGCTCAAGGCCAGCCGCGCGATTTCCTCCTTCATCAGGATGAGCCCCAAACTCACGAAACCGAAGAGGACGGCGACACCGCGCGGAAAATCCATGCGGAAGAAGAAGAGAATGAGGACCAGACCGACGGTGGTCAGGAGGCAGCCGCGAAAGAGCGGCCAGAGCGCGGTGCGGCGGGTGGAGAGCAGCGCGCGATCGTAATAGCCCTGGGTCTCCAGAACGAGCGGCCCCGCCAGGATAAGCACCAGGTAAAGCCAGAAGTATGTCTCCGTCCAGGTGATGGCCGGCAGGCCCATGGCCTGGATGATGTCGGAATTCGACCGGATCGCCCAGGCCAGGAGGAAGCTGACGCCAAAGAGGCAGGCATCCAGCATCTGCTGGATTTGCATCTTGATCTGGCGGTTGCGGCGCAGCATGGCTTAAATCGCGGCGATTCAGCGGGAGGCTGTTTGAGCCGGAGGCATTCCGGCCACCTCGGGGCCGGTGGTCAACTGGAACTCGGGAACAGAAGCGGCGATGAATCGTTTCATGCGTTCGTAGGTCGCGTTCTCCTGGCCCGGAAGGCATACACCAAGACAGCCGACGTAGGCCCAGCGTTGAAGCTCGCCGGTCTGGAGCAGGTGCCTGGCGCTGCTCCACATGCGGTCGAAATGGCTGCCGGTCAACTGGCCGTCCGCAACAAACCAATAAACATAAATGCCGCTGATGGTCGTTGTCCGGCCGTTCCCGGTCTCCGGGCGGGTCATCATCATTTTGGTCACGGGCAGATCGTAAGCGTGCGGGCTCTGAATACGGATGGTGTCAGGCCGTGAATCATGGTCGTCGAAATCCCATCCGGCCCCCTGGAGGCAGAACTGGGGCTTGTGGATGCTGGTGCGGTCGGTGCCCATCAGCACCACCATCATTTGCAACTCGTCGGAATTGTCATTGGGCGAGTCATAAATGCGTTGTGCAAAGCTGGTATCATGTGGCAGACCTTCAAGCGCATTCGTGTCGGTGGGAACGTCGGTCGAATCGTACTGGAGAACATGCTCGGGCAGGGAGATGGCCAGCCGCGGGCTGCCCGGAATGGGGGCGGTCTTGATCCCGGGCCGGCCAAGCTTTTGATTTGCCTTTAACCGGTTCAAGGTCGCGGCGGTCCCGCCAATCATGGCGAGGGCAAGCAGCAACAGGATTAGTTTTTGCTTGTTCATACCGGGGTGGCAGCGACGGGCTGCGCGTTGGGCGCCGGGCGCTCGCGCAGCCAGTATCCGAGCGCCATGAGCCCAAGGAAGGCCGGCACGTAGGGCAGCAGGCTGAAGAAGGTGTTTTCGTGGACGAAATTGCCGGCGGCCTGGCCGTCAAATTCCGCGGCAATCAGTATGCATATCATGCGGGCCGTGTTCCCCAGCATGGCCAGCGGAAACGCAGCGGCCATCATAAGCAACCGCTTCCAGTTCTTGTCGAAGCTTACAAAGCCGTAAATGGTTGAAAGGGCCAGGATGGCGACCGTGCTGCGCAAACCGCTGCAGGCGGCCGCAACGTCGTAGGCGTAGGTGTGGGTGGAATTGAACAACTGTGTTCCGTCGCGCACGATGTCCATGCCCATCAGGCTGGTGCCGATGGCGGTCACGATTTTCGCGACGAACATGCGCATATAGAAGGTGATGGTGGTGACGGGCGCGCCGAGAGTGGCAAAGGGAACGCAGAATAAAAACAGGAACATCGGGAAGAAACTGGCGCGCATCCAGGCCGGGCCCCAAGCCAGGCCCATGAGAGCATAGATGCCACAATAGAGGCCCATAATGGAAAGCCGCGGCTGTTGCACCAGGTATCCAAGCATATGAAGGCCGAGCGCGCCGGCCAGAAGGAGCAATGCCGGCCACCAGACGTGGTTGTTCAAGGCAAGCAGTTGCGGCCGCTTCCACCAAAGCAACACGAGCACCGCAACGGGAATCAGGAGACCATGGCCTTCCTCCCAGTCATTGCCCTTGTACGCCACATACATCCAGCGGAAAAGCGAGCTGGTGTCGATGTAACCGAAGGTGGCGTTGCCGAGAAACTGGAAAAGCAGCAGCCACGCGGCGAGGAGGCCCAGAAAAAACGCCTTGTTGGGGAGCTGGTTCCAGAAATCCGCAAATTCTTGGGCAAAGCCTGCCTGAAACGCGGGGCGATTTTGGTTTTCTGCCATTTGCATCACGGATGAATGTTAGACCACAATAGGCGCTTCGCGCTCAATCATATCAAAGCACCTGCCATGCCGGAATTCCGCATTTATACTGACATCGCCGCGGCCAAAGCGCTGTCCTTTGGGGGTTTGCGGCGCCGCGGAAAACCCGTCCTTCCCAAGCCCTGCTGCGCGCAGGAATGGAACCAGCGCGGCCGGTCGCCTTCAACGGTAGGAACGGGCGGGGCGACGGGACTTGCCTGCGCGGGGGGTCATCTGGTCATGGATCCAGCGGTAGGTTTTTTCCAGACCGTCGCGCAGGCGGATGTTGGGCTCCCAGCCGAGGTATTTTTTAATCAGCGTGTTGTCGCTGTTGCGGCCCTTGACGCCCTTGGGTGCCTTAAGGTTGTAGGAACGCTTGAGTTTGATGCCGGCGATGTCCTCGACGATGTCCACGAGCCCGTTGATGGTGACGAGTTCGCTGCTGCCGAGGTTGAGCGGTTCAAGGACCTTGCTGGCGAGAATCGCCTGGGTGCCGTAAATGCAATCATCTATATACATGAAGCTGCGGGTCTGGTGGCCGTCGCCCCAGATCTCGATCTGATGTTTGCCGGAGAGCTTGGCCTGGATGACCTTGCGGCAGACCGCAGCAGGCGCTTTTTCGCGGCCGCCGTCGTAGGTGCCGTGCGGGCCATAAACATTGTGAAAACGGGCCACGCGCGTTTCCAGGCCGAAGTCTTCGCGGAAATGGCGGCACATGCGTTCGCTGAAAAGTTTTTCCCAGCCGTAACCGTCCTCGGGCATGGCAGGGTAGGCGTCGGATTCCTTGAGGGCGGTGACATCCGGCGAGGTCTGCTTGTCCGCGGCGTAAACGCAGGCGGAGGAGGCGTAAAAGAAACGCCGCACGCCGTGCTTTTTCGCGGCCATGCACAGGTGGGTGTTGATGAGGACGGAAAGCATGCACAGGGCGCGGTTGTTTTCAATGAAACCCATGCCGCCCATGTCCGCGGCGAGGTTATAGACGGTGTGCGCGCCCTTGAGGGATTTGTCGCACGCGGCTCTTTCCTGCAAATCCAGGCGGAGGTTCTCGACGCCCGGGAAGCGCTGGTACCACTCGTTCATGGGTTTGAGATCCACCGCGCGGATGTTGTCATGCCCCTGCCGGAGCAGTTCGGCCACGAGATGGCCGCCGATGAATCCGCCGCCGCCGCACACCACAATTTTTTCAGAACTCATGTTTGTTTCAGTTCGAGATTGGATGGCCAGCATATCCCAACCCGGAAGACTTTTCAAGTCCATTTCGGTTCCGTACGAATACGCCTTTTTCCAAATAATCCGGAACGCCGGCATGCGGCCTTGCCCAAGCAGGGTTGCCCGCAACCGCCGGACTTGAGGCTTTACTTCGCGGCGATTTGGAAGAAGCCTTCTGGTTCAGATGCCAAAAGCCAGCACAGCAACATCGACCCAGGCGCACGCGCGCTCGAGGCGGAAATTCTACCACAATCTGCTGAAGGCATTTGGACTGTCGGCGGTGCTGATCGCGGTGTCGCTGGGCATCGGAATTATTGGATATCATTGGATCGCGGAACTGGGCTGGGTGGATTCCCTGCTCAACGCGTCCATGATTCTGGGCGGCATGGGGCCGGTGAACGAGCTGAAAACGGACGGCGCCAAGGTGTTTGCGTCGGCGTACGCGCTGTTCTCCGGGGTGGTGTTCATCATGGCAACGGGCGTGTTGCTCTCGCCCATTTTCCACCACGTCCTTTACAAGTTTCACATCGAGGAACGGGATTCGCATTGAGGCGGCTGGTTCCGCCCCGCCAGGTTGGGGCTTTCAAAAAGTTGAAAAATAACCGTTGACAACCGGCGCATGGCGTCATAGTGTCCTATGACAGTAGCAGCAGACGCCATGTTGGTTCAACTCAATTTCAAGTCCGGCAAGCCGGTTTATCTCCAGGTGGTGGACCAGGTCAGGTCGGCGGCGGCTTCCGGGGTCCTGCGTCCGGGCGAACTGCTGCCGCCGATCCGGGTGCTCGCGGAGCAATTGCGGATCAACCGGAACACGGTGGCCAAGGCTTACACGGAACTGGAAAGCCAGGGCGTGATCGAGACCGTCGCGGGCAAGGGCTGCCTGGTCTCGGAAAACAATTCCCCCTTCAAGAAAGAAGTGCGGCGGAAGCTGCTGGCGGATGACATCGACGCCGCCATCGTGCAGTCGCACCACCTGCAGGTGGACGAAAAGGATTTTCTGCGCCTGGTCCAGGAGCGGCTCGAAGTCTTCGCGGAAAAAAACCGGATCAACGCGGACAAAAAACAACCAGGAGCATAACCATGAACACCGAACCGCCGGTCATCGAAATCAACCATCTCGTCCGCAAATACGGCAAGGCCGAGGCCGTCAACGGCCTCAGTATCCGGGTCGAGGCGGGGAAATGCCACGGTTTTTTTGGCCGCAACGGCGCGGGGAAAACCACGACCATCAAATGCCTCTTGAATCTGTTGCAGCCCACGTCGGGCCAGGTGCGCGTCTTTGGGCTGGATCCGCACGCGGATGAAGTGGCCGTCAAATCCCGGCTGGCGTATGTGCCGGATTATGTGGCGTTTTATCCGTGGATGACCGTGCGGGACACGCTGGATTATTTGGCGTCATTCCGGAAGGAATGGAATCGCACGACCGAAAAGGAATTGCTGGGTCAATTCCGGCTGCAGCCGGACCAGAAGGCCGGGGCGTTGTCCAAGGGGCAGAAGACGCAACTGGCGCTGGTCGGCGCGGTGTGCGCGGACCCGGAGCTGCTGGTGCTGGACGAGCCGACGTCGGGACTCGACCCGATTGTGCGGCGGGAATTCATCGAGACGGTGATCGGGACGTACCAGGAGGGGGCGCCGGGGCGGCGGACGGTGTTCGTCTCGACGCATCTCATCGCCGAGTTCGAGGGATTGATTGACGAGTTCACGATTGTGGAAAACGGCCGGGCGGTGCTGGCCATCGGCGCGGACGAGGCGCGTTCCCGGTACAAAAAAATCCGCGCGCGTTTCGCCGGAACGCCGCCGGCGATAGATTTCGTGGACGCGGACAAGGTGCGGCAGGAGGGCCGGGAACTGGACATCACCGTGAACGGAAATTCCGAGGCGGTGCTGGAGCGGTTGAAGCTGTTACGGCCCGAATCCGTCAGCGTGGATTCCCTGACGCTGGAGGAGATTTTCGTGGCGGCGGCGAAATAACGGAAACGGCATGAACGCGAGAATCATCAAGGAAACAAGGTCGGTGCTGCCGGTGTTGTGCGTCACCGTGCTGGCATCCTCTGCGCCGCGGTTGATCTGGAGCCGGGAGGTGGCTGCGGGGACTGGTCTGGCGATATTCACGTTCTGCTGCCTGACCATGGGGGCCGGTTGCTTTGGAAACGAATTTCAATGGCGAACAATGCCGCTTCTGCTGGCCCAACCGGTGCCGCGCCGGAAAATCTGGAATGAAAAGATGCTGGTCTTGGGGAGCGCGCTGGGGCTGGGGCTGATTTTCTTTTTGTTATGCGTTCCTCTGCCGGAAACGGACAGTTACTGGTTCCTGGTGCTGATGCCCTTCGGCGTGTTTTGTGCGGCACCATTCCTGGCGCTGAAAATCAAAAACACCCTTATGGCGGCGGTATGCACGTTTGGGTTGCCCTTTGGGTTGAGCGGAGGGCTGGCGTTTCTGGCGTGGTTGTTCTCCCAGTACTTTTCCGGGTTCTTCCTCCGCCTTCTTCGCCCCATGGGACTGCTTCTGGGCTCGTTTCTCCGGCAGCACTCTCCGGCGACGGGAGAGTTTCTGGAGAATGTCTTCGACGGTCATCCTAATTTCTGGATTTGCGCAGGAGCGGCGATTTATTGCGTTATCTGTTACCGGCTGGGGTATCGGAGTTTTATGAAACTGGAGGCGGTGGATTCGCAGGCCAAGGAAATAGCGCTGCCGACGCGGCTGGAGGCAATTCTGGCCCGGCCGTTGGCGCGGCTGTTGCCCCGTTACGGCGGGCCGTGGCGAGCTTGCTACGGAAGGAGCTGCAGATTCAAAAGGCGGCGTTTGTGCTGGCGGCGATGATGTGCCTCGTTTCGGTGTTAATGGCGCTGGCGTGGGATGTTGACCATTTGGAGCTGCTTTTCGCCATGACGGCCGTGCCCATCGCGGTGCTAGTTTTTGTGATACCGATGATCACGCCCGGGGGTTGTGTGGCAGAGGAACGGAACTGGGGCGTGAGTGATTGGCAGCGCGCGCTGCCGGTGTCGGCGCGCAAGCAATGGGCGGCGAAAATGCTGGTCGTGATTTTCACGAGCGTGCTGCTGGGGGTTGTGGTGCCGGCCGCATTATGGCTCGTGGACGGCTGGGTGTTCCAGCTTCCAAACGGCGCCAGGTCGCTGCAATTCGACCGGCTGCTTACGGTGCCTCTACTTGCGGACTTTCTGGTCGCGGTGAATTGCATGCTCGGCTACCTGCTTTTCGCGGGTTTCGGTGTCTTCACTTCGTCGCTCTGCGCGAACTCAGCCAAGGCAGTCATCATGAACCTCGGCTTGATGATTGGAAGCGCGAGCCTAGCGGCCGGCGCATTCTCTGTCATTTCAACGGCATATTATCATGTCAAGCTGGAGTTTGGAATTCCACCGGCCGATCTTTTCTTTGGCTTTCTGGGCCAGATTCCAGGACAATTGACGCTCTGGTCGTTGTTCGCGATATTGCTCGGCATCATTCAGTGTCTGGCCCTTTTCAATTACCGGAATGGCGAACCGGGCCCGCGCAGCGCCTGGACGCAATTATCCATCGTGGCGGGTTCAACTGCCGGCCTGGCGGGCATATTCTGGACTTTGTCGTGCCTCACGGTTCATCCGGTTCATTGAAGAGTCGCAATAACTCGGTTGCTTCCGGGTCGCGACCGCTCCGCCGGCTCCGCGCGGATAAGCTTGCTTTTTGGGCGGTTTTGGGCGAGATTGGCGGCACTGCTTGACCGGGCGGCAAGTGCATCCGCGGATTGGAATCGCTCCTTCGACGCAGATTTGCCGCGTTGACCCCTCATATCACTGGACGGAAAGTTTTATTTCAGAAAGTGCGGTCGGTTTTGAAGTCCAAAGAACTAGAAAGATTCGAGCGGGACCCGAAGGAAGTTGCCCGGTGGCAACGGACGCAGCAACATCTGCTCGCGGGGCGCAACGGGCCGGCACTGGAGGGTTACCGCGATTTGTTGAACCGGCATCCCGGCATCGCGCAATTGTGGTTCGAGCGCGGCATGGCGGCCATCGGGGCGCTGGAATTTCCGGAGGCGCATCACGCTTTTCAACGGATGATGGAACTCGCCCCGCGGGACGTCTCGCTGCTCGTTTTGGCGGGCCAGCAATACCACCGGATGCGGCGGCTGGACGACGCGCGGGGATGTTTCCTGCGCGCGGTGGCGGCGGACCCGGATTCGGTGCACGCGCAACTGAGCCTGGCGGCGTGGTTCGAGCGGGAACGGCGGCTGGACGACGCCTGGGGCTGCGTGGAAACCGCGTTGAAGAAACATCCGCAGGACGGTCACGCGCTTTATTACCGGGCGTTTTTGCTGCACCGCAAGGGCCGCAACGCCGAGGCGGAACTGGAACTGCGGGATTTGATCAAGCGGAATGTCTGGCCGGACGCGAACGTGAGATGCTCGGCGCACCATCTGCTCGCGGTGGTGCTGGATGAGATCGGCCGGCACCCGGAGGCGTTGCGATGGTTGTACGAATCGAAGGCGGAGCTCCGCCGTTTGACGAACGCCGCGGCGCTGGAAAAGCAATACGACCAAATGGACCGCAACCGCCGCCAGTTGCTGGCCTCGCTCACGCCGGAGATCCTGCAGAACTGGCGGCGCGAATGCGCGACATCGCCGGCCCAGCAGCGGCTGGTGTTCCTGGGCGGGCATCCGCGCAGCGGGACGACGCTGGTGGAACAAATTCTGGGCGCGCACCCGAACGTGCTGGCTTTCGACGAATCGGACGCCTTTGTTTCGGAAATCGAAAACGGAATTTCCCCGGCGAACCACGTATTGACCTTGAAGGAACTGAACGCGCTCAGCCCGGAGGGCCGCGCGGCCTTGCGCGGGCGTTATTTGAAAAGCCTGCTGCGCGAGGATGCCGCCGGCCAGGGCGCGCCGGTGTTGCTGGACAAGAATCCGTCGCCGACGGCGTCGCTGCCGCTGTGGCTGCGGGTGTTTCCGGACTTGAAGGTCATCATCCCGCTGCGGGACCCGCGCGACGTGGTGTTGAGCTGCTTTTTTCAGAACCTCACGGTGACGGCGGCGAACGTGAATTTCCTGAGCCTGGAGCGCACGGTGAAACATTACGCGGACTTGATGGACGTGTGGCTGCGGATGCGGGAACTGGGGGGCTTCGAATGGATTGAAACGCGTTACGAGGACGTGGTGGGCGATTTGGAGGCGGAAGGCCAGCGGCTGACGCAATTCATGGATTTGGAATGGGACCCGGGCCAGGCGCAATATCACGAGAAGGCGCGGAAGAAATTTGTCTCGGCACCGACGTATCACGACGTGACGAAGCCAGTATACACGCGGGCCATCGGGCGGTGGGAACGTTACGCGGAGGCGCTGGAGCCGTTCCAGGAGAAGCTGGCGAAATATTGCGCGGCCTTTGGGTACGCGTAGCGATTAGTTTCAAGTTTTCAGTTTCAAGTCGGCAAGGGACAGGGAGTGAACCGCCAAACGCTCGGAACACGCGAAAAGTAATTCCGGTTCGCGTTCGTATATTTTGGGTGTTTCGCGGTTCCATGGCCAAATAAAATGAACCTTTGGGAGGGCCGGCGTTATCAATGGACAGACGGGCACAATACGCAGGAACCAATTATGAAAAACATGAGATCAATCGGACTGTCGCTGCTGGTTTTGGCGGGGACCACGGCGGTCGCAGGCGCGCAGGAGTCCCGCACGGACATCAACCCGGCGTTGACATATTATCTGTCCTTTCTGATGGCGCCGGAGCCGATGACCAACACGGACACGGACTACCTGGAGTCGAGCGCGGGGCGGAGCAAGCCGATTCCGGCGCGCTTCGACACGATTTTTGGGGGTTACGACCATCAATTTGGGCTGGTACGCCAGGCGGCGCATTCCACGGCGCCGTGCGACTGGGGCATTGACTGGAGCGCGGGGGCGGAGACGATGCTTCCCCATCTCGCGCGCGTCAAACGGACGGCGGTGACGGCCCGGTACCGGGCGCGGTGGGAATTGCAGCAGAACCGCCCGGACGATGCGCGCGATGATCTGGTGGCGACGTTTGTCATGGGACGGAACGGCTCCCAAGACGGCAGCTTGATTGCGGCGCTGGTGCAGATTGCGGTGGAGAATCTCGTCTGTTCCACCGTGGCGGAAAACTTCCATCAATTTCCCCCGGAAACCCTGGAACAACTGGTGGCGGGAATGGATGCGGCCCCGGCACGCGGCACGATGGCGCGGTCCATCGCCTTCGAGAAGTTCGTCGGAGATGTGTGGCTGATCAACCGGGTACAGGAATTGCAAAAGGAGAATCCCGGGAACGACGCGAAGGTCATGGCGATGATCGGCAAGATTTTCGATTCTTCCGGGGACGGCGGCACGAATCCGTGGCCCCATATTGCCGCCGTGGCCGGCAACAGCGACGGGTTGATCCGGCTGGCGCGCGAGTTGGAGCCGTTATACACGCAAATGGCCGAAATCATGGCCCTGCCGCATGGTCCGTTTGAGGAACAGATCGGCCAGTTCGAAACGCAAATACAGAACTCGCCCAATCCGCTCGGGACGGCGCTTTTCCCGGCCGTCGGGAAAGCGCGGACGAAGGAATTTGTAATCCAGGAAACCGAGGCCATGGTGCACGCGGCGGTGGCGTACAAACTGCATGGCACGGACGGATTGAACAGCGTGATGGATCCGCTCGGGCAAGGGCCGTTTCAATTGCAGCGCTTTGTGTTCCAGGGGGTGGACCGGGGATTTGAACTGAAGGGCGCTTACAGCGGGCGCGGTTTTCCCGAGGTGATGATCTTTGTGGAAAAGGACGGCCCGGCGTTTTACGCCACCGGCAAGAACGCGGGCCAGGCCGTGACGCCGTGACGGCCAGAAGTTGAGAATGCGCCCGGGCAATTCCGCGATGGAATTGCCCGGGTTTTTGGAGTATAACTGAGATGTGGTCATCCTGAGCCCAACCGTGGTGGAAGCGGAAATCCCAGACGCACGCAGTCTGCTGGAACTGGCCCAGGCCGGGGACGCCGAGGCTTTCGGCGAGGTTTGCCGGGTGTATGAAACGCGGTTATTCCGGCAATCGATGGCGCTTTGCGGGAACGCGGCGCTGGCCGAGGAACTGGCGCAGGACACGCTGGTCGAGGCATGGAAATGCCTGCGGCGTTACAACGGACGCTGCCAGTTTTTCACCTGGTTGTGCGCGATTCTGCTCAATCGTTACCGCAACACCGTCCGGAAAAAGCGGCCGGTGGCGTGGTCGGCGCTGGCCGGCCGCGACCGCGAGGAATTGGCGGACAATCTCGAAAACGCGGCCGATGGCGAATCCCCGCCGGACGGGGCGGCGGAGTTGCGCGAGCAGGCGGCGCTGGTGCGCCGGTGCATCGAAACGCTGCCGGCGAAGCATCAGCAGGTGATTTTTTTGCGATTCTATGTGGACGAATCGCTGGAGAGCATCGCCGCCGCGGTGGGTTGTTCGGTCGGGACGGTGAAGTCGCGGCTGTATTACGCGCTGGACCGGCTGCGCGGGATGAACAGCATAAACGCGCAATTCGCCAACCTCAGAGCGGAGAACTGAGTTTATGAATCCTTGTTCAAACAACCGGAAACAGATTGCGTGGCTCGCGCTCGGCGAGCTGGATCCCGCCGGCGAGCGGACGCTTCGCGAACATCTGGCAACGTGTGAAGGATGCCGGAATTATCTCGAGGAAATTTCGGGCGTGACGGAACAATTGTCCGCGGCGGCGCCGGATTCGAAAATTAGAACGCCGGATTTGTTTCATCAGAGGCTGACACAAAAACTGCGCGCGGCGGAACGGAATTCGGTCTTGGAAGATTTGCCGGGGTGGTTTGGCCGGATGACGCCGGGCTGGCGGGTGGCGTTGCCGGGAATCGCGGTGGTGTTGCTGGTGGTTTTTGCGGTGGTCGCGCGCCGGCAACCTTCAAATGTCGCCGTGGCCCCGGCACCGGCGGTGGTGGTAGTGACGGCACCTGATTCCGGGAGCGATCCGGCGCCTACGATGGCCAATTATCAGATGATTGCCGGCCAGTCACTGGACAAGCTCGATGCGCTGTTGACGAAGGAGGGAAATGAAAATCTCCCGCCGGCGCCGGTTTACACGGCTTCGATGACCAAACTGTCGGACGCGCTTTGATCAGGACTCCCCACGGTCGAATATATTGGCCCAGTCGGAAGGCTCAGTTTTGAGGTTTGCCTCCTGTCGAAGATACATCTTCATGTTTTCCTCGCTTAGCAGCAAATCCTCCAATTTGCATTTACGCCCCAATTTCTTCTCAATCTCTTTTTGTTCGTACTTCGCCGTTTCGGCGTATAGATTAGCAAGGCTTGAATAAGCGGCCGGTTCACGCTTGCGGTATTCTTCTATGAATTTCAGAGAAGCCTGATAGTAAAGCCGTATCCAATGGTAAAACGTTTCATATATTTGTTCGGCATCGACACTTCCGTCGCTCACCTTCCTAGCAATCGGGGTTTCAAAAAAGTCCAAAACATCCTCTAGTTCGTCGCCGTCCGAATTCTCGCCAAGCAAAAAAAGAGCCGCTGCTTTCCGTTCACGAACCATTTTCTCAGAAAACCGTTCGTCGTATTTATCCAGCAAGGCTGTTGATTTTGCTATGTACGCGTTCCGAGCTGCGCCGTAAACCAGCAGCAAACCAACGATCGCAACCATTATCGAAATGAAGACCCCAAAATCTTTATACATTGCCGTCCCAAGCGTGAAAAAACCAAACAACACTCCAACATGCGCCACCTCCACATGTCCGAAAAGTCGCTTGAACATTTGAGCATTTTGGCCCTAGCACGGCCAACGGTCAAGATTCCGTAAAAGACTCCCGAAGATGTCGCTCCTACGGAGCTTGGGCTTTTATGGGCTCCTATACTACAAAGATGCCAGCCCTGACGGGCTTCGGGGCCGAGGAGGCGGAACAGTTCATTCGCCAGTTTGGAAGTGATCCTGCATGCGGGACGGCGCTCCGAGAGTCAAGAGCTGACCAACAGGTTTCGCATTGTCGCGAGCAGCGGCGTTCGCGGATCAAATCAGTTGTCGTAAAAATGAACTTCGCCGGTGGAGAGATCGTACATGCCGCCGACGAGGCCGATTTGGCCGCGGTCAAGCATTTCGCGCAGAATGGGGCTGCGCTCGCGAATCTGTTGCATCACGAGCCGCACGTTGGCTTCGGCCACCTTGTCCACAAAGTCGTGATTTTTTGAAGTCCGCGGCCGGCCGTCGTCGGGCACCTGGTCGACGGCGGGCTTGATGCGGGCGAGCAGGCCGGTGAGGTTGCCGAGTTCGACGTTGTCCACGGCGCCCTTGATGGCGCCGCAATTGGAATGGCCGATGACGGCGATCAGTTTCGCGCCGGAAACTTTGCAGGCGAATTCCAT
>Ga0181516_10002415_pt1 | contig 13285 bp, 7 predicted proteins | sample PEATcosm2014_Bin_25_FD_121104 | JGI IMG/M metagenome (GOLD analysis project Ga0181516, IMG submission 121104) | Peatland microbial communities from MTU Mesocosm Facility, Houghton, MI, USA - PEATcosm2014_Bin01_10_metaG | ecosystem: Environmental > Terrestrial > Soil > Wetlands > Peat | place... | reverse complement strand
TGATGGAGAGCTACGCCGCCGGCGACGATCTGCGCGACGTCATGGTGCTCACCGAGAACCTGTTCCGCCAGACCGCCGAGCTGTGCGGGGCCGTGGAGCAGCCCTGGGGCGAGGACGCCGCGGGCGAGCGGGTGATCAGCTACCGGACCCCGTTCCGCCGGCTGACCATGAAGGACGCCATCGCCGAGTACGGCGGCATCGAGCGCTCCCGGCTGGAGGACCCCGCCGAGATCGTCAAGCTGGCCCGGGAAGCCCACGTGGAGGACCTGGACAAGAAGTCCCCGGGGCTGCTGCTGGGGGACCTGTTCGAGCACCACGCCGAGGCCGGGCTGATCCAGCCCACCTTCATCATCGAGTACCCGGTGGAGCTGAGCCCGCTCACCAAGGAACTGCCCGGGGACCCGACGCTGGTGGACCGGTTCGAGCTGTTCGTCGGCGGCATGGAGCTGGCCAACGCCTATTCCGAGCTCAACGACCCGGTGGTCCAGCTGGAGCGGTTCCAGGCCCAGCTGCGCGAGCGGGAGGCCGGCAACGACGAGGCCATGCTGCTGGACCAGGACTTCGTCAAGGCCCTGGAGCACGGCTTCCCGCCCACCGGCGGGCTGGGCGTGGGCCTGGACCGCATGGTCATGCTCATGACCAACAGCGCCAGCATCCGGGACGTGATCCTGTTCCCGCTCATGCGCCCCACGGTGAAGGGGGCCGGGGACGCCGACGAGGACGAAGAGGACGCCGGCCCGGGCCTGGATGTTGAGAACTGAATAAAAGCATCATATTGGTGTCGATTCCGGACGGAAGGCTGCGGGGACCCGCGGTGCGGTTCGCGGGCAGGCTTGGGACATTCAAGCTATGTGATAACCATTTTGATATTAGCGTTTAGAAATAAAACGAAAATGAAAATTCGGCAAATGACCGGTTGTCGATGAAATCCACTTGCGTGAGAGTCATGGCGATTTAACTTTGTTCGCTATGAAACAAACATTTTCTTTCCTGATCGCTTGTCTCTGGCTGCTCGTGCTGGCCGGGTGCAACTCCTCCAATGGAGGGCCCGGCACGCCGACCCTGGCGGCCATCACCGTCACCCCGGCGAACGCCGCGTTCCCCCTGGGCACCAGCCAGGCCTTCACGGCCACCGCCGTGATGAGCAACGGCTCGACCCAGGCCCTGCCAACCGGGGTGACCTGGACCATCAGCGCGCCCAGCGGCGCCACCTCGCCCGGACAGGCCACGGTCAACGGGACCGGCCTGGTCCAGAGCACCGCCTCGGGCCCGATCCTGGTCACCGCCAGCGTGGGCAACGTCAGCGGTTCGGCTCCGGCCACCATCACCGCCGCCGCCCTGGTGTCCCTGGCCGTGACGCCCCCCGCGGCCACGGCCCCCGTGGGCATTCCCCAGCAGTTCGAGGTGTTCGGCACCTACACCGACCACAGCACCGTCAACCTCACCAACGGCAACGCCGCCTGGAGCATCGCCGCCCCCTCCGGCGTGGTCGGCCTGCCTCCGGGCAACATCACCAACGGGTCCGCTTCCTACGGCCTGGCCACGGGGGCCGGCGTAGGCACGTACCTGGTCCAGGCCAGCTTCGGCGGCCTGACCAGCCCGCCGGCCTTCTTCAAGAACACCACCGCCGTGCTGACCTCCATCGCCGTCACCCCGGCCGCCCAGACCATCCCCAACGGCACCACCCTGCAGTACAAGGCCACCGGCAAGTACAGCGACGGCAGCACCCAGGACATCACCCAGCTGGCCACCTGGGCGCCCAACGCCTCCACCTTCCCGCCCAGCCTCGCCATCCTTTCCAACAGCCCCGGCAGCATCGGGCTGGCCACCGGCAATGCGGTCGGTTCGGTGAACGTCCAGGCCACCCTGGGCACCGTCTCGGGCTCCACCCTGCTCACCATCAGCCCCGCCATCCTGGATTCCATCGCGGTTTCGCCGCTCACCGGTTCCATACCCGCGGGCTCCACCCTGCAGTACCAGGCCTGGGGAACCTATAGCGACCATTCCCAGGTGAACCTCACCAGCTCGGTGAGCTGGGCCACCACGCCCGGCGTCGCCACCGTGTCCACCGACCCGGGGAGCTTCGGCCTGGCCAAGGGGGTGGCCGCCGGCCAGACCTACGTCACCGCCAGCCTCGGCCCGGTGTCCAGCCCCGCGACCGCGGCCCAGCTCACGGTCACCGCCCCCGCCCTGGCCCAGATCGCCATCACCCCGGCCGCCTATTCCGTCCCCAAGGGCCTGACCGTGCAGTACAAGGCCACCGGCATCTACACCGACACTTCCACCCAGGATCTCACCACCCAGGTCGCCTGGGGGGTCACCGCCGGCACCGGCACCGCCGGCATGTCCGGCCTGCCGGGCATGAACGGGCTGGCCACCGGGACCGGCGTGGGCAGCGTCACCGTCACCGCCGCCCTGGGCAGCATCAGCGGCGCCACGCCGCTCACCGTCACGGCCGCCACGCTCACGAGCCTGTCCATCGCGCCGACCCAGACCCAGAGCGGCACCATCACCACCTATCCCCAGATCCCCGCGGGCCTCTCCCAGCAGTTCACCGTCACCGGCACCTTCAGCGACACCAGCACCCAGAACCTGACCAGCGCCGTGGCCTGGACCAGCACCGGCTTCCTCTCCGTCTCCATGGTCCCCGGAACCTACGGCATCGTGCGCGCCGACAACCAGGGCGCGGGCAGCATCGGCTCGGTCACGGCCACCTACACCTCCGGGACCACGTCCATCCCCGTCTCGACCCAGGTCCAGATCACCGGGGCGGTCCTGAGCAGCATCTCCATCAGTCCCATCGCCGAGTCCATCGCCGCGGGTCAGACCGAGAGCTACACCGTCACCGGCATGTTCAGCGACCTCAGCACGGAGACCATCCCGGACAGCCAGGTGCTCTGGACCGAAAGCAACTCCGCCGTGGCCAGCATTGATGATCCCGCGCATCCGGGCGTGGCCACCGGCCTGAACCAGACCGGCGAGACCACCATCTACGCCAGCTACCAGTTCGGGTCCCAGACCTTCCAGACCAACACCACGCTCTTCGTCAGCAGCGCCTCGCTCACCTCCCTGTCGGTGGCCCCGGCCTCCACCTCGGTCTACGCCGGTGTGCCCACGCAGTTCCACGCCTATGGCAAGTTCAGCAACAACCAGACCTATGACCTCTCGAGCTTCGTGAGCTGGACGATCCCGGACAGCACGCCCCCCATCGCGTCCGTGACCCCGATGGGCGTGGTCACCGGCGATTCGGCTGGCAATACCACCGTCACCGCCCAGTTCGGCACCCTGCAGGGCAGCTCCAGCGTGCAGGTCAACCCTGCCTACGTGACCAGCATCACCGTCAATCCGCCCAACCCGCAGATCGCCCTGGGCACCAGCCAGCAGTTCACCGCCACCGGCTACTACAGCGACGGCAGCTCCAATGACATCTCCGCCGCGGTCGTCTGGCAGACCCTGCCCATCCCCAGCAGCAACCCCGTCCTCGCCGCCGGCATCACCACCGCGGGCCTTGCCACGGGCGCCGCCCCCGGCCAGGCCACCGTCCAGGCCACCCTCAGCGGCGGCCCCGGGGGCAGCGTGTCCGGTTCCACCACCCTGAGCGTCACCTCCGCCACCCTCACTTCCCTGGCGGTGACCCCGGCCGCCCCGACGCTCGCCAATGGCGCCACCCAGCAGTTCACCGCCACCGGCACCTTCAGCGACACCAGCACCCAGGACCTCACCAGTTCCGTGACCTGGAGCCTGGCCAACAACACCGGCACCAGCGCCTTGGTGCCGAACGCCAAAGGCCTGCTCACCGCCGGCGGCGTGGGCAGCGCGGTTACCGTCAACGCCACCTACGGCTCAGGAGCCAGCGCTGTGCCCGGTTCCGCCAACGTGGCGGTCAGCACGGCCTCCCTGCTGAACATCAGCATCGATCAGAGCGCCCAGAGCATCGCGGCGACCACCTACACGCAGTTCACCGCCAAAGCCCACTTCAGCGATGGCAGCAGCCAGGACATCACCACCAACGCCGCCTGCGCCTGGAGCATCAACCCCATTTCCGGCAACCCGGGCAGCGCGCTCATCGGCACCCCGGGCAGCACCCCGCCGACCACGCCGGGGCTGGCCTACGGCCTCACCGCCGGCCAGGTCACGGTCCAGGCCGTCTACACCGTCAGCGGCCAGAACTATCCTGCCACCGCCACCCTGTTCATCACCGGGGCCACGCTCGTTGGGCTGTCGGTGGAGCCGAACGACACCCTCGCCAACCCCCTCGTCCTCGCCTCGGGCCAGCAGCAGCAGTTCACCGCCTGGGGCACCTTCAGCGACAGCACCCAGCAGAACCTGACCAGCCTCGTGACCTGGAATCCCGGCGGCATCGGCAACATCATCACCGGCTCCACCGGGAACAACGGCCTGTTCACCGCCGGCAGCGGCGGCAACACGGGCACCATCACGGCCAGCATTACCTGGGGGGGCATGCTGTTCAGCGCTTCGTCCACGGTCCAGGTCACGGCTCCGGTCGTGACGGGCATCACCATCAGCCCCAACCCCGCGTCCATCGCGGCGGCCGGCACCCAGCAGTTCACCGCCACCACGGTCCTGAGCAACAACCAACCCGGCACGGACGTGACCGGCCACGTGACCTGGTCGGTGAATCCCGCCAGCAGCTACGCCAGCATTGCCGCCTCGGGCCTGGCCACCGGCAGCAACTCCACCAACGCCACCCAGCAGGTCACCATCACGGCCAGCTACCAGGTCGGCACCCAGGCCTTCCCGGCCAGCGCCACGCTCTTCGTCAGCAGCCCCACGCTGCTTTCCCTGACGGTGAACCCGCAGAGTCCCAACCCGATCCCCGAGGGGCTCACCCAGCAGTTCACCGTCTCCGGCCAGTTCAGCGACAACACCAGCCATGACCTCACCAATGCCGTGACCTGGAGTTCCAGCGCGCCAACCATCGGCACCATCTCCAATACCTCCGGGAGCAACGGCCTGTTCACCGCCGGCGCGACGCCCAACGCCACGACCAATATCCAGGCCCAGTTCGGCTCGATCATGAGCAACGTGGTCCCCATGACGGTCAACAATGCGCTTGGCCTCCTGAGCCTCAGCATTTCGCCGGCCAGCCAGCAGATCCCCATGGGCGGCATCCAGACGTTCACCGTCACCGCCTACTACGGCAACAACACCTCCGCCCCCGTTCCGGCCGGCAGCGTGACCTGGACCAGCTCCAACCCCGCCGTCGCCCAGGCCCCCACCACGGGCATGGCCACGGGCCTCGCCGCCGGGCTGACCAACATCACCGCCACCTATATGGGCAAGAGTGTCACCGCCGAGCTCTCCGTCAACACCGCCACCCTCACCAAGCTGACCGTGGCCCCGGTCAGCTCCACCACTACGGTCTACGCTGGCCAGACCCAGCAGTTCACCGCCACCGGCACCTTCAGCGACAACAGCACCGAGGACCTGACCAATGACGTGAAATGGACCTCGAGCGACACCACCGTCGCCACCATTGGTCTCGCCTCGGGCCTGGCCCAGGGCATCGCCAACCCGAACCTCCCGCTCACCGCCACCATCACCGCCACGTCCGGTGCCATCAGCGACTCGAGCACCCTGACGGTCGACCCGCCCGCCCTCACCGGCATCCTCCTTTCCGGAGGCGTCCAGTCGATCGCCCAGAACGCCACGGCCACCGGGAATGCTTTCACCGCCACCGGCGAATACACGAATGGCGCCAACCTGCCCCTCAACGTCACCTGGAGCATCACCAACGGTGTCAATGCAACCAATGGCCAGGCCAGCATCACCAGCCTGGGGGTGGTGACCGGCGTCACCGCCGGCGATGTCACCGTCGTCGCCACGGATCCCATCACCCACCTGTTCGCGACGGCCCCGCTGACGGTCACCGGCATCACGCTCGAGTCCCTGGCGATCACCGTGCCCAATACCACCCCCCCCTCCGGCCTGGTCCAGCAGTTGACCGTCACCGGCACCTTCGACGACCACAGCACCGAGGACCTCACCAGCGCCGTGACCTGGAACCTGACCAACCTTACCAGCCTCGCCATCAACAACAGCATCGGGCTGAACACCGGCCTGTTCACCGCCGGCAGCCCGACCAGCGAGAGCACCCTCACCGCCAGCCTCGATTCGGTGTTCAGTCCCGAGGTCTCGATCACGGTCCAAGGCCCCACTCTGCAATCCATCGACCTCTCCCGGGCCGATCCGGAATACGGGGCCATCAACGCGCCCATTCCCCAGGGGACCAACCGGCAGTTGATCGCCACCGGCCATTACTCCGACGGCACCACCCATGACCTCACCAGCAGCGTCAGCTGGGGCAGCACCACCGTCGGGAATGGTGTCACCGCCAGCGTCAACAGCACGGGCAAGGTCCTGACCCAGATTGCCCTCCCCCAAGGCCAAACCGGCTCTGTCATTGTCTCCGCGGTCCAGGGTAGCGTCAGCACGGCCGTCACGATCCCGGTCAACAGCGCCATCATCCAAAGCATCGCTGTCGACCCCTATCCGGTGGTGAACCCATTCAACCTCCACGGCACGCTGCAGTTCAACGCCAGCGGCACCTTCACCGATGGCAGCGACAACCCCTATTTCGCCGATATCACCGACGTCGTGACCTGGAATAGCAGCAGCGCCCATGTCGCATTCCAAACCCCCGGCGATCCTGGTCTGGCTACCGCCGTATCGGCAGGCGCGGCCACTGTCTCAGCCACGTTCGGTGCGACGAACAGCCCATCGGTGGCGGTCACGGTGAACTGAACCGGGCGGCGGGCCCGGGGCGACCCGGGGACGCCTGGACGCTCTCCACCTACGACCGGGGCGAAACCATCGCCCCGGTCGTTTCCGTTGCGCCGGCATTGCTCCGGGCCCTCGGGAGCGTCCCGCAGGCACGGGTTTGCTGGAAGCTTTCCGCAGCCTGACCGGACCGAGGCACCCTTGTTTCCTTGATTGTGTATACTATTAGTGTATACATCGTTGTGGAGGATTTTTGACCATGCCTGGATCCGAGCCCCTCGAATTGACTGTTTTCAAGTCTGGCAATTCCGCTGCCCTTCGTTTGCCCAAGGCCCTTGGCTTTGAGCCTGGTGAGCGCGTGGTGGCGTACCGAGACGGAGAAGCCTTGGTGCTGAGGCATGCCGATGCCTTTGGATGGCCCCTCGGCTATTTTGCTAGCTGGGATGCATCCACGATAGAACTGCCCGAGCGTTCTCCGGCAGGCAGCCGCGACCAGAGGAACCAGCGTTTGTTCGGCGACAGGGGCATCATCCGATGACCCGGTACCTGCTCGATTCCAATTTCTGCATTGCCTGCCTTCGTCGGAAGCCTTGGGCTCTCCAGATCCTTGGCCGTGTTCCGCTGGTGTCTGTGGCTGTTTCATCCATCACCGTCGGGGAACTGCTGCTTGGAACCCATCTGGCGGACGACCCAAGCCGGGAACGGGCCAAGGTGGAAGCCTTCTTGCGCCCTATCCAGGTACTACCTTTCGGCAGAGAAGAAGCCTTCCAGTGGGCGAGACTTGACGCAGGTCTTCGCAGGCAGGGAAACCGCATCGAGACCGAAGACGCCATCATTGCTGCCACAGCGATGGCGTTGGGGATGACGCTGGTTACCGGAAACGCAAAGCACTTCGGGCGCGTGAAGGGATTGCCAACCGTGGACTGGGAACTCAAGCCCCCTGCGGCATTCTCGCCAGGGTGATCAGGCGCAGACCCCGGTGAAGCCCCGGATGGCGCCCCGGGCCTGGAAGTCGGCCAGCAGTTCCACCGCCTCGGACAGGTCCTCCAGGCCCAACTCCAGGGCGGCCTGGCCGATGCCGGTCCGCTGGGCGTTCAGCACCAGCGCGGCGGTGGCCGGGGTGAGCTCCAGCCACCGGGCCAGCCCCTCGGCGTTGCGGTAGGCCATGAGGTGGGCCGTGCCCGGGGCGGGAATGGGCGCCTCCCGGCTCACCAGGTGCACCTGGTACTGGTAGGTCACCACCTGGGTGGGGGCGTCCAGCACCAGGCGGTCCCCCAGCCGGGGCCTGGGGCGCAGCCCCGGCGCCGGGTCGCCCCCCGGATGGCGCGCCACCAGGGCGGACAGCAGCTCGCAGTGGGCCAGCTGGAGCAGGAACGGCCAGCGGTCCTGGCCCCAGCCGGTGGCGGCCAGCCAGCCCAGGAAGGTGGCCGACATGTCCCGGTAGAAGAGGCTCCGCGCGCCCCGGCTTTCCAGGAAGGCCGCCAGGCAGTCCTCCCACAGCCCCGCCTGTTCCAGCAGGGCCCGGGTGACGCAGCAGGTGGCTTCCACCGGTTCCACCAGGTCGCCGCGGATCAGCTGCCGGTACACCAGCAGCCGGTCCTTGAAACGGACGAAGGCGGCCTGGTCGCCCGGGGGCAGGCCCCGCCCGGCGGCGAAGCCGGCCGGGTCCCGCTCCAGGGGGCCGGGATCCGGCATGAGCGCCGCCTCCACCAGGCTCCGCTGCAGGGCCAGCACCGATTCCTCACGCATGGGCCGTTCCCGCCGGGGTGAGCACCGCGTCGTAGGCTTCCTGGATGGCCGCCCGCTCCGCCAGCAGGGCCTCCAGGGAGGGGATGTCGTTGTCCCGCTCCAGCAGCACCGGCACCGGGCGGCCGATGCGCGGCAGCACCCACTGCATGAGCCGGAGCACCGGCTCGATCACCGTCGCCCCGTGGGAGTCCAGGGTCAGGCCGCGCCAGCGCTCGTGCCCGGCGATGTGCATCTGCACCACCCGGTCCAGGGGCACCCGCAGCAGCCAGTCCTGGGGGTCGAACCCGAAGTTGATGGAATTGACATAGACGTTGTTGATGTCCAGCAGCCAGCCCACGTCCGCCCCGTCCAGGATCTCGCCCAGGAACTCCGGCTCGGCCAGCTCCGTCTCCCCCAGCTCGGCGTAGTAGGTGATGTTCTCCAGGATGAGGGGCACCGGGAGGCGGGCCTGGAGCTCCCGGGCGCGCCGGACGGCATGGCGCACCGCGGCCCGGGTCATGGGCATGGGCAGCAGCTCGTGGGTGGTGGAGCCGTCCACGCTGCTGAAGCAGAGGTGCTCCGAGTGCCAGGGGCTGCCGGTGAAGGCCAGGAACCCGGCCAGCTGTTCCAGGTATTCGTCGTCGAAGGGGTCGAACCCGCCCACCGAGAGCCCAAGGCCGTGGGTGAGCACCGGGTCCCGTTGCAGGATCCCGCAGACGGTGTCATGCTCCCGGCCACCTTCCCCCAGGACATTCTCCGGGGCGATCTCCCAGAAGGGCACCCCGGGGTTGCCCAGGGCCACCGCGTCGTAGTGCGGGTTGCGCAGCCCCAGGCCCACGCCGGTGAAAGGTTCGATATGGCGCCTGGATGGCATGGCCGCCTCCGGATCCTGCATGGGCCCGCCCGCTGCCGGCCGGCGGGGCGGCTACGGCTTGGAGCTGGCGCACTTGGGCGTGGCGGCGCAACTGGGGGCACTGGCGCAGCGGCCCCCGCTGCCGCAGCGGTGCCCGGCGCCCGGGCAGCGCCCTTGCGGCGTGGCGGTGGCCTGGGTGTCGAGGCTGGTCGCCCCCAGGGTCGGCGTGCCGGCCACCAGGATCGATCCTGCCGCGAACAGGGTTGCGACACCAACGAGCTTGTTCATCATGGGAATGCTCCGGTTTGAGTCCACAGACGTAAGGTGCCGGAACCGAGCATTTCGTTACGGACCCGGTGGTGCCGGCGGCCAGGTCCGAAGGTCACACCCCCTTTCGGCGCGAAGGGACGAAAAAAGGTTTGGGCGAGGATCAAATCGTGTCCAAAATACACCTAATCGGAACGTGTGCAGACCCAGCCTTGCACCCTGGTCATGAATCCTGCCGAACGCGCGCGATGGCCCAAGGCGCGCGCCGCCGGCCCCGCCCCCGCCCTCGAGGCCGCGAATGTCCCACATCCTGCAAGAGGTCATCACCAACCTGTCCATCGACTGCGTGATGTTCGGCTTCGAGCGGTCCCGCCTGGAGGTGCTGCTGGTGCAGCGGGCCATTGAACCGTTCCAGGGCCTGTGGGCGCTGCCCGGGGGCTTCATCCAGCTGCAGGAGCAGGTGATCCCGGCGGCGGACCGGATCCTCGAGGCCACCACCGGCATGACCGGGATCTACCTGGAGGAGGTGGGGGTGTTCGACCGGCCGGACCGCTATCCGGAACGCCGGGTCATCACCATCGGCCATTTCGCCCTGGTCAGCCCGGAGAACTACTGCCTGGCCCCCGGCATCGACACCCGCGCGGTGCGCTGGTTCGAACTGTCCCAGCTGCCGGAGCTGCCGTTCGACCACCAGGAGATCATCGACCGGGCGCTGGAGAAGCTGCGCAAGCGGATCCGCGAGCGCCCCATCGGCTTCGAGCTGCTGCCGGCCAAGTTCACCCTGCCGCGGCTGCAGACCCTGTACGAGGCCATCCTCGGCACCGCGCTGGACAAGCGCAATTTCCGCAAGAAGATCATGCGCCTGGGGGTGGTGCGGCAGCTGCCGGAGCTGGACCCCGAGAGCACGCGCCGGGCGGCCTGCCTGTACTGCTTCGACGCGGAAGCCTACGATCGGCTCAAGGACGAGGGCATGCTGTTCCAGTTCTAGCTGGCTTGCGCAGGCGCCGAGGACGCGGAGCTCGGGCCCCATCGCGCCGCGAGCATGGGCATCCGGGGGTTCCGGGAGGGCGTGGCGGCCTACGCACGCTGGCGTGCGTAGGCCGCCACGCCCTCCCGGAACTTCCTGGGCGAAGCCCAGGAACCCCGCCTTCGGCGGGGCCCCGGGTGCCCATGCGGATTCGGGTCGGAACCTTCAGCGCGCCAGGCCGGGCAAGGAACGGGGCCCCGCAGGGCCCCGTCCTTTGCCGGTACGCCCGGGATCAGGCCTTCTTCTTCTTCATGGAGATGTCGGCCCAGACCGCCAGGATCAGCACCAGGCCCTTGATCAGGTACTGGACGTTGGAATTGACGTTCATCATCTGCAGGCCGTTGCCCAGGGACTGGATGATCAGCGCGCCGATGATCGCGCCGAAGATGGTGCCCTCGCCGCCCAGGGTGGAGGTGCCGCCCAGGATGCAGGCCGCGATGACGTCCAGCTCGTAGCCGCCGCCGGCGCCGGTGGTGCCGGAGCCCACGTAGGCGGCCAGGGCGATGCCCGAGAGGCCCATGAGCGTGCCCATGGTCACGTAGACGTAGAAGAGGTACTTCCGGATGTTGATGCCCGAGAGCCGGGCCGCCTCGCGGTTGCCGCCGATGGCGTAGGCGTAGCGGCCGAACCGGGTGTTGCTGGAGACGTAGGCCATCAGCACGCCGATCAGCGCCAGGATGACCACCAGGAGCGGCACGCCGCGGATGCTGGCGTCGGCGGCGGGATCGGTCACCCGGTTCACCACCAGCACGTAGCCGAGCACGATCAGGGTGAAGAAGGCGGCCTTGGCCAGGTCCAGGGCGATGTGCGAGAGCTCGATGCCGTACTTCTGCTTGCGCGCCCGGGAGCGGAACACCCCGGTGAACAGCACCACCGCCACCACCGCCACCATCACGTAGCCGAACATCGGCGGCAGCAGCCCCTGGGCGATGTACTTGTAGGTGTCGTTGGAGGAGATGAACAGCGACTTGCCCTGGGTCACCATCAGGATGCCGGACTTGAAGATGAACATGCCGCCCAGGGTGGCGATGAACGGCGGCACGCCCAGGACGGCGATGATGGTGCCCTGGAACACCCCGATCAGCGCGCCCAGCAGCAGGCAGAGCAGCACGATGATGATGCAGGAGAGCACTTCCAGGCCATGGGGGCTCATGTTCGGGAACAGGTGCGCCAGGGGCTTGGTGATCACGTTGAAGTAGAGCAGGGCGGCCGCCACCACCGACACGAAGCCGGCGCCGAAGCCCACCGACAGGTCGATGCCGCCGGTGACGATGACGAACACCATGCCGCAGGCCATGATGCCGATGATGGCCATCTGGGTGAGGATGTCCTGGATGTGGTCGGCGGAGTAGTAGGCCGGGGTCGCGATGCTGAAGCCGATCCAGATGGCCAGCAGGGCGATCAGGAGGATGTACGACCTCAGGTTCTTGCGGAAGGTGTCAACGAGGGTATTCAACATGGTCAGGACTCCTGTGCCAGTTCAATGCCCGTCGCGCGGGCCATGATTTTCTCCTGGGTCGCTCCGGCGATGTCCAGTGTGCCGTTGGAGCTGCCCTCCCACATGACCACCACCCGGTCGCTCATGCCGAGCACTTCCTCCAGTTCGGAGGAGATCATGATGATGCCGAACCCGCTCTCGGCGAGCTGGTTCATGAGCTTGTAGATCTCGTACTTGGCCCCCACGTCGATGCCCCGGGTGGGGTCGTCGAGGATGAGGATGCGCGGCTCCGACATCAGCCACTTGGAGATGACCACCTTCTGCTGGTTGCCGCCGGAGAGGGTCTCCACCGCCACCTGCAGCGACGGCGCCTTGATGGACAGGCTGCGGGCGAAGGTGCGGGTCTCGGACAGCTCCGCGTCCTTGTCGATGCGCATGAAGCTGGCGAACCGGTCCAGGTTGGGCAGGCTGATGTTCTCGAGGATGGTCTGGCGCAGCACCAGGCCCTTGCCCTTGCGGTCCTCGGGCACCAGGCTGATCCCGTGGTTCATGGCCTGGCGGGCGCTGCCGATGTGGATTTCCTGGCCGTCCAGGGTGATGGTGCCGGCGGTGATTTCGCCGTACTCGCCGAACAGCGTGGTCACCAGCTCGGTGCGGCCCGAACCCATGAGCCCGGCGATGCCCAGGATCTCGCCCTTGCGCAGGTCGAAATCCACCCCCTTGACCACTTCCCGGGAAGGATCGCGCGGGTCCCGGGCGTGCAGCCCGGACACCTGGAAGAACACCTCGCCGGGTTTGCGCTCGCCCTTGGGGAAGCGCTCCTTCATCTCCCGGCCGACCATCAGGTTCACCATCTTCTCCACGGTGAGGCCGGCGGTGGGCTGGGTGGTCACCACCATGCCGTCCCGCAGCACGGAGACGGTGTCGGTGGTGCGGAAGAACTCCTCCAGCTTGTGGCTGATGTAGAGGCAGGTCACCCCCTCCGCCTTGAGGGTCTTCAGGATGCTCATGAGCTTGTCCACTTCGGCCGCCGACAGGGCGGAGGTGGGCTCGTCCAGGATCAGCACCCGGGCGTTCTCCGAAAGCGCCTTGGCGATCTCGGTCATCTGCATCTGGCCCACCCCCAGATCCTTGATCAGGGCGTGCGGAGAGATGTCGAGCTTGTAGCGCTTGAGCAGGGCGGCGGTATCGGAATAGAGCCGGTCCCAGTCGATCGACACCCCGTTGCGCG
>Ga0181516_10002412_pt1 | contig 13313 bp, 15 predicted proteins | sample PEATcosm2014_Bin_25_FD_121104 | JGI IMG/M metagenome (GOLD analysis project Ga0181516, IMG submission 121104) | Peatland microbial communities from MTU Mesocosm Facility, Houghton, MI, USA - PEATcosm2014_Bin01_10_metaG | ecosystem: Environmental > Terrestrial > Soil > Wetlands > Peat | place... | reverse complement strand
GAAGGGTCGCCCGGAGCGTATCTTTGATACGTGAGGACGAACCCGAGGCCGAGGCGAAGGCCGCGGGTTCCGCAGCAGCTTGGTAGGAGCCCCAATCTCCTTTCCAAGCGTAGCGAGGAAACCCACGGGCGAAGCCGAGGCTGAAGGGTCGCCCGGAGCGTATCTTTGATACGTGAGGACGAACCCGAGGCCGAGGCGAAGGCCGCGGGTTCCGCAGCAGCTTGGAGAGGAGATTGAATGAAGTGTCCGTTGTGTTCGCATTTGGAAGACAAGGTCATCGAGTCCCGGCAGAACATCTCGGGCACCTCGTTGCGCCGGCGGCGGGAGTGCCTGGCCTGCGGGTATAGGTTCACCAGTTACGAACGGATCGAGGAGATCCCGCTGATGGTCATCAAGAGCGACGGACGGCGGGAACCCTTCGACGTGAAGAAGATCGAGCGGGGTCTGGTGCGCGCGCTGGAAAAGCGCCCCGTGAGCCCCATGGAGATCGAGGAGCTGCTCAACCAGCTCGAGGACGAGGCCGCGATGGAGGGGAAGGCCAACCACGAGGTGCCCAGCCGGCTGATCGGCGAGCTTGTCATGAAGAAGCTGGAGGCCGTGGACCAGGTGGCGTACATCCGCTTTGCCTCTGTCTATAAGCGCTTCGCCAACGTTGACGAGTTCATTAAGGAAATCGAGAAACTGAAATAGCCTGGCGGACTCGTCGGCCGCGCGCGGTTTGCCCTTTTAGATTGCACACAATATATTCGGGGCAGGAGTTCAAAAAATGTCTGAAACCTTCTTCGACCTTGCTTCGGTCACCCCCGACGGCAAGCCCTACCCTTTCGCGGCCCACAAGGGCAAGGTCGTTCTCGTCGTGAACACGGCCACCCAGTGCGGCCTCACCCCCCAGTTTGAGGGCCTCGAGAAACTCCACAAGACCTACCGCGACCAGGGCCTCGTGGTCGTGGGCTTTCCGTGCGACCAGTTCGCGCACCAGGAACCGCTGACCGACGACCAGATGGTCGAGACCTGCCGCCTCAACCACGGGGTCACGTTCCCCCTCATGGCCAAGAGCGACGTGAACGGCCCGGACACCAACCCCGTCTTTCGGTACCTCAAGAGCGAGAACAAGGGACTGCTGGGCGAGGACATCAAGTGGAACTTCGGCAAGTTCCTGGTTTCCCGGGACGGAAAAACGGTCCACCGGTACGCTCCGACCACTGTGCCCGCCGACCTTGAGAAGGACGTCGTCAAGCTGCTCGCCCAATGAGGATCAGGGCGCGGTGAAGATCGGGTCGAGAAGATCAAACAGCCGTTCTTCTGACAGGTGCCTCTCGACCTTCTGCCATTTGTGACGGCAAGCGGGACAGTACTGGGCGTGGCCGTTCTCGAAGGCGGTGCGCCTGACCACGTCGAACTCCAGCCGGGTACCGCAGTTGGGGCAGTACTTCGGCAGGTCGTCGAAGAGGCTCTTCATACGTCCAGCCCCAGGTGGCGGATGATCTTGTTCACGATTTCAAAGGGAGTGATGGACGAGACGTCGATCACCAGGTCGGCGAACGCCCAGTCGTCGTTGTCGATGCCGTAGATCTCGCGGTAACGGCGGTGGTCCATCTCGTCACGGTCGGAGGTGTGGCGGAGCGCAGCCTCCAAGTCGGGAAAGTGGTGCCGCTCGCGCTCGAACACCCGGCCGGCTCTGACCTCGAGGGGGGCGTCGAGGTAGACCTTGAGCTTGGCGTCCTTCCACATCCAGATGGCCAGGCGCGAGGCCAGCACGCTGGGGTGCTCCTTGGCCTGGCGCACCTGCCTCTCGTCGACGAGCTTGTCCCACTTGGAGTCGGTCTCGGCAAGGCGGCGCAGCTGCTCGAACTCGAGGCCCTCGTCGACGGCCAGGGTCCTGAAGGTGTAGTTCACCAGGCGCAGGCCCAGGCGCTTGGCCAGCTCGGCGCTGGTCGTGGTGTTTCCGCAGCCGCTCTTTCCCGAGACGGCGATTCCCAAACTGCTATTCGACATTGCGCAACTGCTCCCGGATGTTCTCGAGCGCGTCCTTCATGGCCACGACACGCTGCTGAACGTCGGCGAAGGTGGTCTTGGACCCGATGGTGTTGATTTCCCGTCCCAGTTCCTGGCAGAGGAAGTCCAATCTTTTACCCACGGGAGCCGCGTCGGTCAAGAGTTCGCGGAACGTCTTTTCGTGGGACTCAAGGCGCACCAGCTCCTCGTTGATGCCGTAGCGCACCAGCAGCAGCGCCGTCTCGGCCAGGATGCGGTTCTCGTCGGCCTCGGCGGCTAGCTCGTGGAACTTGCGGTGCAGGTTTTCGCGGAACACGGCTTCCATGTCGCCCGACCGCGCGGCGATGGCCTGGCGTCCGGAAGTGATCACGTCGAGCTGACGCCGCACGTCGGCCTCGAGCCGCGAGCCCTCGGCGGCCCGGGCGGCCTGGAACTCGGCAAGCAGTTTGGCCAGCAGCGCCTCGGCGGTGGACCGCACGGCGGCGGGGTCGAGGTCGCGGGCGGCCCCGAGCACGCCGGGAAACGACGCCAACTGGGCCAGCGTGACGGCTCCCCTCACCTTCGTCACCTGGCCGAGGGTGGCCAGCGCCTTCTTGTACTGCAGGGCGAGGGCCTCGTTGACCTCGACGTTCGTCCCTTCGACGCCTTCCTTGAGCCTGACGGTGAATTCCACCCGGCCCCGGGCAATGGAGGCGCCCAGGGCGTCCCTCAGCGCCGGTTCCCAGGGGGCCAGGGGAGGAGGGAGGCCCAGGATGAGGTCGAGGTAGCGGTTGTTGTAGCTCTTGAGCTCGGCAGTGACCCTCACGGGGCCCGCGCTGGCCTCGCCAAAGGCAAAGCCCGTCATGCTGACCATTTAGGCCCCCTTTCCCGCAGTTTGCAGGTAGGCCTTGCCAGCCTTCCAGTTGTCGCCGGCGCCCATGGTCACCAGCAGGTCGCCGGGCTTGAGGGTGGCCGTGTAGTACGGCACCGCGTCGAGCACCTCGTCGAAGTATTTGACGCTGGGGTGCACCCGCGAGGTCGCCTCGAAGAGGGTGCGGCCGTTGATGCCCAGGGTGTCGGTCTCGCGGGCCGAGGAGTAGATCTTATGGAGGACGACCTCGTCGGCGGCGGCAAAGGACGCGGCAAACTCGTCCATCAAGGCCTTGGTGCGGCTGTAGGTGTGGCTCATGAAGTCGACCACCAGGCGCCGTCCCGGGTAGAACTCCTTGAGGCCCCTCAGCGTCAGGGTCACCGCTGTCGGGTGGTGGCCGTAGTCGTCGATGACCAAGACGCCGCCGGACTCGCCCACAATCTGACTGCGCCTCCGGGAGCCCCTGAACGTGGCCAGGGCCTCGCCCACGGGGCCCAGATCAGCGTCGGTGACCGGCCGTCCGGCCAGCGTGAACACAAGGGCGCAAGCCCCAGCGGCGTTCAGCACGTTGTGGCCGCCAGGTATCCTCAGGCTCAGCTCGGGCCCGAAGCCGTCGAGGCGGAACCGGGACTCGCCGGGCAGGGAGCGTCGGGAAACCACGCGGAACGGGCCTTCGGCCTTGAGGCCGTAGGGGACGAAGCGCAGGTCGGGGCGCGCGTGCCGCAGTGCCGAGGCCAGAGCCACGGCGCCGGTCTCGTCGGCGCAGTAGACCAAGAGGCCCCCGGGGGGCAGCTTCATCGCGTACTCGTGGAAGGCCCGGAAGATGTCGTCGTAGTCGCGGAAGTAGTCTGTGTGGTCGAGCTCGACGCTGGTGACCAGAATGGCCGCGGGGTGAAAGTGCAGAAAATGGCGCTTGTACTCACAGGTCTCGGCGATGAACAGCTTGTCGCCCAGGTGCAGGGTGGAGCGGTCGCCGAAATCGGGGACGAGGGAACCGGCCAGCACCGAGGCGGGCAGGCCGAGGGCCCGGGCCACCACCCCCGCCATGGCCGTGGTCGTCGTCTTGCCGTGGACGCCGGCGATGCCCGCGGCGGCGGGAAAGCCCTCGCTGAAGGCTCCCAGGGCGGCGGGGTAGACGAGGGTCGGCAGCCCCCGGCGTACGGCCTCGGCCAGCTCGGGGTTTGTGTCGGCAAAGTACGCGGCCGAATGGACGACAAGGTCGGGCCTGGGGTCGAGGTGCGAGGCGTCAAAGGTTTCGGCGTAGGGGATTCCTGCGGCGTCGAGGATCTCGTCTGTGAAGAACTTTTCGGGGACGTCGCTGCCCCTCACCCGGGCCCCCGACGCGACGAGCAGTTCGGCGAGGGCGGCCATGCCCGTGCCTTTGACTCCGACCATATGGACCGACTTGTCCTTCCACGTTGCTGACAAACTCATGTTCCTTCGAGGATACGGCACCCTGAGGCGAAGGGCAAGTCGAGCGGCGAGGCTCCTTCGGAAGTCTTTATGTTTCCCCCTTGACGCACGGAGGGCAATTCGGTATTTTATTTTCGATCTTTGGGGCGGGGTGACTTCGGGAGAGATCCCGACTATTCCCCACCGGCGGTAAAGCCCGCGATCCGGTCTGCGGAGACTGGTTGATTCGGTGAAACTCCGATGCCGACGGTAAAGTCCGGATGGAAAAAGATCGTTCTCGTCCGCGTGCAGGGTCCCCGTGTCGGGACAGACTTCCGTCAAGGATGAAGAAAACCGCCCCGCCGTACCCGGGTCCGAGCACCCAGGGGGCAGGCGAGCTTCTTTTTCAGAGGTGCCGGAAAGTCGCTTTTTCCAACGGTCCCCGCCCCAGGGGATGATATGCTATCCACTTTCTGGATGGACCGCGCTCTCGCCCTTGCCGGGCGGGGTCGGGGCCTTACGGCGCCCAATCCGGCCGTCGGCGCCGTGTTGGTCAAAGATGGGCGCCTCGTCGGCGAGGGTTGGCATCAAGGTCCCGGGCGTCCCCACGCCGAGGCTGAAGCCCTAAACGACGCCCGCCGCAGGGGCCACGACCCCCGGGGCGCGACTCTTTATGTCACCCTTGAGCCGTGCTGCCACACGGGCGCGGGCAAGCGGACCCCGCCGTGTGCCCAGCGGTTGATCGCCGAGGGGGTAAGCCGCGTCTTCGCGGCCCTGCCCGACCCGAATCCGCTAGTGGCAGGCCGAGGCCGGACTCTCCTCCTGGACGCCGGGGTCGGGTTCGAATGGGGACCCCGTCAGCAGGAGGCCCGGGACCTTGTCGCCGATTTTTCGGCATGGATCGGTCAGAGAAGGCCCTACTTCACCCTCAAGTGGGCCCAGACCCTCGACGGGCAAAAGACGGGCCAGCCCCTGGGCACCCGTTGGATCACAGGTGAGGCCTCGCGCACCGAGGCCCACCGCCTCCGCTCCCTCCACGACACCGTGGCCGTCGGGGCCGGTACGCTCCGCCTTGACGACCCGTCGCTCACCGTGCGCCGGGTGCCAACGTCGTCTGCCGGCCAGCCCCGGCGGCTGGTCTTCGCGGGCCGCCTCCCCCTTCCCCCTGCCTCCCGCCTGTTCAATGACGAAGACCGGGACAAGACCTGGATCGTCGCCGATCCCTCGGTGCCGGTCTGGGATCAGGCCGTAGGCCTCGTGGCCGGCCGCTGCATCCCCTGGTCCGGGGGCGACCCAGCGGACCTTTGGGAACGGCTTCTTGACGCCGGTTTCCACCGCATTCTGGTCGAAGGGGGGCCGACGCTGCTTGACTCCTTCGTTCGTTGGGGAACCTGGGACAGGGCGGCCGTGTTCGTTGCCGCTTGCCTCGGCGGCGCCCGGAGTTCGGAGCCCGGAGTCCACCCCCCGGTCAACCTTGTGGAACCGCAATGGAGGCATTTTCAACCCGACGCGCTTCTGGAGGGCTGGAACCCCAAGGCTCCGGCGCTGATGGCCCAGCAGGCGAGGGAGGCCCAATGTTCACAGGTTTGATCGAGGAGGTCGGCGCGCTTCGGCGCACCACGCCGCTGGCGAACGGGAGGCGGCTGTTTGTGGGCTGCCGGGCCGTGCTGGAGGGGATGGCCGTGGGAGACTCGCTGGCGGTCAACGGCGTGTGCCAGACCGTCACCCAGGTTGCCGCCGACGGAGTCTGGTTTGAAGCCGTGGGCGACACCCTGGCCAAGACGACCCTGGGCGACCTGACCCCCGGGGAACCCGTCAACCTCGAGAGGGCCTGCCGGGCCGATTCCCGTTTGGGCGGCCACTTCGTCCTAGGGCACGTCGAAGCGGTGGAGCGGATCCTTGACTGGTCGCCCAGGGGCGACGCCTGGAACCTTGAGATATCGTTAGCGCCGCGCTTTCGGCGTTACGTGATCGCCGAGGGTTCGGTGGCCATCGACGGTGTCAGCCTCACCGTCGCCGAGCTGACCGACCGCGGGTTCCGTATCTCAGTCATCCCCCACACGCGGGCCACGACGCGGCTGGCTTTTGTGAAGGCGGGCGCCGCAATCAACCTGGAGGTCGACATCCTTGCCAAATACGTCGAATCGATGCTGGCACCGGCTGCCCGGGGCCTCGATACGGACATGCTCAAGAAATGGGGGTACGTTTGATGAAACACACGATTGAAGAAGCCATCGAGGCGCTGGCGTCGGGGCTGGCCGTCCTGGTCGCCGACGACGAGGACAGGGAAAACGAGGGAGACTTCATCTGCGCCGCCGAGCACGCGACCCCCGACATGGTGAACCTTTTCGCCGGGGAAGGAAGGGGACTGATGTGCGTCGCCCTTCCCCCTCAGACCGCCGACCGCCTGGCGCTGCCGCTGGCGTCGACCCGCGGCGGGCCGCCGGCTCTTCACGGGACGGCGTTCACGTCGAGCGTTGACTACGTGCACGGCACCTCGACGGGCATTTCGTGTGCCGACCGTTCGGCGACGTTCCGGGCGCTGGCGGACAGCAACGCCCGGCCCGGGGACTTCGCCAGACCCGGCCACGTCTTTCCCCTGATCGCCAAGGCCGGAGGCGTGCTGGAGCGCCGGGGCCACACCGAGGCTACCGTCGACCTGTGCAGGATGGCGGGGCTTTCGGGGGTTGGCGTTCTTTGCGAGGTTCTGCGGCCCGACGGCAGCATGGCGCGGTACCCCGACCTCGAGGCCCTGGCGGCGCGGCTGGGCATTCCCCTGGTGACGGTTGAAGCCCTGGCGGCATTCCGGGCCAAGGCGGAGACTCCCGTGACGGTGCTTGAGACTGTGGACCTGCCGTCGGCCCGGGGGCCGTTTTCCCTCAGCCTGTTCGCTGCCCCCGGCGATGGCCGCCCGCTGGCGCTGAGACGCGTCGAAGACGTGGCGGCCTCCTCCGTCCGGGCGCCTCTGGTCCGCATTCACAGCGAGTGCCTCACCGGCGACGTGTTTGCCAGCGTGCGCTGCGACTGCGGCGCCCAACTCGCCGAGGCCCAGCACCGCATTGCGGCCGAGCCCCGGGGGGCGCTGATCTACCTCCGCCAGGAAGGCAGAGGCATAGGACTCGAGGCCAAACTGCGGGCCTATAGGCACCAGGAGGCGGGTCTGGACACGGCCGACGCCAACACCGTGCAGGGGCTGCCCGTGGACGATAGGCACTACCACGAGGCCGCGTGGATCCTGCGGTCCTGGGGCTGGAACGAAGTGCGGCTGCTGACGAACAACCCCGACAAGGTGAGGGGTCTCGAAGAGGCGGGAATCCGCGTCGTCGAGGTCTTGGGCCTGGAGGTAGGGGCGCACCCAGCCAACCACGGATACAGAAAGACCAAGCGGGACCGGTTGGGTCACCACTATCACACTATTGAAGGAGAAACCCTATGAAAGTATGGGAAGGGAATTTTACAGCAAAGGGGCGCCGGGTGGCGTTCGTGGCGAGCCGGTTCAACGAACTGGTGGTGTCCAAACTGATCGAAGGCGCCAGGGACGTTCTGATCCGTCACGGCATCAAGGACGACGATCTGACCCTCGCCTGGGTGCCGGGGGCCTTTGAGATCCCGTTGGTGTCCGGCCGGCTGGCAGCGAGCGGACAGTTCGACGCCGTGATCGCCCTGGGCGCGGTCATTCGGGGATCGACGCCGCACTTCGACTACGTGGCCTCGGAGGTCTCGAAGGGGGTAGCGTCGGAAAGCCTGCGCACGGGCGTGCCCATCCTCTTCGGCGTGCTCACCACCGACACCTTGGAGCAGGCCCTCGAGCGCGCGGGCGTCAAGGCCGGCAATAAGGGTTGGGATGCCGGCATCTCAGCTTTGGAGCTCATGGACCTGATGGCCCAACTCCCGGAGGCGAAGTAGGGTCCTTGGCCTCCGGCGGCTTGCCGTCGAAGCCGCGAAGGTCGAGGTTCATGGCCAGCAGGGCCGCCTGCTGCCACACGTGGACGACGGTGGGCACCAGCAGATAGGCTACAGCCCGCACCGAACCGAAACGATGCCGCCCCAATCTGAGGACAAGAAGCCCGTGGATGGTCTTGAGGCGCCCCCGCCACACGGGAAGCTGGGCGACGGCCGCCGTGAGGGCGAACCCGGCGGCGTAGGGAACGCCCCACCGCGTCAGGGCCACGCTCAGGGCCTTGCCGTCGACCCCCAGGAAGAAGCGGTGGAACAGGAGGCTCAGCAGCCCCAGACGAACCATGCCCTCAAGGGCCGCGCCGGGACCCACAAGCAGCAGAAGCACCACTCCGGGAACGATCCAGAACAGCGCCAAGGTCTTGAGGAAGGCCCCGAGGGAGCGCAGGTGAGCCGGCAGGTAGGCAACCGCCACCAGCGCGAACAGGGCGAGCGCGACCTCCACAGGCCAGGGAAACACGGCGACGGCGACCGCCGCGAGGAAACCCGCAAACCGCCACCGCGGGTCGAAGTGCCTGGGGGGGCGCGCAAGGGTCACCGGCGCCGGGCGGGCCGCCGGGGGGCCCGTGGCTGGGCCGACCGATGTGTTAGTCGATACCGGCGGCGCGGTGTCGTTGGCCGGCGGTTGATACGCTGCCAGGTCCACCACCCGCGCCTGCGGCAACCGGGCCCAACGGGTGTCGTGGGTGGCGCAGACGGCAAGCCCGCCGCGCCCCACAAAGTCAAGCACAAGCGCCATCAAGGAGGCCGACGAAGCCGGGTCCAGGCCGGCGGTGGGCTCGTCCAACAGGAGAACGTCGGCTCCGGCCAACAAGCCGCAGGCCACGGCCAGCCGGCGCTTGCCACCTTCGCTCAGGACAAACGGCGAGCGCTCGAGGTCGGCGGCCAGCCCCACCCGCGCCAGGGTCTCGTCGCGCTGGGCCGGGTTGCGAGTCCGCTGATCGAGGGCGCACTCCTGGCGGACCGTGGGCCGGCACAGTTGGTCCAGGGGGTCCTGGCCCACCAGCCTCACCGATCCCGACACCTCGAGGGTGCCGCCGTTGGCACCGTCCAGGCCGGCCAAGACCCGGAGCAGACTGGATTTGCCCGCGCCATTGGGTCCACGCAGAACGACGAGCTCCCCTCGCCTCCAGCTGTCCGACAGACCGCCAAACAGGCGCCGCCCGCCCCGGCTCACGGCCAGATCGGTCAGCGTGATGCATGCGGGGCCCGTAGTCGCGGCTGGCCTCACGCTGGCCGCCGGCTGCGGGGCCTCTGACGGGTCGGGACCGGGCGGCCCCAGGCGGCCGTCGGCAAGCACGAGGCGGCGGTCGGCCAAGCCGTCCATGAGGTCGTCGCGGTGCTCGCACACAAGGAGGGCGCAACCCTCGCGCTTGAGCCCTTCCAGCGCTTGAACCAGGCGGAGGGCGTGCGCCTCGTCCAGGTTGGCCAGGGGCTCGTCGAGCAGGAGAACCCGGGGACGGAGCATCCACAGGCTGGCCAGCAGCACCAGCGCCTGCTCTCCGCCCGACAGCTCCGAGGGCCGCCTGTCGGCCAGGTGGCCGACGCCGAAACGCGCCAGCGCCTCGTCCACAGCAGCGGCGATGCGCGAGGGCCGCCAACCCAGGTTTTCGGGGGCGAAGGCGCAGTCGGCCCGCACGGTGGGGTGCAGGAACTGCCCCGCCGGGGCCTGCTGGAAGTACCCGACCAGGGCGCCCCTATCCTCGGCCGACAACCGGGCCACGGGCGCCCCCGCCACCAGCACCTCGCCGCGAAGGGTGCCTCCCCACGCAGGCAGCAACCCCGACACCACGCCCAACAGCGTCGACTTTCCGGAACCGCTGGGACCGCCGATGACCACGCATTCGCCGGCGCCCACCTCGAGGCTGACCGAAGCGAGCACCTCGGTCTGACGCCCATCGGGGTCGGTCCGGAAGTAGCAGGCGTCCCGGAGAGAAATCAGCTTCGGCGCCCCAGACCGGAGGCACCCGCGCGGCGCAGCACGCCGATGACGACCACGGCGAGCAGCGAACCGACCAGGGTGCTCAGTCCGAACCCGGGGAACAGCGCCCAGAAGGTAGCCGGTGAATGGATGACCGGCGCCATCAAGTAGGCGCTGAACGCCGTGGCCAGGACGCCCGTGCCGATCACCTCGGCCAAAGCGGTCAAGAGCAGGCTCCCCGTCAACCGCCACGTGATGCCCGCCAGGATCGCGCCGATCATGCCGCCAGGAAACGCGAAGACGGTACCCAGACCCCACAGCAGGCGCAGCTCGCCGATGGCCAACGCCACGAAGCCTCCCCCGACGGGTCCGATAGTGACGGCCGCCAGGACGTTGATGAACGCCTGGGTCGGGTTGACCTTGGCGAAGCCCACGGGCAACGAGGTGAAGGGCGCCAGCGCCAGCCCCACGGCGATGAAAACGATGGCAAACGCCAGGCGGCGGAGCCTCTCCCTCCTCTTTCCGGCTCTCTCAACGGCCTCAACGGGGAGGATCTTCAACGGATCAGTGGCCATAAGGGCCTCCTTCTTGGGGGAGAGGCGGCGTCGAGGCCGCCTCTGGATTCAGGGTCAGAAACGCCAACGCGTCGAGCCAAAGGGGGACGAAAGTCCCCGGGCCGCCGGCACGTCCGCCGGCGAGTTCGGCCGCGGCGTTCGCCAGCCACAGCGCGTGGAGCGCCGCCTCGAAGGCGTCGGCGTTGACGGCTCGGAACGCGGCCACCAGCGCGGACAGCGCGCAACCCATTCCGGTGACCCGGGACTGGAGGACGTGGCCCCGGGTGCCCCGGTGACGGCGCTCTTGCGTCCAAAGCGAGTCGAGCGCGCCGGTGGCCAGCAGCACGTGCCGCCTGGCGAGGTCGGTCAGCGCGGGGCGGCCGAGCTCCCAGAGCGGAGCCGGGTCTTGCGTCCTGTCGTCGGGCGACGAGGCCCCTGCCCCGCCGGCCAGCGCCAGCAGCTCGCCCCGGTTGCCCCGGACGACCAGTGCCGGCCCAGCCAGCAGTTCGAGGGCCAAGCCCAGCCTCGGGGGACTGGCCCCCACGGCGACGGGGTCGAGGACGGCGGGCAGCCCTCTGTCCGTCGCGCTCGAGTGAACCGCCCGCAGCAGTTCAAACCGGCCGGCGTCGGGGGTGCCCAGGGTGAGCACGACGGCCGCGCACCGGCGGTGGATGGAGGCGATTTCGCCGGCCAGCTGCGACATGACGGGCGAGGCGCCGACGGCCAGCAGGGCGTTGGCCACCAAGTTGGCCGAGGCGACAACCGGGAGGGCGTGGACCACGGGCCCCGAGCGGAGCTCCGCGCAGTCGCGGGCAAACGCTTCGGGCACTGGCGAGTTCACACGGGACCTTCGCCGGCCACGTCGAGGTGTTCCAGCAGGTCCTCGACGGTTTCGAGGACGAAGTCGGCCGCGGCGAGCACCTCGGGCGGGCACGTGGGACTGCAGACGGCAAGGAAGCACGCCACCCCGGCGTTGCGCGCGGTCTCGAGGTCGACGGGACTGTCGCCCACGAAGGCCACCTCGGAGGGCAAGACGCCGACGGCCTCGCAGAACCGGAGGACCGACTCGGGGTGAGGCTTGGGGTGGGTGAGGCGGTCGGCCGTCGCCCAGAACTCGAGCAGGTCGGCACCGTGGGGCCCGAGGTCGCGCTGGGCGTTCGCGAAGCTGTCAGACGTTGCAAGACCAAGGCGGTACCCACGCAGCTTGAGGGCCGCCAGCGTGTGCTTCACCCTGCCCCGGGGAACCACGGGGGGCGGTGCGCTGTGGAACAGCTCGTGGGCCAGGGCGGCAGTCTCAGCGTGAAACACCTCCCAGGCAGGGGCGGACTCGCCCAACAGTCGGTGGTGCGCCCTGTAAAGCTCTTCCTCGGTACCGCTGGAAAGCAGACCGCCGGGAAGGGCCTGCGACCCGGTGATGCCCAGGGAGGCGCGAAAGTCGGACTCGCTGCCCGGGTGAGGGTAGCGCCGCTTCAGCTCGTGGAACAGCCGGTGGTTGATGGCGATCCACCCGGCGAAGGCGTCGATAAGCGTGCCGTCCTTATCGAAGAGCACGGCCCGGACACCGTTCACCGGCGGAACCTGCCGGCGACGGCCTTGAGTGCCCGCACCGCGTCGGCCGGGTTCGGGGCGGCCCACACCGCCGACACAACGGCAACGCCCCGACACCCGGCCTCGAACACCTGGGCCGCGTTGGCCACGGTGATGCCGCCAATGCCCACCGTTGGAAGCCGGGTTGCGGCCACCAGCTTGGCCAGCGCCCCGGGCGGCAGCACTTCGGCGTCGGCCTTGGTCGAGGTGGCAAAGACGGCCCCGATGCCCAGGTGGTCGGCACCGTCGTCCTCGGCCTTGCGGATCTCGTCCACAGTGCGGGCCGACACCCCGATCCATTTGCCGGGGCCCCAGAGCCGCCGTGCGGCACCGGCGTCCAGATCGGACTGGCCCAAGTGGACCCCGTCGGCGCCCACGGCCATGGCCACGTCGAGGCGGTCGTTCACAATCAAGGGGATGCCCCGGGACCGGGCCAGGGGCAGGATGCGCAAGGCCGTCTCGTACAGCTGTCGGGCCGAGCCCTTTTCGCGGACCTGCAGGCAGGTGACCCCGGCGTCGAGCGCCTCCTCGAGCCGGCCCCAAAACTGGTCCTCGGGCCCAAAACCCCTGTCGGTGACCAGGTAAACGCTCAGGTCAAGACGCGACACGGCGCACCCTCTCTTCAGCCATGAGTTCGGCGTCGGTCAACGCCGCGACGGCGTCGAAAAGGCCGGTGCGGAAGTGGCCCATGCCTAGCCCCCGGTCGAACCCGGCGCCCGAGATCTCGCCGGCCCTGTCCATGACCAGGATGCCCAGCAGCGCTGCCGTAAGGCCGTCGGCGCCCGCACCGGCGAGGCTGCCGATCAGGGAAGCCGTCATGCACCCGGTGCCTGTGACCCGGCCCAGCTCGGGCCAACCGCCGTCAACGGCCCACACGCCCTGTCCATCGCTCACGTAGTCGACGGCGCCGGTGGCCGCGGCCACGCACCCATACGCCCGCGCCAGGGTCAGTACGGCCTCGGGGGCACCGCCGACGTCGAGGCTGTCGACTCCCTTCTGGTCAGACGCGAGGCCCACCAGGAACTTGATTTCGGCCAGGTTGCCCTTCACGATGGCG
>Ga0181516_10002411_pt1 | contig 13318 bp, 18 predicted proteins | sample PEATcosm2014_Bin_25_FD_121104 | JGI IMG/M metagenome (GOLD analysis project Ga0181516, IMG submission 121104) | Peatland microbial communities from MTU Mesocosm Facility, Houghton, MI, USA - PEATcosm2014_Bin01_10_metaG | ecosystem: Environmental > Terrestrial > Soil > Wetlands > Peat | place... | reverse complement strand
GAGGGCTTGTGGATCAAGTGCCCGGCCTGTCGCGCGATCATCTTCAAGGCCGACCTTGAAGCCAATTTGAATGTCTGCCCGAAGTGCCAGCACCACTTCAAGATCGACGCCCGCAAACGCATCGCTCTGCTGCTCGAACCCGGCTTTGAACTCGTGGACGGCGGTTTGCGTTCAACCGACCCGCTGAACTTTGCCGACGTGAAGCCCTACAAGCAGCGATTGCGCGCCGCGCGGGAAGCGACCGGCCTCGACGATGCGATCCTGAACGCGGTTGGCCGGCTCGGACATCATTCAGTGGTTCTCAGCGCAATGGAGTACGGCTTCATTGGCGGTTCCATGGGCGCCGTTGTGGGCGAGACCATCGCCCGCGCCGTGGATCGCGCCAGGATCAGCCGCAACCCCCTCATCATCGTCGCCGCCTCGGGAGGCGCGCGCATGATGGAAGGCGTGGTCAGCCTGATGCAGATGGCCAAGATCTCGACAGCGCTGGCCCAGCTTGACGATGCCAAGGTGCCCTACATCTGCGTGCTCACCGATCCAACCACCGGCGGCGTCACCGCCAGCTTCGCCATGTTAGGCGACCTCAACATAGCCGAACCCGGCGCCCTCATTGGCTTCGCCGGCCCCCGCGTCATCGAGCAAACCATCCGCCAGAAACTTCCCGAAGGCTTCCAGCGCTCAGAATTTCTGCTTGAGAAAGGTTTTCTAGACGCCGTCGTCCATCGCCGCAATCTGAAGAACTATTTGATTCGCGCACTGGATTTCCTGAAGGCGCCGGCGGTCGCCTAAAAGCTCTTCCATCGACATTCTTTCTAAACTGATGGAATTGACAGCAACCTCGTTTCTACCTACCCTCTAGACATGGAATTGCGTCTTGAACCCGTGCTCGCCGCGAAGGTGGAACAATGGTCTGTGGAGACGGGGCGTCCGCCCGGGGAATTAGTCGAGGATGCGATCGCGGGCTACTTCAACGAGTTGGGCGAACTTCGCTCGATGCTTGACGGGCGATACGACGGGATTGCGGTTGGGCAGGTTCAGCCTATAGATGGAGTTGATGCTCGCCGGCTGCTCACAGAGCGTGCTGCCGCGCGGCGCAAATCGATCGCGTAATGGCGTTCTTGATACATCCGGAAGCTTTTGAAGACTTGGACGATATATACGAATATATTGGCGGTTTCAATCCCGGTGCAGCGGACCGCGTGTTGGATGAACTCTTCGCTGCGTTCGATTTACTCTCGCTCTTTCCGCATTTGGGTCATCGACGTCCAGATCTGACCTCACGACCACTGCGATTCAAGGCAGTTCGAAGCTACTCGATTGCTTACACGCCCGACCTGAAGCCTATGTGGATAGTTGCCGTAATTGATGGGCGGAGAAGCCCGCGGGTGATCGCGGCTATGCTTCGTGGCAGAGAAAGTGAATAGCCTCTCTCGGCAGGCAAAGTACAGCTAGCTCCGTTGCGTTTCAGATCCGCATCGGCATCAGCACATACCGGTACTTGTACTCCGCATCCGGATCTTCGGGCCGCATCTGGCCAGCAGACTGCGAGTCCTTGAACTCCAGGCGCACTTCGCCCTCGTTGCTTAGCGCCTTGAGAAAGTCCAGAATGTAAACCGAGTTGAAGCCCACCATGATCGGGTCGCTTGAGTACGGCGTATCGATCGTGTCTTCGCTCTCGCCGGATTCTGTCGAGCTGGAGCTGATCTTCAGCTCGTTGCCTTCAAGCCGCAGCCGGATTGCGCCGGAACGCTCGTCCGCAAACTGAGCCACGCGCTGAATGGCGGAAGAAAGCTCGCTCGAACGCACCACCGCAAACTTCGTGTTGTCGCGCGGCATGACCGCTTCAAAGTTGGGAAACTGCCCGGAAAGCTTGCGCGTGCTCAGTGTGCGATGGCCGACACGGAAAAACAGCGTATGCTCATCGTCGGCAAACTCCACCTTCTCCACATCGGAGGCGGAAAGCAACTGCTGCAGCTCCTGCAGAGCTTTGCGCGGAATAAGCACGCGCTTTTCTCCGCTGATGCCTTCAAGTGTTTCGTTGGGCTTTTCTACGAACGACAGCCGGTGCCCGTCAGTTGCAACCATGGCCAGAGACTCCGCCTTGATCACAAGCAAAGCGCCGTTCAGCGTGTAGCGCGACTCTTCGTTCGAGATAGCGAAAATGGTGCGCGCGATCAGTGTTTTTAGCGCCTCGGCGGAGATGCTGGTAGCCGCGACAGCAGGGAACTCCGGGACTTGAGGATAGTTGGCGCGCGCCATGCCCACCATCTTCGTGTTCGACCGGCCGGAGCGGATCTGCACCCAGTGGTTATCCAGCAGCTTGATCGAAATATCGCCTTCCGGCAGCAGCTTCACGTAGTCGTAGAGCTTGCGCGCGGGAATGGTACAGGCGCCCGGCTTCTTGACCTTGGCCTCGGTGCTGGTGCGAATTGCCTGATCCAAATCCGTCGCTGTGATGTTCAGCCGGTCGCCGTCGGCCTCGATCAGAAAATTCGACAGAATTGGAATCGTGGTTTTCCGCTCGACCACACTTTGCGTTGCGGTGAGCTCCTTCACCAGGTCCTGGCGGCTTACGGTTATCTCCATCGCTGCCCCCTGCGCGGCCGGCTTCTCCGCTTCCATTTCCATGATCGGCATAAGCCTACCTTCACTCCGAAAGCTCGCTTGCGTCACTGGCCACACTCTACAACAGATTGGCCTCTGGCGGAAGTAGCTTTCTTTTCTTCTTCTTGATTGTATTCATCCGCGCGGCGATGTGTGCGTGGAAAACAAGGTCGCTTCATTGGATTTCATCCCGCTAATTCTTGCCGCGCTCCGGCTGGATCTAAGCAGGCCCGCAAAATCCATCCCCCGCCGAAGCGCCACTCTTCTGAATTCATCCAGACGATGTGACGGGTATTAAGGAAAAGGATAAGAGATTAAAAGAAAAGATAGTAGTACCCGTAGTTCAGTTAGGAAAAGTGGAAGCTCTTCCGAAACCATTGTGCAGTATGGATTTGACGGGGTGCGATGTTTTCTAAATCCAAGCTGTGCAATTCAGGAGTTTTGGAAATCTCCGTCGTGGGCGATCAAACCCCACCATGGTTTCCCACGTCTCCCACAGGCATCGTCAATAGGGCTGTGCAAAGAGGATGGTTTATGTGAAAACTGCGCGTAAGAAGCAACGCGGCAGTTATTTGCAGAAGGCCAGTCATCCACAGAACGCAATCCTCGGTGCAGATTCCATCATGCAGTTTCATGAGAAAGAAAATGGCCTTACATGCCGTTTGATTCCCACACAGAAGATCCGCGCCAATTGCTTCCCATTCCTGTATGCGCTCTTCATTAGTTGTGCCGATTTCAGCGTCGAGCATCCACGTTGCTCTTAGACTGAGCTTCAAGAAGGAGCGCTAGGCATGGCCATCGATATTGCGCGCCTCGAAGACCAGCTCCTGCAAATGTCGACGGAAGGCGCGCCAGGGCGGGAGTTCTGCGAGGCTATTTCCGAGTTGGCGCGCACCGGGCGGTTTGTGCAATTGCGCGAAATTTTGCCTGGCATTGTGTATGACGAGCTTTACGCCCGGCACCAGCACGATCCGGTAGCCTTTGTGGCCGATTGGCGCATGTTGGCCCATGAGATGCGCCAAGGTTTTGTCGACCACGCGCGGCAGAGGCTTACCTCGCTTACTCGCCTTCAACAAGCCGATGGTGGAGGGTTCACTCCGGCGTGGCAGGAGATACAACGCGCTCTCGATGGCCAGCAGAACGATCTGCTGCGCGCAGCTTTTGCGATGGAGCTGCTACAGATGGTGGAGCCTGCCGTTCAGCGTGCCACAAACCTGCGCGAATGCGTGGTTGAGGCTGCCAGCTCGGAAGATGCCGACCGCTATCTGGACGAAGCCACGCGCTGCTATTTCCTCGGTCTCTTCACTGCCTGCGCCGTCATGTGCCGCTCAGTGCTTGAAGAGGCTCTAAGGCAAAAACTTCCCACTTCCCTTGCCCACCTTGTCCGCACCCGCTATCGCAACACCGCGACCCTTGGCAATCTGCTTCACGAGGTAAATAACAACCTGATCCTCACCGGCATCGATCCCGATTTCCCTCGCGTGGCCAACCAGGTCAACGACGCCGGCAAGAAGGCCGTACACCAAGGTCTTTTGTCGGAAGATGAGGCGCGTGCTTGCCTGCAAGACGCGCGCCTGGCGCTGCAACTGCTCCTGCGCCAGTAATGAGGTTCGAGGGTAAAGGAAGACTTGGTTTCGGCGTAAGAAGCGCCTCTTCCCTTTCACTCGATGATCGTTACTAGCTTCGAGCGCCCATCGAAGGTGATGTTCCAGTTCCGCAGAATATCCCTGCCGATCAGAATCGCGTAGTGTCGTTCCTTCGCGAATACAGCTGAAACGATTCGAATGGGATCAAATGGCCGGAGGCCCGTGCCGGGGAAGCTGATGGCACCGGCATGCTCTCCACATCGGTGTGTAGCGCCGATCGCCGTTATCTCGCTCCCCTCGTTGGTTTGAAAGAGCTTGCAATGGTTGGCATAGACCTTGCTTATCACGGTGACAGATGCACCGGTATCCAGAAGTGCTCTCATTGTGCGAAGTTCGGGACATTCGAGGCCGAGATCACGCCAACCCTCAATAACGTCACGCGAATTCATCACTGTGACGTTGATGCACGGGCCTGGGTCACCTTGGTCGAACGGATCCCAAGAAAGTTCGACGCGGGCCATGCTAAGACACGCAATAAACCGGCTCGGTCACCCAAACCTGCTTTACAAGAAATTCTCGACTGACGCCGAATTTGCCTAGGCCGGCCTTGAAAGCCTCGGCATAAGTGCCGAAGAATCCTTCGACGACAATGTCACCTTGGATCGCGACATACTTGCCAGGCTGGGAGCGCAACCACTCCTCGTGGTGCTGTTGAAACACCTCAAGCTCCGTGGAGAACGGGGCAGCGGTCATCTCGATCCCCTCCTTATCCTAACGCGCTAAGCGCCGATCCTTGGACAGAAATTAGCGTTATCGCGTTATTGCACTATAACCTAATAATGCAGGAATGCAATAATGCAGTCAAGAGGAATCTGGGTCATGAGTCCAAGAGAGAAACACATCCCAGACGATGCACACCGGACCTCCGTTTGTCTCGCCGCGGAAGACAGGGCGGCCATAAACTGGATCAGAGAAGTTCGCCGAGGCAAGAAAGATAAGCGGACGACCAACAACGACATCCTCGTGGACGCTCTTTGGTATTTCTTGGAGAAGACCGAGGGGAAGAGCAAAGAGCAAATGCGGGCAACAGTACCGGCTGTTTCGGTAGACGAGCGCTCGCAAAACAAGGTCACGGAGATGCCAAGGCCGAAAGGCAAACGCTGAGATCGCAAACCTTCCAGCGATCAATTACTAGCTCGACTGATATGCGCCTTTTATACTTAATCTTCCATGTCTTATTCCGCGGCCGTCGATCAACTGAACGCAATGGTGCCGGAGCTCTACGCGAGCCATGGCCAGCCGCGGCGCAAATTCTCGCTGGATGAGATTCGGATCCTGCTGTCCGCGCTCGGCAATCCGCAGCGGCGCTTTCCGTCTGTGCTGATCGCCGGAACCAACGGCAAAGGCTCGACGGCCGCCACGCTGGCTTCGATCCTGACTGCGTCCGGCCTGCGCACCGGACTTTACACCTCGCCGCATCTGGCTCGAGCAAACGAAAGAATCCGGCTCGATCATGCGGAGATCGACGATGACGCTTTTGCGGAGCTCTACTATCGCGTCCACGATGCCGCGCAGCAGCTCGTGCTCGACGGTCAGCTTCCTCAACTGCCCAGCTACTTCGAGATACTCACCGCGCAGGCCTTTCAGTATTTTGCCGACAAGCATGTAGAGATCGCGGTGCTCGAAGTGGGCATGGGCGGACGGCTGGACGCGACCAACATCGTCGATCCGCTGCTCTCCATCGTCACCGATATCTCACTCGACCACACCGAGTGGCTGGGTTCGACCATCGCAGCCATTGCGCGTGAGAAGGCTGGCATTTTGCGCCGTCGCGGAACCATGATTACCCTCCCGCAGCATCCTGAAGCCAACCAGGTTCTTGGTGAAGTTGCCGCGGAATTGGGCGTGCGTGGGATTAATGCAGCCTCGTTGCTGCCGCCTGCCGAGGTGAATTCCGATGGTTCCTATTGCGTTCAGGCTCTTGGCGCGACCGTCCGTGTGGATTCGCCTCTTTCCGGCGCCCACCAACATCGAAACGTGGCGCTGGCCATCGCCGCCGCCGCTGAGTTGGCCACCAAACATGGTTTTCCCGTTTCACCGCAAGCTATCGCCGAGGGAATTCGCAAGACGGTCTGGCCAGCCCGGCTTGAGCGCATTGAGCGCGACGGTCTCCATTGGATTCTCGATGTGGCTCACAATCCGGCCGGGGTATGGGCGCTTCGTGCGGGCTTGAATCAAGCCCTCCAAGCCATCAGTGGCCCTTCAGAAGCCGACAAGCGGCACGTGCTGATCTTCAGTTGTCTGCGCGACAAGCCAGTGGCGGAGATGGCGCAGATTCTGTTTCCGCTCTTCGATCTCGTGATCATCCCGCCGATCCACACCTCCCGAGCCGCCGCTCTGGCCGACCTATTGGCCGCAGCCGCTGCCACGGGCACGGAAGCTGTCGGAGTCGATTCAGTCGTCCAGGCCTTGCAGCTCGCGAAACAACGCGCGGAGGGAGGCCTGGTGGTGATCTCAGGTTCGGTATTCCTTGTGGGTGAGGCGCGTACCCTTTTGCTCGCGCATGGGGAATGCGGAGAGGGGTTCGAATCGTGACCCCGCGACCCAATCCGCTACCCCGATTTTTCCGTTGGCGTACAAATGTCTTACAAGTTCCTGTAATGGCATTGGTTACAGCAATTTGCGGTTCCATTTCTCTGCTCGTGTCGTTCCTTGACAAGGGTGGCCGCGCCCAGCAGCGCATTGCCCGCTTCTGGGCGCGAGCATTGGTGAGTCTTTCCGGCTGCTCGCTCACCGTTCGCGGGGCAGAAAACCTGCGCAAGGTTCCGGTTGCCGTCTACGCCTCTAACCATACTTCGTACTTTGATACGCCGGTGATTTTTGCCTCCATGCCCATTCAGTTCCGCATTTTAGCCAAGAAGGAATTATGGCCTATACCTTTCATAGGATGGTACTTAGACAGATCTGGGCAGCTTCCGATCGATACCGCCAACCCGCACGCTACACTTTCTAGCCTGGGCGCTGCCGTCAAGGCATTGCGTTCGGGAATGCCGCTCTTCGTCTTTCCAGAAGGCAGGCGTACCCCCACGGGCGCGTTGACAGAATTCCTTTCCGGCGCATCCTACCTGGCCATTCGCGCCCAGGTGCCGCTGGTTCCCATCGCGCTCAGCGGCGTCTACGAGCTGTTGCCGATTCACACGCGCCATTTTTATTCGGGAAAGCTGACGCTGGCCGCCGGCGAACCGATCGAAACAAAAGGAATGACACTTCGCCAGATCGACGAACTGACAAGGCGGCTGCGCGACGCCATCGAGAATCTCAGGGTCTCAGCCGGCCATGAAGCCATCGATTCAGTGGAGCAGGCAGCGGCTCGCGCAGAAATTTGATCTCAAATAGGCCCGAAATATCTTCCCGCAATGCCGCATTTCTTTTTAAACTGGTGCTTCCATGCCCGTCCGAATTGCCATTCCCGAGCCGACCAGCGGCGACCCAGCCTACAACGAGCGGTCGTTGCCGCCCTACATTGCCGCCCTGGAGGCCGCCGGGGCTACGCCGGTTGTCGTCCCGCTAAATGAGCTCCAGGATAGCGTGGCCGAGCTTCTGGCGGGAGTCCACGGAATACTGCTTCCCGGCAGCCGCTACGACATTGACCCACAAAGATTTGGCGAAGATCCAATCCCGGAATGTGGTGAGGCCGACCCTGCCCGCACTGCCGTTGACGAGCTGATGCTCCAGGACGCATTTAATCTGCACAAGCCGATTCTGGCAATATGCCACGGCGCTCAGGGCTTGAATGTCTGGCGGAATGGCTCGCTGATTCAGGATTTGAAAACGGGTGTCAATCACAGCCCAGGCCGCACGGTGGCTGAGGCGCATCCCATCCAAATTGAAGCGGCCTCCAAGTTGGCTTCGCTTTTGCGGGAGGGCGAGCCGGCTGAGGCCCAGGTCAACTCAAGCCACCATCAGGCGATCCGCACTCCTGGCGATAATCTGCGAGTCATCGCCACGTCTCCCGGAGACGGAGTGATCGAGGCTGTTGAGCTTGACTCGCCCGATCAATTCGTCTTGGGCGTGCAATGGCACCCCGAGCGGACGTATGCTCAAAGCGCGCTATCCCGCGCCATCTTTGCCGCCTTTGTAGAGGCTGCGGCGGCCTGGGAACCACGTCAAGTTGAAGGGTCCGCCCGGAATCACGACTCTTCGGAATGAGGCTTCGGCATGGAAGAAAGCTCCGACGCCTTCGGGTTTAAGTTGAATGCTTTGCTGAATCAGGCCGGGCTCGGCCCGCTTGATCCAGCGCTCGCCACTCGCTTTCAGGACTATCTTTCTCTACTTCTTCGCTGGAATGCTCGCGTGAACCTCACCGCCATTCGCGATGTAGACGGGATTCTCACTCGGCACTTTGTCGAGTCGATCGCTTGCGCCCGCGCACTTCCAGCGGGAATCGTCACGCTGCTCGACTTCGGCTCCGGGGCTGGGTTCCCAGGGATTCCCATCGCTCTCTGCCGCCCAGAAATTGCCGTGACCCTTGCCGAGTCCCAGGGCAAGAAGGCAGCATTTCTTCAGGAAGCTGTCCGCGTGGTCGGAATTTCCGCAAAGGTTCATTCCGGCCGCGCAGAGTTAGTTGCCGCGCAATTCGATTGTGTCGTGCTGCGCGCGGTTGATCGAATGGAGCAAGCCATCCAGGCGGCGGCTTTGTTGGTCGCTCCAGAGGGCTGGCTCGCATTGATGACGACCCGCGCGGCTATTAGCAGTGCTCAAGCCGCAGCCGGAAGTGTTTTTTGCTGGGAAGCGAAAGAAACACACCCAGCAAGCGGCGACCGGACGCTTTTACTTGGTAGGTTAGAGAGGCAAGGGATCAATATCTAGGTTGACTTCGCGACGCCCAAAGAATCGACCGCATTCCGCGTTTGTTCCACGTGGAACATCATGGGAACGTCGCCCAAAGTGGGAAATGTTCCACGTGGAACAAGAATCAATCAGCCCAGTTCGGGCGCAGTCTCATATTGGATCGTGCTGAACCATGCTGAACCGTGCTTACTAAAATGCCCCTTCACCCGCCATAAATTAGAAAGTTTTCCACCGCGACACCCAATCAGTGCGCCCCAATCCACTAACCGTACGTTCGCAGCGAAACCCTTCCCTGTCATATGTTTGATTTTCCTCAGGCCCTCGCACCCCAAGGCGCTTTCCACAGCTTCGTCCCGTTCTCCACAGCACAGATCCCTACCCCCGCACTCGCGTTCCCGATAGTCTTGATTGCCATGGGCAAGATTCTTGGTGTCGTCAACCAAAAGGGCGGAGTTGGCAAAACCACAACCGCCATCAACCTCGCGGCTTGCTTGGCGCTGGAAGGCCTGAAGGTACTGCTGGTCGACTGCGATCCCCAGGCTAACGCCTCCTCCGGCCTCGGATTTCTGCGCGACGACAACCGCCATTCCATTTACGAAGTCCTCATGGGAGACGCATCTGCGGAACAGGTCGTGCTGCCCACGCAAATTGACCTCCTCTGGATCTTGCCCGGATCGAAGAACCTCACGGGCGCCAATATTGAGCTTGCCGCGGCCAGCGACCGCGCTGGCCGTCTCCGCCAGGCGCTGCTGCCAATTCAGGCTAATTACGATGTCCTGATCCTGGATTGCCCGCCCGCGCTGGACCTGCTGACACTTAACGCCCTGGTCGCATCGAATTCCCTTATAGTTCCCATGCAGGCCGAGTACTTCGCACTTGAAGGCGTCTCCGAGTTGGTGTCGAATCTCGAACGGGTGCGAGCTGCCTTCAACCCCACCATCACCATCGAAGGCGTTTTGCTCACCATGTACGACGATCGAACCAACCTGGCTCAGCAAGTTACCGAGACCCTGCGCGAGTTCTTCCGCGACAGTCTCTACCGCACCGTCATTCCGCGCAACGTTCGCCTGGCTGAGGCGCCCAGCCACGGAAAGCCTGTGGCTATCTACGATCCTCGCTCCAGGGGAACGGAGGCCTATTTCGAGCTAGCCGCCGAGTATCTTGCTCGAAACGGGATCGTTAGCCCCCGTGCCCTGGAACGAAAAGCCGTGGCGGCCCTGCATCCAGAACGAGCCAAGAGTGTCCGATTCTGGCCCTATTCATGATGGCTGCTTTGCTGACGGGAGACTCGATCCGCAGCCATTTCCGTGAAACTAGCGAACGCGAATTGTTGAAAGTCCCGGCTCCATTTACCGACACAAAGGATTTAGAATCATGATGATAGCAGTTCCAGAAACCAAATTCGATCCCAAACGCCGCGCCTTGGGCAAAGGTCTGGATTCCCTTCTCCCACCGGTGCAAACTCCCACACCCTCACTCGTTGAGCCGGAAGGCGGCAAACCCCGCGAGATTCCCCTCGATCAGATCGATCCCAATCCATTCCAGACCCGCTCCCAGGTAAACGAGGAACAACTGGCCGAACTGGCGGCTTCCATCACTGCCAATGGTGTAGTTCAGGCTGTGCTGGTGCGCCCACTGGCCAATGGCCGGTTTCAGCTCATCGCCGGGGAGCGGCGTTGGCGAGCATCGAGCCTAGCCGGCAAGACGACGATTCCTGCCAATCTGCGGCAGGTTTCCGACGAGCAGGCGATGGAGATCACCATCGTCGAGAACCTGCAACGCGCCGACCTGAACCCGATGGAACAGGCCCGCGCCTTCGAGCGGCTTTCGCGCGACTTCCACATGACGCAGGAACAAATGGCGCAGCGCACCGGCAAGGATCGCGCCTCTGTAGCCAACTTCCTTCGCCTGCTGCGCCTCCCGGCGGCAGTACAGGCCAAAGTCGAGGCCGGGCAGCTCAGCTTCGGCCACGCCCGGGCGCTGCTTGCCTTCGAACATGCCGAGGAGATCGAAAAAGCAGCCAAGCGCATCGCTGGCCTTTCGCTATCTGTTCGCCAAACAGAGACCTATATTCAGAACCTACTGCACCCCGAGAGGTCCAACAAGAAGCTCTCCAAACCCGAGCCTCCCATCGATCCCAACGTTCGCGAAGTTCAAGAGCGCCTTCAGCGTGCCCTCGGCCTAAGAGTTCAGATCGAAGACCACAACGGCCGCGGCAAGGTCATCATCGAGTACGCCAAGCTTGAGGACTTCGACACCCTGCTCGAACAACTAGCAGGTGAATGAGAAACGCGCAGGGTCCGGAATGTGTAAAATCTGATAATATGATCCTATGAGAGAGCAAGCCATTAGCGTGACGGAAGCGGCGCGCAACTTTGCCGACTGCATCAACCGCGCCCGCTACCAGGGCACCACGTTTGTGCTGCACAAAAATGGGGTACCCGTAGCCCGCATCGTGCCGGAACAGGAAAAGGAAAGTACCGGACGCTCTATCTCTGAAGTGCTTGCAAAAGTGCGGCTTTCGGATGAAGAATTTGCGGCATGGCGCCACGATCTCAAGAAAGCGCGCAAGATACTTCTGCCGCCTACAGACAAATGGCTATAACGCTCGATGCGGATGTGCTCATCGCCGACGAGCGCGGGGTCTTCGACCTCAAAGGCTGGCTGGCCGCCCGACCACAGGAGCAGTTTGAGCTTGCCGCAATTACCGTCGCCGAACTAACCCATGGTTTCGAAAGAGCAGTGGGCATCCATAGGGCACGGCGGCAAGCCTATATTGAAAGCGTTCTCGCAACATTTCGAGTCATACCCTATACCGTGCGGACAGCGCAAATACACGCCCGCCTGTGGGCGGACCTTGAGTCTCGCGGCAAAATGATCGGCTATCATGACCTCATTGTTGCCGCGACGGCTATCGAACGCGGCAACAGCGTGGCCACCTTCAACAAGCGCCATTTTTCAGCGATCAAGGGTCTCAAAGTCATCACGCCCGCATAGCTGCTTCGAAGATGCGAATGGGCCAAGCTCAGATCCCCTGGACCGCCGCGAAATTCCCCCGCGCGACACGCCGTAAGTTAGCGGCGATAGAATGCTCCTTCCCGTTGTATGAAGGAGCCGCAATGATTCTGCCCCTCAGCAAGTCCCGGATTTTGCTCACCGTCCTCTTGGTGGTTGCCGTCAATTCCATTCTTCATCCCCAGCCAGCACCAGCCAATCAGGAGCGCTGGACCGAAGCGCAGGCCAATGCATGGTACGCGCAGCAGCCCTGGCCGGTCGGCGCGGATTTCCTTCCCTCCACCGCCATCAACGAGCTGGAGATGTGGCAGGCCGATACCTTCGACCCGGCCACGATCGACCGCGAGTTGGGATGGGCTGAAGGCATCGGCATGAACACCATGCGCGTCTTCCTGCACAACCTGCTCTGGGAGCAGAACCCAAGAGGCTTCACGCAGCGAATCGATGCGTTCCTGGCCATTGCCGCCCGCCATCACATCCGCCCCGTCTTTGTTCTCTTCGACTCCTGCTGGGACCCGCACCCCAAGCTCGGACCGCAGCATCCTCCCATTCCTGGAGTGCACAACTCAGGCTGGGTGCAAGCGCCGGGTACTGAAATTCTTTCCGATCCCGCGCAATATCCTCGCCTCGAAAGCTACGTCAAAGGAGTAGTCGGGGCATTCGCAAACGATCCCCGCATTTTGGCCTGGGATCTTTGGAACGAGCCCGACAACGGCAACGCCGACTCGTACGCCCACGGCGATCCAAAGGACAAAAACGAAATCGTCGTTGCCCTGTTGCCGCAGGTTTACGCATGGGCCCGCACCGCCCACCCCACGCAGCCTCTTACCAGCGGCCTGTGGCACGGCGATTGGACTTCGCTAGCCGCCATGCCTCCGCTGGCCAGCATCCAGGTCGAGCAGTCTGACATCGTCAGCTTCCACAACTATGGCTGGCCTGAGGATTTCGAACAACACGTGAAGCTGCTGGGGCAGTTCCATCGCCCCATCATCTGCACCGAATACATGGCCCGCAACATCGGCAGCACATTTGACACTGTGCTGCCCATCGCTAAGCAGCACCACGTCGGCGCCATCAACTGGGGCCTGGTCGCCGGCAAAAGCCAGACCTGGATTCCCTGGGACTCATGGCAGCGCCCCTACGTTACCGAGCAGCCGGCCGTGTGGCAACACGACATCTTCCACCCCGACGGCACACCGTACCGCCAGCGCGAAGTCGACATCATCCGCAATTTGACGAACAGCAGATAAGCACTGACCGGT
>Ga0181516_10002410_pt1 | contig 13318 bp, 11 predicted proteins | sample PEATcosm2014_Bin_25_FD_121104 | JGI IMG/M metagenome (GOLD analysis project Ga0181516, IMG submission 121104) | Peatland microbial communities from MTU Mesocosm Facility, Houghton, MI, USA - PEATcosm2014_Bin01_10_metaG | ecosystem: Environmental > Terrestrial > Soil > Wetlands > Peat | place... | reverse complement strand
GCGCCGCGATCGCGCAGGCAACAGCAAGTAAACAGCCTCCAGACCTGCCTGAACACAATCGCTTATTCTCAGTAGGGGCTGCGGCGGGCAGGCCGTCACAACAGCGCACTGCCGCAGCCGCCACCCTGGGAGCAGCGCATGTCTTCATCCTTTGGCACGTTCACGCGCCGCGGTTTCTTGCGGCGTTTCGGCATCGCACTGGCAGCGCCGCTCCCCATGGGCCGTTCCCTGCGCGCGCTCGGCATCGCCCCGCCCACGGTTTCTTCTCATCTCGCGCCCGCCGTCAAGAATCGAGCGCCGCTGGCCGCCAGTGCCTTCTATGCTTTGCCCCTCGGCTCCATACGCCCCGATGGTTGGCTCCGCGATCAGCTCCAGATTCAGGCGCGCGGCCTCGGCGGCCATCTCGATGAGACGTGGCCCGACGTCGGCCCCGATAGCGGCTGGCTCGGCGGCAATGGCGAGTCGTGGGAGCGCGGCCCCTACTTCCTCGACGGCCTCATTCCCCTGGCCTGGCTGCTGGACGACGCCCGGCTCAAAGCCAAGGCGCAAAGGTTCGTCGATTGGACCCTCACCCATCAGGCGCCCAGCGGCATCTTCGGACCCTCCACCAACGACGACTGGTGGCCGCGCTTCGTGGGGCTCAAGGCCCTCACGCAATATCAGGAACTCACCGGCGACGCCCGGGTCATCCCCCTGATGGACCGCTACTTCCGCTACCAGCTTGAAGAACTGCCCCGGCGCCCGCTGCGCGACTGGGGCAAATTCCGCTGGCAGGATCAATTGCTCAGTGTCCTCTGGCTCTATAACCGGACCGGCGCAAGCTATCTCCTCGACCTGGCGCGGCTGCTCCAAAAGCAAGGCTATGACTGGACAGCGCAGTACGCCAACTTCCAATACACGCAGCGCATCACGCGCGAGTATCTAAAGCTTGAACAAGGCAACGGCCTCAAGGACCTTTCGCTCGCCACTCACGGCGTCAACAACGCGCAGGCCATCAAAACCGGCCCGGTGTGGTCGCTCGTCTCCGGCGTCGAGTCCGATCGCGCGGCGGTTCTCCAAATGATCGCCGAACTGGACACGTCCCACGGCCTGCCCAACGGCATGTTCTCCTGCGACGAGCACCTGGCCGGCCCCGATCCCTCGCAAGGTTCGGAGCTATGTTCGGTCGTCGAATACATGTTCTCGCTCGAGCAATCCCTCGCCATCGTCGGCGCCGCCTCGCTGGGCGACCGGCTGGAGCGGCTCGCCTTCAATGCCCTGCCGGGCGCCTTCAACGACGACATGTGGGCGCACCAGTACAACCAGGAGCCCAACCAGGTGGAGTGCAGCCTCCACCAGAAACCCTGGACCACCGACGGCCCGGAGTCCGGCCTCTACGGCCTTGAGCCCAACTTCGGATGCTGCACGGCAAACTTCCACCAGGGCTGGCCCAAGTTTGCCAACAGCCTCTTCCTGCTCTCCGGCGATCCGCACGGCGATGCCAACGACGGCCTCGCAGCCGCGGTCTACGCGCCCTGCCAGGTGCACACCATGGTGCGCGGCACGGCCATCCACTTGGTCGAGGAAACCGGCTATCCCTTCCGCGGCTCGGTGCGGATCACCGTCGATCCCGCCGCTCCGCTCGGTTTTCCGCTTCAACTGCGCATCCCGTCCTGGGCCGCCGGCACAACAATTTCAGTCAACGGCAAGCAGCAGCCCGCCCCGGTCGCCGGCACGTTTGCGCGGGTCCAGCGCACCTGGGCCGCCGGCGATCGCGTCGAAATCGTCTTCCCCATGGCGCCGCGCATCACGCGCTGGTTCCATGAATCCGTCGCCGTCGAGCGCGGCCCGCTGGTCTTCTCCTATGGCATCGGCGAAAGCTGGGTCAAGCTGCGCCACCGCGGCCTCACCGCCGACTGGCAGGTCTTTCCCACAACCCAGTGGAACTACGGCTTGTCTGTTGACCAGGCCCCGGAGAAAGCCGTCACCGTGGCGGAAAGCGAAGTAGGCCAGGCCGCGTTCACTGCCCGCCACGCTCCCGTCAAGCTCACCGTCAAGGCGCGCAAACTGCCCCAGTGGCGCGCCCAGGACGGCGTTGCCGACCCGGTGCCGCAAAGCCCCGTGCACAGCGAAGAGCCCGAGGAGTCCATCCAACTCATCCCCTACGCCGCCGCCAAGCTCCGCATCACCGCCTTCCCGCAGTGCAAAAGCTAGATCAGCGCGGGGTGGCCGCTTACATGTTCGGCGGTGGTAGGCCCGCGACGCGAAAACCCTCGGAAGAATTTCGGGAAGCCGACATCTGAGGAGTAATCGCCCTCGACGAGCGATTTGGCGATGATGCACTTGTCGATAGACGACTCAGAGCTGGGTAGCTTCCACTAGAAGCCTCTGCATCTCGTCGAGCAAGCCTTCCATCGGAGCATGACTGGAATATGTTAGGTGCAGCGCACCGTTGCTGGTTGCGGACCCCACATAATGCCCGTTCAGAGAACCGGTCAAAATCGAAGGGCCCCACACGGATCGCAGAGAGATGCCGCTGCCGCCGGTGGGAATATCGGCACTCTTCAAGTTTGAGATGCAGATATCTGTTCCTGCCTTTGCGAACAGGACGTCAAGCATCACTTCCGGTGGGAGATTGGCAGCGAGCAGGGCTTTGAGCCGTATTGTGGAAGCATCGATCTCCACCAGCGAACGGAAAGGACTCACGCAGGCGTGCAGGTGGCGAGCGCTTGGCCAAAAACCGGGGTGAGGCAGAGGCAGATAAGCACGCGACGTGATGGCCGCGGGCACGCAATCGTCGACATTTCCGAAGTAGGGCCGAACATCGATTGGGATTGCGAGGCGAATGTCGGCATCGCCGGCCGCCTGTCGCTCTCTTCCGACGGCGATGGCCAGCGCGGCCAGAAGAGCCGCCCCGAAAGTCGCGTCTTGCTTGCGAGCAGAACGGAGGAACTGCTCGGTTTGCTCCGGCTCAATTCGCAGTGCGCTGACCTGACACACGCCCCTTCCCTTGTGACGTTGAACCTTGCGTGGCGGAAGGGCGGCCAAGGCCGCTTCCCAATCTTCGATGGCGTGTGCCAATCCTACTGGGAAATCTCCCTGCTGACGGATTCGCGCCAGATGATCGTCAATCGATGCGGGCAGTGGCAATTCCGGTAACTCAGTCCCGGAGAGAGCCAGAAGGAGATCTCGCACCAGGGCCATCATTCCAATCGCATCCAGTAAAGAGTGGTGAGCGCAAAGAATCAGGTCACAGCCGAAGTCATCCTCGAGCAGGTTGGCTCTCAACAGCGGTCCGCCGAGATGGAACACCCTGGTAAATTCCTCTTCCATCACACGCTGCCAGTCTGAGCCCGAATTGCGTGGCGCAAACTAAATCTCAATCTGACGATGCGGAGCGTCCACAAATACAGGGCCTTGCTCGCCGTCCATTTCGATTCCAGCCCGCAGCAGGGGATGCCTCCGCTGCAACGCCTGCAGAGCATGCCGCCAGCGATCGTGCGGGAGTTTGCCCGGAAAAGTAAAAGCCATTGAGAAGTTGAAGCCCAGAACCGCGTCGTAGTGCACGGAGAAAGCTTCAGCACCCGCGAGCGGGCGCAATGCCAATCCTGAAACCACACTGCCATTCTGAGTGGTCATGAAAAGATGAGACCTCCGTCGAGACTTACCGGGGAGTTGAACAGGAACCGCGTGGGGAAAGTGCTGACCGGGGAATGGACTGAAAGATATCTACTTCCCTCCAATTACGCAAGAGAATTGAGGGTCCTGCGCGAATCAGCAATGAATAGGATTCGCACTGGTGAACGCCGTTCCATCCAGGGGTGACATCGCAAGGCCGCCGTTGGGTGGCGTTTGTGTGGATGGGGGAGTTGGATGCGGGCCGGGGCTGAAGCCCCGTTTTTTTGTGTCTGCCGCGGCAGGGATGAACCCGGGCGCTTTCAACGCAGAGAAGGCTGGTTGCTTTTCCACCCTTCGCGCAGAGGAGGCGCGAAGGATGGGGAACCCTTGTTCGTGGAGATTGGGCCAGGTCGGACGGGGATCAGGGCTCGAGCTGGACGTGCTTGGCTTCGAGCAGGGCCTCGATTTTGGCGAGGGCCTCAAGGACGGTGGCGGAGACGGGGGCGTCGACCTGGACGACGGCGAGGGCATTGACTGGGGCGGCGCCGGCGCGTTCGCGGCCGAGGGCGAAGTTGGCGATGTTGACGCCGTCTTCGCCGAGGGTGGTGCCGATTTTGCCGATGACGCCGGGGACGTCGAGGTTGCGGCAGACAAGCGCGTTATCCCGATAGCGCACGAATGGCTTTCAAAAAAAATCAACCTCTCCCCTTGCGCTTCTACAGGAACGCTTGTATCGTACCTGTAGGAGTGGAAGGGGAAATATGACTACGAAGCATCTCGATCTTCCGCAGGGAACCCTGGACCTGCTTATTCTCCGGACACTTGCTCTCGGGCGCCAGCACGGCTGGGCCATTTCCGAGCGTGTCCAACAACTATCAAGTGACGTGCTGCGGATTCAGCAAGGCTCGCTCTATCCAGCACTGCACCGGCTGGAGCGCAGCGGCTTGATCAAAGCTCATTGGGGAACGTCGGAGAATAACCGCCGTGCCAAATACTACGAGCTCTCAAGGACCGGGCGTCAACAACTCGAAGTGCAGACCGACGCCTGGGCGAAACTGACGGCTGCCGTGGCCCAGGTACTGGGAACGGTTTAGGAGAATCCATATGCTCAGCGATGTGATCTTTCGTCTTCGGTCTCTGTTTCAGCGGAGCGCCGTTGAAAACGAACTAGACGACGAACTGCAATTTCATGTTGAGCAGCAGGTGGAGAAGCTGATTCGATCAGGACTCACGCGGGAGGAAGCAATGCGGCAAACCCGCCTGCAGTTCGGCAACCTGGCTCATATCAAGGAAGATTGCCGGGAATCACACGGCATAACCATCTTCGAAACAGCGGCCAGGGACATTCGTTATGCGATTCGACAGCTAATCAGGACGCCGGCCTTCACCATCACGGTGATCTTGACACTGGCGTTGGGGATTGGAGCGAATGCCGCCATCTTCACGCTGGTAAACGCGGTCTTATTGAAAAAGCTGCCTGTCTCCGATCCTGCGTCTCTGGTGCGCCTGGGTGATAACGACGATTGTTGCCAGGGCTCCGGGTTTCGGCGCGATGGCGACTATGCAATGTTCACGACCGACGCTTACGAGCAACTGAAGCGGAATCTGCCGGAGTTTGAAGAGCTGGCGGCGATGCAAGCCGGCAGCGGCCGGCCCATCATTGCACGGCGCGACGGCGCCATGGCGGGCGCGCGCTCGGTGCCCGGGGAGTTTGTCTCAGGAAATTACTTTCGGACTTTTGGGCTCCAGCCGCGGGCCGGGCGATTGCTTACCGATGCCGACGATATTCCCGGCGCCCCCATGACCGCGGTGATGAGCTATGAGACCTGGCAGCGGAACTATGCGGGCGATGCTACCGTGGTGGGAAGCACTTTCTGGGTGAATACCAAGCCGGTAACCGTGGTTGGCATTGCTCCGGAGGGCTTCTATAGCGACCGGCTGATGGTCACGCCCCCGGAGTTCTATCTGCCTATCGAGACCTTACCGATCCTCGGCAACGCCCCCTATGTTCACGACTCCAAAACGGACTGGCTCTACATAATTGGCCGCATCAAGCCTGGTGTGGCGATGGCTCCACTGCAAGAAAAGGTGAGTGCGCTGCTGCGGCAGGCGCTTGCGACGGACAAAGATTTTTCATCCGAGTATGGCAAGACAAACCTGGGGAAAGTGCGAGTCGTGCTGACACCGGGAGGCGCGGGGATTCAGGCGATGCAGAAGTGGTACGGATCGAAGCTGCATCTGTTGATGGGTATAGCGGGACTCGTGCTCCTGATTGCCTGCGCCAACATCGCGAATCTTTTGTTGGTGCGTGGAATGGCACGGCGCGCGGAGTTCTCGATGCGCGCTGCCTTGGGGGCCAGACGCGGAAGAATTCTCCGCCAATTGCTTACCGAGAGCATTGTGCTGGCGGGATTGGGCGGCCTAGCCGGACTTGGCGTGGCATATGCGGGAGCACGGATGCTACTGACGCTGGCGTTCTCCAAGGCAACAAGCTTGCCGATCCATGCCAGCCCGTCGATTGCCGTTCTGGCGTTCGCATGCGGTCTGTCGTTGCTGACCGGGGTTGTGTTTGGCGTGGCGCCGGCATGGATTGCTGCGCAGGCAGGGCCGATCGACGCGCTGCGGAGCGGGGTTCGGACTACGGCGGGGGGCGCTTCAGTTTTGCAACGTGGACTGGTGGTACTTCAGGTTGGACTATCGCTGGTGCTGCTGGTTGTGGCCGGATTGTTCCTGCAGAGCCTGAAAAAACTCGAGGGCACAAACCTCAAGCTCGACGCGAGGAACCGCTATATCGTGCACATCAATCCTCAAGCGGCGGGCTACTCGCAGACGCAGTTGGAGGCACTGTACCGGACCATGGAGGAGCGGTTCCATGCGCTCCCAGGCGTGGTGAAAGTAGGCCTCGCCACGTATACGCCCATGGAAGACAACAACAACGGCTGGGGCGTACAGGTACAGGGACATCCGGCCACGGATGCGGAAACTTCCGTTATCCGAGCGAATGCGGAATACTTCGATTCGGTCGGAACACGAGTGGTGATGGGGCGTGGGATCAGCGTGCGCGATACTCCCTCAGCGACAACGGTGGCGGTGGTGAACCAGTCGTTTGTCAACAAGCTGTTCAAGCCCGGGGAGAACCCGATCGGGCAGCATTTCGGATCGCATGGGCCCGACTCGACTGGAGATTTTGAGATTGTTGGCGTGGTGGAGGACACCATCTACACCAGCGTTCGCTACGAGAACCACTTGATGTATTTCATCCCGGCGATGCAGCGGCCGAGGAGCGCGAAAGAGCCGATTGAAAAAGACGAAATGCTTTACCTGGGAGCCATGGTGATTGCAACTGATCGTCCCATGAACGACATGGAAAAGCTAGTTCGGACGACGCTCGCCGGCATCAATCCAAACCTGACGGTGGTGCAATTTGAGAGGTTCGATGAGCAAATTGCCGATCAGTTTACACAGGACCGGATGATCTCGCGGCTGGCGACGCTGTTCGGCGGACTGGCGCTGCTGCTGGCAATCATTGGCCTATACGGCGTGACTGCCTATTCCGTGGTGAGGCGGACTCCGGAGATTGGCATCCGGATGGCGCTCGGTGCGGAGCGCGGCGGTGTGATTGCAATGGTGATGCGCGAAGCAATGATTCAAGCCGCGCTTGGGCTGGCAATTGGAATCCCTGTCGCACTGCTCTGCGTGCGATTTGTGAAGTCCCAGCTTTATGAGATCACCAGCGCAGATTTCAGCGTAACGGCGGGCGCCATCGTAACCATGGGTTTGGCAGCATTCGTTGCGGGAATGATTCCAGCACGGCGTGCGGCATCCATTGACCCCGTGAGGGCATTGAGGATGGAGTAGTTTGATGCGGGGCGGGGATTCCGAAATGGCGCCGAAGAAAGCTGTGTGGTATTTCGTCCTAGCGCGTCGGCGCCAAGTCATCCAGTCGATCACCTACACCGATTACTCCTCAAGTATCGGCCAGTTTCCAACGATCGATCCGCACCGGTTATCAAATGTTGCCAACAGCCCAAATCACTCAACGACAATCGGCCATGCCCGATTGTCGTGGTTACTCCTGAAAAGCGCCCCAGCGCCCGGAGGCTCGCCAACGCCGGAAAGGGCCGTTTCCGGCCCTTTCTGGCGTTGTGATTCCTTGCGGACTTTTCTTCCTATCCCGCCTTATTCCTACGGCAGCTTCTCGTACTCGGTCCAGGCAAACTTCTTCGAGTCCGGGGCCCAGCCGCCGGTGTTGCCCGATCCCTGGCCGCCGTAGAAAGTGCGCACCGTCGTCAACTCCGCGCCCTTCACGCCCACGCCGTTTTCCAGGGGCAGCAGCTTGATCTTGATGCCGTCGCCGATAAACTGGTGGTCGGCATGATCGATCGGGTAGGAGATGGTGTAGAGCCACTTGCCGTCCGGAGAAACGTGCGGAAACCAGTCCTGCGTGTCGCCGAACGTCACCTGCTCGGCCAGTTTGTCGTCCGGTCCCGCGCCGCCGGCGGGCATGCGCCAGCCGTTCCACTTGCCGCCGCGGTCGGAGCAGAAATAGACCCACTTGCCGTCGGCCGTGTACTCGGGCCCGTCGTCCTGGCCCTTGTTGCCGGTCATCAACAGTTCGCCGCTGCCGTCCACGTTGATGCGGTAGATGTCGAAGTTATCCACGTGATACTGCGTGTAGACCACGTACTTGCCGTCGGGCGACCACCCATGCAGCCAGCCCAGGTGCACCTTGAGCGCATTGCTCCCGTCCATGTTCATGATGAACAGCGGGTTCACGATATCCGCGGCGGAGTGGACCGCCTTGGGCAGCGGCAGAATAATGCCGGTGATGGCAATCTTCTTGCCGTCCCACGACAGCGCGTGATCGTTGGTGGCCATCATCTTCTGGCTGATCTTGATCGCCTCCGGCTTGCCGGCCTGTGCGCCGCTGACGGGGATGCGGTACAGCGCGCCGCTCATGTCCGACACAATGTACTTTCCGTCCGGCGTAAAGTTGGGAGCGTGCCATTCGCCGTCGATGGTGAACAGTTCCTGCGTGGCTTTCTTCTCCACGTCATAAGCGACAAAGTGAGTGCGGTATTTCGTCTGCGGCGGCGCGGCCGCGGGCTGGGCCGCATTCTGCGCGGCAAGCGCGAGGCTCCCGACCGAGAGCCCCAGACACAGGCCCGCAAGCAGAACAAGAGAGGGGCGAAGCGATTTCACGATTGATGCCTCCTGGAACCGGACAATTCTCCGAAGAGTTGCTGCAACCCATCTTAGACCGCAGAGCGGGAGGCGCGCGTGGCCGAGCCGGCCCGGCGTTCCTCCAGGCAAAAATCAACCTTCAAGAAGTTTGGTTGTAGTCTGGCACAGCCGCTCGCCGCGGGGGCCGCGCCGCCATGCGCCACAAGGCCGATGAGAACAAGCCGAACTCCCTCGCCGCTTCAGCCGTTCTCTACACGCCCCTTGATATCCGCGTAGGCCCGCTCGACGAGCCGGTGGAGCGCGCCGTCGTCGATGGCCGTTCCCGGCCTCAGCTTCACATGCCGCATGAACTTGCCGGCGCCCTGCAGCAGGCCGGCGGGATCGGGCAGCGACGCCCCGTGAAAGAAGCCCACGTTTATGTGCGCGCTGAAGACATTCACGTAGGCGAAGGGCGCGTCGCCCAGGCACACCACCGGGCAGCCGTCGTGCAGAAGCTCGCGCACCTCGTCCCCGCATCCGCGCATCACCGCAAACCACTGCCGCGCCATCGCTCCAAGCTCGCCCTGGTGCGTCTTCCACCATGCATCGATGGCTGGATCGTGTTCAACCGTCCCGTCGAATCGCAGAATGCCGGTCTTCATCGCCGCGCCCTCTTGCCCGGTGCCTTTCCTGAAAGCCTTATCGTATCGCGCGGACTTTCGCCGTCAGCGCCTGCCCCTGCGGCCACAGCGCCGCCGCCGTCAGCAAAAACGCCTGCGAGATAAAGAAGTAGTAGTTCAAAAGCGCATGCGTGCTGGCCAGGAAGAAGAGCAGCATGGCCATGCCATACACAGCCGCAAAGTTCGCTGCCGGCTGGCTTCCGCGCCGTGCCGCCCACACCGTGAGCGCCAGCAGCAGCGCCGCCGCCAATTTAGTCGCCCAGGGGAAGGGAATGGCGAAGCTGATCGAGTCAAGCCGCGGCGGCAGGCCGAGATGAAACTGGACCAGGTCGTGCCACAGCGCGTGAAAGTTCCACAGCGCAAAGGGCAGCACCGTGGCCCCTGCCACACCCAGCGTCAGCGCCATCAGCTTTCCATACGCCTTCCAGGTGAAGGGCTGCACAAAGTAGCCCAGGAAGGGCAGCGCCAGCACGTTATATTGCTTCGTCGCCAGAAACAGCCCCACCGCCAGCGGCGCCCAGCGCGGATGCCTCGCCGTCACGTAGAACGTCAGGCACAGGAAGGCCCACATCAGCGGCTCGGTCCAGCATTGGCGCTCCACAAAAAACGTCAACGGGCTCACCAGCGCAAAGCCGCCCAGCCACAACCCGCGCGCGTCCGGCATCCACGCAAAAACGAAAATGGCCGACAACAACATTGCGGCAACATAGCCGTACCGCACGTCCCCGGCCAGGTACCCCGGCACAGCGGCCAAAAAATTCACCGGCGGATACGGCATCCCCTCCAGCACACGGCCGTTCACTACAGAGTCGCGTGCGTAGTTCTTGCGCGTCTCGTTTTCGTCGTAGGGATTGGCATGCGAGGTTCCGAAGGGGTTGTGGCCCTGCAGCAGCGTCTGCGCCGCGTCCCGCTGGAAGACATAGCAATCGATGGTGACCGGCCGGTTCCTGATGTAGCGGTGCGCCACGGCGCAGTGAAACAGCAGCAAGGCCGCCAGGATGGCCCAGTGGTACCATCGTGGCCGCGCCCGTGGCCCCTCAACGGCCCTGGCGCTCCGCATCGCCACCAGAGCGCCGAAGCCGGCCACAACCGCCAATCCCAGCAAGATCAGGCTGAGGCCGAAATCGTCGCCGCCCAAAAAGTGCGCGCCGTGCCGCGCCGCCCCGTTCAGCGTCAGCAGGCTGGCCAGAATCAGCACCAGCGATGGCAGATACAGGGGCCGCTTCCGTTGCGCCGCGAATGGGCCTATCGGTGGTCTCCGCTGGGTCTCCGCTTGCAATCTTGCGCTTCTCATCTATGAGCAGTTTGAGACCGCACCGTTGCGCCGGGTTGCACTCGGCCCGGGATATCTGTTGCCGGGCAGCCTGCTCGATGCAGCGCGCCGCCCGGCACGCATTGATTCTTCAGGCGTTAATCGCCATTCCCTGCACCGCCCCGTACGCATCCAGCAGGCTCTCAGCCAGCGTGGGATGGGCGTGGATAGTGAACATCATCTCCTCGACCGTGCCCTCCAACTCCAGCACCGCCACCGCTTCGGCCACCAGTTCCGTGGCCTGCGGCCCGATAATGTGCACGCCCAGAATCTCGCCGTATTTCGCGTCCGACACGATCTTCACAAAGCCGTCGTGGCTGCCCAGGATGGTGGCCTTGGAGTTCCCCGCGAAGGGAAACTTGCCCACTTTCACCTCGTGCCCCTTTTCTTTGGCCTGAGTTTCGGTGAGCCCCACCGACCCCACCTGCGGCTCGGTGTAGGTGCACCCCGGAATGCGGTCGCGGCGCACCGGCCGGAACGGCTTGCCGGCGATCTTGGCCACGGCAATCATCCCGCTCATTGCGCCCACGTGCGCCAGTTGCGGCAGCCCGGCCACTATGTCGCCAATGGCAAACACGCCCGGCTCGGCGGTTTCCTGCGCCTCGTTCACCTTGATAAATCCGCGCTCGATCTCGATCTTTGTCTTTTCCACGTTGATGTTGTCGGTCTGTGGAGAACGGCCCACGGCCACCAGCACCTTCTCGGCGTCCTTCACCTGGCTCTTGCCGTTGGCGTCGGTATACGTCACCTTCACGCCGGTCTCGGTCTTCTCTACCTTCTCCACCTTCGCGCCGGTGTTCACGTCGATGCCGCGCTTCTTGAACAGGCGCGTCAGTTCCTTCGAAATCTCCTCGTCCTCCACCGGAACCACCCGCGGCAAGAACTCCAGAATCGTCACCTCCGCCCCAAATGTGCGGAAAATCGAAGCGAACTCCATGCCCACCGCGCCCGCGCCAATCACCACCAGCGACTTGGGCGCCTCTTTGATCGACAGAATCTCGATGTTCGTCAGGATCCGGCTATCCGCCTCGAGCCCCGGAAGCATCTTGGCCTGCGACCCCGTCGCCAGAATCAGATTCTTCGCCTTCACCTGGCTGGTTTCGCCCGCCGCGCCGCCGCCGCCCTCGGTGTAGACATCCACCGTGTGCACGCCGTCTTTGGCCGCGCCGGTCAGCCGCGCATAGCCTTCAATCGTGGTGATCTTGTGCTTGCGCATCAGGAAGTCCAGGCCCTTGGTGTGCTTGGTCACAATGCCGTCCTTGCGCTTCTGCACCGCGGCCCAATTCAAAGTCGGCGCGCCCATGCCCTCAATGCCAAACTCGGCGCTGTGCTGCATGTGGTCCCAGATCTCGGCGTTGAACAGCAGCGCCTTGGTGGGGATGCAGCCCACATGCAGGCAGGTGCCGCCCAACTTGTCGCTCTTTTCAATTAGCGCCACCTTCAGCCCATACTCCGCGCCGCGAATCGCCGCTGTGTAACCCGCCGGCCCGCCGCCAATAATTGCCACATCGAACACTGTCTCTGCCAAGGGAAGCTCCATTCCGGGCGCTAACGCTGCTCTGCGTGCCGCCCCGTCCACCGTTCAGTCTAAAGGATGTTGGGCAAGGGCTTTGAGCAACATGTCTTTGCCGAGTGCCCTGAGAGGGCCGCACCGGCCGGCAGCACTGCCATCCACAATCCCGCCCTCCCACGTCTCCTCTTTGGCGTGAAACCTGAAGATCGAAAGACAACAGCATCCTCTGGGGCGTTACGCAGGCGGTGGGCTCTGGGCGCTTTCAATCTGCGCAGTTCAATCCGGCGCACCCTCCGCGAGCCTGCTTTCCAACAGGCACGCCGCCGCCGCAAACGTCTCCTTCCGCTCGCCAAAGCCCTCAATCCACTCCACCTCCGGCTCCCGCCGGAACCACGTCAACTGCCGTTTGGCATAGTTGCGATGCCCCTGCTGCGCCGCTTCAATCGCCGCCGTCTCCGTCATCGTTCCCGCCACCACGCCCATCGCCTGCCGGTACCCCAGCGAATCCAGCGCCTGCACCGGCCCAAACCGCTCCAGCAGTCCGCGTGTCTCCTCCACCAGCCCCGCCGCAAACATCGCCGCCGCCCGCTGGTTCAGCCGCGCATAAAGCTGCTGCCGCGGCGGGTTGAGCCCGATCCGCAGCAGCCGGAACCCGGTCAGCAGATCGCGCGCCATCACCTGCGACATCGGCTTCCGCCCGGCCACGCACACCTCGATCGCGCGAATCAGTTTGGGCAAGTCGTTGGCGTGAATCCGCGCCGCCGTCACCGCATCCAGCCGGGTCAGCAGCCGGTGCAGCCAGCCCGCGCCATGCTTCTCCGCGCTCCGCGCCAGCCGCGCCCTCAGTTCGTGCTGCCGCTCCGGCCCGGCAAACAGGCCCTCGGTCAGCGCCCGCAAATAGAGCCCGGTTCCCCCGGTTACGATGGGCAGCCGTCCCCGTCCGGCAATCTCGCGCAGCGCCGCCCGCGCCGCCCGGCTATAGGCGCCTGCCGTGAAGGGCTGGTCCGGGTCGGCGACATCGATCAGGTGATGCGCCAGGCGCGCCTGTTCTTT